>Ga0070738_10006188_pt1 | contig 12696 bp, 10 predicted proteins | sample Coa_R2_2_FD_66446 | JGI IMG/M metagenome (GOLD analysis project Ga0070738, IMG submission 66446) | Surface soil microbial communities from Centralia Pennsylvania, which are recovering from an underground coalmine fire - Coalmine... | ecosystem: Environmental > Terrestrial > Soil > Unclassified ... | reverse complement strand
TCGCGGGCGTGTCCTCGATGTGGCCGATGCCCAGATGGTGCCCGAGCTCGTGTACGACGAGGGCGCGGTATTCTCCGGGGTCGTCCACACGCGGCGCCACGATCCAGATGCGCCCTCCCTTGGTGAGCGCGACGTGGCGTTTCCACTCCGGGTCCCACGGCTCGAGCTCGTCGGACCGATTGAGGCGCTCGATGACGAGGTCGTGGCCGCCGGCCGTGAAGCACACGCGGCCCCCGGTGCCGCGCTCCCAGACGCGCATTCCGTCCTCGATGAAGGCGCGTTCGTCGTCGTTGAACTGCGGATCCAGCGAGTACGTGATCGGCCTGTCACACTGTCCCGGGCACACGTCCGGATCGTGCACGGCGTCGCTCGCCCCGGCTCCCACGGACGTCAGAAGGCACGCGAGTGTCAGGGTACGGCGAAACACGAGCTGCGGGGGAAGGTGCAAGCGAGGCCCGTGCCGCCGGCGGACACGCCCGGCGAACTCGCCCGCGGCGTTGTGACACGGCGCCCCGGCGCCCCGGCGCCGCAGCGCGCGCGGCCGCGCCGCGGCAGACGTCGAGCTGACGGCAGCTGCCCGCCGGCGGGCGACCCGCGTCGCCCTCGGCAAGCCTTCAGTCCGCACCTCGCTGCCGCTCTGGGCTGCGCTCGGGCGCGCGGAGCATCGTGTCAGTCGCAGCCTCGCTCGCGCTCGGGCGCGTGCCGGCGGACTAGTCGTCGCGTTCCGGCCCGTTGCCCAGGCCGGCCAGCATCCCCATCACGGCGAACTCATGGCCGCGCGGGCAGCGCACCTTGCCCTTCTCGGCCTCCTTCGCGGTCGTCTCCACCCGGGCGCCGCACTCGGGGCAGCGCAGCTCGACCGTTTCGTCGTCTCGTCCACCTTGCATGGATACCAAGCATAGAGCGGCGCCGCCTCGGACGCACCGCGGCGCGGGCGTACGGCGTGCACGCCCGGCTCGCGCCTGGTAAGAGCGGCGACCGTCATGCAACCCGTCGTGCTCGACGGTCCGATGGGCACGGAGCTCGCGGCCCGCGGCGTCCCCACGCCGGGCCCGGCGTGGAGCGCGCACGCGGTCGAGTCGGCGAGCGACGTGGTGGCCGCCATCCACCGCGATTACGCCGCGGCCGGCGCCACGGTGCACACGGCGACCACGTTCCGCACGACGCGGCGGGTGCTCGGCGCGCGCTGGGAGGCCGTCCTCGGGCGCGCGGTGCGCATCGCGCGCTCGAGCGTGCCGGCGAGCCACCGCGTGGCCGGCAGCATCGCGCCGCTCGACGACTGCTACCGGCCCGATCTCAGCCCCGGATCCCGCTCGCGGCCAGAGCACGCGGAGCTCGCGCGAGCGCTCGCCGGCGCCGGGGTCGACGTCCTGCTCTGCGAGACCTTCCCGAGCGGCGTCGAAGCCGCGGTCGCCGTCGAGGAGGCCGCGCGTACCGGCGTCGAGACATGGGCGGCCCTGACGGCGGGTCCCGCCGCCGCGCTGATGTCTCCCCGCGCGATGGCCGACGCGGCGCGCGCTTGCGTCGAGTCGGGCGCGGCCGCGGTGCTCGTCAACTGCACGCCCGCCGCGCGCACGCTGGTGTACCTGCAGGCGATCGCCGAGGCGTGCAGCCGCTTCGGCGCGTACGCCAACGCCGGCGACGCGTCGGAGGGGGTCGGCTGGGGCGCGCCGGACGGGCCGCGCGAATATGCCCGATGGGCCGGCGGGTGGCTGGCGGCTGGCGCGTCGATCGTCGGCGGGTGCTGCGGCACCGGGCCGGCCCACGTCGCGTTGCTGGCGCGAGCGGCGGGCGAGGCGCGGGGCCGGCAGCGTTGAACGCCCCGCTCACTCGGCCTTGTCGACCGTGCCCTCGCGCAGGCCAAGCTCCTTCATCTTGAGCTGCAGGCCCTTGCGGGAGATCTTGAGCAGGCGCGCCGCGTGCGTGACGTTGCCGCTCGTCTGCTGCAGCGCGCGGCTGACGAGCTCCTTCTCCAGCCGGCTCATGGCGACCTTCACGTGCTCCTTGAGGCCCCCCTCGCCCGCGAGCGCCGCCTGCAGGTCGGCCTCCGGCAGCGGCACGTTGGCCATCGCCGGGATGCCGCGGATCTCGGGGGGCAGGTCGCTGGCGCGCAGCTTCTGCGAGTCGCAGAAGAGCACCGCGCGCTCGATCACGTTCTCGAGCTCGCGGATGTTGCCCGGCCACGGGTACTGCACGAGCACGTCGAGCGCGTCCGGCTCGACGCCCTCGACCTTCTTGCGCAGCCGCTCGTTGAACTTCGTCAAGAAGTGCTCGACCAGGAGCGGGATGTCCCCCGTGCGCTCGCGCAGCGCCGGCAGGCGGATCGGCACGACGTTGAGGCGATAGAAGAGGTCCTCGCGGAAGCTCCCGGCTGCGATGAGCTTCTTGAGGTCGCGGTTGGTCGCGGCCACGAGGCGCACGTCGACGCGGATCGTCTTGATGCCGCCGACGCGCTCGAACTCGCTCTCCTGCAGCGCGCGCAGGAGCTTGACCTGCATCTCGATCGGGATCTCGCCGATCTCGTCGAGGAACAGCGTCCCGCCGTTCGCGAGCTCGAAGCGACCCGGCTTGCTCGTGACCGCGCCGGTGAACGCCCCCCGTTCGTAGCCGAACAGTTCGCTCTCGATGAGCTCCTTCGGGATGGCCGCGCAGTTGACCTTGATGAAGGGCTTGTCCTTGCGGCTCGAGTGCTCGTGCAGCGCGCGGGCGACGAGCTCCTTGCCGGTCCCGCTCTCGCCCGTGATGAGCGCCGTCGTCGGCGTGTCGGCCACCCGCTCGAGGATCGCGTAGAGATCGGTGATGCCGTGCGAGCTGCCGATGATGCCGAACCTCGCCCCGCGCGCCGCCGGCGCGGGCGTCGCGTCGGCGCCGCGCAGCTCTCGCGTCTTCAGCGCCTTGGCGACGATCTGGCGCACCTCGTCCTTGTCGAACGGCTTGGTGACGAAGTCGAACGCGCCGCTCTTGAGGGCCTCGACCGCGGTGTCGATCGTGCCGTGGGCCGTGACGATGACGACCGGCAGCTCCGGCTCCTCCTCGAGCGCCTTCTTGAGGAGCGTCATCCCGTCGACCTTGGGCATCTTCAGGTCCGTGATGACGAGGTCGATGTGGTGCTCGCGCAGCAGGTGCAGGCCCTGGTCGCCGTCCTCCGCCGTCAGCACGTCGTAGCCGTCGCGACTGAGCTGCGCGGACAGGATCCGCCGCAAGTTCGGTTCGTCGTCGACGATGAGCACCTGCTTTCGCTCCGGCAACATGGCGCGGCGAGTTTACCAGGATCCCGCGTCCGACGCGGCATCGACGCCGCGCCGCGCGCGCGAGCGCACCCCGGCTCACGACGCCGACGCGCAGCGATCGCACTCGACGACAATCGCCTGGCCGTCGTCGTCCCAGCGCTGGTGCCAGCCTTCTGGCAGCGGGAAAGACACCGTGCGCGGGTCCGCCGGCGCCGAGAGCCGGACGTACCGCAGCTCGAGGCGAGCGCATCGATGGCACACGAGGATGACCCGTAGCTGTGGCACGCGAAACTCCCCCCGGCGAGCACGGGATCCGCTCGATCGAGAGAACGGCGGAAGGGCGAAGACCTTGAGCGGCGAGCCGCTCATCCTGCGCCGGCCGGGCGCCGCATAAGGGGGTGCCTGTGACCTCCTTGCACGATTAAGGCTGCGCCAGCCAGAGGTCGGCGCATCACGTGGCGCGCCGGACATGCTCTGCCGAGATCGGCGCTATTGACGCGACGCCGGCGCCGACGATCTCACGGCACGGGGACGAGCGAGAGGCCGTGATCGCTGATGACCGCCAGCCAGCGGCCGTCGGACGACGCCGCGAGGTTGCCGACATTCGAGCCCGCCGCGCCCGCGAGGGTATCGGCGGTGACCGGGATCGACCCGGTCACCAGGAACGTTCCCGTGTCGAGCACGTCGATGTGGTCCGCCGCCGTTCGATACGCCACTCCGGCAGAAGGCCCGAACGCGGCCCAGACCGTCGTGGCGCCTGGAATCGTGCCCAGCAGGTTCAGGCTGTCGTCGAGCACGAACGTTCCGTCGACCAAGACCCGGGTGCCATCCGCGCTCACCGCGACGCGGCTGACGAAGCCATTCAGGTCGTGCTCGGGGCTGAAGGCGGCCGTCGACGTCTGGTAAACGAAAACGGGCGCAGACGAGATGTCACCGGCCACGATGCCGATGACCGAATGGTCGGCGCTCGCCTTGAGCTGGGTGGCCTCGGTGGTGGTTCCGTTGATGTAGAAGCCCGTCTCCTGAACGATCGCCTCGCTCGCGAGATCCAGGCTGAGGAGGCGCCCCCCGAATCCGCTGCCCGCGAATGTGGTGCTGAAAAGAGCCTTGCCGTCTCGTGCGATCGCGAGCGACAGGGGGGTGTCGCCCGAGAAGTTCGACGTGAAGCTCACCCTCCTCAGCTCTTGGCGCGACGTCAGATCGACGACGGAGACGTTCGTGCCTCCCGTGTTCGCGACGTAGAGTCGTAGGCCGTCCGGCGTGATGTCGAAGCCGTTCGGCTCGGAGCCGACCGAAATGGGGGGCTCCAGGGCCGCCGCCGCGACCGAATAGTCGTCTATCCGGTTCGCGACGTCGTCGGAGACGTAGACGTGCGAGTGGCACGGATCGATGACGAGCTCGCGAAGGCCGCCGTCCAGCGCGACGAGCGACGCTCCGGAGACGTCCGGCGCCCCGCTGCAGTCGGGGCTTGGCCCGATGACGTACGCGTCCCCGCCGCCCGCGCCATCGGCCGCGTCCGCCCCCGATTCGGTGGCGCCATCGAGCGGCGCCGTCGCGTCGGCATCGGCTGCGCCGATCGCCCCGTCGGGACGCGAGGAGTCGGGCGACGTCGCGTCACCGGACCGGACATCCCCGCCCGCGTCGGCTCCGCCCTCGACCAGCGCGCCGGCTTCGGCCTCCTTCGCCGAATCGAGCGACGCAGAGTCGGCAGCCGTGGCGTCGATCGCGGAATCGATCGTCGTGGCGTCCGAACTGGAGGCCTGGCTGGGCGCCGGCAAGCAGACGTCACCGTCGAGCACAGTGCCAGGTCCGCACGTTACGGCGGGCGAAGCGGTTCCGCCGCAACCGACGATCAACGTGGTCAGCCCGAGGCACAGTCGCCCCAGCCGACCGCACCTCGTCGCGGTTTCGTCGCGGCAATCCTCGGTCCCCATCCCCACTTCGCGGAGGCACCCGAACAAGCGCTTCGTGGACGTCATCGTCCGCAATCTACCCCTTCCCGTGGCCCGGGACGCGACGCCATCGAGACCGGGGCCGCGATCAGCGATCGGCGCCCGCCGCCGCCGCCAGACCTGCTGCGATGGCATCGCGCGCCGCCCGCACGCGCGCGTCGTCCTCGCCGGGCGGATCGATCTGCCGCGCCTCGTCGAGGGCCGCCTGGCAGAACGCCCACCTTCGCTCGTCGCAGGCATGAAACGCCTGCTCCCGGAGCGCCCGCGCGTCGCGCCCTCCCGCACCCGGAACCCGGGGTGTCCTCGTGGTCCAGAAGACGGCGGCTCCGACGCACAGGGCGGCGGCGAGGAGCCATATGACGCGCGACACGCGGCGTCGCGGCGTCGCCCGCGGCGCGCCGGCGCGGGCCTGGACCTTTGCCATGAGCTGCTCCGGCGTGAGCGGCTCGCCGGCGTCGATGCCCTCCTCGCGCAGCTGACGATCGAGCTCGCGCTCGCCCTGCTCGTCGAAGTCGACGGGCACGTCGTCGCGGACGAGCCTCTCGACGAATCGCCAGCCGCGCGCCAAATCGCGCTTTTCGAACCCGCTCACGATTCACCTCGCTGCATCTGCTTCGCGGCGGCGAGCCGGCTGCCGCCGACGGCGGATCTCTGCTCGGCCTCCGCCTGGATCTGCGCCCCGTGGTACTTGAGCCGGCGCATCGCATCGTAGACCTCCTGGACGCGGCAGCCGAGCTTCTTGGCCATCGCCGCCGGCTCGCTGAGGCCGCCGGCGGCGGCGCGGAAGACCGCCACCGCGAGGGGGTCCCTGTCGCCCAGGCGCTCGAGCAGCCTCCCTCCGAGCTCCGCCCAGCGGGTCAGCTCGTCCCTACGCTCGATCTCCTCGTCGGGAAGCGGCGCGGGATCCACCCGCTCCGGGTGGCCGTCCGGCTCGGCGCGCACGTCCTCGAAGCGCCGATGGCCACGGCGCGCGCGCTGGACCACCAGGTCGTCGATGACGAGCTGCATGTGGCGAGTAAAGCTCGCCTTGTCGGGTTCCCACGGCTTGCCGGCGGGATCGCACACCCGCTGGATCGCGTCGGCGAGCACGTCGTCGCCGTCGGCGCGCGATCCGGTGCGGCGGGCGGCATACTTCACGAGGCAGCGCACGACGACGGGGTCGCGCAGCTCGCGCAATACGCGCTCGGCGGAGGGTGCCGGGGGGTCGAACACGCACCGGCGACTTTAATGTAACGAAGCTCGCGGGAATAGCGGCCGCGCCGCCATCGGGCGGACATGCCGCGTTACCTCGAGGCGCGCGACATCCACTGGTTCTGCGACTGGCACGCGGTGGTCGAGCGCTTCCTCGGCCCCGAACCCCGCGCACGGGGCTGGGAGTCGTGGCGTCCCCAGGCGACACCGAGCTCTACCGCCGCGCCCCTGTCACAACGCGCGCGGATACGGCGGGACACTCGCCGGCGCAGCATGGCTCGTTCCGGATTAACAGCTGCTCCTTCACGAGCCGCTCCTGCGCCTGCTCTTCCAGGACGAGGCGCCATGTGCCCTCGCCGCGGCGCATCTGTAGGATCGATCCGGGCACGTCGGCTTCGGAGCAGAATGTCCTGTCGCCTAGACATGCCTCGAATCGGCGCGCGACGTCGCATTCCTCCTTCCAATACGCGTCCGCGTTCATGGTGAAGTAAAGAGGTCCGGGCGTGCTCCTGAGGCTCTCCCATTGCGGTCCGAAGACCGGCGCCCAGCGCGAGTCCGCGACGGCGATCTCGAAGTCGGCGCCGTGTGGCGTGCGGTGCGCCTTGCTGCCAAAGCGGCTTTGAGCGAGCACGAACAATTCGTCCATCTTCTGGCGGATTCCCTGCATCTCGCCGTCCTGTTTGACGATCGCTTCCGCGGTCGCGGGCGGCATGTAGGTTCGGAAGGCGAGGATGTTGCATTGGAGCGCCGCCTCCTTGAGCGCTTTCGACGTACCGGTGCCGACGCGCGAACACGACGGCAGAACCGCGAGACCGAACAGCGTCAACGCCGCAGCGCCGGTTCGAACCATCTTGAGACCGAGCATACAGGATCCCCAGGGGGTAGCCGCGGACCTCGCCGTCCGGCGGTCGACAGCACGCGCGCGCGACACCCCGGAGCTCCGAGCCCATGCCTTGCGACCCGCGAGGGCAGGTGCGCTCACGCCGCGCCGATGACCGCCCACACGAGCGCGTGCGCGGTGGCGGGCGCCAAGAGCGTCCGGCCGCGGGCGCGCAGCCCGCCGAAGACCAGCCCGAGCCCGAACTTCGCGACCAGCGACGCGGGGTGGAACTGCAAATGGTACACGGAGAAGACCGCGGCCGTGAGCACGATGCCGCCGACCGCGCCGACCCGCGCGACGAGCGCCGGCTGCAGATAGCCCCGAAAGAGGGACTCCTCGTAGAAGGCGGCGGTCACTCCAATGAAGAGAAACAGGAGCCGCTGCGCGAGCGAGTAATCGCCGACGTGGGAGACGAGGGCGTGGACGTCGCCACCGCGCCAGGCGATCGTACCCAGGATGGTGGCCGCGCACGCGCCGAACCCGAGCACGCCGGCGCCGACGTCCCCCGGCCAGCGCACGCGGGTCCACCCGAGCTGGCGGAGCGATATTCGAGCGACGGCACAAAGCGCGATTCCCACGTCGAGCCCCATGCCCAGCGCGGCGATCGCGGCCACGGCTACGAACTCGCGGGGCGCGCCGCGAAACTCGAAGTCGGAGCCGCCGAGCACGGCCGGAGCGACGACGGAAAAGCCGACGCCGTTCAACAGAATCTGAAGTGCGACGAGCACCGATGCGTGCGCCAGCTGCGCCGCGCTCCCTGCTGCCCATCGGCCGGTCCAGGTCGCGGTGACCTCTCGCGAGATGATCGCGCCCGATTCCCCGGCCGTGGTCATGGGCCCTCGTCCCTCCGTCGCCGTCAAGAGTCGCACGTCGAGGACGTCGGTACGACTAGCACTGATTCGTATTGAAGCCAATGGAAACGACGGCGCGCGAGAGGTCAGGCGATGGATCAGGCGACTGGGAAGGGCTCGGAGGCCGCGCCTTGCACGCGCGGCGCGTCCCGCGTTCACGTTCCGGGAGCAAGCGCTCAATCGGCACTTGCGGGCGGCGAACGACAACGAAGCGCGGCTCCTCAGCGCGTCAGCGCCGTGGACCCTGGTTACTCTTCGGCGTCCTGCCGTGGCGATCGTGGTTGCCCTGGCCGCGTCGACGGTCGCGAACGTCGAGATCACGGGTCGTGTCGTGCGCCGCCCATCGCGAGGATCCCTGGCGATGATCGTGATGGTCCAATGGGATCACTGCGACGATTGCGCGGAATGACCGTGACGATCCCGCGGCGATACGCGCGTGATCCGAGGGGATCATGACGACCGTCCCAAGGGATGAGGATGGCCATTCCAAGAGATGGTGACGACCGTCTCAAGGGGTGATGGCGGCCATTCCAAGAGATGGTGACGATCATTCCAACAAATGACGTCGCCGATCCCAAGATATGATGGCGCCCATCCCAAGGGATGGTGCCCATGATCGCGACAAATGACGACGATGCTCCCCGAGCATGATCGCGATCATCCCACGAGACGATCGTGATGATCCCGTGGGATGATCGCGAACAGACTCGAAGAGATCGCGAGCATCTCTGTCGATCGTCGCGACGATCATCGGGGCCCATCGTGATGATCCCTCGCCCTCGCCGCGCCGCGATCGTGTCCGCGTCGCGATCATCTCGACCAATCGTCGCGATGTCATCGAGCCCTCGTCGCGATGATCTCGAGCCGTCGTCGTGATCATCCCCTGTCCCCATCGCGCTGCGATCGCTTCCTCGTCGTGATGGGACCATGCCCTCGTCGTCACGGGATCAAGTCCTCGTGGTGATCGGATCACGTCCTGGTCGCGTCGATCGCGGTGGCCCGGCCGATGAGACCACGTCCTCGTCGCGCAGCGAACCTCCAAGGGATCGCGAGCGTCCTCTCGATGACCGCGACGATCGTCACGGCACGTCATGACGATCCCTCGCCGGTCACGGACCGGCATCGGGTTCGGTCCCCGATCCTGCGTCGGGTGCCGGCGGAGACGGCGCGGCGATCGGCGTGACTTCGCCCGTTCGGTCCACCCGGACCGTGGTCCCGTCGGGCATGACGTAAGCGCCCTTGGCGTCGTCGTACTTCGGGAGGGGAGTCGTGATGGGCGTGCGCCGCCGGCCGACGATGTGGCCCTCGAGCACGTTGACCGGCACCGGGTGTTCGAGCTGGAACGCGTAGCCCGTCTTCTTGATTTCGATCACGTACTCGCTGTCGTCGGGCGGCGAGTCGGCGTTGTTGTCGATCGTGTTCTTGTATACGACCGGCGTCTCGCCGACGCGCTTGTGCGGGCGGTGGGCCAGGACGAACGACATGAGTCGAACGGCGATGTGGTTGTGCAGCCGGTGGCACCCATGCGAGTGCCGCTCCATGATGCTCATGTAGTCCACCGACCCGTGGGTGCGGATCCCCTCGTCGCCTTGCAGCTCGACCTCGCCCTCCTCCCCCTCCTTGAAGCGCGCGTGGTACGCCGCGACGAGGCCGTACGCCGAGGCGTAGCTCGGGCCGATCTCGTGCCAGTTGATGCTGTATCCGGTCTTCGAGTTCAAATCGCGCGTGATGAGCGTCTTGACCGGCGTGCCCGGGGGCGCGAGCCACACCGGCGCCGCCACGATCTGCTTCCACACCCTCGGACCGACGGGTGAGCCCTTGTACTTCCACATGTCGACGCCGTCGACGAGCTCGGTCCGCCAGCCGCCCACCGTCGTCCCGTACCGGGCGAGCGCGATCTTCTGACCGAGGTACTCGGCGTAGACCGTGAGCGTGGGCCTTCGCTGCACGGGCTGGAACCGCTCGCGGCCCTGGTCGTCGTACGGGAATTCGTACCACACGTCGCCGCGGTCGATGACGACCGACAGATCCATGTTCGCGGAGTAGTACTCCGGCGGCTGCGGCCCTTCGATCGCGACGAGCCTTTGCCCCGAAATGGCGCCCAGCGACTCGAGCCAGGCGAGCGTCGACTCGGGCGTCTGCAGGCCGAAGGCGCTCACGAGGTCGTCCCTGAGCTCCTGCTCCAGGTTGGGCACCGGATGATCCTTGCCGTCGGCGCCGCGGAAGGTGCGCGCCTTGTCCGGCCTCGGCGCTGCGCCGGCGCTCGGACGTGCGGTCGACGCGCTGCCGTCTTCGAGGAAGGCGCCCGCGTGCATGCCGCGCTCGGTCAGCACGCGCAGCACGGTCTGCCGTTCCCCCTCGAGCGGCGGCTGTTTCAACGCTTCGACGCTGTCGTGACTGAGAAAGCCCCAACCGAATACCCGGTGTTTACGCTCGAAGAGGGCGAGGGCGTCGTTGGTGGCCCAGTCGAGCGCTCCGTCGGTGTACGTCACCTTCGGCGGGTAAAAGCCCTCGCACGCCAGCCGGGCCTGCGCGGCGCGGATCAGCAGCGCGGTCGGGGCCATCTTCTCGTACTGCTTGAGCGCGGCTCGGTCGGCGGCGCCGAGACGCGACGCATCGAGCTTCGACGGCGCGTCGACGCCCTGCTTGGCCATCTCCTGCTTGAGGCGCCGCTCGATCGCGAGAAACTGGCTCGAATCGCGCTGCGCTTTGCCGTTGTACGGCAAGAGCCGCTCGTAGTGGTCGAGCGGCCCGAGATCGACCTTGGACGCGCAGTCCTGGCTCACCGCTTCACGGAAGCGCGTCCGCAGCAGCGTGAGGGTCGGCAGGATGCCGTAGAGCTCGAGGTAGCGGTCCTTCTTGGCCCGCTTGCCGTGGTGGTCGGGCGGGAACTCCCCGCGCGCAAGGGCCAGGTACGTCGGACGATACGACTGCGGAACCGGTTGTTCGTCGGGGCTCGAGCGCTCGGTGAAGATGTAGGGGACCCAGTCTTCTCCGAGATCGAGGACGACAATCCGAGGGTCGTGCGGCTGGGCCAGGTCGATTTCGCCGACCGGTTTGCCGTCTCTCCACAGCGGCACGGGCCGTAAGGGAGCCTGCGCGGGCGCGGACAGCCGCGCGACGGCTTCGGCTTCCGGCGCTCCGGCGTCGGCGACCGCCTCGTGATGAGCGCCGGGGCGCACACCCGCGCACGCGGTCGTCGAGAACACCCACAGCAAGGCGGGGAGCCACCGTCGAGCGTGGGGCCGAGATGCCACCGGCTGATTCTAGTCACATCTTGGCCACCGCGAAAATCGAGACCTCCAGGGTCGCGGTCCCCCTTCGTCTGTCCCACCCTCGACCGCTCGTCGACGAAGGGGCGCCCGCGCCGGTCGGGTTCGTCGCCGACCCCACGGTTCGAGATGCTCTCGCCCCTGCTCGCCACGACGACGGCGCCGCCGTCGGGTCTGACGTCGAGCCGGAGCGTCACGCGGAGCTTCACGAGCTCCGGCGGCTTGCTCTCCACGTGGACCGAGCAAATGAACCTCAATGGCTTGGAGCGGGGCGAAGCGATCAAGCCCGAGGGATCTCCGCCGAGTAGGGCGCGCACACCGGGGCGATCGTGCTCGCAGACGCGGAGATAGATCAACCTCCGGCGGGAGCGTCAGTGGCGGCCCCGTCTGTGGTGTGAGCATCAGCAGCAGCGTCGAGAGGCGTCGCGCCGCCGTCCCGCGACGGTTGGCAGGTCGTCATCGCCGCGAAACCGCCGCTCTGGCACACCGACCCGGAGGGGCACTCGCTGCTTGTCTGGCACACCTGAGCGGTCTGCGCCCCCGTACACGTCGACTGGCACACGGCCAGATCGTTTCCTCCAGGCGTCGCGCCCCCCGTGACGCAACAGACGAGCCCACCGGGACAGTTTGCCTGGCCCGTGCAGGAGTAACTGTCGCCACCGCTCGTGTCGCAAGCGTTCGCGGTGGAACACGCGCCACCCCCGCCGCCCATTGCGCAACACACGTCCGGCGACGTGCACATCGTTCCTCCGCACGCAATCGGCCCGGTACCCACGCCGCTGTCGATCGTGAACACGGTGCTGCAGGTCGACAGGGCCACGTTGCCTCCGTTCTGGCAAACCAGCCCTGATGGGCACTCGCTACTCGTCTGGCAAACCTGAGAGGTCCGAGCCCCCGCGCACGACGCCTGGCAAGAGGCAATGTCGGGGTTGCCCCTCGTGCCTCGAACGACGCAGCAGAGCGAGCCGCTCGCACAGTTTGCTTGATTCGTGCAGGTGTAAATGTCGCCGCCGCTATTCGCGCAGGTGGACGCCGGAGCGCAAGTATCGCCTCCTCCCCCTCCTCCGCCACCCGGACAACAGATGTCCGGAGGCATGCACGTGCCGGCCGTCCCGCACCCGGGCAGAGGTCCTGTGCCTGCGGTTCCCGGGAGCGGCACGCCGGCGTCGCCACCCGTGGCGCCGCTGCTGCTCGAAGTGCCGCCGCTGCTCGAGCCACCGCCGCTGCTGCCTCCTCCGGTCGAGGAGTCGCCGCCGGCGTCGGGAACGCCCGTCTTCCCGCCGCCACAGGCAGTGGCCAAGCCGATGGCGAGGCCGATGC
>Ga0070738_10006187_pt1 | contig 12699 bp, 9 predicted proteins | sample Coa_R2_2_FD_66446 | JGI IMG/M metagenome (GOLD analysis project Ga0070738, IMG submission 66446) | Surface soil microbial communities from Centralia Pennsylvania, which are recovering from an underground coalmine fire - Coalmine... | ecosystem: Environmental > Terrestrial > Soil > Unclassified ... | reverse complement strand
CCATCTGCCGGCGTTTAAGCAAACCTCGGTAGGCGCCACTAACAATAAGACCAAACACGATATGGGTAAACAGTACGGCTACCTCGTTGCCATGCCACCCCGGAAAAGCAATCCGCACTACGGCCAGGTTGCACACGTAAAGAACCGCACCGATTACGCCGCCGACAAGGAGGGCCCGGGTTTGGGTGACGTTGTTTACGAACAAGGAAACGATTAAAGAGTAGACCTCGGCAATGCCAAGGTGCAACAGGCACACGACTGGTAGAGGCATTACCATACCAGGCGCAAGCGCTCGGCCCATTATCACTTGTGAGAAAAAGGAAACCCCTGCCCATGGACTACCTCGCGGCACCAGCAGCAGGATTAGCCCCGCAATCAGTCCTGCGGCTAGCGCTGCCCAAATTTGAAACTTGCCGCCGTCCTGGGGTTCAAATACTGGGTGAGCCTCGTAATGCCTAATCATCTATCGTACCTTACTCCGAAAATTCACCGCGATTAACGGGGTATGAACCTGCCCGGAAAAGCGGACGGTAAGCAGGGCTCGTTAAACTGTAAATTTCTGATTTATAACAATTTGAATGTCAACGAGACCGATTTCCCGAACCCGCTTTTGGTCCCCATACGGGCGAACGTTACGAAATGGAAAAAAAACCGATTTTACTTCTTGCAACTACGGGCTGAACGTGGCGTAGTTGTGCCCGGCGCAGCTTTGGGTTGATTTCGTACGGGTTGATTCATCTGATTCGAAGCCACCGTTGAATATTTGCTTATGGTGGAGAATAGTTGTATCGTGCGTGCGCGTCAGTCTTCCGGTGTTAGCGGTCTTCAGAAGCCCGTTGGTGGGCCCGTGGCAAAGTTCCGAGACCTGTTCAGAATTATTGTAGCTGTGTGGGTTACGATAAATTCTGGAACAAACTGCACCCTGCGCGTCTGAATAATTATGCTGAATAGGAAAGAGAGCAAAGTATCCAATCGATCAGCCGGCCATGGCCCTAATGGTCAACGTGAGCCTGCGGCAAAGGGTCGTCCGCGGCGTCGCTTTATCATCTCGGCCAAAGCCGCTGCTCGACATGATACAGCGTCTCACACCCCGCAAAACGGAGGAAAAGCCCCCGTTCCACCTGCAAAGAATGCTCCCCCGGTCGCCGCGGCCCCGGCGTCGCCAGTTGATTTGGCCGAGACGATAAAAACTCTGCTGCACTTGGCCCACGAGAACGGCCACATCACTTACGACGATATCAATGATATCCTGCCGGATGGCCTCTCGCCCGACGACCTGGACGCGCTGTATACAAAGCTTCGCGGCCTCGATGTCGAGATTGTCGACCATGCCGAAGTCGAACGGGCCAAACCCGCTGAGCCCGAGGAGGAAGAGGATTCACGCCTTGAGGTTCTGGATGACCCGGTGCGGATGTACATGAACCAGATGGGCAAAGTCCCGCTACTGACCCGCGAACAGGAAGTCGAGATCTGCAAGCGAATCGAAGAGGCTGAATCCGAGATGAAACGCCTGGTCTATGGCCTTGGCTTTACCGCCAAGGAACATATTGCCATTGCTGAAAAGCTTCTCTCCGAACCGCCCAAGGAACGCTTTGACAGGGTCGTCGTCGACAAGAAAGTCGCCAACCGGGAAGGCCATCTCAAAGACCTGCGCAACCTGATTAAGAAGGTCCGCAGCCTCGATGCCGAAGTCGATGAGAAATACATGGAATGGCAGAAAGCGCCCTTGAAGCACCGGGAAAAGCTCATGTCCGCGTTTCGAAAACTCGACAAGCGCGTGCAGGACACCTTCCCGAAATTCTTCTACAAGCAGAAGGTGCTCGAAGACATGATTGTCGTGGCCGGCAACGTGCATGAAAAGTTCCAGGCGAGCTTGCGCCGCATTCACGAGCTTGAATCCCATCGCAAGTCGGCTGACCAGCAATCCGCTATTCACGGTGAGCAGACCAAAATTCAGGCCCTTGAATTGTTCGTGCGGCTGCCGCGCGAGGAATTCTACAAAGCCTTTGACCAGCTCAAACGCGCCGCCGACCGCGCGCACCAAGCCAAAACCCACATGGCCGAGGCCAATTTGCGGCTAGTGGTTTCCGTCGCGAAAAAGTACACGAACCGCGGCCAGTCATTCCTCGACCTCATCCAGGAAGGCAACATCGGCCTGATGAAAGGTGTCGAGAAGTTTGAGTATCGGCGCGGCTATAAGTTCTCGACCTACGCCATCTGGTGGATTCGCCAGGCCATCACCCGCTCGATTGCCGACCAGGCGCGCACCATCCGTATCCCGGTCCACATGATCGAGATCATGAACAAGCTTTGGCGCGCCCAAAAGCAGCTGACCCAGGAACTCGGCCGCGAGCCGACCCCGGAGGAAATCGCCGACGAAATGCACATGCCCGTCGCGCGCATCAATTCGCTGCTCAAGATGGCTCAGCAGCCTATTTCACTGCACGCCCCCGTGGGCGACGACGGCGATGTCAGTGTCGGTGATTTTATCGAAGATAAATCGGCCGAAAATCCCTCAGACGTGACGAGCTACAGCTTGCTCAAAGAAAAGCTTGGAGACGTTTTGACAAGCTTGACGGAGCGGGAACGCAAGATTCTTGAAATGCGCTTCGGGCTGGTCGACGGCTACGAGCGCACGCTCGAGGAGATCGGCAAGATGTATAATGTCACGCGCGAGCGTATTCGCCAGATCGAGGCGAAAGCCCTGCGAAAACTCCGCCACCCAACCCGGGTACGGCATCTCCAGGGTTTTCTCGATACGGAAGAGGAAGCCGCCGCATAACAGCAGCTGCGAACCTCCTGTTTCGTCTTTCAACCATCCCACTGCACCGCAGCGGGATGGTTTTCTTCTTACCAGGAACCTTTTTGCTCAGGACCGCAAGGGTACTCTACGCGCACAGCCGCTAGAGATCGGATGGGTTCGAAAGAATTAGCCGTTCAATGTCCAGCCTTCGCGGTACTTGCGGCTCAGCAACTCGTTGGCCTCAGGACAATCGGTAACTTTGCCGGTGGCGCCGTCGTAACTAATCTTTTTGCCCACGCGGTACGCGACCAAACCCAGCAGCATCATCTCGATCATCTTCCCACCGTAATCGAAGTTACAGGACGTCGTGAGATTGCCTTTGCAGGCGTTAATCCATTGCCGCTGGAAATTTCCCATTGGCGGAATAAGGTTCTCTTTCGTGCGCGGCTTGTAATACGTCATGTCCGCCTGTTTGCCTGGGATGATGATGCGGGATTCAAAACCGGCCGCAATGCTGCCGCGGCTGCCTTCGAATAATGCGCCGTGATCGATCCGATGCAGGTCCACGTTCGAGGCCGGTGGATTCTCAGGCATAGCGCCGCCTTGGTACCAGGAGACTCGGATCGGTGAACGCCAATTGTTGGCCGGAATATCCCAATGCATTTCAAGCTTCACCGGCGTTACCTCGGGGTTGAAGGGATCGCCTTTAGCTTCCGCCGCCACAGGCAGGTCGGCATCGAGGGCATTCCAGGCTAAATCCATCGTGTGACTGCCCATATCGCCGACCTGGCCGCTGCCGAAATCCCAATACATGTTCCATTGAAGACAGTTCATCCCGGAACCTCCCGAAAAGTAACCAGGATTGTAAGGATGCTCGGGAGAAGGACCCAGCCATAGGTCCCAGTGAAACCCCGCCGGAGGGCTGCCCTGCGCGGGCAAATAGCCGGGCCGCGGAATTTTGCGATTTCCCCAGGCGCTGACTTCTTCAACGCTGCCAATTGCGCCATCGAGCACCAACTCCCGCACGCGGTTGAAATTCTCATACTCGTGACGCTGCGTGCCGACCTGCGTGGCGAGCTTGGCCTTGTTCTTGAGGTAATTCGCCCTGACAACGCGAACTTCTTCGACAGAATTGCCAAGCGGTTTCTCGCAGTAAATATGCTTGCCGCGGTTCATTGACCAGTTCGCGACAAAAGCATGCGTGTGATCCGCCGTGCAGCAGATCACCGCGTCGATATCCTTTTGCTCGAGGCACTTTCGCCAGTCCACATATTGTTGCGCTTTGGGAAATTTATTGGCGGCAAAACGCAGGTGATCCTCGTTGATATCACACAAGGCCACCACGTTTTCAGTCGCCATGCCCCCAAAGTGCGCCTCGCCTCGCCCCCACGTTCCGATCAAAGCGATATTGAGTTTGTTGCTCGGAGCGTCGGCGCCGAACAGTCGGGTTTTTGGAAGAACAAGTCCAGCCGCCCCGGTGAATGCCATGCTCCTGAGAAATTGGCGTCGTTTCATGCCGCGAGATTGATTCGAACATCAGAAATTGTCAAGCACGCTCAGGATAGATTAGCGCACTTTATATATTAAATAAAGCTCTGACGCGCAGCCTCAGCGGGAGGTGGGCAAATGCGGGGAGCGATCGAGACGATATCACCGAGCCCGCCGCCGTTGCCTGGTTCCCGGCGATCATTCATTTGGGCGCACCTGCGCAATCGAGCAAAGGTTTCCCAATCTCCCAGTGGTGGCCAAAAGGATCAACAATGCGCCCGACACGCCAGCCGTAAGGCTGGTCCGAAACAGGCCACACGACAGACGCCCCGGCAGCGACTGCTCTTTCAAAGATAGCGTCCGGATTTTCCACGATTAGCACCATTCTAACGGAACCACCGCCCAATGACTCCGGACTGAAGTTGAAATGCTTGGGTGACTCGTCAGCAAGCCAGAACTCGGCTCCCTCCACTGACATCCGAGCAACCACATCTCCCCCGTCGCCTTCGATGCGAAACGCCTCTTCGGCTCCGAAAGCCAGCTTATAGAACTCAATCGCGCTTGCACCCCGCCGAACCGACAGCAGCGGTGCTAGCGATGTTTTGATCCCCTTCTTGCATGGACGGTGCTGTTTCATGCGGCCACACTACGGGTTGGGAACCCATAATGGATTATGAGGTTGATCGCCTTTGTTCCGCCTTTTGCGTGCTTCCTGGGTGGGAGCATAGAAGATTCTCGAGAATGCGACACACCTCCCGTGCCTTCAGACCGGGAGTTTTCGCATAGGCTAGCCCACCTCGATGGTTTGGGTTCCCGTAAACTGGCCCTCCAATGTCGGCTCCCCGTCCTCGAGCAGCATGCCGATGACCTCCTCCAAATTCCGCCTGAACTCGTCCAGGGAGCCTCCGTGTGAGTGCGCCCCCGCAAAACCAGGCACGTAGCCGATATAGACACCGGTTTCGTGGCACCGCTCAACCACGGCTGTGAACGACTTCATGTGCAGAATGCTATGATCGCAAAGACCGGCCGTCAAATCCGCCGCCCAAGCAAGCAGCCAAGACTAGTCGGGACTTCCTCGCCGCCTGGCATTCACATTTGCTGGCACCCGTCCGGGTGCGGCCTGATTTTTTTGGGGCACCACCGGGGGTCTTCGCTGCGCTGCGACGCCCCGGCTACTCGCTGTGAACCCTGCGGGTTCGTGTCGGATGAGCATTGGTGAAATTGGAGCCAAACAACGGCGCGGCGTGAAGTTGCAGAGGTTGGTAAAGCCCGATCCGTCCTGATCAATCAGCTCAGCTGCTGGAAAAACGCGGCCACCCTATGTGTTGTTCACTTCAGAATTCTTGTCGTCATGATTTGCGTGGCCTCTAATGCAAAATTACCAGTTCTCAATCCGCGGGCCGTGTTGTAGGGTTTGCATTAACGGCGCCTTCGGGCGCGCAAGGCCTGACGTATGGAAACCAAGATCACCTTCAGCGTTAACGGGCAACCCCGCACCATTACCACCGATCCACAGCGCTCACTGCTGGAAGTCTTGCGCGAAGATCTGCATCTGACCGGCACCAAATACGGGTGCGGCGAAGGACAATGCCGCGCCTGCACGGTTCTGGCCGATGGCAAAAGCATTGCCTCATGCACCACCTCCGTGGGCGACGTGGATAAACAATCCATTCTCACGATTGAAGGGTTGGCCCAGGGCGAGAGATTGCACCCGGTTCAGGAAGCGTTCCTGGCCGAGGGCGCCTTCCAATGCGGCTACTGCACCGCGGGCATGATCATGCAAGCCGTCGAGATCCTGAACACGGACCCCAAGCTGGCGAAAACCGACCTGGCGGCGCGAATGCAACGACACATCTGTCGTTGCGGCACCTATCCCAAAATCCTCAAAGCCATCCAACGCGCAGCCGTATGAATACTGAATTGCAGCTCGCAGGAGACGATTACCAGGAACCGATCGAACACGTCGAATACGATTTTGGGCTGAATCGCCGCTCGTTTGTCCAATTCCTCAGCACAGGGCTTTTGATTCTGGCAAATGCCGCACCGGCGCTGGGACAACGGCGCGAGGGCGGCCGCGGCCAGCGGCGCATTTCCAATGTTGGCGCCCGAATTCACCTGGGCAAGGACGGCTCGATTACGGTGCTGACCGGAAAAGTTGAGGCCGGACAAGGCGCACGCGCCGAGTTAACCATGGCCGCGGCCGAGGAACTCTGTGTGTTGCCCGGTGCCATCCAACTGCTCATGGCTGACACAGCCCTCGTCCCGGACGATGGAATCACCGCCGGCAGCCGTAGCACACCTTCGACGGTGCCCGCAGTGCGCCAGGCAGCGGCTACCGCCAGGAACATGCTCGTCCAATTCGCCGCAAAAACGTGGAATGTTGACTCAAAAGGACTCCAGGTGCGGGATGGCAAAGTCCTTCAGCCAGGAAGTGAAAAGTCTCTCGGCTACGGCGACCTGGCCGTAAATGAGGAGGCGTTGGGCGAGTTTTCCAAATCCACCCCATCCGCAGACGGCCTGACTGCCCGCACCGATTGGAAAAATCTCGGCAAACCCCTGGCGCGGCCAAACGGCCGCGACATTGTCACCGGAAAGCATGTGTATCCGTCGGATATTGTCCGGCCCGGGATGCTGTACGGAAAGGTCCTGCGCGCGCCTTCGTTCGGGGCAAAGCTGGTGTCGATTGATCCCGCCCCCGCAAAGGCGCTCAAGGACGTGATCGTGGTCGAGGATGATTCATTCACGGGTGTCGCCGCGCCAACCACAGCCATCGCAGAGCAGGCACTGGACGCCTTGTCAAAGACCGCGAAATGGGATGTCTCACCGCATCCCGCCTCAAGCGCTCTCTATGACTACTTGAAAGAACACGCGCAAGGCGGTGTGCCGCCAAATCCCTTCTCCGAGGAGACAGGCCACGCCAAACAGGTTCTGAAACAAACCTATAAAGTAGCGTACGCCCAACACGCGCCGCTCGAACCCCGTGCAGCCGTCGCCGAATGGTCGGACGAGGGCCTGACCGTTTGGACTGGAACGCAAAACCCTTTTGGATGCAGAGGTGAACTGTCGAGAGCCTTCCACGTTCCTGAAGAACGAGTCCGGGTTGTGGTTCCGGACTTTGGCGCGGGGTATGGAGGCAAACATTCGGGCGAAGCCGGGATAGAAGCGGCGCGCCTGGCCAAAGCGGCTGGACGGCCGGTGAGCCTGCGCTGGACTCGGGCAGAGGAGTTTACCTGGGCGTACTTCAGGCCCGCCGCGCTCATTGAAATCGAGGCAAGCCTCGATGAGCGGGGCAAACTGACTTCATGGCACTTCATCAACATCAATTCCGGGGGTTCGGCCATAGATACTCCCTATAATGCCGGCAAAGCGCGGAGCCGGTTCGTCAATTCCGACGCGCCTCTGCGCCAGGGCTCTTACCGCGGCCTGGCGGCCACTGCCAACAACTTTGCCCGTGAATGTTTCATGGATGAACTGGCCTCCGCGGCGGCTGCCGATCCGCTCGACTTCAGATTGGCGCATCTTCAAAACCCTCGGCTCCGCGCCGTGCTCGAAACTGCCGCGCAGCGTTTTAATTGGAAAGATTGCGTTCGCAAAAAGAGCCCGAACGGCGGCGTGGGCCTCGCCTGCGGCACTGAAAAGGGCTCTTACGTCGCGGCATGCGCCGAGATCACAATCGAGAACGGCACCATTTCTGTTCGCAGGGTATGCGCGGTATTCGAATGCGGCGCGATTCTTAATCCCGCAAACCTGCACTCCCAAGTCCAGGGCGCGCTCATCATGGGCCTCGGGCCCGCTTTGCGGGAACAGGTGCAATTTGAAAACGGGACGATTACCACGGCCTCGTTCCGCAAATACCCTGTGCCTCGATTCGCCGACGTGCCCGAGTTCGACATCCACCTGCTGGATCGGCCTGACCTCGAATCGGCCGGGGCCGGTGAAACGCCGATCATTGCTATCGCGCCGGCGATTGCCAATGCCGTGTTTCACGCTACCGGCAAGCGCATTCGCCAAATGCCGATTCAATTGTCCGAGGTTTGAATTGGCGTTGCAGATTGAGTCAGCGGTTCAGAGCCAGGATTACTGCGCCTTGATAGATTGAACAAAGGGCGCCTCTGACCACTCCAATCCCTAAGTGTCTGAGCGAAAATCCAAAGAGAATTGAGGCTAAGCTGCTGATAGTCATTTATTGACGCGTCCAAATTGGAGTATCTGCTGCTTGCCGATGGGCAAACAAGCCCATACACCCTGTCTTCTTTTTCTGATATCCGCTTTGGCGTAATAAAACATGAGGAACCCATTCCCTGAATTTGATTGCCAACCTCGGTTCAAACCCTAAGTCTTGAAATCATTTATGGTCGCCCACAGCAAACGTCAAAAGCCCATGCGCCGTAAAGAGCCGGTCCGAACCCCGGCAAAAGCGCCACCGGGAAGATTGATCACGCCGCCGGCGGCCATAGCCGAGCCACGGCAGGAACCTCCCGAAGATGAGCTCCCAAAGGACGATGAAGAGCCCAAGCCGGAGGATTTAGCAAAGGAGGAGGAAGCTCTTAAAGCCCAGGAAACCGTTGTGGTGGCCGAGGCCGAGGAACCTTCCGGAATACGAACCCGGGAACGCTCTTCGTACGACGGCGACACAGCCATTAAGCTGTATTTGCGGGAAATCGGGCAGGTGAAACTCTTGACGCCGCAGGAGGAGATTGACCTGGCCGCCAAGATCAAGAAAGGGGACAAAAAGGCCCGCGAGCAAATGATCAAAGCCAACCTGCGTCTGGTTGTGAAGATTGCGCGGGATTACGAGGGAATTGGATTGCCCCTGCTGGACCTGATCAGCGAGGGAAACATCGGCCTGATGAAAGCCGTCGAACGGTTCGACCCGGCCAAGGGCGGCAAACTTTCAACCTACGGTTCGTGGTGGATCAAGCAGTCGATCAAACGCGCGCTGGCCAATCAGTCCAAGACCATACGGCTGCCAGTGCACCTGGTGGACAAAATCTCCAAGATGCGCCGCACCGCGATGCGCCTGCAAGAGGAGTTGGGGCGCGAACCAACTGATGAAGAGTTGGGCGAGGAGCTGGGCATCACCGCGTCGCGCGTTGCCCAAATGCGAATGGCAGCCATCCGGCCGGCTTCCTTGGATGCGCCCATCGGCGATGAAGATTCGAACAATTTTGCGGAAGTGGTCCAGGACGAAAGCGCCGACACCCCTTACGAGCAACTCGAAGAAAAGACCGTCACCCGGATGCTGCAGGAGATGGTTAAGACCCTTGACCCGAGAGAAGCCACAATTCTGCGGGCGCGCTTCGGCCTGGATGGCGGCCCACAAAAAACACTGGAAGAAGTTGGACAGAAATTCGGTGTCACGCGCGAGCGAGTCCGCCAGATTCAGAACATCGCGCTTAAAAAATTGCGAAAGATGATCGAAAAGATGGAAACCACGAAGACGTAGTTTCCGACAGCAGGCCCGGTTGTTTTTTGGCATCTCGAGGCGTGTCGCAGGATCCCGAACCCGCAGGGTTCGCAGCGAGTAGCCGTGGGTCTGGCGACCCAGTCGCCAGACCCACGGAACAGCGCCAAAAAAATATTGCATCCCGCCAGGGATGCCAGAGCCCATGCGCCAGGCGCAAAATCGGTCACGGGATTATTGATTGGTTGGGCGCCGCCCGCTCCCATCTGTTGGCACCCGTCCGGGTGCTCCTGATATCTTTTGCCGCCATTGCCGGGCGTCTCCGCTGCGCTGCGAGGGCCCGGCTACCGGCTGCGGACCTTTCGGGTTCATGTCAGGCGCCGACGGTATTTTCCATTGCATCGTTTCGGTTAAGGCAGTAAAACGCCACGGATGACTGACCACCCACCTGACCTGGCGGAAATACAAAAAGCGATCCGTTCGATTCCGGATTTTCCCAAAGCAGGCATCATTTTCAAAGACATCACTCCCCTGCTCGCGGATGCTCGTTTGTTTGCCGGCACAATCGACCTGTTAACGGCAAAACACGCTCCCGGGACCGTCGATGCCGTGGTCGGAATAGATGCCCGAGGCTTTATTTTCGCCGCCGCCGCCGCTCTCAAGCTTCATGCCGGGTTTGTCCCCGTTCGCAAAAAGGGCAAGCTGCCGTACCAAACGCATGAACAGGATTACGAACTGGAATACGGAACCGCCACAGTCGCGATGCACGTGGATGCCTTGAAACCCGGCAGCAGGGTGTTGTTGATCGACGATTTGCTTGCAACCGGCGGCACCGCGGCCGCCGCCGCCGCCCTGGTCGGAAAACTCGGCGGCGAAATCCTCGAAATAGCATTTCTCATCGAGCTCGGGTTTCTCAATGGCCGTCAAAAATTGAAGGGAATCCCTGTCCGCTCGCTCGTTTCCTATTAGTCCTGCCGAGCGGCCGTTTTCTGAAATCCGATCTCGCGGCAAGGATTGTTTCCGGTTACTGTCGCGCCGCTAATGGATTGGCTTCAAAACCTCGATGCCGAGGCGTTTCGGTTCATTAACCAGGCGCTGGTGAACCCGATCTTTGATCGGTTGATGCCCTTTGCCAGCGGCAATGCCTATTTTCACCCGGTCCTGGTTTTATTGGGGATCTTTGTCCTCTGGAAGGGGGGCACCCGCGCGGTTCTCTGCGGAGTGATGCTGGCGTTGATAGTGCCGCTGGATGACGGGTTGTGCAGCATGATCAAAAATGCCGTGGGACGGGACCGGCCTTTTCTCGCGCTGCAAGAGGTGCACCTGCTGGTCGGCCGCAGCGGCTCTTACAGCATGCCCTCCGGTCACGCATCCAATTGGTTTGCGGGCACCATGGTCGCCTTTATTTACTATCGGCGAAGCATCTGTTTTATGCTTCCCATCGCCGTAGTGGTCAGCTTCTCGAGAATCTACAACGGTGTCCATTATCCGAGCGATGTCCTTGCCGGAGCCGCGCTCGGTTCGGGATTTGCCGTTGCCGCGTTGTGGCTTGTCGATTCCCTCTGGAGCTTGGTGGGCCCTCGCTTTTTTCCGCTTTGGTGGGCCCGCTTGCCGTCGTTCGTCGCCCTGAGACCTCGCCCTGCGGAGGCGGACTCGGACCAGCCATACGATGCGGATTCACCGGAACCGCCTCCCACGCGCGGGCAGGCCCCGGCGGGGTTCACCGCACCGCACGTCACCCTGGACGCACACTGGCTGCGGCTAGGCTACGTCTGCATCGGCGTGCTTCTCATCGCCAGGTTGTTTTACATAGGAAGCAAAATCATCCAACTGTCGGAGGACGAGGCCTACCAGTGGACATGGTCCAAGCACCTGGCAATGTCGTATTACAGCAAACCGCCACTGATCGCTTACACGCAATTCCTCGGGACCACTTTGTGGGGCGACAACGCGTTTGGCGTGCGTTTCTTCTCACCGATCATCACCGCGGTTACCTGCATTTTTCTCCTGAGATTCTTTGCGCGCGAAATCAACGCACGCGCGGGATTTTTCCTGCTCTTGATCGCCACGGCAACCCCGTTGCTCTCGGTCGGTTCGGTACTCATGACAATCGATCCCCTGTCGGTGCTGTTTTGGACCGCCGCAATGCTCGCAGGGTGGAAAGCGATCCAGCCCAATGCCACGACCAAAGACTGGTTTTGGGTCGGCCTCTGGATGGGGCTTGGGTTCCTGAGCAAATACACAGAATTGTTTCAGTGGCTTTGCTGGGCGGTGCTGTTTGTTTTGTGGAAACCTGCCCGGAAGCAGCTTAAACGTCCGGGCCCCTACCTGGCGCTTTTGATCAACCTCCTTTGCGCCGCGCCGGTCTTGATTTGGAACGCGGACCACAAATGGATCACAGTCGAGCACCTTGCGGACAATGCCGCGATCCGAAGCCCGTGGCATCCCACACTCAAATTTTTTGGCGAATTCGTGGGAAGTGAATTGGGGCTTCTCAATCCGGTATTCTTTGTCGCGACGATCTGGGCGTCGATCGCGTTCTGGCGCAAAGCCCGGCATAACCCCCTGCTGGTTTATTTCTTTTGCATGGGAGCGCCGCTGTTCCTGGCCTATTTTTTCTGGACGTTTCATTCGCGGGTTCTTCCCAATTGGATTGCGCCGGCTGTGATCCCGTTGTTTTGCCTGATGGTGGTGTTCTGGGAGGCGCGCTATCGTTTAGGCGTCCCATGGATCCAGCCGTGGCTCAAAGCAGGCCTGATTTTGGGCTGCTGCATGGTGCTGGTGGGCCATGACACAAACCTGGTCAAACGCGTTACCGGCCATTACTTGCCCCTTAAACTTGACCCCCTGCACCGGGTTCGTGAATGGGACAAAATTGCGGCAGTAGTCGGGGGAGCCCGGGAAAAACTCCTGCAAGAGGGCAAGCCGGTATTTATCATTGCCGATCATTACGGCATTGCAGGCGAGCTTTCTTTCTATGTGCCGGAAGCGCGCGCAAGCGTAAAAACCAACCAATTGGTTTATTACCGGACTACTGACGTCCCCGAAAACCAATTCTACTTCT
>Ga0070738_10006186_pt1 | contig 12703 bp, 4 predicted proteins | sample Coa_R2_2_FD_66446 | JGI IMG/M metagenome (GOLD analysis project Ga0070738, IMG submission 66446) | Surface soil microbial communities from Centralia Pennsylvania, which are recovering from an underground coalmine fire - Coalmine... | ecosystem: Environmental > Terrestrial > Soil > Unclassified ... | reverse complement strand
ACTAGTTGGGAGTATTCCAACGATGGTCTCGCCGCTGCGGGTGCGATGCTCGCAGCCATCGACGGCAAACCGTGGGCGGATTCACTGCAGGCGAGAGTCTTTGATGCGCTCGGCATGACGCACAGCAGCCCGGTCTTCACGCCCGAGACGCTCGACGACGCGGCATTCGGCTACGTCTTCGACGACTCGAATATCCTCACGCCGCCGAATCCGCGGCTGGTGCCGTCGTTTCCCGGCGATTTCGAAGATCCGGCCGGCTCGGTCATCTCGACGCCCGGCGACATGGCCAAGTACATGCGTCTGATTTTGAACGGCGGCGTGAACGATGCGGGCACGCGCGTCATCTCGCAGGCGAGCTTTGCGCTATGGACGACGCCCGACAAATTAAACGGCGGCAAACTCGCCGGAGAAAGCGCGCCCGAGCTGCAGGAAGCGCCCGAGCTTTACCGCCACTACGCGTTCGGTTTGGCCGTGCACGACGAAGACGGCGACACCATCGTCGGCCATACCGGCGGAATCGCGGGCTATTCCGCGTGCATGGAGAACGACGTCACGCGCGGCTTCGGCGTCGCAGCGATGTCCAATTTGGTCGAGGCGCCGCTCCATCCGTGCGCGATCGTCCTCTACGCGATTGCGGTCTTGCGCGCCCAAAGCGCCGGGCAGCCGCTGCCGCCGCTTCCCCCGAAGCTCGGCTACTATCTGCAACGGACGACGGTGCCAAAGGCTTCCGAGTACGCCGGCACGTTTACCGCACCCGATGGAACCGCGCTGACGTTCACCGCAAACGGCGACACGTTGGCTCTGCAGACTCCGCGCGGTTCGAAAACGCTGTATCCCCGCTCCGGATCGTTTTGGGTCGACGATGCGCGCTTTACGGTTTACGGCTTGACCTTCATGCGCAATAAAGCGGGAACCGTCGATGAAGTCGTTTCCGGCGCGCAATGGTTCGCGAACGCTGCCTATACCGGACCCAAGACCTTCACGTATCCGGCGGCGTGGAGCGCCTTGCTGGGCCGCTACGAAACGCTCGGACTCTGGGGAGTGCCGACGGCAAGCCGCGTCTACGAGTTGAAGGGCCGGCTCACCTTAGACGGTAGCCCGTTGGAACCCAAGCCCGATGGTTCGTTCGCCTCGGGCAGCAGCGTCGTGCGCTTCGACACGCCCGCGGGGAGCTCGATGCAGCGCATGCGGGTCGACGACTTGGACATGTATCGAATCGCGCTGCCGTAGCGGCGTCGAAGTACTTTACCGGCAGCCGGACGCCGTCAAGTGCGAAGTGAGGTACTCGACCGTCGCCCGATCGACTTGCAAAAAGGTCGAATAGCGCAAGAAGCCGTGAATCTCGTTCGGAATCACGAGCTCGCTATAGGGCACGCTCGCGAGTTGCAGGCGCCGAGCCAGGTCCACCGTTTGGTGAAAGTGCACGTTGTGATCGTCGTCGCCTTGCACCAGCAATACGGGCGAACGCCACTTGGCGATCGACGAAACCGGCGACGACTCCCAGGCAATGCGCCGCTCGCGCTTGATGTCTTGCAACTCGTAGCGCGCCGGCGGATCGGGGAGTTCGTCCGACGACGACCAATCATGCACGCCGTGCCAATCGGCTCCGGTGCAAAACAGATTGGAATTGCGCGCGAGCGCCAATGCCGTGAGGTAGCCGCCGTACGAGCCGCCCCAGATCGCGACCCGATTTGAGTCCACTCCCGGCAAGCTGCTCAGGTACGCGTGCGCGCCCAGAACGTCATTGTATTCGGATGCTCCGGTCGGGCCCCAACGGCCGGGATGGCCATAATCGAAGCCATATCCGATGCCCAGACGGTAGTTGAGCGAGAGTACCACGAACCCGCGACTGGCCAAATACTGGTTGACCGCATAAGCGTTCGTGTAGTAGTCCATGTAGTGCCACGTGCTGAGCATTTGACGCGGCGGCCCGCCGTGCACGAAGACGATCGCGGGCTTGCGCGCGCTGCCGTCCGCGCCTTCGAAGAGCTGTCCATGCGTTATGCGGCCGTCCGCGCCGCGGAACGTGACGCTGCGCGGCACGACCAATTGCGCCAGCGGAAAATCCGCCGGCAGCCGATTGCGGTCGATCGCACGCGGCGCTGCGCCCGCAGCGGCAACGGCGACAAGCGGCGGCACCCGGCTTCCCGCCTGGATCATCGCGATTCCGTCCGCGGCGGCAGCAACGGGGGCCCATTCACTCGATTGCCCCGATGTGAGTTCGCGCACCGCTCCGCCGTCAACCGCGACGCTAAAGACGTGCCGCCGATCGAAGTCGCCTGCACTCGTACCGGTATTCGCACTGAACACGATGCTGCGGCCGTCGACGGAGGGCGCGGTATCTTCCACCATATAGCGGCCGGGCGTGAGCAGCCGCGCGGGACCGCCCTGCGCGCTGACGGCGTAGATGTGCTGCCAGTTGTCGGCAGCGGAGATAAAGGTCAGCTGATTGGCTGTCGTCCACCGCAGCGATGGATCCCACGTATCCGGAAACGACGCGCGCAGCGTATGCGAACTCGACCAAACCCGCCGCGCGCTTCCCGACGACGCATCGCCGACCCAGATGCTCCATGGCGTTACGATCCAGGCGAAATCCGTTACGGGAGGCCCTCCGTTTCCCGGCAAGCGCAGGTAGCCAATTCGCGCCCCGTCCGGCGACCAGCGCGGTTCCACGTCCTGCGAAGTAGACGGGGCCAGAAAGCGGATCGGTGTGCCGGCGTCGCGGTAGATGCCGATGAAACTGTGGTCGGTGCGGGTGGAAACGAAGGCCAGCCGCGTGCCGTCGGGCGACCACTGGAGATCGCTGTCTTGCCCTTCGTCGAAAAAGAGCTTCTCAGGCTTGCCCGTGCCGTCCAAGAGCGTCCACGAAACCGAGTTGTCTGGCGCGACGAACGCTACGCGACGGTTGTCGGGCGAAATGGCCGGCGCATCGCCGTTGCCGATCATCGCGGCTTTGCCGGGCGGCTCCAAAGCGATCGACCAAATCTCCATCTGAGGCGCGGTCGCGCTGCGGGCGGGGTCGGGCGGAAACGGCGCGGGCCAGTTCGAGTCGTGATCGCCGCCGCGCACGAAGACAACGTACTTCCCGTCGCCGGAGATGTGGAGATTGGTAATCTCTTGGCCGTCGTCCGCGGTATACTGCGTTACTGCGCGCGGCGCAAAGCCCGGCGCGTTTGCAACGAACACGTTGCGCACCCCGCGCTCGTTCAACACGAACGCAATCGTCCGCCCCGCGTTGCCGCTGACCAGGTTGGCCGGAAACGGATAGCCGAGAATGGATTCCAGGCTGAACGTGCCGGGCGCAGCGTGCAGCGGGCGTGCCGCTGCGGCGGTCATGCAGAACGCCGCAGCGAGGATTAAGATACGTCTCATCAGTGCGTTAGAGGTCTTGTAACAGGATGAGCCGCAACGAAGCCGGACCGTAGTTCCCTTGCGGCGTTGCGGCCGAATAGACGGGCTGCAGCGTACCGGTCAGGGGGCTCGTTGCCATTGCACCCTGAACGAGCGGCAGCGGAGCCCCGCCGAAAAAGTCGGCGTACGCATTCGGGTATGCGTTCGTGAGGTTATCGGCGGAGAGCTGCAGGCTCGTACCGTGATTGCTGATGCTCCAGCGAGCATTGGCCGAGACGACGGCGAACGCGGGCACGTTATAGGCGTTGTTGCTGCCGAAGTACGTAAGGCCGAGGTTGTAATACTGTCCGGCGTGCCCGGTCCAATTGAGCTCCGCGTAACCTTGCGAGTACGGCACGCGCGCGCTGCCGATTCCGTTGGGCGCTCCCGCCAGCGCCGTGGGCTGACCTCCGAAGTTCACTTCCGGAAGCACGGCAAGATTGGTGTTGTAGACGCAGCCCGGTCCGGGCGGCACCGGTTTGCCTGACGCATCGACGGTCCCGGCGCAGTAGAAGTACGGGGGCAGATTGTAGGTAAAGGCGCGCTGCAGCGAGCCGTGCACTTTCCATCCCAGGCCGAACGCCGGCGCGTTATCCAACGCGAACTCGACGCCTTCATAACGCGCCTGACCGAGGTTCGCCGTTTCCGAAACCAAGCAGGGCAGGTTCGGGCACATTCCCGGAGCCGGACCGAATGTCGCGGGTACCACGGAGGTCGTCTGCGTCAGAAACAGGTTATGCAGCTGCGTGAAATATGCATCGATGCCGATAGACGTCGACCGATCGAGCCGGCGATCGACGCCGAGATCGTAGCTCCATGCGGTTTCGGCGTTGATGGAGCCGTTGTTTGCGTTTTGCAGCCATCCCGCGGCGGGTACGCCGCCGATCACCGCGCTCCATGACGGACCGCCGGAAGAGACCAGACTAATGTACGGCGGGGCAACCGATCCGCCCGTCGAGAAGCGAAACGACGTGTCCGAATCCGGATGCAGCGTGAGCGCCGCGCGCGGCTCGTTGTACGCATGCGACGCGTCGTTGAACGTCTTGCCGCCATCGATCGAATAGTGGCTCAGATAGTTGACGGCGTAGTCCGCGACGCTCAACATCACTTTGGGGCTAATCGGAATGATGCCGCGCAGCGAGATCGTCTGGAACGTCTGCTTCGATCCCTTTACCGGACTATCCACGATGATGCCGACGGACGGTTCGTTCGCCGTCGACGCCGACGCTTGTTCGGAGCGGTCATAGGCCAGCGTTACCGTGTTCTGGCCGAGCAGTTCCTGCAGTTCGAGCGTTTCGCCGCTCATCGTATCGTTTGTCAGGAACGTGTTTGACTCACTCGTCGTGGAAAAGACGGCGTTCTGACCGTTGAACGTCGTGTTCACCGGGGCGACGGCGCTGCCGCCCGACGCCAGGCACATCCATCCGTTCGCATCTGAGCCGCCGGCTAACGGCGGCGGGCTGGGATCGAACGTCGTGCCCGCCGGGCAGAGCGGAATAGTACCGTACGTATTCAACGAGTATGTAAACGGCGTTCCCGCCGGCGGTCCGAGAACGGCGTAGTTATTCAGCGAGCCGCTATAGTAGCGTGCAAGAAGCGTTCCGGTGCGCCCGACCGTCGTCCGGAATTCCGCTTGGAACAGATTCTGCTGCGTCCACGTGTCGCCCAGACCATTGACGGAGCTCACGTCGAACGGCACGGCCGAATTGCACGCCGGGGCATTGCCCGCGCTCGTGCAGTTGTACGTTCCGCCGGTTGCGAAGGGGTTGCATCCCTTGCCGCACGGTGCGAAGAACGCCGCCGGCAGGCCGGTGTTGCCGACCAGCGAGACCGAGTACGCGTTGGGGTCGCCGTTCCCGTAGACGTTTTGGCCGCCGAGGTACGAGAACGTCAGCGACGTGCCGCTCGAAAAATTGTAAAGAAGCTTCCCAAGTTCGGATGTCGAGTGATAGCCCGTGTCCATCTTGTAGCAGCAGCCGACGACGGGATCGACGAAGTTGATGCCCATCCCGTCGTACGGAGCGAACTGCGGCGGCGCAGCACCCAGACCGACGACGCCGCCGACCATCGCCACTTGCTGGCCGTTGATGTAATAGGGGCCGCCGACAGGGCCCGTGGTGAGCGGCAGCTGTGAAGCACTATATGAAAAGTTCTTGAGCGGCCCGGGAGCGCCGTCCGTAACGTAGCCGAAAGCGTATCCGAATTTATGGTTCGCCGTCGAGCCCGTTGCCTTAAAACCGGTCGAGACACCGCCCCAGTTGTCGTACCCAAACATCGCACTTCCCTGGGGTTTGGCCGTCGGGCTGAGCGTACGATAATTCACCGTACCGTTGATGGCGTAGTTGATCTCCTCGGGCATCGAACCGGGGCCCTTGACGAGCTCGACGTCCTGAATCAGCCACGGGTTGATGAGCGTCGGCGAATAGAAACCGGCCGACCCGACGGAAACCGGATGACCGTCGATGAGCGATTCGGTTTCGTAAGGCAGCGCGCCGCGAATTTGCGGGGTCTGAGGAGAGGCCGGCGATTCGCCGTTGCTCGGATTGCCGTTCGAAGAGTTGTACGGCGACGTGAAGATGCCCGGGGTTTCGTTCAAGACTTTCGCGACCTGCGTTTGGCCTTGATTGATGAAGGTTTGCCCGGAAATCGTACTTATCGACGCGGTCGATTTATTGATGGTCGCAACGCCGGGCTCGGTGGTCGATACATTTGCGATCGTACGCAGCGAGGAAAACGACAACGCGGCCAAGACGACGTTTACCTTCTGCGTTTCACCGCTGAACGCGGCAATATTGTCCGCGCTGTACGTCTGAAAACCGGCCTTCGTCACGACGAGCGTGTAGAAGCCGGCCGGGACGTTTGAGAACGCGAACGTCCCCTTCGAGTCGCTGACGGTCGCCATTCGAGCTTGTCCCTGTATGACGACATTTGCGTCCGCAATCGGCGTGCCGTCCGCGGCTTGTACGCTGCCGGTGATCGCTCCGGTGTCCGCCGCAAGCGCCGGACCCGACCCCGAAGCGCCCCCGAAAAGCAGACAGAAAGTGAGAATCCAAACGCCCAAACGCATGCCTGCGACCTCCTCGACTTTCGGTTGCTTCACGGCGCCGTTGGGCGTTCCTGTCTTGCGCAGCGAAATTTTGCGGCTCAGGTCTAAATTTCGGCGACACCGAAATTTCGCCGCCGCCGACTGCTTACCGCCGCCCCGCGGAGAGGCCGGCGGCGCCCCGCGAGGCGAACCTTGCGGACATGAAACGAGCGCCCAAAGAGACGCACCTCCCGGACGTCGGCAAGATTCTGCAGCGCCTTCGCGAGCAGCGCAACGTCACGGTGCGGGAGCTGGCCGAGAGCAGCGGGCTCTCCGAGTCGTTCATCCGTGCCGTCGAGCGGGGAGAGTCCGATATTTCGCTGGGCCGCCTGGCCCGCTTGGCGCAGTTCTTCGAATACGATTTGGGCTCGTTTCTGGGCTTTACGTCGCGGCTGTCGCGTCCCAATTTCGTCCGCAAGGAGAACCGCGCGGTCATCAACCGCGGCCGCGGGGTCAAGTACGAGGCAGTGCATCTGCCCGGGATCGATCTGGACTTCGTGACGGTCGAATTGGCGCCCCACAGCAAACTCAAAGACGAACTCACCCATGAAGGCATCGACGTGGTCTACGTGACCGAAGGCGAGGTGGTCGTCGTGGTCGACGGTGTGGACTACCCGATGGCCGAGCGCGACTGCTGCGTCTTTTCTGCCGCATACCGCCATCGCGTACGCAACGACAGCAACCGTCGCGCCTCGATCATCTCGATTACGACCGGGCGTATGTACTAGCCCCGGCGCCTTCCGGGCAGGAGAACTCGATCGCCAAAATAAAGGCGACTGGAGCAAAATTCTGCTCTTTGCCGCTTCCGAAGGGCCCCCAATGGCCGATACGACCCGCCGCCCCCGCCGCTTCGCGGTCCTGACCGAAGGCTACCTCGACGATCCGTCGTCGGGGAAGACCGCCCACGGCGTGATGCGCTTTCGGCCCGAGGAGATCGCCGCGGCGATCGATTCCAAGTATGCGGGCAAACGAGTAAGCGACGTGGTTCCGTCGCTGCCGTGCGATGCGCCGGTCGTCGCGAACCTGCAGCAAGCGCTCGCGCATCGGCCCACCTCGTTGCTGATCGGCGTGGCGACGCACGGCGGCACCCTCCCGCCGCATTTACGCGCTTGCGTTCTGGGTGCGATAGACGCGGGCTTGGAGATCGTCAACGGCCTGCATCAATTCTTGAACGACGATCCGCAGTTCGTGGAACACGCAAAAAGGAGCGGCGCACGGTTGTGGGACGTGCGGGCCGTCGGGAAGGTTCCGCTGTTTACGGGCGCCGCATACGACGTACCCGCGCGCATCGTGCTGGCCGTGGGCAGCGATTGCGCGGTGGGCAAAATGACCGCGACGCTCGAGATCGAACGCGCGGCGCAGCGCAGCGGAGCACGCGCCGAATTCGTCGCGACGGGACAAACGGGGATCATCATCGCCGGGTGGGGCACCTGCGTGGACCGCGTCATCTCTGATTTCGTGACCGGCGCCGCCGAGCAACTGGTGCTGAACGCGTCGCCGCGGAGCGACGTGCTGCTGGTCGAAGGTCAAGGTTCGATCTTCCACCCGGCTTACGCGCCCGTCACCTTCGGCCTGCTCTATGGGAGCGCACCCGACGCGCTCATTCTCTGCCATCGGCCGAACGCGACGACAATCGACGGCTTCAACAATGCGATCCCGCCGCTGCGCGAGCTCGTCGAGGCGCACGAGAAGCTGCTCGAGCACGTGAAACCCGCGCGCGTCGTCGCCATCGTGCTGGACACTTCGGCGCTCGACGCGGCATCCGCGCAGCGCGCTATCGACGCCGCGAGCGCCGAAACCGGACTGCCCGCGGACGATCCCGTGCGCAACGGAGGCGAACGCCTTTGGAATGCGATCGAGCGCGCTCTGGCCGGCATTGCAAAGCCGGCGTCCGTGTCGCCGTAGACGCTTCCCCGGGAAGTCGACGCCGCGCGCAAGCAAGCGGCCGCGTGCATGGAGCGTTCCCGAAATCGTCGAACCTCCACTGTTTGGCGACGATCGAAAAGGGCCGAATTTGCGTTTAGATTCCCACATCGACCCTAGCGCGCGCAGCGGCGGAGCTGTATTCGACGGGGCCGCGGCGTTGCGCGCAATTGAAACGTCGTCGCCCGAGATGTCCAAGCGTATCGAGTCGTACGACTGTTCGGCCAGCGCAGTCGGCGCACCGCAGACCTGGAGTCCGGCGCTGCACACTATCGTTGCCGTCGCTCTGGCCAGCCGCTTCCCAGTGGTGTTTTGGTGGGGCCCGAAGTTCGTCCAATTTTACAACGATTCGTACGTGCCGCTGATCGGGATCAAACATCCCGAGGCGCTCGGGCAGTCAGCGTTCGAGACGTGGGCCGAGGTCTGGGACGTGATCGGCCCGCAACTCGAATCGATCTACGCCGGCGGTCCGAGCACCTGGAACGAAGACCTGATGCTCGGGCTCAAGCGCTACGGCTTTATCGAGGAAACGTACTTTACGTTTTCCTACAGCCCCGTCGCGGACGCGTCCGCGGACGGCGGCATCGGCGGCGTCTACTGCACCGTGCAGGAAACCACCGAAAAAGTCATCGGGGAACGGCGGATGCGCCTGCTCGGCGATCTGGCTGCGCGCGGCGCCGCCGTCAAAACCGTGGACGACGCGTGCGCCCTTGCGATTCGAACGCTGCAAGCGTACGACAAAGACGTGCCGTTTTCGATGCTCTATCTTTGCGGGACCGACGGCACGACGCGACTGGCCGCCGCGTCTTTCGAGGCCGGTGTACCCGCAAGTGCGGACGGTCTGCCGTTCGGCGGCGAGCGGGCGTTTGAAAAAAGCGAGCCGCTGGCGATACGATTGATCGAAAACGCCGGCGCCGCCGTCAAAGGCCTGCCTCACGGTCCCTGGCCCGAGGCCGCGCGCCGCGCGCTGACGATCGCAATCCCCGGAAGCGGCCCGCACGAGGTTGCCGGATTCTTGGTGGCCGGCATTAGCGCTCGACTTCGATTCACCGAACGCATGGCGGATTTTTTCCGCCTGGCAGCGTCGCAAATAGGGCGTTCGCTCGCAGCCGCGCGCGCATACGACGAAGAACGCCGGCGCGCCGAGGCGCTCGCCGAGATCGACCGCGCGAAGAACGTCTTCTTCTCGAACGTCAGCCATGAGTTTCGCACGCCGCTCACGCTGATGCTCGGACCGCTTGCGGATCTCGCCAAGGACGCGGACGACCGTGCGCGGCCGCTCTTGGAAGTGGCGCAGCGCAACGCGCTTCGTCTGCTCAAACTGGTCAACACGCTGCTGGAGTTCTCGCGGCTGGAGGCCGGCCGTGCGGAGCCGGCATTCGTCGAGGCCGATCTTGCCCATCTCACGGCCGACCTGTGCTCGGCCTTCCGATCGGCGATCGAACATGCCGGCTTGCACTTCGCGGTCGATCTTCGCCTGGAGCGTCCCGTCGTCGTGGATCAAGCGATGTGGGAGAAGATCGTTCTGAACCTGCTCTCCAATGCGCTCAAATTTACGCTTTCGGGCGAGATACGCGTGACGTTGCAGGAAGCGGGCGGGGACGCGGAGTTGTGCGTTGCCGACACCGGATCGGGTATTCCCGACGAGGAGCTGCCGCACGTCTTCGAGCGCTTCCGGCGCGTCCGCGTCGTGCACGCACGCTCCGTGGAAGGAAGCGGCATCGGCTTGGCGCTCGCGAAGGACCTGGTGGAGATTCACGGCGGTTCAATCGCCGTAAAAAGCACCGTAGGTATCGGAACCGAGTTCCGCGTCCGTATCCCGATGCGGCAACACTCCATGCCATCCGCACCGCGCGCGCATCCGCCGATCGACGCGAAGGCGAGCGAAGTCGTCGCCCAATATCTGGCCGACGTCGAGTCCGCGACCGGAGCCGGAATAGCCGATCGGGATCGTTCCCCGCATTTTGCGTCGGCGCGCGCGCAGGGGCGCATCCTGCTGGTGGACGACAACGCCGACCTGCGCGACTACGTCTGCGCGATCTTGCGCGGGCGTTACGCCGTGACCGCCGTGAAAGACGGCGCGCAAGCGTGGCGCGAACTGCAAATCGGGCAGTACGACTTGGTGCTCAGCGACGTGATGATGCCCGAAGTCGACGGCCTCGAGTTGCTGGCTCGCGTGCGGGGCGACGAGAAGCTCGCAACGTTGCCGTTCATCCTGCTTTCGGCCCGTGCCGGTGAAGAAGCGGCCGTCGAAGGCCTGGAGAGCGGCGCGGACGACTACATCGCCAAGCCCTTTTCCGCCGAGCAGATCCTGGCGCGCGTCGACGCGGTAATGCGCCAAACGAGCCGCCGGGAACGCGCTCTTCGATCCGAACTTCGCCGCTGGTTCGAACGCCCGGGCGAACTCCCCGGCGAGACGATGTTACGTGCCTTCGCCGACCAGCTGCCTATTATGGTTTATCAGCACGACGCAGACGGCGCATTGTCGTATGCGAACAAGGCTTGGCACCACACGCTTGGACTCCCCTACGAAGCTCAATCGTACACGCTCGAGGGCTGGAAACGGGTCATTCATCCCGAGGACGTGGATCGTGTCCTATCGGCAGTCCAGGGAGCGATCGAGACCCGCTCGCCCTACGAACTCGATTACCGTTTAAAACGGTCGGACTTGCCGGGGGAGGATGCCTACCGCTGGTACACGGCGCGCGCCGTTCCCCAGTTCGATTCGAAGGGAGAATTCCAGGGCTGGCTGGGCTCGATCGTGGACTTTCACGATTCACTTCAGCGCGAACGCGCGGAACGTGCACTCGCCGAGGCTGCGGCAAAGGGCGAACGGGATTTCCGCGCACTCGCCGATACGATTCCCGTCATCGTGTGGACTGCCGACGCGAGCGGATGGATCGACTGGTACAATTCGCGGTGGTACGAATTCACCGGCCAAACGCCCGAAGAGGCCGCCGGCTGGGGCTGGCAGGCGGCACACCACCCGGACGATTTTCCGCGCGTGATGCAAGAATGGCCCGAGTCGATTGCGACGGGCAACGCCTTCGAGATGGAGTTTCGATTGCGCCGCGCCGACGGAAGCTTTCATTACGTGCTCACCAGGGCGATACCGGTCGGCGACGAGCGCGGCAACATCGTACGCTGGTACGGAAGCAACATCGACATCCAGCCTCAAAAGGAGGCAATGGAGCGAACGCGCCGGATCGCCGAAACGATTCAGGGGGTGTTCTTACCCGACAAACTGCCGCACACCGCCGAACTCCGCATGGACGCGGTGTATCAAGCGGCACAAAAGAACGCGCTCGTGGGCGGCGATTGGTTCCACGCGACGCACCTTCCCGACGGGCGTTATTTGCTCTCGATCGGGGACGTGACGGGCCACGGTTTGGAAGCGTCGATTATTGCCGGACGCTTGCGCTACGCCATCTCCGACTTCGCGGTGGAGAATACCGATCCGGCAGTGGTCCTGCAATGCGCGAACCGTATTCTCCGGTTCGAATACCCCGAAACGTTCGCGACCGCGCTGGTGGGATTTATAGATCCGCAATGCCGCAGGTTCGATTACTCGACCGCCGGCCATCCCCCGCCGCTTCTCGCGCGTCCGGGCGACGTCTCGGCTTCGGAGTTGGCGTTCGGCGGCGTGCCGCTCGGTCTGCAAGACGTCATGGAGCTGCAGACGCATCGCGTCGACATCGCCCGCGACGACGTCTTGGCCCTTTACACCGACGGTCTGGTCGAGTTCTCGCGAGACATCGCGGCGTCGGAACGGATGCTGCAGCGCGCCGTAGCCGCCGTTGCCGGTCAAACGCGCGTTGCCAGCCCGGCATCCATGGTTCGCGACGCGGTGCTGCAGGGGGCTCTGCCGCTCGACGACGTCGCACTGCTGGTCGTCCAGTTTTCCAGCGTGACCGAGCCGCTCGCATTCGATTCGGCCGATCTGGTGAAGACCTGGCGGTTTCACTCCAGCGACGCGTACGCGGCCCACTTGTCGCGGGCGGAACTCATGAAATTCATCCGCCGTTTCGCACACGATCCGGACGGAGTCTTTGCCGCCGAGGTCATTCTAGGCGAGCTGCTCGCCAATACGGTGGAACACGCGCCCGGTCTGGTCGAGGTCCGCATCGATTGGAGCGGCGAGAAGCCGGTGGTGACCGTTCTCGACACCGGACCGGGCTTGGAGAAGTTGCTCGCCCGGCTTCCGAACGAATTCGAAGAAAAGGGTCGCGGGCTTTTCCTGATCGACGCACTGGCGGAGAGCCTGAGCGTATCGCCCTCCCCGGGATACGGAACGGAGCTGCGCGT
>Ga0070738_10006180_pt1 | contig 12711 bp, 13 predicted proteins | sample Coa_R2_2_FD_66446 | JGI IMG/M metagenome (GOLD analysis project Ga0070738, IMG submission 66446) | Surface soil microbial communities from Centralia Pennsylvania, which are recovering from an underground coalmine fire - Coalmine... | ecosystem: Environmental > Terrestrial > Soil > Unclassified ... | reverse complement strand
GGGCCGAGAAGTGCAGTGCAGTTGGCCAGCCAAGGTAGCCATCGCCGCCCAGAACGAGTACGCGCATTCGTCCCCCTCTATCCAGATGTCTTAAGACAGCCTGGTTGGTGCGCCTTAATGCACTAGGATCGCGGTTCACGGGACTAAGTGGTATTGCGTAGGAAAAAAGGGCTATTCGCCACACGAAAACCACGGGGCAGGTGTATGCGGGTTGAGCTGACGAACGGCGTGGGATAGCGTGGTGGTGCCCGCGGAAGTGCCTATGGCGGAAGAGCCTTTGATGGTGGGGCGCGTCACCGTGGTGGGCCGGGCAACCTGGTTCAGTGCAGCGGGCCTGGTCGGGCTTGCCGCCCCTTTGCTGCTTTTTCCCGACCGATTCCGCGGCCTGTGCGGGGCCGTCCTGCTACTCGCTGCTCTACTCCAGCTCCGCCGTGCAACTGGTCGACTCACCAGTGCGAACCTGCCCGCCTGGCCAGTGGTCATGCTGGCCGTGATGGCCGCCCTCGGGCTACTGGTCTCGGTGCGTCCGGACTTGAGCTGGCCCAAGTTCTGTGGCCTGGCGCTGGATCTGGGCGTCTTCCTATTTGTAGCGGCGATTGCCCGCGACGACCGCCAGGGGCCACGCATTGCCGGGGTGCTCATCCTGTGTTGCGCGGCGGTGGCTCTCCTGGGCGTGCTTGGGACGGACTGGAAAGGGCTCGAATGGGCTCCGCTGCGGCTGGCGGCCGCCAAGCTTCCACACGTCATCAGCAGCGTGCAGACGTCACAGCAGACCAGCAACGGCTTTCATCCGAACGAGGTAGGGGGCACTTTGGGCATGTTGCTGCCCCTGGCCATATCCGCCGTCTTTTTCTCCTCGCGACGGCGATTCATCTGGTGGGGCGCGCTGTTGGTGTTGCTCGCCTCGGGAAGCGTCATGGTGCTGACGCAATCGAGGAGCGCCATGGCCGGCCTGGCCGTCGCATTCGGGCTGATCATCATGCTGCGGTACCGACTTCGCTTGCGGTGGCTGCTGGCTCTCCTCGTCTCGGCGGCTATAGGCCTGCTCTTGCTGTGGGCTCGACTGCAGCCGCTGCTGCTGCGATTTATCTGGTCAACCGGCAACAGCGCTCCTGGAGTTCGGCTGGAGGTCTGGCAGCGCTCGCTGGAACTGATTCGCATGTTCCCCCTGACCGGCATGGGGTTGAATACGCTGCCGGTCGTGGCGCCCGTCCTGGCGCCGGTGTTCAGCTGGCCGCCGGACCAAGCCCTCCCTCATGCGCATGACCTCTACCTTCAGACCGCCCTCGACCTGGGCCTGCCCGGGCTCGTGGCCTTCGCGTGGATACTCGTCGCGGCGCTTGCCAGTCTCAAGAAGACGTGGCTGGTTGGTTCGCGGCCGCGCTGGCTCACGGCCGGCCTCGCCGCTGGCCTGCTGAGCCACATGGTCTTCAGCCTTACCGATGCCGTTACCTTGGGCGCGAAGCCCGACGTGTTCCTATGGGTGTTGCTGGGCTTGGCTATCAGTGGGAGCAACCCAGTTGCCGCCTTGCCTGAGAGCCGCTGGGCAGTACGCATGCTCGAGCGGCGCTGGCTGATCGCGCCGGCCGTTGTAGCCACGTGGCTGCTGCTGAAGCTGGCCATGATCAACGGCGCTTCATTGCTGTTGGAATTCGGGGCCATGCACGAAGCGCCAGAGTCGCTGAGACTAGCGGCAAGCTGGGCCCGGATCGCTGGCGATTGGCCACCGCGCCTGGGTGTCGAGCAAAGGCTGGTCGGGGAGTCGGCGTTCCATCAGAAGGACCTTCGCGGCACGCTCGAGGCCATGCCCCCACCCGGCCGGGACGTTGTCGACGACTATTGGAGTGGCCAGGCCGCATTTGGCTTACGCGACGACGACACGGCGTTCGCGTATTGGGATCACCCGGCGCTTGCTGGCAAGATACGGTCGCTGGCGTCGGACGCTATGGCAGGTGGGGATCTGGACGTTGCCGAACGCTACCTGCGCATCGCGCTGCGCCTTCGCGGACCAGGCGAACGGGCCCTGGCCGCGATGGCCTTGGCGGGCCTGGAACGTGGACGCGGCGATGCCGCCCAGGAGCAGCAGGCACTCCAGTTAGCCGCAGACGATTCCTCGGCCAGCCATGACGTCCGCCAAGAAGCGGCGTTGCGGCTAGCGGAGACGAGATCGGATTGGCCTACGGCGGTGGAGTTGCTTCAGCTGCGCTGGGCCGCGTCGCGCGGCACTCCCGACGCACTGCGGCTGGCGAGCGATCTCCTGGCTCAAGGGCAGCCGTCCCAGGCTGCCGCGGTGCTCTCTGCCCAGCGGCAACGGGATGGTGGCAACGGCCAGTTGGCGCTCGCCCTGGGCGACGCACTGGAGCAGGCCGGGCAAACCGGCGAGGCCAAGGAGGTGTACGTCTCGCTGGCTGCGACATTGCCCTCCTTCCGCTTCGAGGCGCTGCTCGGCGAATTCCGTCTCGATATCCGGCTGAACCAGCTGGAAGACGCGCGGCCTCTTTTGCCGGCGCTGGCGCAATTGGACCCACAAACCGGCGAGCTGGCCTATTGGCGAGGACGCTTCGAGGCGGCCCAGGGTCAATGGCAGGCAGCCATCCAGGATTACCGGCAAGCCATCGCACAGGCCGGCGACCGGCCGAGTCTCTTGCACGCGGCCTCCGCTGACCTGAGCAACGCGTTGTCGAGCACCGGCGATGGCAGTGGCGGTGGATGATCCCTTATGCTCGGTCCACTATGAGACTTCGCTGCCTGATCCCGTTCATTGGTGTGCTGCTGCTGGCGAGTTGCGGAGGGCAGGCGGCAGCGCCTGGCAGCGGGGCGCCGGCGAGCGCCGCTCGGCCAAGCGCAGCGGCGGTCGGGAGCAGTGCGCCGGCAAGTACAGCCGCGGTGGGCAGCGCAGCGGCGAAGCCTGCGGGCCAAGGCACGCACCTCACGATGTCGTACAGCCAGCTGGCTGGGGATCAGATGGTGCCCTGGGTCGCCAAGGAGTCGGGTATCTTCGCGCAGAACGGGCTGAATGTGGACAACAAGCTGGTGGCCAGCACGACCGGCATCAGCGCCCTGATCGGCGGCGACGTGGACCTGGCCACGATCGGCGGCTCCGAAGCAATGGGCGCCGCGGCCGGCGGGGCCGGCGTAGCCATAGTGGCCAACCTGGCGCCGGTGTACACCTTCAAGCTGATGGTGGGGCCCGACATCAAGACCAAGGACGACCTCGTCGGCAAGAAGCTGGGCTTCACGCGCCCGGGATCGACCACCGATACCGGCACGCGCGACTTGCTCAAGAAGATCGGCCTCCAGCCAGACAAGGACGTAAGCATGGTGCCGCTTGGTGCGGATAAGGCCTCGACCGTCGCCGCGCTGCTCAACGGCACGGTCCAGGGCATTCTGCAGCAGCCGCCCGATAACCTCGAAACCGAGGACAAGGGCTACCATGGCCTCTACGATCTGGCCAGTATGGGCCTGCCGGCCGCGGCCGCCGTGGTGGTCGCGCAGCGATCGTGGATTGCCGCCCACCACGACGTCATGCAGAAGTTCATGGATTCGCTGGTCCAGGCGACAATCCGCGAGAAGAAGGATCCGGCCATCGGAGAGGCGGTGATCCGCAAGTACTACAAGACCGACGACGAGCGCACGGTCAAGTACATGTACGAGTACCACAGCGCCATCCATCCGGTGCTGCCGTACCCCAAGCTGGAGCAGTTCGCGGACATCATCCCGGCCATCAAGGCGCAGAACAAGAACGCCGAGAACTTCGACTTCGCCCACGTGCTCGACCCTTCGTTCGTGCAGAGCGCCGCCGATCGCGGGCTGGACAAGAGCTGATGCTCAGCCAGGAGGAGAACGAGCTCATCACCCGCGTCGGGCCGGGGACGCCCATGGGCGAGGTATTCCGGCGCTTCTGGCTGCCGGCCATGCTCTCCTCCGAGCTGACTGAGCCGGACTGCCCGCCGGTACGCCTGCGGTTGCTCGGCGAGGACCTGGTTGCGTTCCGCGATACCAATGGCCGGCCGGGCGTGCTCGCGGCCAACTGCCCGCATCGCGGCGCGTCACTGTTCTTCGGCCGCAACGAGGAGTGCGGCCTGCGCTGCGTGTACCACGGCTGGAAGTTCGACGTGGACGGCAACTGCGTGGATATGCCGAACGAGCCGCCCGAGTCGAACTTCAAGCACAAGGTGCAGGCGAGGGCCTATCCGGCCCGTGACGCCGGCAAGGTCATCTGGGTGTACATGGGGCCGCACCGTCCCGCGCCCGAGCTGCCGCGGTTGGAATGGACGCTCGTGCCGGACGAGAACGTCTACGCTCACAAGCGCTTCCAGGACTGCAGCTGGCTCCAGAACGTCGAAGGCGAGGTGGACTCGAGCCACATCTCCTTCCTGCACCGCAGCACCGGCCGCAATCTGGGCGACGCCACCGACGTGGTCCAGACGCAGGGCGCGCCGCGCTTCTCGGTGCTGCCCACCGACTACGGCCTGCTGATCGGCGCGCAGCGCTCGGCCTCCGAGAGCACCGACTATTGGCGCATGACGCAGTTCCTGCTGCCCAGCTACACCATGATCCCGGCCCGTCCCGGGGCGTACATCGACTTCACCGGCGCGGTGCCGGTGGACGACGACCACATGATCGGCTTCACCGTGGCCTGGCGTCCGGACCGGCCCCTCTCAGCCGAGGACGTGGCCAAAATCGAGAGCTGGGACTACGTCTACGCCGAAGTGGATCAGCGTACCTTCCGCCCGGTGCGCAACCGCGAGAACGACTACCTGATCGACCGCCAGGTCCAGCGCACCGAGTCGTATACCGGCATCAAGGGCATCCGCGACCAGGACCACGCCGTGCAGGAGGGCATGGGCCCGATTGTGGATCGCACGGCCGAGCATCTCGGCTCAGCCGATACGGCCGTGATCCAGGTGCGCCGGCTGCTCCTGTCCCTGGTCGCCGACGTGCAGGCCGGCCGTGAGCCCTACGCAGCCCAGCACCCCGAGGCCTACCGTGTCCGCTCCGGCGACGGCATGCTGCCGCGGGATGCCTCCTTCGAGGAGATCGCCCGGGCTTATACCGCTCCGGTCAGCGCCGGCTGACCTGCAGGCAATCCGGCCCAGATACCCAGGATGTCGTTGGTGGCCGCCACGAGGCCGAAGTGCAGCCGCATGTTGTCCAGCGTGGCCTGGTGCATGCGCTGGCCGTTGCTGGTGGCCGTCGCGTCCGAGCTGAACACCATGAAGTAATCGTGGAACACCGCGTCGCGCGCGGTGCTCTCCACGCAGACGTTGGTCGCCACGCCGGTCATGATCACCGACTTCCGCTGGAAGGTGTGCAGGACGGCGTCCAGCCGCGTGTCATGGAAGCCGCTGTAGCGATGCTTGTTGATGATTGGCTCGCCCGGCGCCGGCTCGACCTCGTACCAGTCCGACTCCCAGGTGTTGGCGCGTAGGCCGATGGTGTCGCGCCCGCCGCGGCTGGCCCAGGCCGGCGAGTCGGTGCAGTCCTCGTGCCAGTTGCGGAGGTAGATGACCGGCACGCCAATGCGCCTCGCCTCGGCAATCAGCCGGTGCACGTTGGCGAGGGCCGGGGCGCACTGCGAGTAGTCCTCCCACTTGGAGGCGAGGTCCGGGTGGCAGTAGTAGTTCTGCACGTCGACCACCAGCAGCGCGGCGTTGGATGGATCGATCAGCTCGGGCAGGGACAAGCTCATGGCGGAATGCTACCCCTCCCGAACCATGCGGACACGACCCCAGGCGGTGGAGGCTTCCAGCCGGTCCACGTCGATGATCAGCGCCGCGCCGTGGCAGTCCGGGTCGTGGTTGCGTTCGACCTCGACCAGCCGGTCGAAGACGTAGCGCCTCAGGGCCGCGTCGGCGGTGATGTGCCCCCGCCCTTCGATCAGCAGCCACGTGTTCGACGGATCGAAGTAGGAGATGGCCATGCGCGGGTTCGTGGCCAGTGCGCGGACCATGGCGCCCTCGGGGTTGCGCATCCAGATGGACAGCTGCGTCGGGCTGAGCACCTGCGTGCTGCCGCGGAACGACAGTACCGGCGCACCGTCCTCGGCGGTGTAGGCCACCGTCGTCGGCGAGTTGTTCATGCGAGCCGTGTCGAGCAGGCTCTTCACGAAGTCCGGGATGCGGTCCGTCGTCTCGAGCGCGCCGGGCGTGGCCCGGTACTCCGTGCGGCTGATGCGGTCCTGCCCGTCGAACGAGAACCGAATCTCCAGCTTGGCCGGCCCGGCGCCCGGCGGCGGCAGCTCCGCCGTCACCACCACCTGCTCGCCCTCCGCGGCGGGGTCGCTCCAGGCGCCCTTGCGATATCGACCGGTGAACGGCCACCAGCCGGTGATGCGGCGCAGCACCTGCTCGGCGCCTGTGTACTCCTGCTTCCCATCCACCAGCACTATGTCCGGTGCCAGGAAGCGCGCGGCGCGCTCGGCGCCCGAGGCCTCGCCCAGCCGCAGCGCCTGCACGTAAGCTTCGGCCGCTTCGATCCGCTTATCAACCATGCCGCCCACTATAAAGCGTGATCCAGCACACAGTTTTGGCGTTGAAATGCGCGTAGAGTTGGCCGTAGATGAAGCCTGTCGTCCTGAGCCAGCACGCACGGCGCCGTCTCGAATGGCTCGACGTCAGCGAGGACGAGGTCCGGGACATCTTCCTGGATCCGGGCTACGTCACCCCGCACGAGGGTCAGGCCTACGCCGCCTACGTCTCGCGCAACCTGCGCACGCTGCGGGTGGCTGTACGGGAGGAGGCGCAGCATCTGCTCGTGACGACTGTCACTTCTTTCGGTCCGCCGCGTTCCAAACAGTGAGAGCCATGCGGATCAGTTACGACCCCGACGCCGACGTGATGTACCTCTACCTGAACGACGGCCGCGACCCGGAGGTGGATCACAGCGTGGAGCTGGGCATGGAGTCGGAGGGATTGACCGCCGACTTCGACCACGCCGGGCACGTGGTTGGCCTGGAGGTGCAGTTCGCCAGCCGGCGCTTCGGGGCAGCCGGCCCCGACCAGGCGCTGGTCGAGATTCTCTCCGGCCGCTTCCCGACCTCCGACCGCCCCGCTGCCTGAGCCCAACCCTCTCTTCTGATTTCCAATCTCCTATACACTGCCGTCATGGCCTTTGTTCTCGACGCCGATACGCACATCTGCGAGCCTGCAGCGATGTGGGACCTGCTGCCCAGGGAGTTCTACGCCCGCCGCCCAGTGATGGCCAAGCTGCCCAGCGACACGCTGTACGGCGGCCGGAACGCGGTGTGGGTCATCGACGGCAACATCTTCCCCAAGCCGGCCGGCAAGGGCGGCTTCAGCCTGGCCACGCCCTGCCAGACCGATTTCGGCATGGCCCGCACCGACATCGAGATCGCCAACCGCGAGATCACCGACCCCAAGGGGCGCGTGGAGGATGCCAAGCGCCACGGCGTCGACCAGCAGGTGGTCTACCCCACGCTGTTCCTGGTGTGGGTGACCAACGACGTGAAGCTCGAGGTGGCCCTCTGCCAGGCCTACAACCGCTTCCTGGGCAACGCCTCGGACGAGACCAACGGCAGCATCCGCTGGGTCGTCGTCCCGCCGCTGCGGAATGTGGACGCCACGATACAGGAGATGCGCTGGGGCAAGGAGCACGGCGCCGTCGGCGTGTTCATCAAGGGCATCGAGAAGGATCTCACGCTCGACGACGAGTACTTCTTCCCGGTCTACGCCGAAGCCCAGCGGCTGGACCTGCCGGTATGCGTCCACACGGCCGCCGGCTGCCCGGCCTGGACGGAGGTGTTCCGGGTGGAGCGCAACTCCAGCTTCCCGCACATCCGCCTGCTGCCGCTGATCGCCTTCCGCGACCTCGTCCAGAACCGCATCCCCGAGCAGTTCCCCAAGCTGCGCTGGGGCTTCATCGAAGCGGGGGCGTCGTGGGTGCCGTATGTCTTCCACAACCTGTTCCGGCAGTTGAAGGACGATCCCAGCCGCTACGGGCCGAGCCTGTTCGAGCAGTACAACTTCTACGTGGCCTGTGAGGTCGGCGAGGACCTGGGCTACCTCAGCCGCTTCATCGGCGAGGACCACCTGATCATCGGCTCCGACTACGGCCACACCGACCCGTCCACCGAGCCCGAGCTGGTGGCCAGCCTCAAAGGCCGGGAGGAGCTGACGCCCCAAGTCGTCGACAAGATCCTGGCCGACAATCCCAAACGCCTGTACGGAGTGTGAGCATGCCTGCGCCAACCCAATTCCAGCTGTTTGTCGATTCCCTGCGCGAACTGTGGTCCGAGGGCCTGCCGCCCGAGGAGCACTGGGCCAAGGTGAAGGAGATCATGGCCCCGCTGCTGGCCGACGAGGAGCTCCAGCGGCGGTCCGAGAGCTGGCCGGTGACCACCGGCACGAACCTGCTGTTCTACGAGGATCCGGACCACGGCTTCGTGGTCAACGCCGTCGTCCGCGACCCGCATCGGGTGGGCGCCGTGCACGACCACGCCCACACCTGGACGGCCTACGGCGAGCTGGTCGGCGGCGAGGCTATCGACCGCTACGAGCGCGCCGACGACGGCTCACGCGAGGGCTATGCCGAGCTGCGCAAGCTGGGCACGGTCGACGCCGAGCCTGGCGTGGTGGACGTGGTGCCGCCCTGGCTGGTTCATTCCGAGACCAGCCTCGACAAGCGCGCCGTGGCCATCATCGTCCGCAGCCAAAAGCTGGGCAGCTTCCAGCAGCACCACTTCGACCCCAAGACCAACGAGGTCACCCTCGGCCCCGGCCCCACGCCCATCCCTTACGACCTCTAGCTACTAGCCTCCAGCTTCTAGCCTTTAGGCCTTTATGTCGTTCGGGAAGAGCTTGGAGCCGTACTCCTTGTTCACCTGCTCGATGGCGGTGTTGTCGTAGAAGTCTGAGGTCTTGGCGGTCTTTGCCGCGGGATCGTCGATCGCGTCGAGCACGACCTGGATGGCCTCCGGGTTGACCGTCATGTCCTTGTTCCACTGCTGCAGGCCCTCTTCGTAGTCGCCATCGGCCAGCTTGGGATCGGTCAGCTGGTTGTACTTCATGTCCAGCGACTTGGCGTAGGCCGGATCGTCCAGCGCTCGCTTGAGCCCGTCGAGGTAGCCCTCGAGGTAAGCCTTGATGGTGTTCGGGTTGCCGCGGTAGAAGGGGCCGCTGACCACCATGCCGGGGCCGATGATCCGCAGGCCCTCCTTGTAATAGTCGATGATGACGGGATAGCCCTTGTCCTTGGCGTCGATGCTCTGCGGCGGGCTCAGGATGAACGCGTCGGCATTGCCGCTGTAGAAGGTCGTCAGCGCCGCGGCCGGCGTGGGGTGGTAGAGCAGCTGGATGTCGGTGCCGATAGTCAGCCCGCGCTCCTTGGCCGTCTTGCGCATGGCGATCTCGCCGAACGCACCGGGCGACGTGGTGGCCACCTTCTTGCCCTTGAGCTGATCCCAGGTGGTGATGCCCTTCTGGCCGATGAGCATCTGGTCGTTCTTGTCGACGGTGGCCGCGATGTAGATCAGGTCGGCGCCCTTCAGCCGCGCTCCGATGGCCGTGGCTCCGCCCTGGTACATGTCGGCCTGGCCGCTGATCAGCGCCTGCGTGGCCGTGCTGGCGCTGAGCGTATTCACGGTGACGTCCAGCCCGTGCTTGGCGAAGTAGCCGCCGTCGGCCGCCACGCGCAGCACCATGTAGCCCGACCCCGCCGGCGCGGCGATACCCACTTGCAGCTTCGTCTTCTCCGGAGCGCCGCCGGTGGCCGCCGCGCTCGCGGCGCCACTGCCCGCCGGCTTAGCGCTCGTCGCCCCGCTGCCCGCCGCAGCCGGCTTTGTACTTGCCGAGGCTGCCGCCGGCTTGCTCGCAGCGCCTGAGGCCACCGTTTGCGCGGCGGCGGAGCTGGCGCCGGGGCTGCTCGCGGGAGAGGATGCCGCACTGCCGCCGCAAGCGCTGAGCAGGAGCGCTGCGCTCAGAATAAAGCCGGCTGTCGTCTTGGTGGGTTTGAGGTCAAACATCAACCGCGGCCACCAACCTGGCCCTTGAGCGCGCTCGGCGCGACTCGCCGTCCGCGTAGGACTCATGATTTCTTACCAAAGAAGATGGCTCGGCGTCGCTCTTCGAGGCGGCAGGTGACGTCTTGGAAGCCGGCCTCGCGCAGCAGGACCATCTGCTCGTCCATGCTGCCGGCGGTGCGGTTGTGCTCGTTGGAGGGGTCGGCCTTCTCCTTGGCCAGGTCGCGGTACATATCCCAGTTGACGAAGACCCCGCCGGGCGCGAGCGCATCGAAGGCGTGCTTGAACACGTTGAGCTTGCGCTCGTTCGTCAGGTGGTGGATGGCCCGCGCCGAGACCACCGCCTGGAAGGGGCCGCCCAGCTCGGCCGGCCAGATGTCGGCGTTCATGTCCAACTCGACATAGCGGTAGCGCCCCTCGAACGGCTGCAGCTGCTCGCCGCCGGCCTGCATCATCGGCGCCGACATGTCGGCCAGGATGGCCCTGGCGTTGGGGAAGGCGCGCATCACCGAGGCGGATACCGCGCCGGCGCCAGCGCCGAGGTCCATGAACTCGAACACCGCGTCGTGCGCCACCGGCAGCAGCGCCACCATCCGCTGGTGAGCGCCCCGAACGTCAGCCTCCCGTTCGGGCTCCTTCTCGCGGTTGAGGTACTTCGAGACCTGCTCGGCCGACTGCCACTCGTAGCCGCCGATCGTTCGTGTTCGTGGTTGCATCGGCGGCCATTCTATATCGGCGTCTGTGCCGGCGCCCGCGCACGTGCGTAGGTGCTGGCACAATGGCCGCATGCCAACCTTGACCGGCAAAGTCGCTATCGTCACCGGCGCGGCCCAGGGCCTCGGCGCGGCCTACGCTCGCGCGCTCGCAACGGAGGGAGCGCGTGTAGCCGTTTTCGACCTCCAGTCCGACAAGGCTCAATTCGTGGCCGCCGAGATCGAGGGACTGAGTCTGAACGTAGACGTATCGGACCGCGAAGCCGTACGCCAGGCGGTGCAGGAGGTGCACGGGCGTCTCGGCCGTGTCGACATCCTGATCAACAACGCCGCCTTCGTGAGCACCGAGGCGTCGCGGACGAAACCCTGGTATGAGCTGCCGCAGGGCGATTGGGAGCGTGTCGTGAACGTGAACCTCGGCGGCTGTTTCTACGGCTGCGCCGCTGTGGCGCCGCTCATGATCGCCCAGGGCTCGGGCAAGATTGTGAACGTGTCGTCATCCACGTTCTGGAGCCCGCCGCCGCAGCTGGCGCACTATGTCGCGACGAAAGCCGGCATTATCGGCCTCACGCGTGCGCTGGCCCGTGAGCTGGGTCGCCACGGCGTGAACGTCAACGCCGTCGCGCCTGGCCTGACGAGAACGGAGCACACCGCCTCGGTTTACCCGGCCGAGTACTTCGAGCGCGTGGCGACCATGCGTGCCCTGCCGCGCGTCGAAGAAACGAGCGACCTCGTCGGCACGGTCCTGTACCTGTGCTCGCCGGCCAGCGATTTCCTCACTGGCCAGACGATCCTGGTCGACGGCGGCCAGAACTTTGACTGAGTCGCGGGCGAACTGTCCCGCCTAGCCCCAGGCGCGGCGCGCCGTCTCCACCACCAGCTCCAGCTTGCGCTTCTCCTCTTCGACCGTGAGCGGATTGCCGGGGATGCTGGAGGCGAAGCCGCACTGCGGGCTCAGCGCCAGGTTGTCCATCGGGACGTATTTGGCCGCCTCGTCGATTCGGCGAAGCAGGTCGTCTTGCGACTCCAGCTCGCCGCGCTTGGTGGTCACCAGTCCCAGCACCACCGTCTTGCCCTGCGGCATGAAGCGCAGCGGCTCGAAGCCGCCGGCCCGCGCGGTGTCGTACTCCAGCAGGAAGGTGTCGTGCGCCAGGGTGCCGAAGAGCTTCTCGGCGATGCGGTCGTAGGGCCCTTCCGCCATCCACTGCCCGCCGGAGTTGCCGCGGCAGAGGTGAATGGCCAGGGTGACGCCCTCGCGCGCCAGCCCTCCGACGGCGGCGTTGTCGGCGGCGATGGCCTCGTCCAGCATCGCGTCTGGATCCGCGCCGTAGCCCTCCAGCCGGGCGCGCAGCTCCTCGTCCACGAAGGTGGTGTAGCCTGGCGAGTCGAGCTGGATGTAGGGCACGCCGTCGTCCATCAGCGCCTGGATCTCGTCGCGCAGAAGTCGGGCAATCTCCAGCATCAGCGCCTGGCGGGTGGGGTAGAACTGGTCGGTCACGCCTGGCCGGAAGGTGAAGCCGCCGATCATCTGGGCGCCGGGCAGCGTGATCTTGAACGGCCCGGGCGCATGCTCCTTCAGGAACGCGGCCTCGTCGCCGGCCAGCCGGCGTTTGGGCCGCAGCTTGCCGCCGACGATGGGATGCTTGGTGCGCGGGTAGTTCTCGCGGGGTGTGCCGCGCCATTCCAGGCCGTACTCTTCCGTCGGGACGAAGCCGTCGATGGCGTCCCAGAAGCCGGTCATGTAGCTGCGCCGCCGGAACTCGCCGTCGGTGTACACGTTGATGCCGGTCTGGCGCTGCAGCTCCAGCGCGTCCAGGATGGATCGGTCCTCCAGCGCCCGCAGCTCGGCCTCGGACATGAGCAGCTCGCCCAGCTTGGCCTGGACGAGGCTCTCCGGCCGCAGCAGGCTGCCGAGCTGGTCGGCCCGATATCGCGCGGTCACGCCGTCGTGGTTGCGACCGGTTTGAGATGGTTCACCAGGTCCGGCCAGTGCTCGCGCCAGTGGACGCCGGGCGGCAC
>Ga0070738_10006179_pt1 | contig 12717 bp, 5 predicted proteins | sample Coa_R2_2_FD_66446 | JGI IMG/M metagenome (GOLD analysis project Ga0070738, IMG submission 66446) | Surface soil microbial communities from Centralia Pennsylvania, which are recovering from an underground coalmine fire - Coalmine... | ecosystem: Environmental > Terrestrial > Soil > Unclassified ... | reverse complement strand
GCTGCTTTCTGTTTTACCAACATTTGCTTAAGTTCCTCAGCACTTTCAACAATTTCTAGCTTGTACACTCCTGCCATTTCGGTTTTTTGAACCCTACACTCCTATTATCGCATTTGTAGTCCTCTTTTAGAGAATTGGTATACAACGATGCTTCAGGTAGGGGGCGCTGCTTAGCCAGAGGTGCAAGATTCGGTCCGAGTTGCTCAGTTGGAGTTTGCTGGAGTCGCCAGGCACAATAGGCACCTGACACACCTCCGCCCACAATAGCGACATCAAAGTCATGCATTTGTGTATCACCTCTAAGGGATATCTCCGGGAGCACCCAGAATTTCGTCGCCAATTTCGCTAGAGATGCGATTCAACAATTTCATGTCAGGTGCCTCATTCTGGTTTAGAGTCCCTGTTGCTTCAATTAGGCGAGCAAAGGAACTGGGCGAAGCAACGACTAACCCTCGAGCTGGCTGGTCACTGAGTGCAGCGACAACATGGGGTGTGCCCATCGGAATGAAGGCACTTTCACCTGCGCCTAGCACAACCTTATTCTTACCAACCCAGACAGTGAACTCTCCTTCCAACACATAAAGTTGTTCTGAATAGCGTGTATGGCGATGGGGTGGAGTCTTGGCACCAGGAGGGAAATAGCCCTCAATCAGGTCATATTTACCATCAGTTGTGGTGTGATCGGCGACAATGGTAAGGTAGTTATTAAGAAGCCAAAATGACTTTGATGTACCGTCAGCAAAAGCCCCATGAACGAGAACAGGCGCAGGTTTAGAGTTGGAGGCTTGAGGTAATTCCTTGGCGGTGGCTGATGTTGGATGCATTAATATCCCAACGACAGCACTTAATGCAAGTAACCACAGTAACAATCTTTGAACTTTTTTCCATGTAAAAACTATCATTGCGATCGCCTCTGTATTCTTGCTGAATTGCTCAAATCTCTGGTTCTTGTTGTCCGTATAGAAGTTATGAAATACTTCCTGCTGAAATACTTGTTGGGATAAGCATCAAAAACCTAATCATTTGCAGCAACAATGGCTGCCATTATCTGCTCAACACTCCAGCGATCAAGATAGCGAATTCCATTAATAAACAAAGCGGGTGCAGCCTCCACTCCACTTTGCCGTCCACCTTCAATGTCCGCATTGATACGATCAACATAAGCTCCCTTGGATAAATCCTGCAAAAATTGAGAAATATCAAGTCCTAAACGATTCGCGTACTCTACTAGATAGCCATTCTCTAACTCTTGTTGATGAATGAACAATATCTCGTGCATTTGCCAAAATTGCCCTTGAGCCGCTGCGGCTTCCGCAGCTTCCGCTGCTCGTTGAGCATGTGGATGAATTTGTACCTGAGGAAAATGACGGAAGATGAAACCTAAATTGTTTTCTCCAAACGAAACGTTCAATTGCTGTCGAGCAACTTTAATCAATCGATAGATGTTGGCACTTTGAAAACATTCATAATCTCCATACATGACGAAGACTACAGCAGCATTTAGTGCACCTTGAATATGATCCTGGGTTGAAGGCGGAATGAATAGAGAACGATTATCACGGTCGTAAGTCATGTTTCGGTTTGTATTAAGCAAACTTTAAGCCTTTCAACCCAACTGCACTAACGTTGCTATGAATTCAATATAGACAATTAGCCCTCTGTTGTCGTCCACTCTAGGTTGACATTTTTGTGCCATCGAGTGATGGATAAACCTGTCCATCTCGCAGTGGAAGGTTGTCTCCAACTTTAGTTGGAGTCTAAAGCCAATTTCAAGGGGAAAAGGTAAAGGCTCACTCCTTTTCCCTTTCCCCCCACTTACAAATTGACAATCCCACGCTTAACAGCAGTAATCACGGCTTGTGTGCGATCGCTCACTCCTAATTTGCTCAAAATGCGATTCACATGCGATTTGACAGTGCTTTCACCAATACTCAAAGCAGTCCCAATTTCCTGATTACCCATTCCTTGTGCCATCAAACACAGCACTTCCAACTCTCGTTCACTCAGTTCTGGATTGCTCATTCGCTGCAATAATTTTGCGCCCACTTCTGGCGGAATGTATTTCTGACCATTATGAATGGCGCGAATCGCATTCAAAAGCTCGCCAAGTTTAGAATCCTTAAGCAGATAGCCTTGAGCACCCGCTTGTAAACCGCGATAGATATCTTCATCACCATCATAGGTTGTGAGTACCGCGATCCGAGCCTGCTTAAATTCAGCACAAATCGCCATAATGGCTTCAACACCTCCCATTTTGGGCATTCGTAAATCCATTAGTGTGACATCAGGTTGGTATTCTCGAAACGCGTTGATCGCCTGCTGCCCATCTTCAGCTTGAGCAATCACTGTCATTTCTGGGTCGCGGTTAATGATGGTTGCTAGACCCTTTCTGACTATGGCATGGTCGTCAACAATCAGCACCCGAATCGTAGTGGATTGGCTCACTGTCATTCTTGCTCTCGATTGATAGTGACGATAATTTCTGTTCCTTGTCCAGGCTGGCTTTGAATCGTTAGTTGTGCGCCAATGCGCTCTGCCCGTTCGCTCATTCCTAATAAGCCAAACCCACCGCTCAAAGGAGTGCTACCTACTCCAAAGCCCCTGCCATCGTCTTTAATCTGTAAGATACACTGTGTCTCGTGGTACACTAACTCAACCCGAATTTCGCTGGCACAAGCGTATTTAATCGCATTGGTTAATGCTTCCTGCCCAATTCTAAGTAAGTTATTCTCCACTTCGGTTGGTAAGGAATAGGCTATACCCTGAGTTTCGCAAATCAGAGCCGTGTCGGTCTTCGAGCGCATTTGAGCCACTATACGATGCAGGGCACTGTCTAAATTACCTTCTTCTAGTAGCTGCGGACGGAGTGCGGATACAGATCGCCGTGCCCCTGCTAGCCCATCGCGTGCTAGTTCCTCGATCATTTCCAGATGTCCTTGGGTTGCTTCCGGGTCGTCCGCCAGCACTTGTGTTGCTGCTTCAACCTGAAGTAAAATACCCGTGAAAGATTGAGCCAGTGTATCATGAATTTCTCGCGCCATTCGGTTGCGCTCTTCCAGAATGGAAGCTTGCTCAGCACGTTTGCGTTCGCGTAGTGCAGCGTTCCGCTGTTCGCTAATGTCAAGAATTATTCCTAGCATTCGCACAGGCTGTCCATCTGTGTTATATATGCCTCGACCCCGACCTACTAGCCAATGAATACTGCCATCTGGATGAATAACTCGATATTCAGCTTCAAAATCAGTATGAGTTGCTAAAGCTGTTGTAATAGCTTGTTCAACCCGATCAATGTCTTCTGGATAAACGCGCTCGCGCCATACCTGATCGCTGCTCTCAAGCTCACCGGGAACTAACCCCAGCAATCGAGCATAGTTGTCGTTCCAATCTATTTTGTTCTGCGTGATATTCCAGTTGTAACTACCGATGTGCGTGAAGTCCATCGTCAGCCTGCGTTGCTCTTCACTGTGTCGCAAAGCATTCTCCACTCGTTGGCGCTCTTCAATCTCCTGTGAAAGGAGCAAAGTCCGCTCAGTAATTTGCTGTTCTAAGGTTTGGTTGTAGTCGGCTAGAAGTTTCTCTGCTTGTTTGCGCTCAGTGATATCTTGAAAGGCTACAATCGCATAAGCTACCTTGCCCTGTTCGTCAAAGACTGGAGTGCCCCATACCTCAATGGGAATGGTGGCACTATTTTGGCGAATTTCTATGTCATCAACGGTGGTGCGTTCGCCGCCCAATGCCCGGATGGCTGGCAGTTTTTCAGTGGGATAGATTTGATCCGTTCCCGTCACATAAAACTGATAAGCCTCTGAGATTTGCTCCTGCGGCACGGCAGGAGCAATCCCCTTCCCCATAAGTTGAATGCCCCGCTGGTTGGCATAGTAAGGACGACCAGTTGCATCAACGATGCCAATGCCCACCGGAACTGCTTCTAGAAATTGAGTCATCCTACTTTCGCTTGCCCGAAGCTTTGCATAGAGTTTGGCATTTTCAATTGCGATCGCTGCCTGCGTAGAAAGTAGGCTGAGAATTTGCTTTCGCTCCGGTGTAAATGCCCCTGTTGCCAACTGATTTTCTAGATACAACACACCGATGAGCTTGCTTTGATTGAGCAGCGGTAAACAAAAGACTGATTGACTCTGGTGATGTTGAATATAGGGGTCATTGATAAAATTACCTTCACGAGTAGCATCATTGAGAATGACCGACTCATGAGTCCGAATGACATAATGAATGATCGATTCAGGTAAACGATTTGCGATTGGAGTCGATTCCAGCACTTGGGTTGCACAGACCTGTGCACTCTCAATAAGTTCACAGGTCGCTTCGATCATCCATTCTCCTGCGTTTTCTAAAAGCAGGCATCCGGTTTGTGCTCCAGCATTCTGAATGAGTATCTGCATTAATGTATGGAGCAGTTGTTCCAGTTCAATCTCACTGGAAATCGCTTGGGATGCTTTCATGATTGCTGCTAAATCAAGAGCAACATGTGAGGTATTAGAGGTAGTTCCAGCAGCAGTGTGGATTGGCATGGAACTTACACTTGTGGATTGAGGAAAAAACTGAGGATAATCAGCCTCCAAATTCCTGACCTTTGCCGTTGCGCCCCACCGTTCATAGCAGTAGTGAGCTTCCTTCATATAGATCTGGGCAAATTTTTCCAACCCTCGCGCCAGATAATGTTTAGCAGCTAATTCGTAAGCTAAGGCTTCTTCCTGGATATATTCGTTTTCTCTAGCTCCAGCAATCGCTTGTTCGTATAATTTTTCTGCCTCAAGCAACTGATCCAAAACTCGTGCTTTCTCTGCTTCAACTAAGTGATATTTATGCAAATAATTCATAGGCGCATAGCATGCCCATTGCTTCATTTTCTCCTGTATGACCGCAACTTTTTCCAGGATTTCCTGCTTCACTTGAGCATTGCTTTTGGGGTATATTGCAAGTTTTGCCAAAGCATTATAGAAATAGTACAAAGGAACAAGAGGTGTCGCCATGACACGAGTCACATAGTCTTCCGCTATGGCTGCGCTCTCATATGCCTGAGCATACTCAAGAAATAAATAGCATAAGATAAGTTTGTTTAGGCATACCAGAAAGAGTCTGACTCCATCTGTTTCGTATTGTGGCGGTCGATTCTTCTCATTGTAAGATTTGCCAACGAGACGGGATGGATCGACCGAGCATCCCATCAAATTTAAGACAGACTGCCGAAATATCTTAGTCCAAGTGACCACTGCATCCTGTTTGATTTGACTGATTGCTTCACAGTATGTTGCCATCTGGTATTCAACTTCTACAAGTTCCTTTCCAACAAGCAAGAATTGGAGGCAGTAAGTGAAAGCGCTATAAGCCGCGAACTCTAAATCTCCAGTTTCCAGTCCACTTTGATAAGCTTCCAAAAATGGCTTCGCTGTTTCCCTAACATGCTCTTTCCAGTGGATGATGAAGTTCGTTACCATGAACAATGTTCTGGCTTTAAGTGAATAGATGTTCAGATGAGGTAACAGCCTTAATGCCAGATGCCCAAACTCGTAGCCAGTCTCAATGTTTCCCACTATCCCACAAAGAATTAAACCAAAATTGGCATAGGCAAAGGGAGAAACAAACATATTGCCATACTGAATTGACAAGTTTGTCTGTTTAAACACAAGTAGAGGCCCTAAATCAGGAGCCACATGATAGGCAATGAGCGTTGTTTTAGATAGAATTTGCATTGCTGCTAGCAACTCTTGCTGAACCATTTCTGGCAATTGGATCAAGTCCTTGATCGGTTTGTTGTCCAAGCAGGATATGATTGCGTCGAGTTGAAGATGAATATCTGATTGACTTGGCGTTTCGGGAAAACTGATCCCTAATTGCTGCAAAACTTGTAATGCAGTATTGATTGCTTCTAATCGCTGGTTCTGTGCGATGTAAGTTTGAATTTTGACTTCGTAGACTTTCATGGTATCGAGAACTGTCTTGGCAGCTTGCAGAACAATCGCCGCCCAATATTCCACCTCCTCAAAATCGCCACATAAATACGCGACTTCTGTTGTTTCTAAATATAAATCTAATGTCAAGCTATAGTTTGTTTGCCAGCTAGAAGCAGCTAGCCATCCTTGGGCTGTGGCTAAATATTTTTTAGCAACGTTGTGGGCGATCGCTGCTTTTGCCTTCTGAGCTGCCAATAAATTCAGTTTGGCAATTTCATCTCGTTTTGCTTGATCACTGACAAGCTCAATCCCATAATTGAGATGATCAACAGTTTCAAACAACCGCTCTGACAGTCGCTCTGGCAACCTTTTTTCAAGTAGATTGTAACCAATTTGGAGATGAACTAGCTGCTTTTGCGACTCATCGATTAAGACATATGCTGCTTGTTGCACCCGGTCATGCAAAAATTTATACTCTTGAATTAATAAGTTTTCATCTAGTTCAGACAGGGGTTGAACGAGTCCAGCTTGTATCGCTGCGAGTAAATCTAGAGAAACTACTTGAGGAGACTTTTCACAAATAATCCCTAACGTTTCTAAATCAAATTCAGCCCCAATACAGGCTGCTAAACGCAGAAGCTGCTGTGTCACCTCTGGTAATTTCTTCAACTTAAGGAGCAGTAACTCCACCACATTATCGGTAATATTCTGAGTTTGAATTTGAGCAATGTTCCACTGCCAGGTTAAGTGTTCCGTATTAAAGATCAACAGATTTTCATTGTAGAGTGATTGCAAGAATTCACCAACAAAGAAGGGATTACCCTCGGTTTTACGCAGCACTAATTCAGCCAAGGGACGAACAGTATTAGCATTCTGATGTAGTGTCTTTGCAACTAACTGAGTTAATGGTTCTAGGGTTAAAGGTGCCAGGGCAATCTTATGAAGCACAGATCCTTGTTTGCGCAGTCTTGAGAGTGCTAATACCAGTGGATGCGTTGGATTCACCTCATTATCTCGATAAGCCCCAATTAAAAACAGGAATTGGGTTTGCTCATCAAGCAGCATCAGATCGATTAACGTAAGTGTTGCTGAATCTATCCACTGCAAATCATCTAAAAAGATAACAAGCGGGTGTTCCTTTGAACAAAACACCCGCACAAACTGGCCAAAGATGCGATTGAAGCGATTTTGAGCTTGGGTTGCTCCAACATCTGGTACCGGAGGCTGCTTGCCAATAATTAATTCAACTTCTGGGATGACATCAATGATGATTTGTCCATTACTTCCTAAAGCGGTTAAAAGTCGTGATCGCCAATGTTGCAACTGTTCATCAGGTTCACCTAGAAGTTGTTGCACCAATTTTTGCAGAGCATGAGTGATGGCTCTATAAGGTATATTACGCTCTAATTGATCAAATTTACCGGAGATAAAATAGCCACGCTTAGTTGTGATGGGTTTATATAGTTCCTGCACCAATGCTGATTTACCAATTCCAGCAAAGCCAGAGACTAGCATCATTTCGACTTTGAATTGAGGATTTTCTATACTTTCCTCTGAACGGGGGGCTTCGTCAACGTTTCCTCTTGTGGCTACTTTTTCAAAAGCCGCCAATAATGCTGCAATCTCTGCTTCTCGTCCGTATAGCTTTTGGGGAATTTGAAATTGACCCGAAACGTCTTGCAAACCCAGTTGAATACTGTTAATGTGACCGACTTCCTCCAATTGCTCAGCACAGATTTCTAAGTCCGCTTTGACTCCCCAAGCACTCTGATAGCGGTCTTCCGCATTCTTCATCATCAGTTTCAAAACAATATCTGAAACGACTTTGGGAATCGTTACATTCAACTCATGAGGCAGAGGCGGCTGTTTGGCAATATGACAATGGACTAGTTCAAGCACGTCCGTTGTGGGAAACGGCAGTTGTCCGGTGAGCAGTTCGTAAAACGTTACACCCAGCGAGTAAAAATCAGTGCGGTAATCCAGCAGACGGTTCATCCGGCCTGTTTGCTCTGGAGACAGGTAGGCGAGTGTCCCTTCTAAAACGTGAGGGCTTTTAAAAGTTGGATTCGTGCGTTTAAATTGGGTGGCTATCCCGAAATCAATGATTTTGACAACACCAGTATCTAGATTTAAAACTATGTTGCCAGGGTTGATATCCTTATGAATGACATTGGCTGCATGGATTTTGCCCAGAATATCTGTTAGGTTGATGGCAAGACGCAAAAAAGCAAATAAGGGCATGGGGAAAAAATCTGAACGTTTTTGCATCCATCGCTCTAGGGATTCTCCGCCAAAGTCTTCTAAAAAAATAACGAGTGTACGTTGATACTCCTGCTGGGTGTATGCCTTGACCACGCCTTCTATGTTCAGGGAGCGGGTAATTTCATATTCTTGTTTGTAGCGAGTTAATTCTTGAGATGAGGGATAATCTTGCTTTAGCATTTTAACGATAATTGGCAGATTATCTCGCACTCTGATGCCTCGGTATACTAGAGATGCCGGACTTTCATAGATTTTACTTTCGATGGCAACTCCGGTTAGGGCTATCATTGAACTTTTTCTCGATGAGTGTCATTAAGCCTCATCAGAAATTATACCTTTCATTACAGGACTTCAATAAAAAACTATCACGAAAACAAATACTATGCTGATTAATCTTCCGTACTTAGCAGTGCTCGTAAATCTGTCAGCAAAGATTTGAACGCACCCCACCCAAACCTACGGCTATGGCCTATGCATTAGTCACATAATTCGTAACAAAGGGGGAGAGAGCTAGGAAGGAGACACAGTAGATAGAGGTGACAATTTCAAGACCTTGAACTTGTCCCTACACCCCACACCCTACACCCCGGATTTCACCCCAAATCTTCCAAAAGAGAATCGAGCTCATTATCAGTTAATTCAACCAGACGAAAATCAGAAGTCGTATAAAAAGATGCTTGATATTGTATTGAATTGGTGAGATAAGCACGTAGGTTGTGCAAGTAACTTTCTGCCAGATGACGTATGGTTTGGGCGTTATGGAGATGTTTGCTATAAGACCAATCAACCCATAGACATTCGCCTTGGACACGGGCATTTATCGCTAAAATATGAGGACGCTCTTGTTTGGCAAACATGCCTGAACCTGTGGGAACGTTACTGAGGCTGAAAATGTTGTTGCTGTTTTGTTGGTTGTCCACTTGTCCCAGGTAATTGAAGCTGATTTGGGGCTTGTCTAAATGAGTTAGTGTTTCGCGTGTGTCTGGGTTCTGATTTAAATAACGCAAGAGACCAAAGCTTATGCCATGATTGGGAATGGCTCGGATTTGTTTTTTCACTTCCTTAAGCAAGTTTTCTAAGTTCTCATTTTCCTGGGGTTTTTGCAGGAGAACAGGATAAAGGGAGGTAAACCAACCTACAGTTCTGGAAATATCCAACCCACTGCCTAAATCTTCTCGACCGTGTCCTTCTAAATCAATCAGTACATGGGATGAGTCACTCCAGTCGGTTAGAGTTTTGAGCAATGCAGCCAGAAGAATTTCTTGTACCCCGGCGTGGTAAGTGGCGATCGCTTCTTTCAGTAGAGATAAGGTTTCCCTAGAGGAGAGTTGTGAAGTTTCCACAACTAAACTTGCCACTGTATTGCTTTCAGGGGCGAGGCTATCTAGAGGTAATGCTGCACTCTTATGTGCTAATGTTTCCTGCCAAAATGAGAGGTCTTGTACAATTTCTGGTGAAGAAGCCAATTTTTCTAGGCTTGTCGTCCACTGTCTGTAGGAAGAACTTCTAGCAGGTAAGGAAACAGGTTTGCCCATAGCAGCTTGACAGTAAGCTTGGTTTAAGTCCTCAAAAATGATGCGCCAGGAGACTCCATCAACAATCAAATGATGACCAAAGAATATCAGCACATCACCGTATTCCTCTAGGTTTTTGGCATAGAGAACTCTCAACAAGGGTGGACTCTTCAGATCAATCAACTCCTGTTCTTCTGCGACAACAGCGTCTAAGGCATGTCTTTGTTCATTGGGTGGATAGGTGCTAAAGTCCTTAATACGTAATGGGGGACTTGCAGCAGCCGTATATGATTGTTCCCAGATGCCCTGATTTTGGTCGAATTCCAATCGAAAAGCATCATGATGGGCGACTATAGCTTCCAAAGCCATGAAAAAGGCGTCCATTTTTAATGGTTCACTGACACTCAGGGCTACTGTTTGGTTCCATTGGTGGGAATGTGGTAAGTTCCTTTCAAAGAACCAATGCTGAATTGGCGCAAGTGGCACTTTGCCTGTTAAAGCTTCGTCAACTGTTATTGACTGACGTAATGGTTTGGCGATCGCTGCTAATCTTCCCAAAGTTTGGGCTTCAAAAATGTCTCTGGGGCTAATATCTAATCCTGCTTCGCGGGCGCGGGAAACAATTTGCAAACTCATGATGGAGTCGCCACCGATCTCAAAGAAGTTGTGATTAACGTTTGCTTCAATCCCAAGAACCTCAGTCCAGATCTGACACAATATCTTCTCTGTTTCATTGGTGGCGATGGTTGAGAATTGCCCAGTTGGCATTTCAGGTGCAGGAAGTGCTTTGCGGTCAATTTTTCCATTTGGGGTTAAAGACCATTCCTTGACAAATACCACCGCACTTGGAACCATGTATGCTGGAAGCACTGCGGATAAATCATTTAGCAATTCTTGAGAAGTGATTTCTTCGCTTGGTGTCAAGACGTATGCTACGAGTCGCGGGTGTCCGGGGACATCTTCCCGCAACATCACCACAGCACTTTCTACCACTGCGTGTTCTGCTAAAGCTGCTTCGATTTCGCCTAGTTCGATACGATATCCGTGCAATTTGACACGATTATCCTGGCGACCGAGGAAATAAATATGACCTTGGGCATCGTAAACACCAATATCTCCTGTGCGGTAAAGCCGCGCCCCCGGTTCTTTAGCAAAGGGATGGGGAATAAAAGCAGATGCGGTTAACCCTGGTCGATTTAAATAACCACGTGCCAAACCTATTCCACCGATACAAATCTCCCCTGGAATCCCAGGTGGCACAGGTTGAAAATACGGGTCTAGGAGGTATAATTCTGTATTAGCCATGCCGCGCCCAATACTTGGTTCACCGACTAGGTGAGAACAGTCCATCATACTGGCACAGACAGTCGCTTCTGTGGGACCATAAGCGTTGAAAACTTGGCGTTCCTTGTCACCCCAGCGGTGCAAAAGATTGCCAGAAGCTGCTTCTCCTGCGACGATTAAAGTTTGTAACTCTGGCAGTTCTTCTGGTTTGATTGTTGCCAACACAGATGGCACAAGAGTTAAATGGCTAATTTTCCATGCAGTTAAAGCTTCCCAAAGAGCAGGTCCCGGAAAGCGGTCTGCCTTGGATGTTAGGTATAAAGTGGCACCGCTACCCAGTGCCATAAAGATTTCGGAGATTGCTGCATCAAAATTCAGCGAGGCAAATTGGTAAACCCGACTTTGGTTTGTGACACCAAAAGTTGCTGTTTGTGTCTGAACTAGGTTTTGAATCCCTGCGTGGGTGACAAGAACACCCTTTGGTTTGCCTGTGGAACCGGAGGTGTAAATCACATAGGCTAGATGCAATGCATTGATGTTCAGGTTTAGGCGCTTAGGATGATGCGTCCATTCAATCTCTGACAGCGCAATGACTTTACTATGCTCATAGTTATGCTTGAATGGCACAACTTCTTTTGCCAAAATAAAATTAGCTTGGCTATCTTCCAAAATAAACTTTAAGCGTTCTTCTGGGTAGGTGGTGTCTAATGGAACAAATGCGCCTCCTGCTTTCAGCACAGCTAAAAGTGCTACGACAAAATCAATTGAGGGTTCAAAATATAACCCGACTAAAGATCCATCATTGACACCTGCGGATTTGAGTGTGGCAGCGAGTGTATTTGCCTTTTGTTCTAATTCACCATAGGTGATAGAATCTTCACCTAGCACCAATGCAATTGCATCTTTGTCCAAGTCTGCTTGGTCTTCAAAAAGTTGATGGGCAGCACGAAAATCCCCCCAATCAATAGAATTGGCGTTCCACTCATTGACAGTGAGATTGTGTTCTTCGGTAGATAAAAGTGCTATGTTTCCTAATGGGGCATTTGGATTTTGAGCCAGCTGTAACAGGAGATTGCGCAGGCGTTGCAGCATGATTTCTGCTGCATGAGGAGACAAGAATTTTGTCTCGTAGTTGAGTTTTAATAAGAGTCCGCTATGTGGAATAAAAGCAACAGTCAGGGGGTAATTGGTTCTTTCATAGAACTGGATATCATCTACTTGAATTCCTTGCCCCTGATTTTTTAAAGACTGGTCAACAGGGTAATTCTCAAACACCAATATACTTTCAAACAAAGATTCGGCAGCCGGGAATGCGATCGCCTGACGGATATCTGTGAGTTTACTATATTCATACTCCCGCATTTGCGCCTGACGTTGCTGAATGTCTTCTAGCCAAGAGGTGACAACGGTATTAGGACTGAGGGAAATTCGCATGGGGAGAGTGTTGATAAACAGCCCCACCATGTCTTCTACCCCAGAAATTTCCGGGGGACGACCGGAAACAGTGACGCCAAAGAGCACATCTTCTCCAGCACCATATTTTTGTAATAGGAGTGCCCATGCTCCTTGTGCTAAGGTGTTGAGTGTGAGTCGATGGTTTTGCGCCATCTGCAGCACGTTGGCAAATTCCTCATCACTCAGACGTAATTCCACAGCCCCATAGTCAGTGGTATCTTGTCTTTCAATCTTTTCGACTGGCTTCCATGATATGGGGTTGGGTTCAGAAATCCCTGCAAGCTGTTGTT
>Ga0070738_10006178_pt1 | contig 12719 bp, 8 predicted proteins | sample Coa_R2_2_FD_66446 | JGI IMG/M metagenome (GOLD analysis project Ga0070738, IMG submission 66446) | Surface soil microbial communities from Centralia Pennsylvania, which are recovering from an underground coalmine fire - Coalmine... | ecosystem: Environmental > Terrestrial > Soil > Unclassified ... | reverse complement strand
CTCGACCACGGACCGACGTCCCGACCCCATGAGGTTCCCGACTCGGCTGCCGAGGCCCAGCAGTCGAGCTTGGACCTCGGCGCGGACCTGGATCATCACTCCTTCTACACGGGCCCGCTACGGTGGATGCCGATCGCCGGCGGGACGAATGATCCCACGTCCCGGGTTCAATGACCACCGTGGACCGATAGGGTCGCGCCCGGTCGAGTCGCTGCGTTTGGGCCGGGCTCAACCCAGTGAGAGCGGAGGCTGACCGCGGAGGGGACACCGAGTCAGCCCTGCCGCCGGGCCGGCCGCCCGGAGGCCTTGGTCCCGCTGGCGGGGAGCGGCCGGTTCCGCATCGAGCCCGAGCGGGAACCGTCGCCGGTCCGCCCCGGGGTGGGCGTGATCGGGAAGCGGACGCAGGCCGAAGTCCCTTCCCCGATCACCGAGGTCAGACCAATCTCACCCTGAAGCTGTGCGACCAGCTCGCGGCAGATCGAGAGCCCCAAGCCATTCCCCTCGATGCCCGAGTGCTCATCGCGGGCCAGCCGGAAGAACGGCTCGAAGACCATGTCGAGGGCCTCCGCGGGGATGCCGGGCCCCGAGTCCGAGACGGTCACCGACCAGGAATCGCCCTCCACCTGTCCCACGAGGCGCACCGTCCCTCCCGCGGGGGTATACTTCAGCGCATTGGAAACCAGGTTGCCCACGATCTGCTGGCAGCGTGAGGCGTCGGTGACCACCGTGGCCTCAGGAGCGATGACCTGCGACTCCCAATGGACCCGGCGCGTGGCCGCCAGCGGGGCGAATTGACGGCCGATCTCCTGGATCAGGGCGCCGATGGTGAAGGAGCCCAGGCAGAGGGGTCGGGAGCCCTGGATGATCGCGGCGTAGTCCAGGTAGCTGCGGGTCAGCCGGAGCAGATCGTCGCACAGGGAGACCATGGTCAGGAGATGATCGCGCTGGTCGGGCGTGAAACCGGACGAGGAGTCGCCCAGCAGCAAGTCGAAGCCGGCCTTCAACGAGACCAGGGGCCGGCACAGCTCATGGCTCAAGCTGGACAGGACGGCCCTGAGGTCCTCTTGATCGATCAGGACGTGGGCGGACTGGGCGAGTTCGGCATTCGGGGAAGACGAGGGGGTTCGGACATCCATGGCCTGATCGTCCCTGGGGCACTGTTGCGGGATCGGCGTGGGACCGCCTGCTTCGCATGGCTGGGGCGTCCCTGCCTGGCTGCGCGGCATCCCAGTCGGGGTCGCGGCGGTTTCCGTCGCCGTCACGAGACCACGATCTGATTCGCGAGGAGGGGGTGGCCGTCGGTCAAATCGAGCACGGCCTGATGCGCCAGTTGCTTGGCATGGTAGGTCCGCGAACGACCCTGGAGGATAATCTTCTCATCCGAATAGACCACGTGCAGGTCCCGGATTCGGCCACTGGCAACCCGGTTGATGTGGCCGGCAATGAATTGGGCCAGTTCAAGATGGTCCTTACCGATCCCGAACCGCCGCAGCTCGGTCCTGGAGTTGTACATCGGCATGCCAGTCTCCCGCTTGCTCGGCGTGGCGGCTCCTACGACGCGCTGGTCTGAGGGGTTGCCGCGAACGGATTGGGAGGGAGTCCGGGGAATCATCCCCGAGCTTTGGGAACGGACGTCTTCTCATCCCACCCAGGTGGCCGATGAGACCCATCCGAACCATCCGTGATCCCAACCGGCGAGGCCTCGAACCGGACGATGCACAGCCAGGGAGCCGGGGAGGGATCGATCGGCTGAGACGCGATCCCTCCAGTGTGGATAGACTACCGAGGAATCGCGCCGGCGTCAACCACGATTTATTCCCCATGCGGCGGCTCGAAATGGCGGCGCAAGGGTCGGGAGCCCGGGATGCCGGACTGGTTCGGTGCCTCCAGCAGCTCATCGGTCTGGATGATCGATTCGGCCAGCTTGGCCATGGGAATCCGACGATCCTGGCTCTGGCGTTGCAGCAGCCGAAAGGCCTCGCTCTCGCTGAGGTGGCGCCGGGACATGAGGATCCCCTTGGCACGCTCGATCAATTTCCGCTCGCGCAAGGTGGATTTCAACTCATCGACGTCCTCTTGCAACGCCTTGAGCTCGCGCGCACGGGCCACCGCCACTTGCACGGCCGCATGCAAGCTCGGGTTGGTGGCCGGTTTGAGCAGGTAGGAAATGACGCCGTCCTCGACGGCCTGATCGATCAGGTTGGGGTGGCCGTGGGCGGTCAAGATGATGACCGGGGTGCCCGGATCGACGGCGATCTGCCGCGCGGCGGAGAGGCCATCCAACCCCGGCATCTCGATGTCGAGGAACACGGCATCCGGCAGGGCGCGCCGGCACATCTCGATGGCACGCTGGCCATCATTGACGACCGCCACGACATCGTACCCCAAGGATTCCAATTGATTCTGAAGTCCGACGGCGACTGGTTTTTCGTCGTCTGCGATCACGATGCGGTAAGGCCGGGTCATCGCCGTAATCCCCTCGAGACACAGTCCCAGTGGTGAAGACAAAAAACTCATGCAAATCCGATTCCGACTCGTCGCAAAGCCCAAGCCCCGACGCCCGGACACGGAGTGGGAGCCTCTGCGGTCTCCCGGACGACTCATGGCTCTGCGGACGGCTTGGCGGACCGGACTGGGTGCGACCCAATGATCTTGACGGCGTGGTCTCAGCCGGCACAATGCAGCCCGCGGCCATTCGGGACCGGGTCCAGCCGAATCGCTCGGCTCAGGGGACGCCGCCGCGACTGGGAAGAGTCGCTGTACTCTCGTTCCGGTCGGGGAGCTCAGGATGGTCCTCAGGACCCGGAAGCCCGGATCCTCAAGTCGGGAAGGCCGGTGCCGCGACCCGACGCGCATCCCCCCGGGAGCAGGGGTCGGTGCCGAATCTCGTCTCCTCTCGTTACGGAAGGTCGCACGCCCCGTGGCCCGCCACTCATGGTCAGTCAGCTCGTTCGACGACTTGGTCGTCGGCGATGAATGGGAGACGCCGCGACGGACGGTCACGCAGTCCGACGTGGTCTGGTTCGCGGGCCTCTCAGGAGATTTCAATCCCATCCACGTCGATCACTCCCGCACGGGATCCAGCCCCTTCGGCCAGCCGATCGCCCATGGCCTGCTCGGCCTGGCCATCGGCTCCGGCCTGTTCAGTCAGGCGCCGCGCGTCGACACGCTGGCGTTCCTGGCCATCCTGGAGTGGAAATTCCATCGTCCGATCCGGTTCGGTGACACCATCCAGGGGATTGCACGCGTCGACGCCTTGGAGCCCACCGCCAATGGCCGGCGTGGCGTGGTCACCTGGTATCGGAGAATCCTCAACCAGGACGGACACCTCGTCCAGGATGGCCGAACTCAAACCCTGGTGCGCGGCCGCTCGCGTGGTCGCTCCTGAACGGCCTGGACTCTCGACGATCCCATCACCCACGACTGTGACGCTCACGCCGAGGACCTTGGTCCCGTTCCATCATCCTATCATCCCGATCGCGCTCCGTGCGATGCCAGTTCCCCGGATCTCCACCGGATTTGGGGGCGCGACTCCCAAGCCTGCAGAACTGCGACCATGTGTGATGCCTGGGACCAGGGGCACCCACGGGCCGATCGGTCGGGGATGGGCCCGGGAGATTGACGGAGGGGATCGCGCAGTTCATCATGAGACCAGTCGCCTCTTCTCACCGGAGTGAGCGTCATCCGGGGTGGTGGTGTCCGCGAGTGACGGTTCGGTCGTGCTCTGGGCTGGGGATACACGGGTGGAACGGATGTCCGGACCTTTGGAGCGGACGGTCGCCCTGGTGACGGGTGCGGCACAAGGGATCGGACTGGGGATCGCGCGCGCCCTCGCGTTGGCGTCTTACAAGGTCGTGCTGGCCGACATCGAGCAGGAGCTGGTCGAGCGCGCCGCGGCGGCCTTGAGGGCCGAGGGCTGCCAGGCCGTCGGCGAATCGCTCGACGTGACCCGGGCCGACCATTGGGGACGGGTGGTTGAGCAGCTCGATTCCCGCTGGGGCGCCCTGGATCTCCTGGTCAACTGCGCGGGGATCAGTCCCCGGGGTACGGTGGAATCGACCGACGAAACCCTCTGGGAGCAGACCCTGGGGGTCAACCTCAAAGGGGCGTGGCTGGGGATCAAGGCGGCGCTGCCCGGCCTGCGATCGCGCCAGGGGACGATCGTGAACATCGGTTCGACTCGGGCCACGCGGCCGATGCCGGGCCTGTTCTCCTACGTGGTCAGCAAGGCCGGCCTCTGGGGCCTGACTCAGCAGGTGGCCGTGGAGTACCTCGCCGAGGGGATCACCTGCAATATGATCGCGCCTGGCTGGGTGGACACGCCCAACGAGCGCCGGCTCCAGGCTCGATACGGCCGCCCCGACTTCCCCGAGGGGATTCGCAACCTGACCACGCCCGAGGAGGTCGGGGCGGCCGTCGTCTACCTGGCCTCGCCCCACGCCCGCAAGATCAACGGGGTGATCCTCTACCTGGATGCCGGCCTGCACATCGCGGACGACGCGGGGATGGTGCATCTCTCCGATCGCAGCCGGCCTCCCTTCGCGCAACGCCTGGAAAACACCGAAGCCACCGTCGTGTCCGGAACACGTCCGAGCCACCCCTGACGGGAGCACGACTGCATGAGCGAGTTCCTCTTTTGTCTGAATACCAGCACGATCCGGCCGACGCCGCTGCTGGAGAAGATCGCGGTTGCCGGCCAGGCCGGCTACTCGGCGATCGAACCGTGGAACGACGAGGTCACGGCCTACCTGGAGCAGGGCGGGTCGATGGGCGAGCTCAAGCGGGCGCTCGATGGAGCGGGGCTGAAGGTCGTGAGCGTGATCGCGCTGCACGGTTGGATTACCGCCGAGGGGTCGGAGTATGCGCGCGTCCTGGAGGACTGCAAACGGCGGATGGACCAAGCCGTTGAGCTGGGCAGCCCGTACATCGTTGCGAGCCCGCCCCAGCAGGTCGTGGACCTGCGCCGCGCCAGCGAGCGATTCGCCGAGCTGCTGGCGATCGGCACGGGGATCGGCGTGCTCCCCTCGATGGAGTTCCTCGGGTTCGTCGATGGCGTGAAGAACGTCTCCAGTGCCTGGGCGATCGCGTCGGGGACCGGTGATCCGCGGGCGACGGTCGTGGCCGACGTGTTCCACATGGTTCGCGGCGGGGGCTCGGTCGACGATCTCCTTCAGCTCCCCGGGGACCGCCTGGCGTGCTTCCACATCAATGACCTGCCGCACGAGCCGGACCCGCTGACCCAGAAGGATGAGGACCGCGTGATGGTCGGCGATGGCATCGCCGATCTGCCCCGCGTGATCGCCAACCTGCGGACGATCGGCTACCGGGGACCGCTCTCGCTGGAGTTGTTCAACCGCGGGTTGTGGTCGCAGGACCCGCTCGCGGTCGTCCAGCGGGGACTGGACCGGATCCGGGCCTTGGTCGGGGCCTGAGCCGGCTGGGCCGGCTCAATACTGGGCGAGCTCCTCAGGGCTGGGCTCGGAGCTGATGTGCTTCATGAGCTCGGCGGCGCCTTCGAGCATCATCTTCAGCTCGCTGCCCACGGCGATGAACTGCCAGCCTTCCCGGGCGCGGCGGAGCGCATCGCCCGGCGTGAGGACGTGCAGGCCGCAAGGCAGGCGATTCCGCTTCGCGGCGTCACGGATCCGCGTGAGCGTCCCCTCGAAGGTTTCCTTGGACGGCGGCGAGCCGTCGGCGCCGCGCATCGAGTACGCCAGGTCATTGGGGCCCACGAAGACCGCGTCGAGCCCGGGCACGGAGTAAATCTCGTCGGCGATCTCGACGGCCCTGAGGTGCTCAGTCTGGATCACGACCAGGATCTCATCGTCGGCCCGCTTGTAGTACTCGTCGGCCGTGGTGCCGAAGTTGAGGGCGTGCATACCCCCGCCGATCGACCGATTGCCGCGCGGGGGGTACTTGGTCGCGGCGACGATCGCCCGGGCCTCGTCCGCGGTCATCACCATCGGTGCGACGATCCCCATGGCCCCACAATCCAGAACCATCTTGATGTACTCGTGTTTGCCCGTGGGGATGCGCGCCAGGGGGACGCAGCCGGCGTCGGCGATGGCGGCGAACATGTAGGTCGCGGTTTGGATATCGGTGTGCGTGTGCTCCATGTCGACGGTCATCCACGGCAGGCCCACTCGCGCCAAGAACCGCGCCGCCGCGACGCTCCCCAGCGAGAGCCAGGTCCCGATCTGGGGTTTGCCGGCACGCAGCGCCCGTTTGACTGGATTCTCTTTCAACGTAATCCCTCGCAGTTGTCGAGCCTGGTTGAGCACCTGGGCGGGAAGACTCCTGAACCTCGGCGGGAAGACTCCGGTACGATCCGAGTTTCGCATGTCCCGGACGGCGCGGCAAGACGGATGGGCATCCCCGAGCCGTTTCGACCCGATCACCAAGGTCCTCTGGGAACACGCGTTCGAGTCGGTTACGATCATCGGGCCGGCGTGGTCGACCGCATGCCGGCCGGTCGATCCGGGTGAGGGATGATGCGCGTCACAATCGTCACGGAAACGTACTTTCCCCAGGTCAATGGCGTGTCGCGGACCCTGGGCGAGCTGGTCCGCCATTTGACCGAATCCGGCGACCAGGTCCAGTTGATCCACCCGGATTACGGCCCGGCGGCGGGGCACGATGCCCGTGCCCACCGGGTCCGCTCGGCGATCCTTCCGTTCTACAAGGAGCTCTACCTGCCGCTGCCGCCATTTGGTTCGGTCCATCGGGCGATCGCGTCGTTCGCTCCCGAGTTGATCCATATTGCCACCGAGGCCACGCTGGGCCTGAGCGTCCTCCGCTTCGCGATGCGGAAGCGGCTGCCGGTCGTCTCGAGCTTCCACACCAATTTCGACCAGTACAGCACCCATTACCGGGTCGGCTGGGCGCGGGGAGCCATCTGGCGGTACCTCCGGTGGTTCCATAACCGGACGCGGGAGACCTACGTCCCGTCGCTGGCGACCATCCACGAGCTGGAGCGCCTGGGATTCGAGCGGTTGGTCCTGTGGAAGCGCGGGGTCGATTGCGCGCTGTTCCGGCCCGATCGGGCCGGACGGTTGCAGGTGCGCCGCGCGCTGGGCTGGGCACCCGAGGACGTCGTGATCGGCTACGTCAGCCGGATTGCGGCCGAGAAGAACGTGGATCACCTCGCGGCGGCCCTGGCGATCGTCACGTCCCGGCGGCCGGAGGTTCGCGTTCTGTTCGTGGGGGATGGACCGTCCCGGCCCGCCCTGGAGCGCCGGCTGGGATCCGTGGCCCGGTTCGTCGGCTACCGGAAGGGCGAAGACCTGGCCGACCACTATGGGGCGGCCGATCTCTTCGCCTTCACCAGCTTGACCGAGACCTTCGGGAATGTCGTGCTCGAGGCGATGGCCTCGGGCCTGCCGGTCGTGGCCCTGCGGGCCGGCGGTGTCGGCGAGACCGTCCAATCCGGGACGACGGGTCTTCTGGCCGAGCCCTCGGAACCACCCCAGCGGCTGGCCGACGCGCTCCTCTCGTTGATCGACCAGCCGGACCAGCGGCAACGCATGGCGGCGGCCGCCCGGCTTTACGCGCTGAGCCAAAGCTGGGACGCGATCATGGGCGGCCTGAGGCGCCGCTATCAAGACCTTCTCGACGCCCAGCCCGGCCGGCTGGCCGCGGATCGCTCGGGCCGATGACCGCGCAGGTGCCCTCCCACTTGCGGCCCCCTCGAACCGCGCGAAGTCGCCGCGGCGGATCCACAAACCCGGCCACCGAGACGACCGGACATAACCTCCGCTCAGGAACCGAAACAACGCGCCGAACGGAGAATACCCGGTGAAGACCAGCTCGGGAGGCTGACTGCGAAGTCGGGCCACGATCTCCTCGGTCCTCGGCTGAATCAGAGGATGGGCGCGGTCGGCCTGGTCGCGGAGCAGGTTGTCGACGAAGAAATGGCGCGTCGGACTGTCCAGGCGCGAATAGAAGTGCAGCGGACTCTGCCAGCCCCAGACGTAGAGGTGAGGATGGTCCCAGATCGTAGCGCGACGGGCCAGGTCGCGCCCCATCTCCCGCAGGACCACCCACTGCCGGCCACCCTTGTAGCGGATTGTCAACTGCTCTGGGGCCACGAAGAGATAGTCGCGAACCTGGAGGAACACGTTCCCAGCAAGTGCCGCCAGCAGGACGACGGCTGTGCACGCTGGGAGGAAGACCCGCCGGGCGGACGCGGGACCTCCCGGCCGGAGCGCGCGGCCGAGGACCGTCAGCGCGTCGGCCAGCGCCAGAGCCACCACGATGGCGACGCCGGGGATCGGCAGCAGGTAGTAGTGCTGCCAGTAGAGACCGGGGAGGGCGACTTGGAGCCAGGCAGCCAACGTCCAGGCCGCGACCAGGCGGCGCGGTGCCGTCGTGTCCGCGCCGAGGATCAGGTAGGCCAGGGCCGGCACCGAGATCAGCCAGAGCGGCCAGCTCCCGGTGCCCCACCAGACCAGGTAGTTGGTCGATCCGAACGGCCAGGGCAGCTCACCCCTCGGGTCGGCGTTGCCGGTCAACCACCGGACCGTAGCCGGCGGAGCGTTCCGTTCCGCCAGGGTATCGGTCGCCAGCGCCCGGCCATACAGGACGATGTCATCGTAAGCGGCCCGGCCCCCGCCCCGGATCAGGAGGATTGCCGTCGCGATGGCCACGATCGCGACCATCCCCAAGGCCATCGCGAGGATCGACCCCCCCTGATCCCCCCTTCTCAAGGGGGGGAAAGGCAAAGGCTTCCACCTTCTTAAGGAGGGGAGTGCGCGCACACTCCCCTCTTTTTCCCCCCCTTGATCATTCCCCTCGCTTTCCCCCCCTTGAGAAGGGGGGGCCAGGGGGGGTTCTTCCGCGAGGGCTTGCGGATGGGTCACCCGAGCGTGAACCGCTCGAGTCCACCCGCGCAGCACGAGGGCCGGGACGTACACCAGGGCATGGACGACCGCGACCTGTTTGACCAGGGCCGCCGCCCCCAGGCAGACGCCCGACCCGAAGATCCACCGGCGGTTCGTCCGGTCCCAGCCGTGGATCAGGAGAGCCAGGGACAGGACCGAGAACAGGTTGATGAAATGCTCGAGATTCGATCCATTCCCGAAGAGGAAGGGGTCGGTGCTGAGCAAGCCGTAGAGCCCGGCGGCCACGCAGGCTGAGACCGGTCCGCCCAGCCGCAGCGCGATCCACCACACGACGGCCATCGTCAGCAGCACGAACGGGATCGCCATGATCCGGATTGCCAGCTCGCGATAACCGCCGAGTCCGACGGCGATCGTGTACAGCCAGTAGCCCAGCGGCGGCTTGTTCTCGGTCAAGTCGCGATACAGGACGTCGCCCTGAAGGACGCGGTGGCCGATGTAGGCATAGGCCGCTTCGTCGCAGTCGAGCGGCTCGCTGGCGCCGACGGTCCTGGGCCAGAAGTTGATCCCGGTCGCGTTCCGGACATCCGGCCCGAAGGTATGCGCGCGGTACCAGACGTCGATGAGCATGAGAAGGACGAGCACAGCGCGAGACCATCGCATGGAAACCGCTTCACGATGGAAGCAGGTCAGGCTGTCCAGCCTGACCTACTTCAAACGATAGAGACGCACCGGATAGAAGCCGCTCCGGGTGGAATGGAACAGCTCACGATCCCGGGTCAAGCCCAGCCGGGCGCGGAGGTCCTCGAGGTGGGGTACCCAGATCTCCGGATCAAGCTCCGGGGGCGGCTCGAACGAGCCCCAGAGGAAGTGGGTGACCCGGTACTGGGCGATCACCTCGTGAATCCGCACTGGATTGTAATTGCGGGGCATGAGGACGGTCGTCCGGTCGCTCGTGACGCGCAGCTCCCAGGGGAACCAGCTCATGACCCGGGCATCGCGGGGGACGCGATCGGGATTGGCCCGGATCCAGTCGCCGGCCTCGCTCAACGCGAGCCAGTGGAGCTGGAAGGGCTTGACGAACCAGGAGGCATCATAGGCCCAGGTCGGGTCGGCCCAGACCAGGGCACAGGTGCCGGCCGCGAGCCAGGGGAGGATCGCGCGCCGGGCCTGGAGCGACTCGATCCACGCGCACAGACCCGCGACCGCTGTCGGCAGGGCCAGCACGAAGACCGGCAGGTAGTAGCGGCCGAGCTGGGCGACCTGGGTCACGTCGGCGATGCTCTTGAGCGTCGCCAGGACGAAGACCACGAAGCTCATCGCGACCAGGAGATCGACGTCTCGTCCGGGTCCTCCGCGGATGCGAAGGCGTCCCAGGAATCCCAGGACGATCGGTAAGCCCACGATCATGGTCGAGTACACCATGATGATGAGGAGCGACTTGACCTTGACGCGGAGGATCTCCGGCAGGTTCGCCAGGGTGTAGAACTGCGAGGGGAAGGTATTCCCTTTCTCATAATGGTGGATCGCCCAGGAGAAATTGTACTCGAAGTAACCGGTATACGTGTAGAACGGGCTGCCGTATTCGCGGAATGTCGCCAGCGCCCAGGGCAGGATCACCAGGGCGATGGTCGCTGCCCAGAGCACGAGCGGGCCGAGCTGGCGGCGGCCGCGGGTGACGGCGAAGAGGAGCCCGGCCGCCCCCAGCAGGGGCATGGCGGTCGTCCGCGCCAGGATGGCCAGACCGCCGCAGGCCCCGGCCAGCACGGCCAGGGCCCAGGCGCGCCGGGGGCGCGCTTCGGCATGCCAGACTTCGGTCAAGGTCCAGATGGCCAGGATGGAGGTCAACGCGACCAGGCTCTCCCGGAGCACCAAGCCGGCATAGATGGCATGCACGGGCAGGATGGCCAGCGCCGCCATGGCGCCGAGGGCGACCCGGTCGTCGAACCGACGCCGGGCGAAGCCGTAAAGGGCCGGCAGGGCCAGCAGGTTCAGGACGAAGCTGCACGCCTTGGCGACCGCGAATCGCGTCTCGAGGGGGCTCTCCGGCGTCACGCCCGCGAGACGGAACGTCCCGGCCCGGAGGTAGGCGTCCAGCGGCGGGGCCCAGTCGTCCAGCACGCCCCGGCCTTCCCGGATGCGCGGGTAGTCCGTGAAGAAGCTCTCGACGTAGTGCTTGACCGGTCCTTCACCCCGGAGAGCGGACGTGGCAACTTCCATGTAGTGGCAGCTATCGCCGGGGACCAGCGGCAAGTTGCCGCCGCAGATCCAGATCACGGCTCGCAACGCGTAGCCGGCGCCCAGGACCTTCAGCCAGGTCCTCCCGTGCCGGGTCAACCAGGGGGCCAGCATCAGCCCGACCACCAGGAGGGCCGAGCCGATCGCCAGGTGCCAGCGCAGCAGGATGAGCTGCGACGGGCGGCGCACCCGAGCCAGGATCGGGACCTCGTAGAACTGGTGCGCGACCGCATCGAAGGCCGGCGTGATCCAGCCGTATCGAGCATCGAGCCAGGCGGCGACGACCACCGCCGCGGCCACGAGCAGGGCCAGCGAGATCCCACGCGCCTTCGAGCCCGGCATCACCCGTGTGGTCCTCCGGCGAAGCGGAAACGGCGAGAGATCCGAGCGGATGACGCTCGGCCCGAGCCCGCGCGCGGAACCCCCCCTGCCCTCCCCTGATCAAGAGGGGGAAAGGATGCGGCTTCGTCTCCCCCCCTGGCCAGCGCGCGCTCTCGAATATCCCCCCCTTGATCAGGGGGGGTCAGGGGGGGTCGATGGGCCAGCCATGGGAGTATCACGGTTTCCTCGCCTTGAGCATGGCCTCGCGCCGGGCCCGGAACTCGCTGTCCGGCTTCCATTCGGGGAATCGCGGCTCGTGCGCGACCCGATAGCCCAGCTCGACGAGAAGCCGCATGTCCGCCACGGCACCGGAGAGGTCCCAGTCGGGCTTCACCTCGTCGCTGGGCTTATGGTAATCCTTCTCGGTGTACTCATCCTGTTTTCGTTTGCCGAAGTCGGCCGACTTGCCGAGGTACTGCCGTCCTCCCTTGGGGTCCAGCGCGGGGACTCCCTGCTTGGCGAACTCGAAATGGTCGGAGCGGAAGTAATAGCCCTTCTCGGGGTCGGCGTCGGGGGCGACCGTCCGGCCATGGCCGGCGGCGATCGTGCCGAGCAAGTCGTCGAGGGTGGTCTGGCCCATGCCGATGCTGATGATGTCCTGGGTTGGCCCCCAGAGGTTGATCACGTCGAGGTTGATATTGGCCAGGGTCCGCTCCAGCGGATAGAGGGGATGGGCCGCATAGTACTTGGCGCCGAGCAAGCCCTTCTCCTCGGCGGTCACGATCAGGAACAAGATCGAGCGTCTGGGGCCGGGCCGGATCCGGGTGAACGTCCGGGCGATCTCGAGCACCGCGGCCACGCCCGAGGCGTTGTCGGCGGCCCCGTTGAAGATCTGGTCGCCCTGGCGATGGGGGTCACGGCCCAGGTGGTCCCAATGCGCCGTGTAGATCACGACCTCGTCCTTGAGCGTCGGGTCCGAGCCCTCGAGCTTGGCCACGACGTTGTTCGACCGGACCTCGCGCAGGGCATTGGAGACGGCGAACCGCGCCCGGCATCCGAGCATCTCGGGGTGGAAGTCGCGGCGCGCGGCGGCCTTCTTGAGCCGATCGAAGTCCCGGCCGCAGGCCGTGAAGAGCTCGCGTGCTTTCCCTTCAGTGACCCAGCCCTCCACCGCCACACGGTCGCTCGCCGGGCCAGGCTGCGGCTGGGCGATGTCGAAGTTCTCCCGGCTCCAGCTCCCCTTGACGACCTCGAACGGGTAGCCGGCCGGTCCGGTCTCATGGACGAGGATCGCGGCGGCGGCTCCTTTTTCGGAGGCGATCT
>Ga0070738_10006177_pt1 | contig 12719 bp, 10 predicted proteins | sample Coa_R2_2_FD_66446 | JGI IMG/M metagenome (GOLD analysis project Ga0070738, IMG submission 66446) | Surface soil microbial communities from Centralia Pennsylvania, which are recovering from an underground coalmine fire - Coalmine... | ecosystem: Environmental > Terrestrial > Soil > Unclassified ... | reverse complement strand
GCTTCGTCATATGGAAAAAACGGATCATAGTGGGCAGTGTAATCATGGCCGGCCAACGACGGTATGTTTATCGTTGGAAGAATTGGATAAATTATTTTTAAGGGGACGGTAAATTTCGGTGGCATCGAACTAATTATGTTCCGGTGGAATAATAGAATGTTCAGTGTGATGATCTGTTGCAAGTAACATGTACATCATAGGAACTACAAATAAGGTAAAAAGTGTTCCGACACATAAGCCTGATATAATGACAACACCAATATTGAAGCGACTGACCGCTCCTGCTCCTGAGCCGATCACAAATGGAATCGCACCTAATACCATTGCACAGGTGGTCATGAGAATAGGGCGAAAACGAATAGAGGTTGCCAGTTGAATAGCTTCCCATTTTTTCTTGCCTTCTAGTTGCAAATCATTTGCAAATTGCACAATCAGAATGCCATGTTTACTGATCAGTCCGATCAACGTTACTAATCCTACCTCCGTATAAATGTTAAGACTAAGATGACCAATGCCAAGACTGATAAAAATCATCGCACCAAAAATAGACATCGGTACACTGATTAATACAATGAAAGGATCAATGAAACTTTCAAACAGAATAGCAAGTGCAAGAAAAATAATGATTAATGCCAATGAAAACATCAGTAAAAATGAATTGCTTTCTTGTTGGAACTGACGTAACTGACCAGCATAATCGACTAAATACCCATCAGGTAAAACTTTGTTTGCAATTTTATCTAATACATACATCGCATCCCCAATTGTAACACCTGGAACGGCAATAGCAGAAATCGTAGCGGAATTAAGTTGTTGAAAATGATTAAGTGATTCAGGAACAATACGAGTGTTTATTTTTGCGATAGTTGATAAAGGAACTCGATCACCGCTCGCTGTATTAATGTAATAATGCAATAATTGTTGAGCATTTTGCTTATCTTCAGGTAGCATTTGAGGAATGACTTGATAAGAGCGTCCCATATAATCAAAAAAATTAACATAATTTTGGCTTAAAGCACTTTGTAATATGTTAGCGATATTTTTCATTGTTAGGCCAAATTCAGCTGTTTTATTTGGATCTATTTCAATATTTGTTTGTGCCTTATCAATTTTCAAGTCTGAGTCTAAATAGAGAAAATATTGGCTTTTCAATGCCTCATTCATAAAACTCTCTACCACTCTATTAAGTTCACTAAACGAGTTGTTGGTTTGAATAACAAATTGGATAGGTAATCCACTGACGCCTGGCAAAGAGGGTAGTTGAAAGATAGCTACTTTGGCGCCAGGTAATTTGTTTAACTGAGGTTGCAGCAAGGCTTGTAATGTATTAGCGGTACGTTTACGCTGGCCCCAAGGAATAAGTTCCATGCTAATAGAACTCGTATTTAAACCAGATAGGCCATTTATCACAATAGTATTTCTTGTCTCAGGGTATTGAGAGAACATGGATGCTACTTTATTCGCATAAAATTCTGTTTGAGCAAGTGAAGCATTGGGTGCAGTTTTTAACGCAGAAATAAGAATTCCTTGATCTTCTTGCGGTGCGAGCTCTGATTTTGAAGTATCATATAAAAAGTAAATACCGCATAGAATAATCACACAAAAAACGATAATAACACGAGGTTGCTTTAGCATATCATGTAAGTAAAGTTCGTAGCGATATTTCAGATTTTCAAAATGATTATCGAATAAATTAAAGAATGATCCTCTGTTAGTTTCATTGGTGGGTTTCAAAATTTTGGAAGACATCATGGGGGAAAGAGTTAAAGCTACGATAGTAGAGACTGCTACTGTCCCGGCGAGTGTAAAAGCAAATTCCGAAAATAATGCGCCTGTTAATCCTCCCACAAAACTAAAAGGAATATAAACAACAATCAGAACAATAGAAATAGCGAGAATAGGTTTTGATAATTCACGCGCACCTTGCAGAGAAGCATCGAGTCTGGACATTCCATTTTCCATGTATCGTTGGATATTTTCTACGATAATAATTGCATCATCCACTACTAGCCCTATGGCAAGCACAAAGGCAAGTAAAGTTAATAAATTTAATGAATAACCTAATAGCAGCATGATAAAAAACGTGCCAATTAGAGATAAGGGTATCGCTATTAGCGGGATTACAACAGATCTTATTGAATTTAGAAATAAGAAAATGACTAAGGCGACGATAATGAAAGAAATAAAAAGGGTGTATAAAACTTCATGCAGAGAGCTATTAACATAATCAGTCGCATCGTACACGATTTTAGTGTGTAAGCCTTCTGGTAGCTGGCGTTCAATAGTGGGATATGTTTTCTTTATCTTATTAATAACAGTGAGCAAATTTGCTTCTGGTGCGATCTGAATGCCAAGGAACACAGCATTTTTCCCGTTGAAGCTTGCAGAAGTATCGTAATTGGAAGCGCCAAGTGTGATGTGTGCGATATCACGAAGACGAATAATAATACCTTGATCTGCTTTAATGACGATATTTTTGAAGTCTTCAACCGATTTCAAATAAGTGTTAGCAGCGACGTTACGTGTGAATAGATTATTTTCAGTGCGTCCTGAATTAGAAGTAAAGTTATTATTCAAAAGAACAGAAGAGACGTCCGACGGTGTTAGACCATATCCGGTTAGTTTTGCAGGATCGATCCAGACACGCATTGCATAGTATTTCGGCCCCAAAAATTTCACCCATTGGATGCCGTCTATACCTTGCAATTTAGGCTGGACGACGCGAAGCAAATAATCTGTTATTTGATTGGTAGCAAGTGCATCGCTATAAAAAGCAATGTACATCGATTCAATCGTCTGGCCAATCGCATAAGTCACAGAAGGTGGTTGTGTGTTGCTAGGTAATTGATTAAGAACAGCGTTTATTTTTGCAATAATATCACTTAATGCTTTTTTAGGATCATAATTAAGTTTTAAGTAGATAGAAATCGTACTGGTATTTTGAACACTACTAGAAGTGATATAATCAATCCCATCTGCTTGGGCAATAGAGTTCTCAAGTGGTGTGGTGATAAAACCCGCTATTACTTCAGGATCAGCGCCAGTTAATGTGGTTTTAACGGTTACAACCGCATTCATGGTAAATGGATATTGTCTAACAGTCATCTGAGTTAAAGAAAACATTCCCAACAAGAAAATGAGTAAACTGCAAACACTTGCTAAGACTGGTCGTTTAATAAAAATATCCGTTATCCACATTAGTTGTCCCTTAATCTTCAGGCATTATTTCGTTGTTAATTTCAATGTGACTTCCCTTTTTCAATTTAAATTGACCTTGTGTGATGACAAGATCGCCTTCTTTTAATCCTTCTAATAGAGCAATTTGATTATTGTGGGTTTCACCGGTTTTAATGAAGACTTGTTGTGCAATTAATTGTGGATGTTTATCTTTCTCTGTTCCTTCTAATGGTTTTACCACATAAACATATTCACCGTATGAATTAAAAGTAACCGCTGAGATGGGTAAAGTAAGCTCTCGCTTGGGAGGTGCAATGTTTACTTCAATTGTAACATACATACCAGATCGCAATTTCAATTCAGGATTAGCAATCGTAGCTTCGATACGAAAGTTGCGAGTGGCTGTTTCTACATTTGGATTGATTGCAGTTATTTTGCCAATAAATTTTTCATTGGGAAAAGCATCTAATGTTACTGTCACAGTTTGGCCGAGTTGAATCCGTGCCACATCTTGCTGGGGTAGGCCAAATTCAGCATAAAGTGGATCCAGCTGTTGTAGCGGTACTACGACATCGCCTGGATTTAAATATTGTCCTAAATAAATAGCAGAGATGCCTAAGCGGCCACTAAAAGGTGCATAAATAGTTTTCTTCTTTATTGTTGCTGTGAGGGCGTCAATTTGTCCTTCTAAATTTTGTATATTATATTTGTCATTATCAACTTGTTGTTTGGTGAGTACACCTGCTTTATATTGTGCTTGATCTCGTTGGTAAGTAATATTGGCAAGCGCTAATTGAGCTTGCACTGACTTTAGTTGTCCCAATTCTGCATCAGCATTTAATTGTGCCAATACTGTACCTGCACTCACCACACTGCCGGGTGTGAAATAAATTTTTTGGACCATGCCGGCCAGTTCTGAGGTGACATTCACACCATTTACTGGACGTAAGCTTCCTGATGCACTGATTGTCGATTGCCAAAGTGTATAGTTGACAGGCGTAGCGGAAACAGTAATGACTTGTGTCTGATGTGCCATATATCGATAAAGCGCAATTTTGATAATTGCTTTATATAAAAAAATCAGACCAAACAAAATCCCTAAGCCCATAACCATCTTTTTCATTTGTCTGTTCATTTACATTCCTTCTTTCCTAAAGGGACTCACTTACGGAGGGGGAGAATATTGGTGAAGGTCATTTACTAAGTCTTCCGTTTTGTCCCAGAATGGTCCTTCATTCCACCATCCACCACCTAAAGCAACAAATAAAGCTGCAGTATCAGTATAACGGGCAGCTTGTATTGTGATGCGGTTAAGCCTAGCTTGCTGATAAATTTGCTGGGCAATTAATAAGGACACAAACGAGGTTCCTCCCAGACGAAACTGTCTTAATGTCATATCCAGCGTTCTTTTCGCGGCAATTTCTGCTCGGTTTTGCTCTTTTAATTGTTGAGCATCATTCTGTAAGGCTCTTAATGCATCTGCCACTTGTTGAAAAGCTTGCAGGACCGTTAAACGGTAAGAAGAAAGCGCATCATAATATGCATAGGTATCTAATCTTTTTTGAGCAGTTAAAGCACCCCCCTGAAATAAGGATTCACTGACTGTTCCACCATAAAGCCAGTAATTGGTTACATTGTTAAATTGCTGTCCCAGCGTAAGAGAAGCCCAGCCGTACATCGCGGTTAAATTAAAAGTAGGATAGAGATTTGCTGTTGAAACACCAATTTGTGCACAAGCTGTATGTAAAGTAGCTTCTGCTGATTGGATATCAGGTCGCTGCTTCAAAAGTCGAGACGGTATACTAATGGGTACATCAGTCGGCAGGATAAGTTTATCTAAATTAAATAAAGGCAAGTGAGTTTCACTAGGTAATTCTCCAATCAGCACAGCTAAGGCATGATAATTTTTCTCGAGATTTTGTTGGAGAGGAGGGAGGGTAGCGCGAGTTTGCTCGAGCTTGTATTGTTGAGATTCAACATCTAGCTGCGTTGATCCACCTAAGCGATACTGTGTTTTAAGATGATCCAATAAGTTTTGTTGAGATTGGATTAAATCGCGTGTCTCCTTAATTTGAGCGCGCAATGAAGCAATGGTAATAGCTGTTGTTGCGATATTGCCTGCGAGAGTTGTTTTAGCAGCTTTTATATCATATTGTTCATCTAACCGTTGCGCTTTTGCTATTTCAAGTTGACGACGTTGGCCACCAAAAACATCGAGTGTATAACCAACATTTACGGAGGTATTAAATAAATTAAATATTATTGAAGGAGGCTCTGTTACCCCAGCGGTTTCATTTGAAAAGCGTTGCCGAGAGGGACTAAATTGTGCACTCATTGCTGGGAATAGAGGTGCTGTTTGTATCGTTACATTTTCACGTGCTTCCAACTGTCTTGCTTTTACCGCTATGACAGAGGGGCTATTTTTAAAACCTACCTGAATTAACTCATTAATTTCGGGAGAATGAAACAAACGCCACCATTCTCCTGGGATATCTCCCCCATAAATGAAATGTTGGGCTTTACCTGATTTCCCTAGAGCAGGCGCACTGGCGGTTTTATGAGGTAAAGGCGAAGGCGTAGAAGACGTATAGGATGAAGTCGAGGGCGGCGAGGGCGGCTTAAAATCTGGCCCTACCATGCAACTCGTCAACCCAATACTGGCGAGTGTAACGAGGAAAATACGGATATCCGTATTAAAGCGGGTTAACATCCTTGTTAGCCTTTATGAAATCATCTTTTTGAGTGTAGCTGATTATTTTTTAACCGACAATAGTAAAAGCAGATTTGCCGGCTGAATATATTAAGGGTGGGGTACGCCCAGTTAGCCTGTGGAGAGGAGGTGCAGTTAGGCCACTCGATGAAGCAGGAACCCACCGAAATGATTCAGGCGAATGCCTAATCATCGTAGGAATCCTCGGACTTTAGGCCGAGAAGGATGTCAACTATCGGAAAATTCATGAAACTGGACTATGAAGAGGAGAATCTCATGCGAAGTGCGACATTTACCCTGCTAACTTGGTGATCTATTCGTCGATTGATTTTAAAACTGTGGATAAATTGTCCGTTATTTTCTAATTTTAACCGGCCTTCAGTTTGCCAAGGCGACCAACCTGATTTAAGTTTTGAATGCACGTAATCTTTTAAATTTGCATCTCTATCTACTTTTCTTATTCTATTACGACGATCAAGGTAATTTCGATGAGCTGTATCACTCCAATAAATATTTAGGTCATAACGCCAATGCTTAAAGGAGCTTCGTTTTAATTCGCGATAAATAGTTGAGCGATGAACACCTAATATTTCAGCAATTTTATTTTTTGGATAATGCCTTTACAGCATTACCCAAAGGAATATGCGATCTTTCTCGGTCAGATGCTTATGTTTTCTTCCCATGTTTTGCACCATTCGCAGTAGGCCATCCTTTATAACATTATTACCTGTTAAATTGACCGTAGCATAAATATCCAGCTGTTATTATCAATAATAACCCCATGGTAAAATTAAAAAGTCGTAGGCGAAAATTATCTTTTAATAAATACGAAACTTTATCGCCCAAAATTGCCCAAATGCTTAGCGAAATATAACATACAATAAAATAAATAATGGTAAACGTTAGAAACGAATCATAGCTTCCTTCGCTGGAAAAGATTGAGGCTCCAGATACGCAAGCAATCCATGCTTTAGGATTTATCCATTGCAGTAAAAAACCTTCGTAAAATTTGGGAGCATCTTTTTTACATATTTCCAATTCTGTTTTTGAAGAAGCTATTTTGTATCCTATATAAATAATATATAACGAGCCCACAATTGCTAAATAGGTTAGAAAAAAAGGATAGGCATTAATAAACTGCGAAAATCCAAATCCAATAAAAAATAATAATAAAATAAAACCTATTGTTGCTCCTGACACATAAGGAATGGTTCTCTTTACTCCATAATTAATGCCGGAGGACAGAATAATCATATTCACAGGCCCTGGTGTAATTGACATGACCAAAGAAAATGAAAACATCGCTAGTAAAAGTGTCATCGCTATTTTCCTGTGTGAAAATTATTTTCATAATCCCAGACTACCAGTAAATTTATTTACAACTTTTATCTCGCCATACAGCGCCAAACCTAGATATTCTAAGTGCTCAACCGGAGTATTCTCATATTGATGGACATAGTCTGCATAATTTTTCGTGGTTTGGGTTGCCGTAATTAAATCAATCACCATTAGGTCAGGTTCATAGGCTTTTACTGCTTGGCGCATTTCTTTAAGCAACTGACCGCTGCTTTTTAAAATTGGGATAGCCATTGTCGTAATCCCATGATGATCTCCCGCATGATCTTTGTGGTCATGGCCGATAATTTCAGGAATCATTTTACCTAAATTAATTGATAGTATCGCTGCTGTATTTGCAATTACGCCAACGGATAAAGAATGGTCAATCACAAGCACACCTTTTTTGATTGATAAGTCTTTGTTATTCATACACTCCTCCTAAAAAATCCGCGCAGGATTATTGTACTGCTTTGATAGATTATCATGGCCAGCAAAGCATGATTAGATGCTATAATTAGAATTGATTATTCGATAGGATGATATAATGATTGATGAATTACGGGCATTGGCAATCTTCGCCAAAGTGGTAGAGGCGGGCTCATTTCGTTCAGCAGCAAATATATTAAAACTCTCACCTTCAGTTGTTAGCCACCATGTGGCACAGCTAGAGGAACGACTTGGCGTCGCTCTGCTTTATCGATCCACAAGACAACTTTCCCTTACTCATGAAGGCGAAAAATTGTTCATTAGTGCAGAAGCAATGTTATCTGCCGCAGAAAAGGGCCTTAATAGCGTTGCATACCACGCAATGGAACCAACTGGTAAATTAAATTTAACTGTTCCAGCAATGCTCACAAGAAGTCCGCTTGTTAGTGATATCGCGGCGTTTGCCAAGGTATTTCCAAAAGTAACACTTTCAATAAACTTTAGCGACATACAACAAGATTTGATTCGGGAAGGCATCGATCTTGCAATTAGAATGGGCGACTTAAAAGACAGTGCTTTAAAATCTAAAAGACTCTTCACTATGACGCGTAAACTCGTCGTTGCCCCTGCTTTAGTGAGTGAGCATAAGTCTCCAAAACAACCACAGGATTTACTCAAATGGGATTGGATCGGGTTCAATGTGCGTCCAAATACAAAGAAGTTAATTAATCAAAAGGGCAAGACTTGTTTAATCAATTTTGAACCAAGAATCATCGTTGATAGTATGGATGCTGTGTGCCAATTGGCGATTGCTGGATTAGGATTAGCAACTCCGCCTACGTTTCTTGTAGCAGAAGATATCCGTCAGGGATATCTTGTTGAGCCGCTTCCTAAATGGCAGGCAGAATCCCTTCCTGTTTATGTTGTATGGCCGCCTAATGTTTCTAAAGAATCGCTGACTTTTCGGCTTATAGCGTTCCTAGAGATGAGAAAAAAATCTTATTCGAGCCTCTAAAAGTATGCTGCAACAGATCAGAATGAAATTTTTGTCTGGTTTTTTGGAGTTTGTCGCACTTCGCATGAGATTCTGCCAAAGGACATGCCCACTGGTATGAAGTAGTGAAAAGCCAGTGGATTCAAGGATTGCTTGCGCATAAAGGAGACGAGTATCGAGTTTATATTGGCTAATGGAGCATCTCAGGTTGAATGTTTATATGGCCGATTATAAGCATACTATAGGTGGCCATATAGGACAGGAAAAATTGACTTATATGGCCGTTTATACTTAGAATATAAGTGGCCACATAAACAATACTATGAGGGATGTATTTTTGAAAGATAAAATTATCGGAAGAATTGAAGAACAAAAAGTATTACAAAAGATATTTAATTCGAAACATGCTGAGTTTTTAGCTATTTATGGCAGGAGATGGGTAGGAAAAACTTATCTTATTAAACATTATTTTGCTAGCAAGCCATGTTATTACTTCCAAATTACTGGTGTTAAAGATGGAACGCTAAAAGAGCAGCTCCACGAGTTTACGCGCAGGGTAGAAAAAACATTTTATCAACCCGGAATAAGTCTTAAAGAGCCGCTTACTTGGATGAATGCTCTTGAAATGTTAACAACCGCGATAGAGCAATATAATAATAAGAAAAAAGTAATATTATTTTTTGATGAATTACCATGGCTGGTTACCAAAAAATCCCGCTTTTTACAAGCATTAGATTATCATTGGAATACAAAATGGAGTGATAATAATCGTATTCGTTTGATTGTATGCGGATCAGCTGCTTCCTGGATTATTAAAAACATAGTAAATAACACTGGCGGCCTTCATAATCGAATTACAGCACAATTACGATTAGACCCATTTTCATTAAATGAAACTAAGAATTATTTGAAATATCTGGGAATCAATTTGAATGATAAACAAATTTTAGTTTTATATATGGTAATGGGCGGTATACCACACTATTTAAAGCAAATAGAAAAAGGATTATCAGCTTCGCAGAATATTGATAAATTATGTTTTACAAAAAATGGGATATTATTTAATGAGTTTAATAATTTAATACCAGCTCTATTTAACGAATCAGAAATTTATAATGATCTAATAAGATTAATTGCAAAACAACGTTATGGAATAGAACGCAGTGATTTACTTAAAAAATCAAAATTTTCATCTGGCGGCCGCCTTGATCAACGTCTTTTAGAGCTTGAAGAAGCTGGGTTTATTACGAATTTTAAACCATATGGCCATGTAAAGCGTGGGCACTATTATCGTATTACTGACGAATATACTTTATTTTATTTAAATTGGATTGAACCTATTGAAAGTAGTATTCGCCATCAAAGTAAAACACGTGGCTATTGGGAAAAACAATCAAAGTCATCTAGTTGGAAGAGCTGGTCCGGTTATGCATTTGAAGCAATTTGCTACAAACATATAGAAGAGATAAGAGTAGGGCTTAACATTCCTGTTACCGCAAGTATTGGTACTTGGCGTTATTCGCCTAGAAAAGGAAGCGAAGAAAAAGGTGCTCAAATAGATTTACTTTTTGATCGAGATGATGGGGTGGTAACAGTATGTGAAATTAAATATTCAGATATGCCATTTGAAATTGATAAGCAATATGCTAATAATTTATTGAACAAAATTGATGTGTTTAAAAGACAAAGCAGGGTAGATAAACAAATTTTCATTTCTTTTATTACATCTAGCGGTATTAAACAAAATATGCACTCCACTAAGTTAATTTCAAATCAAGTTACTGCGAAAGATTTCTTCGATGATTAGTTATAACGGTGTTTAGATATGAAGGTCGGATTAATTACTAGATAATATGCCATTTAATGAGGTAATCGAACTGTATTATGAAAAAACATCCCACCGTGCGACAAGGTAATCTTTCCTCTACCCCCGTTATTTGCCTAATGGGCCCCACTGCCTCTGGCAAAACCCCCTTAGCAGTGGAACTGGTCCAGCGGTTTCCATGTGAAATTATTAGTGTCGATTCAGCTATGGTATATCGCGGTATGGATATTGGTACCGCTAAGCCGGGGGCGGAGATATTAGCTCAGGCACCGCATCGGTTGATTGATATCCTCGATCCTAACTTGCCTTATTCAGCAGGACAATTTCGCCTCGATGCGCTACGCGAAATTCAGGAAATCATCGCGAAAGGAAAAATTCCCTTATTAGTCGGCGGTACCATGCTATATTTCCGCGTTCTCATGCAAGGGTTAGCACCTTTGCCACCAGCTAATGCCGTCTTGCGGGCGCAGTTACAAATGCGAGCTGATGTAGAAGGTTGGCAGGCATTGCATGCGAATTTGGCGAAAGTCGATCCCATCGCAGCAAAGCGTATTCACCCACAGGATAGTCAGCGTATTCAGCGGGCGCTTGAGGTATATGAGCTAACGGGTAAAACAATTACGGCTTGGCAGGTGGAAGAGACGAGTCCTTTATCTCATTATCGCCTCTATTCGCTTGCCCTGATACCTTCTGATCGCGCTCGATTACATCAGCGTATTGCCTTGCGTTTTCGGCAAATGCTAGCGCAAGGGTTTGTCGCTGAGGTAGAAGATTTATATCATCGTGGAGATCTTTCTGCGGATTTACCTTCTATCCGGTCAGTTGGTTATCGGCAAGCATGGGCTTATCTTTCAGGTGAAATAAATGAGACGGAAATGCAAGAGCAAGCTATCGCGGCGACACGTCAACTTGCAAAACGACAATTAACTTGGCTGCGAAGTTGGCCGGAGGTAATTTTATTTGATAGTGAGGCGGATGATATAGTGGGGAAGGTGGCGAAGAGAATAGAACAAATTATTTATGAAAATTAATATCTGATTTGCGAGATGTCATGTAGCTTCATGGCAAACGATATGAGAAAAAATTATAAATAAATTTCCCTTTAAATTTTTAGGTTTACTTAATAGACACGATTTTTCCACCTGTTAACTGCAAAAGATCACTAGAGCGTAAAGAAAAAACTGCGTTAGGCGTTCCTGCTGCTGCCCATAATTTTTCAAGCTTCAGTAAATCTTCATCAATAAAAATGTGATTGATCGTTTGTTTATGCCCAATGGGTGGAACACCTCCAATCGCAAATCCGGTTATGTCGCGCGTAAAATCTGCATCGGCTTTCACTATTTTTTCACCCCTTAATTTTTCAATAATCTTTTCATTAACCCGATTGATACCGCTAGCTAAAACTAAAATGGGCTGATTCGTTTTTTCTGAACGAAATAATAAAGATTTAACAATTTGAGCTACCTCGCAGCCTAATGTTTCCGCTGCATCGTGCGCAGTCCGCGTGCTAGAGGATAATTCAACTACTTCACACGTTAGTCCTTTCTTCCTTAAAGCATCTTGGACTATTTCCGCATTTTTACTTAAAATTTCATTCATCATATTGGTTATGCCTCGTTTATCGCCATAGAGAAAATTTTTTAGTTAATTCGGTTACTTTATCCCAATCACCAAATAATACGATGCCATAATAAATAAGATTTTCATCTTTCACTTGTAATGTGCGTTCTATTTGTTCTTTATAAGAGCCGATAGTCATCGTATCAGTGAAATCCGTAAAAATAATATTATTGGCTATGGCTTCCTGGCGTAATTTTCTAATTTTATTTGAATTTTCCGACAAAATAATAAAAGGCATCTCGGAAATAAAAGGATGAGAACCGCCATCAGCATCTTTGTAATCCGTTAAACGAAGTTCTTCTTTGCCAATCACTGAGCCTAGCCCAATACACATGTGTGCTAGTGCGTTCATGACCTTACCTGTTTCTATGCTTTTATTAAGAACAGCAACTAACTTATTTTTAAATTTCTCGTTACTCATGGCAGCCCTCTGGATGGTTTGACTTCACAATTTGTGCGTTATAGCGCATAATAAGCTATACTATCATTGTGCGTTATAACGCACAAGTATTTTTGTGCGCCAAGCATGGCGCAATTCTAGGCGGTGAAAGTCCGCTGCACGCCGTGGAGATCGGAAGTGCGAGTCTAGGCAAGGGTGTCCATCGCGAGATGGAATCTGAAGGAAGCCG
>Ga0070738_10006169_pt1 | contig 12726 bp, 8 predicted proteins | sample Coa_R2_2_FD_66446 | JGI IMG/M metagenome (GOLD analysis project Ga0070738, IMG submission 66446) | Surface soil microbial communities from Centralia Pennsylvania, which are recovering from an underground coalmine fire - Coalmine... | ecosystem: Environmental > Terrestrial > Soil > Unclassified ... | reverse complement strand
AGGCCGGACGGCCGAACGCCTACCTCAACATCCAGCCGCGCTGCCCGATCAACGCGAACCTCGCCCCGCTCCCCGTCCTCGTCGCGGCGCTCGCCGACGTGGGCTACTCGGGCGGCAGCGTGTCGCGCTCGCAGGCCTACAACCTGGCGAGCCAGGTCATCATCCCCTACCGCGCGAACCCCTCGCTCCAGGACGAGAAGCAGGCGAGCCTCGCGCCGGTGACCGGGACTCCGCAGTCGCGACGCTGGGGCATCCAGCACTGGGCCGAGTTCCGCAACCTCATCTTCAGCCAGGGGAAGGCGTTCCTCAACAACGACGACAGCCTCTGCGCGGCCGTCGTCGCGAACGCGAACCCCAACACGGACCTGAACAAGTTCGTGCCCGACCTCTGCATCGACACGCGCATCGACAAGAACGACGTGACGCGCGGGACGACGGAGCTCTGCTTCGGCACCTCGGGCGTCTTCACGATCGAGTCGCTCGGCGTGATCCTCGGCGCCAACGGGGAGCCGGTCGCCACGGCGCTCGTGCGCTCCGTGCAGCGCGTCTTCGACCGACACACCGACACGACCCAGGGCGACTTCGAGGCCGGCCGCGTCGACCCGCCGGGCTTCGCGATCCCCGGCCTCCGCGACATCTGCTCGCTGCCCGAGTCGCGCAACGCCGAGAACGCGGTCATCACGGGCGACCTCCCGAACGACGAGAAGGCGCCCAAGCCCGGCTCCGGCAGCCCCGCCGGCCTCTTCGCCGCCGAGTACGACGGCCAGCTCACCTTCAACGTCATCACCATGACGGCGGTCGCGGCGCCGACCCAGAGCACGACTCCGCCCGTGACGACCCCGGGCGGCGTCTACGTCGGCTTCATCGACCGCACGATCCGGGGGACGCGCAACGACGCCTCGCAGAACGCGTTCCCGCCGCAGAACTCGGTCACGAACGCGCCCAACAAGGCGCGGACGCTCGAGAACGCGGGCCAGAACGACTGCGGTGACCCGAACGCGCTCCTCGGCCACGTGATCCCGCCGACCGCCGGCGCGCCGGACTTCCTGGGTGGCAGCGACCTCCACCCGCTCGCCGTCTTCCTCGGCCGGAGCGGGGGGACCGGGGCCGTGCCGCGAGAGCTGAGCTTCCTCCAGCAGGACACGGCAAACCCCTACCCGGGCCAGGGTGTCGTGCCGGGCGACCAGTTCCTCACCTCGGGGAGCGAGGTCGTGATCCCCGTCGATCAGCAGATCTACCCGGTCGGCGGCTCGACGCAGATCGGCGAGGTCGTCTTCGCGGTCAAGGAGGAGATCCTCTCCTGGGACTTCAGGCCGGTGGACGCCATGGGCTTCGAGTTCTGGTTCAAGCCCGCCCGCCGGAACGCCCCGATCCCGCAGAAGATCATTCTCCTCGACTGGCAGGCGGGCGGGCCCCAGTTCCCCGACGCGAAGACGGAGGACAGCCTCGTCCAGGACGAGCCGCCCTTCCCGAACTACAGCGCGACGGCCGTGAACGGCGGCACGTCGGGCGGCGTGAAGTTCAACCCGGCGACCTTCAACAGCGTCGTCCCGGGCGCCGTCCACGCGACGACCCACGACAAGAACATCAACTGGGGCGCGGGCGCGCGCCTCACGATCTGGCTCGAACCCGAAGGCGACACCTCGACGCAGACGGGGCAGGTCGACCAGAGCTACACGATCCACGCCAAGTTCACGATCCAGAAGAACCCCGTGAACCAGGCGCCCTCCTTCTTCAAGTACGGCCCCAACAACAACGGCGGGAACGGCCCCTACGAGAAGGAGTGGGTCTGCCCCTCGTCGGACCCGGGCGCCCCGCTGCCGATCCGCGCCGGGACGTGGCACCACGCGCTCTTCTCGTGGCAGACCCCGCCCGACATGAAGTCGGCGAACGACGGCCAGACGAAGTTCAGCCACTTCTACGTGGACGGCAACGAGCAGCAGAACTTCCTCAGCCCGGCCCCCTCCGAGCCGAACTGGCCGTCCGAGATCAGCGCCCAGGGTCAGTACATCGTGGCCGCGGTCCTGAACCTCGAGGACTTCATCGGCCAGATCGTCGCGGACGAGATCGCCGCCTCGGCGGGCGCGGCGACCCTCGGCACCTTCAACGCGAGCGCGGTCGGCAACGACACGAACCCCGAGACCTACCGCCTCCCCGTCGAGCTCTCCTCGGGGAACACGCTCGTCTGGGTCGGCCAGTCGGGCCAGACGAGCTCGGGCGAGCAAGCTCCGAACTTCGGCATGGACAACGCCGCGCCCTTCCTCGGGCTCGTGGACAACATCGTCTTCCAGGACGGCTACGCGAAGACGATCCAGGCGGCCGACTTCCGCGGCGAGACGAAGTTCATCCCGCGCTACGACACCTACCAGCCGACCGACCCCGGTGCGGCCAAGACGAACAGCAACATCGTCAAGGACCTCCAGGACCAGCCGCTCTTCTTCCAGAAGCACGCCCACGCGCTCGACTGGAGCCGGCCGGTGCGCATCATCGCGGCCGACCTCACGGCGTGGAAGCAGTCGGCGAGCGGTCAGGAGTCGAGCGGCGCCGCCGTGGACCTCTCGGCGGACCAGGGATCGGTCTACCTCCGGCTCGGCTGGTCCGACTGGAGGCTCGAGCCGACGGGCGTGAAGGCGAACCCCTTCGCCAACGACCCCGACCACGCGACCTCGGGACCCGACAGCCAGTGGATCACCAAGTTCCCGCTCTACACGGGCCCGGGAGCGCCGCTCGGCTTCGACTCGTCCAAGAACGCGGGCTGGACCATGGAGCTCAGCACGGGCGCTCCCTGGAACGGCATCGCGAGCGGCTACCTCGTCCCGACCCGCGAGATGGGCACTCCGACGCCGCCGGTGAACTTCGCGGCGGGCGGCTTCCTGACGCGTCCGGGAGATCACACCCTCTACGCGCTCGAGCTCCGTCCGTTCGGGGATGACCTGAGCGGGCCTCGCATGGCGCCCGTCGTGGACGACGTGAGCATCATCTACATGCGGTGGGACGTGAACACCGTGATCGAGGAGGAAGAAGTTGTCGATCAGAACTAGCCTCGTCCTCGGTTTCACCCTCGTCGTCGCCGCGGTCGCCGTCCGCGGCGACGACGCGTGTACGTGCACCGGGACGACGACCGACATCGTCGACATGACCAGGGCCCCCTCCAAGATCGAGGGGCAGAACAAGGTCCGCATCGAGGTGCAGCCGGAGCGCGACCCCAAGACGGGTGCGCTCTCGATCGTCGTCCAGGGGACGGCCTACTACCCCGATGGCGTCGTCCTGAAGCTCGGGCTCCACCACTGGAAGGTGCGCGGCCAGAACTTCATCCCCATGGGCCAGGAGAAGGTCACGGTCAAGGACAACGTCTTCAACACCAAGCTCGGCCCGTTCACGAAGACGATCCCGGCGGGCGGCCTCGTCGTCGAGGCGCTCTACAAGGAGTCCGACCAGACGCCCCAGGTGCTCCAGGCGATCCAGAAGGGGCACTACTACCACAGCACGCCGCCCTGCAAGCACGACCGTCTGAACGGCACGGCGGTCGCCATGAGCCTCGGCGGCGCCGAGGCCGAGGCCGCGGACGAGCAGGCCGAGAAGAAGGCCGTCGGCAAGGCGCGCGACCGGATCCTCGACGCCAAGATCGCCGCCGAGAAGGTGATCACGGCCGTCGCCAAGAAGGAGCAGGCGCCCAAGGACGCCGTGGACGCCTGCGAGCGCCTCGAGGGCGACCTCCGGGCCGCAGCGGACGAGATGAACAAGTGGCTGCGGACGCGTCAGTTCCTTCTCTTCAGCAACCAGGTCGTCCAGCTCTCCTCCCTGAAGAACAAGGTGATCCAGTACGCCAAGAACAAGGCCGTGGAAGCCGGCGCCACGATCGCCGGCTTCGAGGCCGCCGACGCCCCCAACAAGGCCAAGACGCTCCAGGAGGAGATCACGAAGATCTCGGACGAGATCAAGGGATTCCTCGACGACCCGCACGCGATCGACTCGGCGTTCGACGCCGGCGATCCCGACAAGGACAAGAAGGACTCCAAGGACGCCCCTCCGGCCAAGGACAAGAAGTGACTTCGATGGGCCCTGTGACTGAAGCGCGCGCTCTCGCCACGGCGAGTGAAGTCGATCGGCGTCACTCGCGCGCTTTTCAGGAAGTTGTAAATGGCGGGGACCAGAAGACCTCGAACGAAAGGGGCTCCTGGCACGCGCCTAGCTCACACACTCACCGTTCGACGCTAACTCGAACGGAGGACAGGACAAATGAAGACCACGCTTGCTGCTCTCATGATCGCGCTCTCGGTCGGCGGCCTGACGCTCCCCTCGTGGGGCTGCGGCGGCGGCACGACGGTGTCGATGGTGATCGATACCAAGCTCGAGACGCCCACTCTCCCCGCGGTCGAGACCTCGACCCCGTCGACGAACGTCCGTCCGACGGAGCAGGTGATGTAATTCGTCGCCGGCTCGCTCACTGCGTGCCGGCACTCGTCACCGGGCTCCTCTTGCTCTGGCCGGTCACGGCTCGGGGGCAAGGGGAGCCCGCTGACTTTTCGAAGAGACTCGCCGAGTACTCGAACTCGAACAACGGGGCGGCGGAGCGTTCGACGGCCGTCCGCGCCTGCGCCGGGCTCGCCGGCCACGACGAGGACAAGGGGAAGAAGGCCGCCCTCCGCGATCAGCTGAAGGGCGCGCTCGACGAGACTCTTCGCAAGGAGTTCCCCGCGAAGCTCAAGGCGGCGCGCGAGAAGCTCGCGAAGGATCCGAACGACGCCGACGCCAAGGACACGCTCAAGGCGCTCGAGGGGCTCGTCGCGGCGGCGCTCTCGAGCATCAAGACGGCCTGGGGCAAGGAAGAGTACCCGGACCTCGGCGCGACGGTCCGCCCCTATGTCGCCGACTCCTCCGACAAGATCTGGGGACCGGCTCTCGCCGTCATGCGCGACACGCCGGGCGCCCGGGGCTTGAAGGACGAGCTCCTCGGCGCGCTCGCCTCGAACCGCCGCGACCTCGGCACGCTCGAGCGAGCCCTGATCCCGGCCGTCCGTGGCCTCCCCGCCGACGAGGCGCTCGACGTGCTCGGCGCGATCGTCAAGTCGAGGGCCGGCCTCGATGCCGTCATCGCCTGCGACGAGATCGGCGACATGGTGCTCCGCCGTCCGATCCGCCAGGTGAACCAGAAGAAGGTCCAGACGATCCTCGCCGAGCCCCTCAAGTCGGGCCAGGCGAACGTGAGCAACGCCGCGGCGCTCGCGCTCTGGCGACACAACAGCTGGGACGGCATCCCGACCGTCTTCGAGCGCATCGAGGGCAAGAACGCGACCGACGACGACTGGGCCGTGATCTGTCAGGTCGGCTGCCGCGCGGGCGGCTGGAACGGCGTCGCCCAGAACATGCTCATGTCGTCGGCCCCCGACGCCCGCGCCGACGCCGTGAAGAGCGCCCGCGCCTGGTTCGACTCCGTCAAGTCGAAGGCCCCGGAGGCCGCGCTCCAGGACGCGCTCGCCGCCGCCAAGATCCAGGCCAGGGGCGGCTTCGAGTCGAAGGAAGGGATCTCCGCCCTCATCGAGGGCATGGACAACGCCGACCGTGCGCTGCGCTACGCCTGCCTCGACGTCTTCGTGAAGAAGACGCAGAGCTTCACCTTCGCCTCGAAGTTCAAGGCCCTCCTCACGGGGGATCCGACCCGCAACAAGTCCGTCTCGACGTTCGAGGACGAGCCGCGCTACGGCTTCGCCGACGCCGGCAAGAACGAGAAGCTCAAGGCGCAGCAGTCGGACTCGGTCGCGAAGGTCCGCGCCTGGTGGGCGAAGGTCGGCGACAAGGCGTCCTTCTCGGGCGGCGTCTGCTCGGAGAAGTACGAGCCCGAGGCGGGGAAGGCTCCCACGTCGCATTGACCCTCGCGATCGGCGTCGTCCACACCGTCGCGTCGCCGTGCCGGTGCCACGAGACCCTCGTGCGGGCCGTGCGCGCGCTCGGCCACGAGCCGGTCGTCGTGGACTCCGAGGCGGTCCCCCTGAGGGCGGCCGAGCTCGCGGCGCTCGACCTCGTCTTCGACCAGACGGACACGTTCGCGGGCCGGGGCCTCCTGAGGCCGGTGGTCCGGCAGCTCCTCGAGGCACGCGGAGCCCGGTGCGTCGGCTCGGATGCGCGCGCCTCGTTCGTCGCCGACGACAAGGTGGCGACGAAGCGCGTCCTCGCCGACGCGGGCCTCCGCACGCCCGGTCCGCCGATCGGGTTCCCGAGGATCGTGAAGCCCGTCCACGAGCACATGAGCCGCGGCCTCGCCGTCGTGCGCGACGAGGCGGAGGAGCGCGCCGCCATCACGCGGCTCCGGACGGCGGGGCAAGCGGCGCTCGTCGAGGAGCTGATCCCGGGGCGCGAGCTCGCCGTCTCCGTGGTCGGCACGGAGACCCTGCCGGTCGTCGAGTGGCCCCTCGCGGGCGAGGTTCTCGAGGCCGAGGCGAAGCGGTCGGGGCCCGACCCGTTCGTCGCCGAGCTCGATGCCGCCGTCTCGGCGCGGATCTCGCGCGATGCTCGGACGGCGTTCGAGGCCCTCGGCCTCCAGGACTGGGCGCGCTTCGACGTGCGGCTCGACCCGCGCGGCGAGCCCTTCTTCCTCGAGGCCAACACGAAGCCGAGCCTCGAGCCGGGGAGCCCGTGCCTCGTCGCCGCGGCATCGATCGGGCTCGACGAGACGAGGTTCATCGAGCGGCTCGTGAGGACGGCGCTCGCGCGGGGCGGCCGGTGACGCGAGAGCGCGTCGCGACGTCGGTGGGGCCTCTCGAGATCGAGGTCGAAGACGGGGTCCACGCGCTCGCGCCCTCGACGCTCGAGCTCGCCGAGCTCGTCGACGTGCGCCCCGGCGAGCGGGTCCTCGAGCTCGGCTGCGGCGCCGGGCTCCTCGCCGTCGTCGCGGCCCGGCTCGGCGCCGGACGGGTCGTCGCGACGGACCTCGACGAGCGCGCGTGCCGCGCCGCCGCGGCGAACGCGCGGCGGAACGGCGTCGCGGTCGAGACCCGGGCGGGCGACTTCCTCGACGCCGTGCCCGGGGAACGCTTCGATCTCATCATCTTCAACCCGCCCCAGACGCCGGGACCACGCCCGTTCGGACCGAAGTACGGCGGCGCCGACGGCACGCTCCACTTCGCGACCGTCCTCCCGCGCGTCGCCGCCCACCTGAGGCCCGGGGGCCGCCTCCTCGTCCTCGTCCTCGGCCTCGTCTCGCCCTCGGCCCTCGCGCCGCTCCTCGCGCCGTTCGTCGTCGAGACGCGCGGCGAGTCCGACCGGCCGTTCACGCCCGCCGAGTACGACGCCTACTGCCCCGGCCTCTCGCGCTACCTCGAGGAGCGCTCCGAGATCCGCGCCACCGAGACGGGACGTGCCTTCAAGAACCGCCATCTCCGCCTGAGGCCCCGCGCGGCCGGGACGCGGCTCGTCGTGAACGCCGACGACATGGGCCTCTCGGTCGCTGCGAACGAGGGGGTCGTGGCCTCCTTCGAGCGCGGCGTCGTGCGCTCGACGAGCCTCGTCGCGAACGGCCCGGCGACCGCGGACGCCCTGGCGAGGCTCGCGAGGAGCTCGCGCTTCGGACCTCTCGATGTCGGCCTCCACGCCAACCTCTCCGAGGGGCGGCCTCTCGCCGGGCCGATCGCAGGACTCACGACCGACGACGGCGCGCTCCCCCGCCCGAAACAGGAGGCGTGGCGGCGTCTCGGCGAGGCCGACGTCTCGGAGGCCGCGATCGAGCGCGAGGTCGAGGCGCAGTGGGAGTCGGTCCGCGGCGTCGCCCTCACGCACCTCGACTCACACCAGCACGTCCTCTCCTTCCCGCGGGCGCGCGGCCCGGCGGTCGCGGTCGCGCGCCGGAAGGGCGTCTTCCTGAGGATCGCGGACGAGCCCGCCGTGCTCGCGCGCGGCTCGCCGATCGAGCCGGAGATCGCGACGATCGCGGCCAACGCGCGCGAGCTCCGCGCCCTCGGCGCCCCGTGCGTGGACGAGTTCCGCGGCCTCGCCGCCCGCGTCGCGGAAGATCCCCTCGCGCGGATGCGCGCCGCCCTGGAGAATCTGCCCGGAGGCTGTCGCGCCGAGCTCATGGTCCACCCGGCTCTCGCCGACGCGCGGAGGGAAGCGGAGATCGACGCGCTCACCGACCCGTCGTGGCCGGACTGGCTCGCCGAGCGCGGGATCGCGCTCGTCTCGTTCGCCGACCTCCTCCGGGAGCGCGCGTGAAGGTCCTCCTCGCGAGCCCCAGCGTCCGACCCGCCCTCACGGGGAACGCGACGACCGTGGACCGCTGGGCGCGCGGGCTCCGGGCGCGCGGCCACGACTCCGTCGTCCTCGAGGTCCCGCGCGCCTCGAGCGGGCGCGACTTCGCCCGGGCCGTGGACAGAGCGCGCCCCGACGTGGTCCACCTCCACCACGCCGAGCGGTGCGGCCGCTTCGTCGACGAGGCGCGCGCGCGCGCCGCGGTCGTCGTGAGCTTCGCGGGCACCGACCTCCTCGCTCCTCTCTCCTTCACCGTCCTCCGGGCCGGCTGACGCGCCGACGCCGTCGTCGCCGGAGGCGACGACCCGGGCCGGACGCTCGACGCGCTCCCCCGCTCGCTCGCGGCGCGCGTCCGCGGCGTCGCCCGCGGCGTCGAGCTCGGCACGGAGCCCTTCGACCTCCGGCGCCGGATCGGGGCCGCGCGCGACGACCTCGTCGTGGTCCTCCCCGCGGGCGTGAGGCCCGTGAAGGGACCGCGCTTCCCGATCGCGCCCCTCGAGCGCCTCCGCGAGGCCGGTCTCGCGATCCGCTACGTCGTCCTCGGCCCGATCCTCGATGCCGACGAGGGCGCCGCGCTCGAGAGAGAGCTCGCGACGCGCTCCTGGTGCTCGCGCCTCGAGGCGCGGCCCGGCGAGGTCGCCTCGGCCCTCCGCGAAGCCGACCTCGTCCTCAACTGCTCGGTCGTCGAGGGCTTCTCGAACGCCGTCGCCGAGGCGCTCGCGTGCGGGCGCGCCGTCCTCGCCTCCACGAACGCCGGAAACCGCAACGCGATCGAGCACGACCGGACCGGCGTCCTCTACCAGGAAGGCGACGCGCAGGACTTCGAGGCCAAGGCGCGCCGCCTCCTCGGCGACCGCGACCTCCGCGCGAGGCTCGGCGAGGCGGCCCGCGACATGGCAGCCCGACGCTTCGATCCCGCGCGCGAGATCGACGGGCTCCTCGACAGCTACGCCTTCGCGCTCGCCCAGGCTCGGCGTGGCCCGCGCGTCGTCCGGGGCCGGGCGCTCCCGGTCGCGCCCTTGTAGGAGGCGGACTACTTCGTCCGGTTCTTGATCGCGTCGAAGATCGCCTGGAGCCCGCTCCCGGGCGTCTGCATGAAGGCGAGGACCCCGGTGATCAAGGAGTCGAGACCGGACTGGGTGAGCGGGCCGCTCGTGCCCGAGGACCCGGCGCTCTCGACCGACAAGATGATGTCGATGAGCACCGAGAGCGGCGGGCTCGCGCCGGGCGTCGGCGGGTTCATGGCGGCCCTCACGACGCTCAGGACCGTCTGGCCCTGATCGACGGTCAGCACCTTGGTGATCCCGACGATCAGGTCCTGCACGACCGGCTGGCTCGGGTCGATCGCGGCCCCGAGGAAGTGAGCCAGGTCGCAGGCCGGGCCCGCGATCGAGGCGATCGAGCTCGAGGGCAGGGTCGAGAAGAGCTGGAACGAGATCGCGATGAGCTTCACGGCGGCGCCGAAGATGTCGTTCTGGGCGTTCGCGTTCGGCGTCAGGATCGCGATCAGGGCGGCGTCGAGAGCGGGCCGCGAGCTCGCGTTCATGCAGGTCCGCGCGAGCAAGAGGAGCGTCCCGAGCGTGTCCGACGAGAGGAGGGGGAGGAGCTGCTGCTCGACCGAGGTCACGTCGGCGCGCCGCGTCGCATCGTCGGTCGGCACCGAGCCCGAGAGGATCGCGAGCACCTGCGCCACGAACGGGATCACGGCCGCGTTCGAGAGGACCGGCTGTCCCGTCGGGCCGGTCGTTCGCGCGAGGAAGACCTGCGCGAGGTCGCTCATGACGGCGCTCGCGTTCGAGGTCGCGTTCGCCGCCTGGAGCCGCGCGTCGATCGCCCGGAGCGGCAGGAGGAGGAGGTAGGCGAGGGACGGCACCGCGTTCCCGTTCCGGTCGACGACGTGGGACGAGTGCTGATCGAAGAAGGTCTCCATCCCGTCGGCGATGAGGTTCGAGAGCGTCTCTCCGGTCGTGGGGTCGGTGATCTGCGTCGTCTGCCCGAGGATCGCGCAGAGCGAGTCCACCGAGCCGCTCCCGAGGAGGAGCCCGAGGTCCGGCTCGTTGGGGCGCCCGATCGCGGCCCAGTTCTGGTCGAGGAGGACGAGGATCTGGACGAGGAGCGGGATCTCGCCGTTCGTCTTGAACGCCTTCGCGATCGGCAAGAACGCGTCGAGCGCCCCCGAGCTCGCGAGGTCGTTCAGGGCCGGGATGTCGTTCGCGATGTTCGGGCAGGCGATGTTGAGGACGAAGCCCGGGAGCTGCGTCACGAGCGTCGAGATCGTCCCGACCGTCTGCGGCGTCTGGTCGGCCGAGAGGCTCACGATCATCTCGGCGAGCGTCTGCCCCGAGAGCGGGACGGTGCACGTCTGGGCGTGGGCGAGGAGGTCGAGGATCCGCTGCATCGCGCTCCGGTTGTCGACCGTGTTGCCGCTCCCGTCGGTGTAGGTCGCGGGATGCGTGTAGTCCACGGGCACCGAGGGCTGGAGCGAGTGGACCGTCATGAGCGACCCGACCTGCGCCGGCCAGCCGGGCGCCTGGGTGCTCAGGTTCTGGAGGACCCCGAGGAGGACGCGCGTCGTCGAGGCGCCGCCCGAGGCCGGGATCTGGTTGACCTGGTCGATGAGCGGGAAGAGCGTGTCGGTGAGCTGGACCATCCTCGGGTCGTTGAGCGAGAGCCCGCCGAGCCCGCCGGCCTGGGCCGACGCCTGGCTCGCGGCGCGGCACTTGTCGAGCGCCTGGCCGAGCGAGACGAGCATGGACTGCGCGAGCGCCGGCTGGTTCGAGAGCGCCGACGAGACGGCGCGGAGGACGGGCGGGAGCGTCGAGGGCGGCAGGAGCTCCATGGCGCCGAAGGCGAGGTCCTCGAGCGGGCCCGGCTGGTAGCTGTTGTCCGGGTTGCGGGGCCCGAGGATCGCCTCGGCGGCGGTGAGGGCGTCGGAGTGGGCTCCGGCCTGGACGAGGTTGCCCACGAGGGCGAGGCCGAGCGCGAGGATCGTCGCCTTGGCGTCGAAGTAGACGAAGAGGAGGTCGCCCGAGGTGTCGATCGCGCGGCCGGAGGCGTCGTAGCCCGCCGTCCCGGCCGAGCCGAAGGGCTGGATCGCGATGACTCTGTTGCTCGCGTCGAGGAAGTTGCCGCTCGCGTCGGCCGAGGCGTGGCCCGTCCCGTCGTCGGTGAACGGCGCGAAGAAGGTCCCCGTCGCCGGGTCGGTCGCGACGAGCGGGAGTCCGCGGTCGTCGAGCTTGACGACCCACGAGGGGTTGCTCGAGCTCGGCTGGGCCGGGTCGAGGAGCGCGGCCTCGAGCTGCGGGAAGAAGGCGCCGAGGGAGGGCGTGCTCCCGGCCGTCGGCGGCTGGAGCGCCTGGAGCTTGCTGCTCGCGAGGCCGACGATCTGGGTCGCGAGCTGGGGGTTCTGCTGGATGAGCTGGGCCCACGCCGTCCAGAGGTTCTGGACGTCCGGGTAGTTGGCGAGCCTCCCGAGGAGGACGATGAGGTCGTCGAGCGGGATCCGCGGGAGGGTGCCGACTCCCTGCTGGGCGAGCTGGACGATCGCCGCCTGCGCCGTCGGATCCCCCTGGAGCGTCTGGAGGATCTGGGCCACGTCGTTCGCGAGGAGCGGGATCGTCCCGTCGTCCACGAGCGTGAAGATGCTCTGGACCGATCCGAGAGAGTTCTGGAGCGTGTTCGCGTTCGCGATCACGTCCACGGCAGCAATGAAGTCCGCCTTGGACGCCGAGAGCGCCGCGAGCTCGGCGGTGCGCGCGTTGGGATCCGGGTCGGCCTGGATCTGGCTCTGCCAGAGGTTGTAGAGCGCGAGGCCGAGGTCGTTCGAGCCGAGGATCCCGGCGACGACGTTGCCCGCCATCGACGCCCCGGACCCGCCGATGCCGTCGATCGTGTGGTGGCAGGCCCCGAACACGAGGACCTGCCCCCAAATGAGCAGCCAGGCCAGCAGGCGCTTGGCCTCGACGCGTCGCATGGACCCTCTTCTCTTCCAAGTCCCGGCAGCGCAATGAGTAGACCAACGTCGCGTCCGCTCGGCTACGGGACCTAGGTCATTCGTCGCCAAGGAGTTGTCGCTCGCGAGCGCGGACGGCATCTCCTTCCAGAGATGGTGAGCTTCCCGGAAACCGCTGAAAAGATGATGAGGATCCGGAGAGCGTGCGAGTTACGCACGGTGCTCGACCGTCCGCCACGGGACCGGCGGTCGCGCGCGGACACTCGTCTGCGAGGAGTGGCAACCGTCGTGTCTTGCCCGCCTTGCGACGTGATTCGCGTTGGTCACCGGCTCCGTCGCGACAGTCGCCCGCTCCGTCGAGACCGTCGCCCGCTCCTTTGCGACCGTCACCCGCTCCTTTGCGACCGTCACCCGCTCCTTTGCGACCGTCACCGCCTTCGTCGCGACCGTCACCGCCTTCTTTGCGACCGTCACCGCCTCCTTCGCGACGGGCACCGCCTCCTTCGCGACGGTCACCGCCTCCTTCGCGACGG
>Ga0070738_10006168_pt1 | contig 12729 bp, 10 predicted proteins | sample Coa_R2_2_FD_66446 | JGI IMG/M metagenome (GOLD analysis project Ga0070738, IMG submission 66446) | Surface soil microbial communities from Centralia Pennsylvania, which are recovering from an underground coalmine fire - Coalmine... | ecosystem: Environmental > Terrestrial > Soil > Unclassified ... | reverse complement strand
CCCCGTTGTGGCGGGGTCTCCTGACCCCGCCACGGTTTGCGACCGAAGGTCTCCGCTGCTGCACAGACGTGGAGACCTTCGGTCACCCCGTTGTGGCGGGGTCTCCTGACCCCGCCACGGTTTGCGACCGAAGGTCTCCGCTGCTGCACAGACGTGGAGACCTTCGGTCACAGCCGGTGGCCCGGTCCGGAGACCGGGCCACAACGCGGTTTCTTGAATGCGGTTATCGCCGGCATCTCCGCTTTATCTAGCCTTCCCGAACTGCGTAATCGGTCCTTCGCGCGGGTCTCAACTTGCCTGAGAGAGAATCGAACGTTAGGATTAAAAGTGAGGTTTGCCGGCATCGTGACGAATAGGAACAGGGGCAAACCGGATGCAAGGGATGTGTACAGAGGAGAAGCCAGTGGAAAAGTCCAGCGTCTATGCCGAAGGCGAGCAGGAGGCGCTCCGATACAAGTGGATCGAGAGCGAGAAGGCGGGGTGCGACCTGGGAGAGGCCGCCATTCGTCGCTGGGTGCAGTGTCACTGGTGGGGCTATCTGCGTGCCCGCTGGCTGGAGCACCTGCAAGGCAAACGGTTCTGGGTCGAGCTAGACCGTGGCGACTTCGGACTCTTGCAAAAAAAATTCCACGATAACACACTTCTCCTCGATCGTATCCTCGATCGACTCAAAGCCGGTCAAGAAAATCTCGACATCATCTGCTGGGCCCAGACCTGGGGCATCGACATCGATCCCGTCCTGCAAATCCTCGAAGCTCTCGACATCAACAGCCGCCGCCTCGCTCATCGCTTCGATCCTCAAGGTTGATCCACGCCCAAATCCTTCAACCGCGCCGGATGAATCGCCCGCAAGGCCCGGATCGCTTCCGGACGAACGCCGGGTGTGCCGTCATAGAGCATTCGCTCGATATCCGGAACCACCTCCCGCGCTTTGGGACCGAACTCGCCGAGTGTATGCAGAATCGCCGCGCGCTTATCGGCGAAAGGGGTGCGCAGCTGGCCGGCCAATGCGAGGATAAGTTCACGGGAGAGGCCGGGTTCCATCGGCGCCAGCAAACGCGCGGCGTAGTTGACGCCGCTGGGATCGGCGTCGGTCAGTTCAATCAATAGCCACGGCATGGCCGACTTCTTGGCCTGTTCGGGAGCCAATTCGCTAAGCCCATCCGTTGCCCGGAAACGCACGCTGAGATCTTCGGGCTTGCCGTTAAGGGCAAGGAGGACGGGCACGCCATCTTTGACGGCGGCGGCGTGGTCGATGTGGCTTAGCGAATCGATCGCCGCTAGCTGCACATCGGGAGAGGAATCGCGTAAGGCATCTCGCAGGGCCGGCACCGCCTTGGCGAACTGAGGATCGATGCGTCCCAGCGACAGGGTCGCGGCATAGCGAACATTCGCATCCGGATCGAGGACGCATTCCAAGAGCGGCCGCAACGCATCTTTGGCACCCGGGCCGATATGTCCCAGAGTGGAAGCCGCCGTCGCGCGTACTTCCATCTGAGCAACACGCAAATTGGCGATGAGGGCCGGGACCGCCTCCGAGGCTTCGGGGCCGAACTGTTCCAGCAGGTGGGCGGCGCCGGCACGCACCCCGTTATCCGAGTCGGACAGTGCCGCGACCAAATTAGGGAGTGCGGAGCGCGAAGCGGGACCGATTTCTCCCAACAAAACAAGGGACAATTTGCGAAGGGCCACGCTCGGATCTTTCAAAAGAATCGCCAGGCTCGGGACCACGGGGGCGGCCGCGGGTCCAAGACGTGCCAGGGCCAGCATCGCCGCTTGCCGCAGTTTCTCGTCCGTTGCCTGAGCATCCTTGATGAGCAGCGGGACGACTTTGGGCGCCTGATCCGCATCGATGCTTACCAGCGCCACGACCGCCTCGGATCGGACCGCGGGGTCTGTCAGCAGGTCCGTCAGGTTGGGGACAGCGGGGCGCGCCAGCGAGCCGAGCTGTCCCAAAGCGTGGGCGTAAACCGCGGCATGGGCGCGATCATTTTTGAGCGTCTCACGCAGGGCGGGAACGGCTTCTTTGGAAGGCGGCAGGAGCCAGCCCAGCGCCTCGCCGGCCAACGGCGCCACGCCCTCCCGTTTGTCTTTGAGTGCCTCGATCAAGGCGGGCACGGCCGGCATGCCGATCCGCGCCAGGGCAACCCGTGCGCTGGCGCGTAACGCTTCCTGGTTGGCCGCGTCCTTGCGCGGCTTCAAGGCGGCGATGAGGGCTGGCACGGCGGCGCGGGCGTCCGGGCCAATGTTCGCTAGCGCCACGGCCGCGCCGGGAACATCAAGCGAATCCGCCAGCAACGGCACGGCCGCGGCGGCGCGCGTCGCATCGATCTGGGCCAACGCCATCGCCGCCGTCAGCGCCACGGCGGAAGATTTGTCCTTGAGCGCGGCGACCAGGGACGGCACGGCCGCGCGCGCCGGAGGGCCGATGCGTCCCAGCACCTCGGCGGCCGCCTCGCGTCGCTCGGCTTTCTCGTCGCGCAGCGCCTTCTCCAACACTCCAACGATGCGCGGACCAAACGAGGCCAACAGAGCGCGCGGGTGCGCCGATTTCGCGATGGATCCCTGGGCCATCGACAAAAGCGAAGGTACAACCTGCTCGGCCTTCGGTCCCAGCCGCCACAGCGCCCGGCCCGCCTCTGCCGCGACCTCCGCACGATTGTCCTGGAACGCTGTCAGCAGAGCGGGCGCCGATTCCGAATCACCGAGAAAAGATAAAGCTTGACACGCTTTTCTCGCCACTTTCGATTCGTCGTCCTTGAGGGTGGCGATGAGCGCGGGCACCGCCGGCCGCGCCGGCGGTCCAATCCAGCCCAGCGCCTCGGCCGCTTGCTGGCGCACTTCCATCTTCTCATCCCTGAGAGCGGCGCTCAGCGCCTTGACAATGTCGCCGGCGGGTTCGCCGATGTGCCCCAGAGCGAAGGCGGCTTCGCTCCGCGGTCCTGTGGGAGATTGTTTTCGCTGAAGAAGTGCGATCAGATCGGGCACGGCATCGTCGGCGCGCGGCCCGATGAGACCGAGAACATGGGCCGCCGCTTCGCCCGTCTTATCGTCCCCGAGCGCTTCACGCAGAGCAGGCACGGCTGCCGGAACCAGGCGCACCAGAACGACCTCGATACGCTGCCCCAGGAACTTATTTTTTAGCGCATCTACCACTCCGCTCGCGGCCGGCGTGCCGATGCGTATCAAAACCGCGGCGGCGCGACGGTGCAGACGAATATCTTCTTGACCACAAGCTTCGACCAGGACCGGCACGGCCTGGACGCCGGCATCCGCAAGCACGTCAGCCGCATGATCGCTTACAGGGTAATCCGGATCGCCTAAATCTGCTATCCATTGGTCCAGCGTCTTGCCTTCGTAGGTGGGCTGGACCGGCGGGTGATAGCGCTGCCAGGCAATGTAACCCAATCCCAGCAGCGCCAACACCAGTAGACCGCCTTGAAACAATACCGCTCGCTGTGCGGACTTCATTAGCGTTCCCGAAAAGAGGAACTAACCACAGAGTCACAGAGAGCACAGAGAAAAACACAGAAAGAAAAACAGAAACGAGAAAATGGATACACTGCAAAGGAATTATTTTGTCTTGGTTTTTGTTTCTTTCTGTGTTTTTCTCTGTGCTCTCTGTGACTCTGTGGTTAGAGACTTAGCTCCGTACCGCGCCGCCGTTGATGCGGAGGATCTGTCCCGTGAGGAACGCCGCCGCCGGCGAGACGAGCCAGCGCGCCGCGGCGGCCACGTCCTCCGGCCGGCCCCAGCGTTGCAACGGCGTCTCACGCACAACGCGCTCGTGCCAACGCCGCGATGCGCCTTCGCCCCAGGCCGTGCGTATCCAGCCCGGCGCCAGGCAATTGACGCGTACCACAGGCGCCAAGCTCAAAGCCAGACTGCGACTGAACGCCATGATCGCGCCCTTGCTCGCCGCGAACAATTCGCCGCTGTCGCCCTCCATGCCGGTCTCGGCCTGGTCCCAACCCATGTTGAGGATGACCGGCGAGACGCCGGTCCCACCGACCGCCTCGCGCATGCGACGTCCGGCTTCGCGCGACAGGATCATGGTCGCCGTCACATCGACGGCCAGTAGCTCGCGTAGCTTGCGCTCGAACGTCCAGCTCGCTGCCTCCCCCGTGAGCGTATCCGCGCCGGCGTTGTTGATCCAAATATCCAGTCCGTTCCAGCAAGCCCACGCCTCTTCCACCAAACGCCGGCACGTCTCGGCTTCCGATAGATCCGCCAGCCGAACCTCGCCGCGAACACCGGCCCGGCGAATTTCCGCGCCGGTTTCTTCCGCTGCCTGGCGCGAGCGCCGGCCATGAACAATCACATCCGCCCCTGCCGCCGCCAACTCCAGCGCGATGGCGCGACCGATGCCGCTCGTCGAACCCGTGACCAACGCTCGCCGCCCCGCCAACTCACGCCCCGGAGCGCTGCCGTGCAGGCGCAGTCCTTGCAGATCGTCGAGCAGATCGGCGATGCTCTGTTTCAAGACGGGGTGAACAAGGCCAGGTGCCAGCTGCGCTAGCGGTTGCAGCACGAAGAGGCGTTCGTGCAACCGTGGATGAGGAACGATCAACCGCGCATCTTCGTGAATAAGATCGCCATAAAAGAGCAAATCGAGATCGATCGTGCGTGGGCCATAGCGCTCGACCGGCGGGACGCCGGTCCCACCTGTCCGCTCGCGTCCCAGACTTTGCTCGATTGCAAGCAGCGTATCCAGGAGATTCTGCGCGGAGCGCTCGGTTCGCACCTCGGCAACAGCGTTCAGGTACGCCCCCTGCCCAGCAGGTCCGCCGACCGGCCGCGTCTCATATACCGGCGAAACGCGCGTCACATCGATGCCTTCTGTTTGTCGCAAGGCTGCCAGGGCGCGCTGCAAATAGTCATCGCGGTCGCCGAGGTTGCTACCCAGAGCGATGTAAGCGGTGGTCATTTTTCGTCGAGCCAGTGAAGAATGATGCCCGCGTAGTAGCAGCCGCCGACGTTCGACGGCAGGCCGGGCGCGACGCCGTAGCCGCCGTCCTCATTGCGACAACGCGCGATGAAATCCCGCAGACGATCGGCCCCTTTCGGCTTCGTTTTCAGCATGTGGAAGGCGCGAGCGATTCGATAGCATGTCTCCAGATCGGAGCCTTGGAGGCCGGCCTTGCCGAATCCGCCGTCCTTGCGCTGGCCGGCGTTGAGCGCCCGCAGTACGTCGTCGGGATGCTCGACCTTGCCGCCCAGGCGCAGCACGGCGCAGACGGCGCCGCCGGTGTCGCGAGCCACGCTGCCCTCCTCGCCGTAGGTGCCGTCCGGATTTCGCTTCTTGGCAATCTCCTCCAGCCACGCCTCGGCATGCGGCGGACGCTTGCCCAACGACTCGAAGCTAGCCGCCGTCAGCCGGATTTCCTCGAATGTTTTCGAGTTCTCGTCCAGGTATTTGATGACGGCGTCGGCATAAGGCCCGGTGGACATTTTCATATCGACGACGGCCATGATGCCGACCGCCGTGGGCCGATACGCGACTTTGCCACCGGGCCGCCCCGCGAAGCCGCCCATCTCCTTGTCGAAACACTTGGCCACGAAGGCCTTGCATCCCTCCTGATCGCGCGGAGCGGCGCCGAAATACTTCAAGGCGCGAAACGCTGCCGTCGTCGCCGACAAGTCCGATTGCGTGGCGCGTGCATCGGCGCGGAAGCCGCCGTCGTCGGCCTGGAGTTTCTGCAAATAGGCGACCGTGGCTTTCTTCTGGGCATCGCTCTGGGCGTGCAAGGGCAGGGCGACAAGCAAGAGACCCAGGGCGGCAGGCAGGAGACGTTTCACGTTGAAGCTCCTCCACAAGGGGTGAGGCGACCACTCTCTTTTGTCGTACAGGGAAATACAGAGCGATGCAAGCGGGCGATTGCTCTAGACAGCCTTCCACGCCCTAGGCTACGCTGCCCTAATGAAGGCCGGTGAGCACAGCGATTATCTCGTCGATATCGACACCTTTCGCGGACCCCTCGATTTGCTGCTCTATCTCGTCAAGCGCGACGAGGTGGACATCCGCGACATTCCCATCGCGCGCGTGTGCGAACAATTCAAGGAATACCTCGAAGCCGTGCAGTTGATCGACGTGGAGCAGGCGGGTGAGTTCCTCGTCATGGCAGCGACGCTGGTGGAGATCAAGACGCGCATGCTGCTGCCGCGGCCGGAGGAATCGACCGAGCCGGCCGAAGATCCGCGCCTGGAGCTGGTCAAGCAGTTGGTGCAGTACAAGAAATTCAAGGACGCCGCCGCTCTCCTGGAGGCCCGTGCTGAGGAACAAAGCCAGCGGTTGCCGCGCCAGCCGGTGCCGCTGCCGGCCAACGCTGCCCCGCCGCCCGTCAAGCCCGTCGAGTTGTGGGATCTTGTCAGTGCCTTCGGCCGGCTCATGCGCGAAACGCTGGCCCTGCAAGCGCAGACCATCGCCATTGATGACACGCCGCTGCATGTACACATGGAGACGATCTTGCAACGTCTGCACGCGGAAAAGCGTCTGCCCTTTTCCGCGTTGTTCACGCCGCCCTACACGCGCGGCCGGCTCGTTGGTCTATTCCTCGCCATTCTTGAGCTGACGAAAACGCGCCGCGTCCTCCCCGAACAGCCCGATCCGTTCGGCGACATCTGGGTGTCGCTGCCGAACGCGGAATGAAGGACTCGCATATAGGGGAGCGGATTGGGTAAACTAGCGCAAGTCCCTACCAGCGCCCTCTATCTCCAAGGAGATTGCACGATGACGCGTTGGCTCTCGGTCCTGGGTTTGCTGGCGGCCGGCGCCGCACTTTTGGCCGGCGACGACAAGAAATCGAACGACGACCAGAAGGCGGCCAAGATCCGGGTGGTTTCGCTGTCCATTTACAATGCACCGCCGCCAAAACCGGGCACTTTTATGGCGGTCCCGAACGGACTCAACATGGATGTGATGGTTTCCCTGCCGGGCCGGTTCATCATCGGAGTCGATGCCAAGGGAAGCCAACTCGAGCGCTTCACGGATGACAAGGACCATGTCCTTTTCAAAAAGGGCGGCGGCCTATTTGGGACGGAAACGCACTGGATCTTGGAGCACTTTATGCGGTTCAACCCGGACGGCGAAGCGGTCACGGTGACGATCCGCGGGACAGACCCGCCGGGAAAGGGTGCCGAAAAAATACTTCTTAAAGGATCGCTGAATGTCCTGTGCGGGGCGGATGAGAAGGTCGCGGATGCCAAAGAGGTGGCTATGAAGCCCAAGCAAGAAGCGGAGGTTGGCCCATTCAAAGTGCGGGTCGGACCGTTCGGCAATGCCGTTGAGGTGTTATCGGATAAGGAGAACCTCAAAAATGTCGAGTTCCTCGATACCAACGGCAAGGCGATCGTCACGGGTCTGCCCACGCGGAGTCATACGCAGTCGGGAAGGGGGAAAACGAGCCACCACTATAATTATTTCCTCGCCGGTAAGCACGAAAAGTTCACCGTCAAGATCCACTACTGCACCAAGGTCGAGACTGTGAAGGTACCGTTGGATTTGCGCGTGGGCCTGAGTCTGGAGTGATTGCGAAGCTCCAAGAAACTTCCTCGCCAGCCCGCAGCGCAAGCAAGGGTTCCCGCGTTGTGGCCCGGGTCTCCGGACCGGGCCACCCGCTCTGACCGAAGGTCTCCCAACCTGTGCAGGAAAGGAGACCTTCGGTCATGGACCGTGGCGGGGTCGGAGACCCCGCCACAACGCGGAGGTGCAGGAGAGGAGACCTTCGGTCATGGATCGTGGGGAGTCGGAGATCCCGCCACAACGCGGTAGTTTCGCGTCGTTTCCGGCTCAATGGATCATCTTGGTAGGATCCACAAGCCGGTCAAACTCCTCGGCGGCGATGTATCCACCTCCGACCGCCGCCTCGCGCAGCGTCGTGTTTTCCGCCAGCGCCTTGTGAGCGATGGCTGCGGCCTTATCGTAACCCAGGACTGGAGACAGGGCCGTCACCAACATCAACGATCGCTTTACCATCTCTTCCACGCGCTGCCGATCGATTTCGATGCCAGCCACGCAATGCTCGCGGAACGTCGTGCAAACATCGGCGAGCAAGCGAATACTGTGCAGCGTGTTGTGGATAAGCAGCGGACGCATGGTGTGAAGCTCGAAGTTGCCCAGGGCGCCGGCAAAGCCAACGGCGGCATCGAGTCCCATCACCTGAATACAAACCATCAGTACGGCCTCGGCCTGAGTGGGGTTCACCTTGCCGGGCATGATTGACGATCCTGGCTCGTTCTCCGGCAAAATCAATTCGTGCAGCCCGCAGCGCGGGCCGGACGAAAGCCAGCGGACATCGTTGGCGAACTTCATCAACGCCACGGCAAGGCCGCGTAAGGCTCCCTGCATCGCGACGATGGCGTCCGTCGCGGCCAAGGCAGCGAACTTGTTGGGCGCCGTCTCGAACGGCAGGCGCGTGTACTCGGCGATCTTCGCGGCGGCCGCCTCGGCGAACCCCTCCGGCGCGTTCAAGCCCGTGCCCACCGCCGTGCCGCCCATCGCCAGGCGGTACAGGGCCGGCAGGGCGACTTTAACGCGCTGGAGCGCATCGTCCATCTGCGAGACATAACCCGACCATTCCTGACCGACGGTGAGGGGCACCGCGTCTTGCAGATGAGTTCGGCCGATCTTGATGATGCCGGCGAATTGGCGCGACTTGGCCGCGACGGTCTCGCGCAGCGCCGTTACCGCCGGCAACAAGCGGCGATGAATCTCCAGCGCGGCGGCGACGTGCATCGCCGTCGGAAAAGTGTCGTTCGACGATTGACTCTTGTTGACATCGTCGTTGGGATGGATCGGCTGCTTGCTGCCCAACGTGCCGCCGGCCAGCTGAATCGCTCGGTTGGCGATGACCTCGTTGACATTCATGTTCGTCTGCGTGCCGGAGCCGGTTTGCCAGACGAAAAGTGGAAATTCACTATCCAGCTCGCCGGCGATGATCTCCTCGGCGACGCGGGCAATCAGCTTCGCCTTCCAGCGCGGCAACCGACCCAACTCGGCGTTAACCTGCGCCGCTGCTTTCTTTACAAAACCGTAAGCGTGATAGAGCGGCAACGGCATGCGGTCGCCGCCGATGGCGAAATAGAGCAAGGAACGCTGCGTCTGCGCGCCCCAATAGTGCTCCGCCGGCACTCGGATTTCGCCCATCGAGTCGGCCTCAACGCGCGTGCCGCTCATGCCGGTGCCAATGGGTAAATCGAGAAGACGCGGCTCCGACTCGCTCATGAGATGCCTCCGCGTATTGGGGGCGAGCGGGGTCGCGTCAGCGCCCCGAGGATGTCTCTCGGGGCGCTGACGCGGCCCCGCTCGCCTCAAGTCCTCGGGGCGCTGACGCGGCCCCGCTCGCCTCAAGTCCTCGGGGCGCTGACGCGCCCCGCTCGCCTCATAGTGCATTCCGCGCGCCGGCCGAACTCGGCATCGCGTTTGCGAATTCATCGTCCGCCGCCCAATTGGCTCGGAGACCGGCAAGAGAAACCATGCGTATATTCAAACATCCTTTATTGACACGCTTTGTCCTCATCGCCCGCCCTTTTTTCGTATCGGAGGATCGGCTTAAGGCCGCGGCCGTGCTCGGCGTCATGGTCTTCCTCGGGTTGACCGTCAACAGCCTGAACGTCGTCAATAGTTACGTGATGCGCGACTTTATGACCTCTTTAGAGCAGCGCCACTTCGCGCGGTTCTATTTCTTCGGCGCCGTTCTAGCCGGTGTGTTCGGTCTCGCCACCATCGGCGAGGCGTTCTCCCACTATGCCGAACAACGGTTGGGACTGTTCTGGCGCGAATGGTTGACAGGCCGCCTTATCGATCGCTACCTGGCGCATCGCGCCTACCACCGGCTGACTGTTACGAAGTCCATCGACAACCCCGATGAGCGCATCAGCGAGGATGTCAAGACTTTCACCACGTCCAGCCTTTCCTTTTTCTCCTTGATCCTCAACGGCATTTTGGCGTTGTGCGCTTTCCTCGGCGTGTTGTGGTCGCTTACGCCGTGGCTGGTGCTGGCGGCGGTGCTCTACTCCGCCGCGGGGTCTCTCGGCACCATTCTCTTGGGATGGCGGCTGGTGCCCTTGAATAACAAACAGTTGCAAAAGGAGGCCGACTTTCGCTACGCTCTGGTTCGCGTCCGCGAACAAGGCGGCCCGGACGGGCAGCGAAGCGACGATGGCGATGCGAAGGCGTCTCTGCTGGAGCGTTTCAAAGCCCTGGTGGCAAACTTTCGCTCGATCATTCGGGTGATGCTCAACGTCGATTTTTTCACCAAGGAATACAACTATTTGATCCAGGTCATCCCGGTCGTCGTGGCGGCGCCCTTGTACTTCCACGACCCGGAACACTTTCCGTTCGGCAAGATTCCGCAGGCAGCCATGGCTTTCGGCCAGGTCGTGGGCGCTTTTTCCCTGATCGTGACGCAATACCAGGTCCTATCTACCTTGGCCGCGGTCATCCATCGATTGGGTTCGATGTGGGAAGCGACCGAATCGACCGGCGCTCCCGCGGAGCCAGGCGCGGCCGCGCCGCCGTCAGACGAAGCGGAGCAGCAGCCGGCCCGCCTGGAACTGGTCCAGGACAACGAGCGCGTAGCCTATGAAAAGCTGACGCTGTGGAACCCGGAGAAGCGCGTGTTGATCCGCGACTTGAACCTGGAAGTGCCGCACGGCCGGCGCTTGATCGTCAGTGGGCCATCCGGCAGCGGCAAGACCGCTCTTGCCCTGGCCTCGGCCGGTCTGTGGGGCGAGGGCCGTGGCACGATCCGCTGTCCCGGCATGGGCCAGATCATGTTTCTCCCTCAGCAGCTTTACGCCGCCACGGGCCGGCTGCGCGATTTGCTCCTGGAAGGACTCGATCACCACGGCCACAATGATGAGCAGCTCCGCGAGGCTCTGCGCGAGGTTGGACTCGATCACCTCACCAACACGATGGATGGTCTCGACACGCAATGGTACTGGATTCACGGCCTGTTGCCGGGCGATCAGCACGCCCTGGCGCTGGCTCGTCTACTTTTGGCCAAGCCGCGCTTCGCAATCCTCGACGGCGTGCCGTGGGCGCTGTCGGCGCCGCGCGTCCAGCGGCTCTACGAGGCTCTGGCGCGGACGCCGATCACCTACATCAGCATCGGCGATGCCGAAGGCTTAATGCCCTATCACGACGTTTGGCTGGAATTGCTCGGCGAGGGCCGATGGCGATTGCGTCAGGCGAACAAGGAGGAGCAAGCCGACGCCCAGGAGTTGCAACACTCCGAGCAGGCAGAGCCGTGACCGTAAGGGAGCGGAGAAAACAACCGCTCCCTTACGGTCGCGGCTCTGCTTAGGGAGCGACCTGTTCGTGAATCGCGTCCAAAAGTTCTTGGACCTCGAAGGGCTTGCGGATGTGGTGAGCGGCGCTCACCGCCTCGGCGAAATGAGCGGCGGAAACGACGATCACCGGAATCGAAGCGAGGCGCGGATCCCGCAGCTGTTCCCGGCGGAACTCCTCGCCGTCAAGGATGGGCATGAGGATGTCCAGCAGGATCAGAGAAGGACGACTTCCAGCCCGGAGGGTATCAAGGGCTTCTTGACCATTGCGGGCGCACTCGACGTGGTAGCCTTCCCATTCCAACACCATCTGGATAGCACGGCGAACAATTTCATCATCCTCAACCAACAAAATGCTCTTGCCTGCTCCCGGCTCCGAGTTCATGGAACGCACCTCATGGGGCAACGTGCGGAAAAGAGCAACTCTCCGATTGCGATCGCCATGCCGAAGTATAGCCCATAGTTAGGTTTGTGTCAGGGGGACCTTAAGCCGCACCGTCCTGTTTCTTTGATGGCAACCACACTTTTACTCTATCCGCTAAACTCAACTGCGGCATCTACCGCGAATGATTTCTCTACCACCCCCGGCACTGGCAAAGGCGGTAGGGAACTGCTTCACCAGCGCCGTCGCTTGCGTTCCTCATCGGTCAAGCCCGGTTCGTTATTCCGTCGCTCGGCGGCACGCTCATTGGCGACCCAATCGCCCGCAGGTTCCTGATTGTGCGGGTTGGTTGGGTCCGAAGCGGGCGCGGCGACCGGCTGCGCCGTCTGGGGCGCGCCTGGCTGCGGTGTATCGATCGACGGCGCCGCGGCATCATCGGGCATTTTATGCTTGTCCATTGCTCACCTCCTTTATCAAAACGCGAAAAGCCATAACACTCAAGAGTGCAATTACTATTCCAGCGTTGGAGGTGAGCCGCGACCGTAAGGGAGCGGTTTCATCTCCGCTCCCTTACAGTCGCGGCTCATCGCCAACTTTGTTGGCACGGCAATTGTGGTTCTTTTCTCCGGGCGAAAAAGAGAGCGGATAGGGAGGTTGAAATGCACACTTTGGGAATCAACGCGGCCTTTCACGATCCCGCCGCTTGTCTTGTCTCCGAGGGCCGGGTCGTCGCCGCCGCGGCGGAGGAACGGTTCACGCGCATCAAGCACGGCAAGCGTCCGATGCCGTTCTCGGCGTGGGAACTGCCCTTCCATGCCATCGACTTTTGCCTGCGCCAGGCCGGCCTGACTATCAAGGACATCAATCATGTCGCCTATTCGTTCGATCCCTATCTGCTGCTGCCCAAAGGCTACAACGAGACAGCGCCCATCCCACTCAAGCTCGGCATGCCGCCTCCGGACGGATTCGGCAACCTGTGGGATCCTCTGTTCCTGGCGTCGATCATCCATGCCCCTGGCCATCTCTGCGATGCCTGGCCGCACCACTTGCAAACACGC
>Ga0070738_10006167_pt1 | contig 12737 bp, 12 predicted proteins | sample Coa_R2_2_FD_66446 | JGI IMG/M metagenome (GOLD analysis project Ga0070738, IMG submission 66446) | Surface soil microbial communities from Centralia Pennsylvania, which are recovering from an underground coalmine fire - Coalmine... | ecosystem: Environmental > Terrestrial > Soil > Unclassified ... | reverse complement strand
TTCAACCATGATGGCAACTCTGACCTGGTGTGGCGCAACCGGACAACGGGACAGGATGTGATCTGGCTGATGAATAGCACCTCTCTGGCCAGTTTCGTTTCTACCACCGCAATCGCCGACCTGAACTGGCAAATTGTGGGCGCAGGTGACTTCAACCATGATGGCAACTCTGACCTGGTGTGGCGCAACCGGACAACGGGACAGGATGTGATCTGGCTGATGAATAGCACGTCTCTGGCTAGCTTCGTTTCTACCACCGCACTCGCTGACCCGAAGTGGCAAATTGTGGGCACCGGGAACTTTTCCCTCTTTTCTCCCACTGTTAACTACCCAGCGGGAAGTAATCCTCAGGATATCAGCTCGGGCGATTTCAATGGCGATGGCAAACTTGATTTAGCCGTAGTAAATCCTAGCTTCAGCACTGTTTCAGTGTTGTTGAGCAACGGCAATGGCACCTTCCAAGCCGCCGTTAGCTCCCCCGTGGGAGTTCCATTCGGTAGCATCGCTGGCAATTTCAATGGCGATGGCAAACTTGACCTGGCCGTGGTGAACCTTCATTCCAATGCTGTTTCGGTGCTACTGGGCAATGGCAATGGCACCTTCCAAACTGCCGTTGACTACTCTGTGAAAGGTGGTCCAGGAGATATCACCGCAGGCGATTTCAACGGTGATGGCAGCCTCGACTTAGCCGTGACGAACCCTACCTACAATAATGTTTCCGTGTTACTGGGCAATGGCAATGGCACCTTCCGGGCAGCTGTTAACTATTCTGTGAGTTTCAGCAATGCAAATCAAAAGGGTATCATCGTGGGCGATTTCAATGGCGATAGCAAACTTGACTTAGCTATGCCTAGTTCCAATGCGGTTTCCGTATTACTGGGGAACGGCGATGGCACCTTCCAAGCCGCTGTTAATATCCCCGTGGGATTCAGTCCACAGGGTATCAGTTCTGGCAATTTCAATGTCGATGGCAAACTTGACTTAGCTGTGACGAACCCTGGCTCCAACGCTGTTTCGGTGTTAATCGGCAAAGGAAATGGCACCTTCCAACCCGTCGTAAACTATCCAGTGGCTGCCAATCCGCGGGATGTCATCACAGGCGATTTCACTGGCGATGGCAGGATGGACTTAGTCGTGACGGATTTCGGTTCTGATAGCATATCGTTGTTGTTGGGTAACGAAAATGGTACCTTCCAAGCCGCCGTAAATTACCCAGTAGCGATCAGTCCACAAGATATTATCGCGGGCAATTTCAATGGCGATGGCAAACTTGACCTAGCCATAACGAACGCCAGCAATGTTTCGGTGTTGTTAAATCAGGGGTAGTTTAAGTGGTGAGGGTCGATCGCTCTTAAGCACTGCCCGAATCAACCTTTTAGAATGGGTTCTGACGATAGTTTGTCGGTCAAAGGAATCTTTGCACCTGCTCAGACTCTCTGGTCAGGTGCTTTTGTTGTCTGGTGGATGGTGGTGTGTCCCTGCCGCCCCAACAGAGTATAGCCATGCCAGCACCACGATCGATTACGCGCTAGAACGGAGTCTGTTTGAGCGATCGCCAAAAATTAGAGGGATTATGAAGAAGTATTGAGTCGCCCATTAACTCAGTGAAACAGAGCAACAAAGTTTACAGTTTTTTGCAATTCCGGCAGGGAGACTTCAATTCTTACGCGGAAAACTACCCCAATTATTTACTTCGCGTTACATCTACGAACATAACGTAACCAGCGGTTTAAGAATCTAATGATACTATTCAGTTATCAAATTGATTCAGTGCTTGTCGCTGTCGCTGTTGAAATAACATACGTTCTTTCAGCTCGTGTTTCTCGGGGCTAAGGAGTTGGGTGATTATGATTCTCGATGACCTTGATAGTGTTGAAGTCCAGCCAGACACTCGGAACCACCGAGGCTGTTTTGTACAAGAAACTTCTTACAAATTGGTGAATGTCGATCGCGCAGGGTGGGCCTTTATTTGCATGAATGATGCCGTCTGCCACTACGTTGATCCTGACAACTTGAAACGTTCTGTGAAGGTATCGCTAAACAAATAGCGTACCGCTCAAACAGTTAAGTAACCTGTCTTGAATAGGCGTGTCAGATGGTTGTTTATGAACCCAAAACAGCCATCTTTTTTTGTTAACGTTAATAACGAAACTTGTGCCTTCTCAACGTGTTACTTGCATGAAAGACCGTTTTTTTCAATGGCTGAATACGGCGCTGATGATCGATCTATTTTTAGTGTTGCTGAGCTTCTTTTGGTTGGCAATTGCCGTCGTTGGCCGAGCGGCTGGCGTGCACCTGGGATTAGACCTCTGGTACAAACTGTGGGATCCCGTTTTTACACCAGCACTCGGCATCTTAATGGCAGGGGCCATCGTCAGTGGGATTGCCAGTTGGGTTGCTAAACGTCTGGAGGCGCGATCGACCGAAAATCTGTGAACGACACGAACAGCAACATTCGGCTGATATCCATTCATCGTTTGACGGATTCGCACTAAAAGATCGCACTAAAAAAGCGAAGCGCTGATTAGCGCTTCGCCTGCACTTCAGACAACTCACAGCCGTGGATCAGACTGTAGCGGCAGCGGCCGATTGAAGCTGACCCAACAACCCCTGCAATTCCTCACCTTCAATCACTTCAGTTTCAAGCAGCTTGGAGGCGATCGTTTCCAGTAAATCGCGGTTCCGCTTCAGGATATCGAGCGCCTGATCATGCGCCTGCTCGACAATTTCCTTAACTTCACCGTCGATCGCTTTGGCTGTCTCTTCACTGACCATGCGGCGCGGGTTGGGCACACCGTTGTCCAAAAACGACTGTTGCCCTTGCTGATAGGCCAGTGGCCCCAGCACTTTGCTCATGCCGTAGGTCGTCACCATGCGTTCCGCAAGGTCGGTAGCTCGCTGCAGGTCATTAGACGCCCCGGTTGTGATGCTGCCAAACACAATCTCTTCCGCCGAACGGCCCCCCAGCATCGTAGCAATTTGCCCGCGCAGTTCGGCTTCATCCATCAGAAAGCGGTCTTCGGTGGGCAGCTGCAGCGTGTAGCCCAGGGCCGCCATCCCGCGCGGCACGATCGAAATTTTGGCCACCTGGCCACCGCCTGTCATGGCCGCTCCCACAAGCGCGTGACCAACTTCGTGATACGCAACAATCTTTTTCTCTTTTTCGTTCAGGACGCGGCTCTTCTTTTCTAACCCGGCAACAACGCGCTCGATCGCCTCATTAAAATCTTCCTGAGCCACCTGCTCACGCATCTGCCGAGCTGCCAGGAGCGCCGCTTCGTTCACCAGATTCGCCAGATCCGCTCCGGCAAACCCGGGGGTGCGGGTAGCGATTGTCCGCAGATCCACATCGGGACCAAGCTTCACCTGCTGGGCATGAATTTTGAGGATCGCTTCACGTCCAGCTAAGTCGGGGCGATCGACCAACACCTGGCGATCGAACCGACCGGGACGTAACAGTGCTGGATCGAGCGTTTCCGGTCGGTTGGTGGCAGCCAGCACAATTACTGTTTGATCGCCCGCTGAGAACCCATCCATCTCGGTGAGCAACTGGTTCAGCGTTTGCTCACGCTCGTCATTGCCGCCGTAGAACCCGCTGCTGCTGCGAGACTTACCGATCGCGTCCAGTTCGTCAATAAAAACGATGCAGGGCGCTTGCTTCTTCGCCTGATCAAACAGGTCACGCACCCGTGAAGACCCGACACCAACAAAGAGTTCTACAAATTCGGAACCAGAGATGCTGAAAAACGGCACCCCAGCTTCGCCCGCCACAGCCTTTGCCAGCAGCGTTTTTCCGGTGCCAGGAGGCCCGACGAGCAGGACGCCTTTGGGGATGCGTGCACCAATCTGCGTAAACCGCTGGGGCGTCTTGAGGAAATCGACGATTTCGACCAGTTCCACCTTCGCTTCTTCCACGCCTGCCACATCCTTAAACGTAATCTTGGCAGACTCGCCCTCGACGTAGACTTTGGCCTTGCTCTTGCCGATCGACAGCGCCCCTTGAGGCCCACCACCGCCGCGACTGATAAACAACTGCCAGATCGCCACAAAGATTAAGGGCGGAATCACCCATCCCAGGAGACTTGTGAACCAGCCATTTTTGGGCGGTGGTGTCGCAGCAAACTCTACCCCCTGTGACTCCAGCAGTTTCGGCAGCTCCAGGTCAAAAATTGGGGTAGTCGTGAATATTTGTCCGGGCTGATTCTCCCCGGCCTTCAACTGGTAGCGGATCTGATTTTGACCCACTTGCACTCTCGCGACATCCCCTTCCTGAACCTGATGAATAAACAGGCTGTAGGGCACCGCCGCAAGCTGAGGCCCCAGGAACATGGGCAAAAGGAAATTCAAAATGAGAAAAACCCCGGCCAGAGACAGCAGAATGTTCCCAATCAGGCGAGAACGGGGTGGTTTTGGTTGATCTTTAATAGACATCGGTTTATGACCCGTTAATTCAAGGCAGTTTTTACACAGTTTCTATAAGAGAGCCGCTGCATAGCAGCACGAATGCTGGCGACACATTCCTAGACTTATAGAGTACAGCCGCAATCACGCCGCTTCTAACCAGTCAAAAATTTGCGTGAGCTGATCGAGGCTGATCAGCCCATACTGCCAGAGGACAATGGGGAGAACGCCAGACACTTGTTCACACTGGTGGAGAGCAAGTGTCAGCGAAGCCAGCGGGATTGCCAGCTCATTCTGCAAGAAGCGCACGAGTTGTTCCTGCTTGGTCTCGCCCATGACATCACAAATCTGAGTTTACGTAAACAAAGTTAACAATTAAGCGGCGTACTTTAAACGCCCGGTGCATGCGGATAACCGTAATGCCTTGTGCCGTCGTTTACTCGCAGCCCGGTTCACGCTGCTGGGAAATCATTGCGATCGCATCCTGAAGCCAGTCCAAATACGTTTGTTCGCGGCGGGTCATTAACTCCAATACCAATCGATGCAAGGTCTGATCGCGGGATGCCGTGGGGTTGTTGAACAATGGCACGGCGATCGCCTCGCAGACCGCCAGTTTGTCTCGCCGTGAGGCAAGTTCTTGCTCTAATAAGTGGATAATGGCCGCGTTCGGCAAGGGTGCCGCAAAGTAAAGCTGAACCAGCAGCGATTCGCGCAGCAACGGCGGGGGCACATGGGTTTGCAGCCACGTAGTCAGCGCAGTCTGGCCTGATGCTGTCAGCCGATAGACCTTACGATTCGGGCGATCGTGTTGAATTTCGATTGTGCAAACAATCCAGCCCTGCGCCTCTAGCTTGTCCAGCGTGCGATAAATCTGCGCCTGATCGGCCGGCCACAGATGCGCCACACACTGGTCAAAACACTCTGTCTTGAGGTCATAGCCAGTCCGCTCCTGCTGTTGCAACAAACCGAGAATGACGTAAGCAAGAGACATAGACGGTTTACCAGACTAAAACGGGGACTAACCGTACTGAGCACGGTCTGTACATTTCAATCATATACATGTTTAATCATATATAGGACAAAACGAATTCTGAAACGGACTGGTTCAGGCCATGATGCAGGTTGCGTTCAACGACAATAATGCTCAAGATTGTTGTAACTCACTGCACTAGCAGCTTGATGTGTGCTGTCGCCGTTCATGAACCACCACCGCATTCACCCCTGACTTCAAGCGATCGTTCAATCCCACTGTTTCCACTCCACACTCCAGGAGGTAATTGTAATGACCGTGCAAACATCTACACTGCGGTCGATCGCGGGGATCGTCAACAGCGTTGAAACGATGGAAGGAGCCGGTTTTCTGGTGCGTCGGCCTTTCCCAAAAAGCAGCTTCTCAGAGTTTGATCCATTCCTGCTGCTGGATGAACTGGGGCCGATCAATTTAAAGCCGGGTCAGGCAAAAGGCGCACCGGATCATCCCCATCGCGGCTTTGAAACCGTCAGCTATTTGCTAGAAGGCCGGTTGGAGCACAAAGACTCCCAGGGTCATGCTGGGCTGTTGGGCGCAGGCGATGTGCAGTGGATGACAGCTGGAGCGGGTGTAGTCCACTCCGAAATGCCCGAAGCAGAGTTTGCTCGCACAGGTGGCCGGATGCACGGCATTCAGCTATGGGTCAACCTGCCCCAGGCCGATAAGATGATGGCACCGCGCTATCAGGAAATTCCAGCCGCCCAGATTCCCACAGCTTACACAGATGATGGATCGGTCGCTGTGCGGGTGATTGCGGGCGAAGCCCTTGGGGCTCAGGCCGTCATCGAAACCCGGACGCCAATGATGTACCTGCATTTCACACTGCAACCGGGAGCGACGATCGTTCAGCCGGTGCCCACGACCTACAATGTCTTTGCCTACGTTTTAGATGGATCAGGTTTATTTGGCGCTGAATCGCAACCGGGGGAGGATGGGCAGATGGTGATTTTTGCTCAAGATGGCAAAGAAGTGGCGATCGCCAATCCCGCCAGTGCCTCACAACCGCTCGATCTTCTACTGATTGGAGGAGTGCCGCTGAACGAACCAGTCGTACGCTACGGCCCCTTCGTGATGAACACTGAGGCCGAAATTATGCAAGCGATTCACGATTACCGTAATGGAAGGATGGGAACAATCCATGCATAACGATTTACAACAACGCATTAGCCAACACCAATTACTGAACGAGTTACGCCTCAAATTACTGCGTCTGCACAAGCTCTTGCTAGAGATGGAACGCATCACGTATGAGCAAGTGCGCGGGCAGGTCACGCGTGGTGAACTGTTACAGTTGGTCATTGGTCACGAACAGTTTGCCTGGTTACATCGTCTCTCGGAGATGATTGTGCAAATTGATGAGTTGTTACAGGCGGATGAGCCAGTCACGGCTGACGCGATCGCCACGTTTCTGGTGGATGTGCGTACCTTGCTGACGCCCAATGAAATGGGGAGCGATTTCGCTATGAAGTACGATGCCGCGTTCCAGCGCAATCCCGACGTTGTACTGGCCCATGCCGATGTCGTAACGCTCCTGGCCGCCCATACTCAGAAATAACGGCACTCCGTTTGTCCAGGTTTGTGCAGTCTAGCGTTGGTCAGAACGCTCAGGCTTCAGTCGGTGTCCTGATTCGCCTTTGCCCCACGGTGGATGGATAGCGACGGCAACAAACCTGGACAAATGCGATCAATGACCATCGTTTCGGGAACCAGTGGCTGTGGTGTTGAAGTGGATTAAGCAGGTTCTGATCGATACGCTATGCTTGCAAAACGTGTGGGTTTGGTAGGGGTTTGTCTGTTTTTGCTGGGCGGGATTGGCAGTGACAGCTTACCCGGCCAGTTTCAGGTGCCAGAGTTGGGCGTAACGCCCGCGATCGCCCAGCCAGCAGCACCCATCCAGGCAAATCAACCGCTCAAGCTGACTCCGCACCGCATTGCCCTCGCCAGTGGCAAGACATTCAACCTGTATTTGCCGGAGGATTTGCAGATCCGGGTGGCAGCTCAGGGGTTAAGACGTGTCCGGTTCATGGCAAACAGTCCAGACAACCGGATTTTTGTCACGGATATGTTTGACCTGACGGATAACCGCAAGGGCACGGTTTACATCCTGGATGGGTTTGACGCCAAAAGCGGTCAGTTTCGCCAAACCATCAAATATCTCAGCGGCCTGCGGAACCCCAACAGCGTGGCGTTCCATACCGATCCGGCGGGAAACCAGTGGCTATATTTGGCGTTGACCGATCGCCTTGTACGGTATCCTTACCGCAATGGCGACAACGCGCCATCGGGTCAGCCGCAGGTATTGGCACGCTTTCCCGATTATGGGCTGAGCTATAAGTACGGTGGCTGGCACCTGACACGAACAGTGGCGATCGGGCCAGACCAGAAAGTCTATGTCGCGGTTGGCAGCAGTTGTAATGCCTGTGAAGAGAAGGAACCCGTCCGGGCGTCCATTCTGGAAATGAACCTGGACGGCAGCCATCCACGGATTTTTGCCAACGGACTCCGCAATGCTGTAGGCATCAAGTGGGTGAATGGACACCTGTTTGCCACCAATATGGGTGCCGATCATCTCGGCGATAATCGGCCAGAGGAAACGTTTTATCAGATCAAAGCCCAACAAAACTATGGCTGGCCTTACTGTTACCAATATCAGTCGCGGGTTTACGCCGACGATCAGTTCAAGCAGTCCGCCAAAAGAGTCAACTGTGGTACGGTGCCGCTAGCAGACACCACTTTCGCCGCGCATAGTGCCCCGTTGGGATTAGAGTACTTTGACACTACTCCGATCGATCGCCTGCAAAACGCATTTTTGGTCGCGCTACATGGCGGGTCAAAAAAGAGTTTGCAGCGGGGGTATCGGGTGGCGATCGTGCAACCAGGTAAAGCCCCCGCCACCTTCATCAGCGGATTTTTACAGGACGGTACTATCTACGGTAGGCCCGTTGATATCTTGCGTGTCGGTACCGCTGGATTGCTCTTAACGGATGATTACGCTGGCGTGATTTATTACATTTCGAAACGCAGCCATTAACCTTTCAAAGTAGGTAATGATTAGATCAATGATTTTGGATTAACCATTTAGGAATGAATTACACGATTCGGCACTTACAAGCCTCAGACTTGGCCACCGCTGATCATGTTTTTCGACTGGCGTTTGGCACCTTTGTTGGATTGCCTGAACCCACTCAATTTGGCGGTGATGCTGCTTACATCGCACATCGCTGGCAGGCAAATCCAACCGGAGCCTTTGCGGCTGAAATCAATGGTGCGTTAATTGGATCAAATTTAGCCACCCGTTGGGGCAGTTTCGGCTTTTTTGGGCCGCTGAGCGTACATCCCGATCGATGGGGAGAAGGTGTTGCCAAGCAGTTAGTGGCCGTTGTTGTCGATCAGTTTGCCCAGTGGGATATCCGGCAAGCGGGACTGTTTACCTTTCCCAGTAGCCCCAAACACCACGCGCTCTACCAAAAATTTGGTTTTTATCCCCAATACCTCACGGTAGTAATGGCGAAGCCTGTAACGTCGATCGCGCCCCTACCATCAGCATCACGCTACTCCCAGATCACAGACGCACAGCGCGTTGAGGCAATGAATACCAGTCGGGAGCTCACTGATTCCATCTTTGCTGGATTAGATGTCTCTACCGAAATTAGCGCGGTGCAGACTCAAACATTGGGTGATACAGTGCTGTTGTGGGACGAAGCAGGGCTGGCAGGGCTGGCAATTTGTCACTATGGGGCGGGGACAGAAGCAGGCAGCGGTACTTGCTATGTAAAGTTTGGAGCGGTGCGATCGGGGTCTACGGCCAGAACCCAATTTGAGCAACTCCTCAATTGCTGCGAAGCACTGGCGGCGGCTGAGGGCATGTCGCGGCTCGTTGCCGGAGTAAACACTGGCCGTCATACTGCCTACAGTCAGATGATGGCGCTGGGCTTCCGCACTGAAATCACAGGTGTTGCCATGCAATGCCCCAATCAATCCGGCTACAATCAACCCGATGCTTTTGTGCTGGATGATTGGCGCTAGGTAGGTCGCATTGCTACTCAAAAATCGACTCAATGCCCATCTCACTCACATCGTCCGCGAGCGTGACCCCTATCTGGCGACCGCAGGTCATTTTTTTGTGCGGGAATACATTCGAGGGCAACTATCCCAGTGGGGCACGGTGGAAACCCACCCATTTCGAGAACAGGGCACCGTATTTGAGAACTTGATCCTGAACCTACCTGCTCGTCCGGAGGAGAAGGGTGATCGGCGATCCGCGTCAACACTCACCCAAAAACCACCCATATTGATCGGTGCCCACTACGATGCGGTGACTGGCTCTCCCGGTGCGGATGACAATGCCACAGGCGTCGCCGTGCTCCTGGAGCTGGCACGTCTGTTTGCGGCTGAGCCCGCTCGCTACCCCGTGCGTTTAGTCGCATTTGATCTCGAAGAGACCAGCTACGATCGCGCCGGGAGCACCCATTATGCCCGCTCCCTTCAGCAGGAGCCGTTGAGACTCATGCTCTCGCTGGAAATGCTGGGCTACTGTGTCCAGACGCCACATTCGCAACGCTACCCAACAGGACTGCACTATTTCTATCCCGATCGCGGCAACTTCATTGGGCTGATTGGCAACCTGAAGACTATTCCCGATCTCATCCGCCTCAGCCGCCGTATGCGCCAGTGCGATCTTCCCTGTGAGTGGCTACCTGCTGGCAATCGCGGGAACCTTGTGCCCGCGACACGTCGGAGTGACCACGCGGTGTTTTGGGATCAGGGCTATCGAGCACTTATGGTTACAGATACCGCCTTTCTGCGCAATCCGCATTATCACAAATGCAGCGATCGAATAGAAACGCTCGATCTCGATTTTTTAACCCGCGTTTGTCAGGGTTTAGCACAGGGCCTTCGACAGCTATAGCGACGCGATCGGGATTGTGCAAAGCCTTCTATTTCACGAATGATTTCGGACGGCTACATCACGATTTCATCAGGAGATTGGACTGATAGCCGTTGCCATACAATGGAGAACAACGAGTTATACCGCCGCCCCAATTCAGTATTTGCGTCATTAGGCTTGTCCGAAGTGATTTGACCACAGCGATACTTGACCGGCCAATCGCTTGACAAGATCAGCTACCAAAATCATGATTCGTGACACCAGCATTAAGGATCTGATCAAAGGGATTCAAGCTCCCCAGGACGCTCTTAAACCCATCTGACGGCTAATTTGAACAGCAGTAGTTATTATGAAATCAACCGACCGATGGCTAAAAGTTGTCCCCTGACCGCTGGTAGTCTTTCAAGATCCTGAGCCGATTTTGGTACCGCGACCCAGTCCAGTTAGCGTTGGGAATCCGGGAAAATATTGGCATCATTTGTGCTTTTAAGAGCTATCGTGTAGTAACAGCATTCGGGGAGGAGAGCTTATGCGTGGACTTGTTTTTATTGGACTGGCTGGCGTGATCGCGCTGACCGTTGCCAGTTGTTCTTCCGATTCAGGTTCTGACGTTGCCAGTTCGCCATCACCCGTCGCGGCACCCGTGCAAAAACCGGCGACCAGTCAGCCGTTTGGGGCCAAGCCACTCGTTACGGCCAAAGCGCCCCCACCAGGGGAAGCCATTCCAGGATTGATTCAATCGACGAACGGCGATGAACGGGCAAAGCAAGTGCAATCAAGCATTGACAGCCAGAAAGGGAAAGATCCATTTGCGGGTCTGCCCCCCCAACTGCTGCCCCCACTGGTTGGCACCAATCGCCAAAACGTGCCCAATGTGCGTCAATTACCCAGTGCAAGCCCAACGGCGGCATCCCCGTTCACCACACCCCGTGGGTCAACAACGGCCAGCCGCTCAACGCCCTTACCACCTGGCAGTAAGCCCGACAGCACGCCCACAATCAAAACGCTCCCGCCCCTGCCGTCAACAACGCTGGCTAGTGCCGTTGAGATCAGTGGGGTTGTGGTCGTTGGTGGGGTTCCGCAAGCGATCGTGAAAGCTCCTAATGAAGAAACCAGTCGCTATGTCCGCGTCGGGCAACGGCTCTCAAATGGACAGGTACTGGTGAAGCGCATTGAGACCAACACTGGCTCCGATCCGGTCGTGGTGCTGGAGGAGAATGGCGTTGAAGTGTCCCGTACGGTTGGTGAAGGCGTCCAACAAGCGAACAAGCCGGCTTAATCAACGATCGTCCATTGGCATTGCGATCGCTCGTACTGACAACGATTTGCAACAACCGAAAACCAGCCAAAGCCGTAAGCGCTAGAGTAAATAAACACTTTTCTCTACTTCGGTTTGAAGCTGTGCAGCCATGACACACGCCACCTCAAATCAGCAGCCCTGGGAGTTTTGGGGCACTGATCTGGTTGATCTATTTTTTGCGCCGACCCAGCAGCCGGATCCGCGCACCACACAGGACGCTGATCTTGCGCGCACGTTTAATTTTGTCCCAGGGCTAAAGGAACTGCTGATGCTACGGCAAGTCCACGCCCTGGAACATGCGACAGTGTGGGTATTGAGCAGTCGGGCAAAACCCTATGCCGTTGCCGATTCAACGACGCCCCTACCTGACAACGAACGGTTAGGCGGCATGTCTACCGATCGCGGCTTTTATCTGTATGGCAATGTTGACGTGACCGAACTGAGCCGTGCCGTACAGGTCGCCCTGCGACGAATAACCGCTGGCGAATGGGATTTAGCGGTGCATCCCCGCTGTGGCACCAACCTATCGGTAGGAATGCTGCTCACGGCTGGACTGGCTGTCAGTGCGGCGGTCATTCTTCCACGGGGGCCGATCGAACAGATGTTGGGATTGGGAATTGCCGCTGCCACTGCTGCCCATCTCACCCCCGATTTTGGTAGTCTGGCTCAACGCTACGTGACCACGGCAATCCCCTTCAACTTAGCGATCGATCGGATCGAGACGAGCCAGGACCCCTTTGGTCGTCCGGCCCACTTCATTCAAGTCCGCTGGAAAGAGGGATGACAAAGGCTTAAAGGGCAGACCCAGCCAATCAGGTCATTGATTAGCCCCCTATTCTTCAGCCATAGTCCGGCCCTTTAAACGGGTGGCCGTCCGCAGAATCTGCCCGGCTAAGATGGCCGCGCCAAAGCCGTTGTCGATATTAACAACGCCAACGCCGGCGGCGCAAGAATTGAGCATGGTGAGCAGCGGCGCTAGCCCATTGAAACTGGCACCATAGCCAATGCTGGTCGGTACGGCGATGACAGGACACTCTGCCAGACCAGCGACCACGCTGGGTAATGCGCCTTCCATCCCGGCCACGACGATCAGGACATCTGCCTCGGCGATCGCCCAA
>Ga0070738_10006166_pt1 | contig 12737 bp, 6 predicted proteins | sample Coa_R2_2_FD_66446 | JGI IMG/M metagenome (GOLD analysis project Ga0070738, IMG submission 66446) | Surface soil microbial communities from Centralia Pennsylvania, which are recovering from an underground coalmine fire - Coalmine... | ecosystem: Environmental > Terrestrial > Soil > Unclassified ... | reverse complement strand
GCGACCGATGATCTGGATGAGCGAGCCTTCCGAGCGCAGGAAGCCCTCTTTATCGGCGTCGAGGATGGCGACGAGCGAGACTTCCGGCAGGTCAAGGCCCTCGCGCAGCAGGTTGATGCCCACCACCACATCATAGATGCCCAGGCGCAGGTCGCGCAGGATGTCGACGCGCTCGATAGTGTCGATCTCCGAGTGCAGGTAGTGGACTTTGATGCCCAGTTCTTGCATATAGTCGGCCAGGTCTTCGGCCATCTTTTTCGTCAGCGTGGTGACGAGCGCGCGCTGGCCCTTTTCGACGCGCTTGCGAATCTCGGCCAGCAGGTCATCGATCTGCCCCTTTGTCGGGCGCACGCTGATCTCTGGATCGAGCAGACCCGTCGGGCGAATGACCTGTTCGACGATGGCTTCGCTATGTTCATACTCATACGGGCCGGGCGTGGCAGAGACGTAGAGAGCCTGATTGACCATGCCCTCGAACTCGGTGAAGGTGAGCGGGCGGTTATCCATCGCCGAGGGCAGGCGGAATCCGTAATCGACCAGCACCTGCTTGCGCGAGCGATCACCGGCGTACATGCCGCGCACCTGCGGCAGCGCCACGTGCGACTCGTCAACCACCAGCAGGTAATCGTCGGGCATGTAGTCCAGCAGCGTCCAGGGCTGCTCGCCGGCGCCGCGACCGGCAAGGTGACGCGAATAGTTCTCGACGCCGGAGCAGAAGCCTGTTTCGCGCAGCATCTCAATATCGAAGTTCGTGCGCTGCTTCAGCCGCGCCGCTTCCAGGAGCTTCCCCTCGGCTTCCAGCTGGGCCAGTCGCTCCTCCAGTTCGGCCTCGATCAGTTCGATGGCTTTGTTAAGGCGTGCCTGTGTTGTGACCCAGTGCTTGGCCGGGTAGATGTCCAGCCGCTGCCGCTTGCCCAGCACCTCGCCGGTCAGTGGATCAATCTCCGTCATGCGCTCGATCTCGTCACCGAAGAACTCGATACGCACGGCCACGTCTTCGTAGGCGGGGAAGATTTCCAGCACGTCCCCGCGCACGCGGAACCGCCCGCGAATGAAGTTGGAGTCGTTGCGCTCGTACTGAATCTCCGTCAGGTGGCGCAGAATCTTATCGCGGCGGCGCTCCTCTCCAACTTTGAGCGTCAGCACGACCTCGCCATACTCTTCCGGGCTGCCCAGACCGTAGATGCAGGAGACGGAAGCGACAATCAGCACATCGCGCCGCTCGAACAGGCTGCGCGTCGTCGAGAGCCGCAGCTTCTCAATCTCCTCGTTGAGCATGCTCTCTTTTTCGACATAAGTATCTGTGCGCGGGATGTATGCCTCTGGCTGATAGTAATCATAGTACGAGACGAAGTATTCGACCGCGTTATTGGGGAAAAACTCTTTGAACTCACTGTACAACTGCGCGGCCAGCGTCTTGTTGGGAGCAAGCACCAGCGTCGGCTTCTGCACCTGCTCGACAATCTTTGCGACGGTATACGTTTTGCCGCTACCCGTGACGCCGAGCAATGTCTGTTTCTTATAGCCTTTCTGGATGCCTTCCGCTAACTTTGCAATAGCTTCCGGCTGATCCCCGGTTGGTTGAAATGGCGCCTCGACCTTGAATTCTGGCATGGCGTTCTATCCTTGTAGAAAATCTGTCTCTTAGAATATCTTTTCCAATCGCCTCTTATTATATCATCTTTTTGACCCGTTAGATAGGGGATAGCTGGCAAAGTTTCCTGTGTTCACAGGAGAAATGTGAACTGAACCATATACAAATGATAAGCACTACTGTATAATCCACTCAGTAATTTTCTTGATGATCTTCTCAGATAGTCAAGAAAACTCATGCTGAAAAAAACGCTTTCATATCGTCAGTAGTAGCAAAAGGCAGGTTTGTAAAAATGGAGAGTTGGAGAGTTTCTATGCATACTTCACAGTCACATTCCACGATCTCGCGCCGCATCTGGCTCTCTCTGGTAGGGATGGCGCTGCTGCTCATCCTGGCGGGTTGTGGCGGCTTCTCACAGACGACCAACCCCACGCCGACGGTGACGCCGTTGCAGTACACCACGCTCAATCTGGGCATTCCGACGGCGGCGCTCAATTCGCCGGTGGTGGGCAAACTGGCGGATAGCACGAAGATGCACGTGGGCATCACCTTCAAGGTGAACCAGTCGACGCTCAACGGGCTGGGTCAAAACAAAGTAAAGTCTGGCCAGAGCAGCGATCTGGGAACGGTCGCCAATCAACTGGGCATCAGCGATGCGCAGTACCAGCAGTTCAAAGAGTTCTTCGGGATTGAGAATGCCAGCGTGACCCTGGGCAAGCTGCACACCTACCTGAGCGTTGATGCCACTGCTGCCTCCTTCGGGCGGCTGTTCCAGACGCACTTTGTGCTACACCGCTATAACGGGCGCACCTTCTACGCGCCCTCGCCTGCCCCGAAGCTGCCAAGCGTGCTTGCCAGCCAGATTCTGGCCGTCACCGGGCTGGATAACTTCACACCGCCCCCGCACGAAATGTTCTCGACCAGCCAGCAGGCGCTGCTGACAGCACAGCACGCGCACGCTGATTGCACCGTTGATAATCAGGCCGTTTTGCCGCAAGACATCGCCCATACGTATGGCTACGATGCCTTCTGGCAGCATGGCTGGCATGGCGAAGGTATGACCATCAACCTGGTTGAAGGCGGAGCTGTCGATCAGAGTGATATCCAGAACTACTTCGACTGTGTGGGCTTCAAGGGCAAGTTCGGCGTCATCAACGTCGGCCAGCCTGCCGATACGGCCAATCAGGATGCCTCCGGGGAGGCGACGCTGGATATCGATATGATCGCCGGGCTGGCTCCCAATGCCACTATCCTGGACTACCAGTCCAATACCGACAATGTCGGCGACAGTGATTTCTGGGCCATCACCAATGCCGAATTGCAACAGATTATCGACGATAACTCGAAGAACACCGGCTCTGGCAGTATCGTCAGTATCAGCCTGGGCGAGGCCGAACCCTACTTTACCATCGGGGATTTCCAGTCGCTCAATCAGAGCCTGGAGATTCTGACGCAGGCGGAACATATGACGGTCTTTGTCTCCAGCGGCGACTGTGCGGCCTATGGCGGCGGGCAGTATAAGAGCCTGGCGGTACAGTTCCCTTCGACCAGCCCCTATGTTGTTTCGGTTGGCGGCACTATGCTGCAAACAGACAGCAAGGGCAACCGGGTGAGCGAGCAGGCCTGGTCTGATAGCTCAGCCGATACCAGCCAGTGCCAGAACTCCTGGGGCAGCGGCGGCGGGAACAGCATTACCGTCTCGGAGCCGAGCTGGCAGACAGCGCCAGGCGTCAAAAACAAGTACTCTGATGGCGAGCGGCAGGTTCCCGATATCGCGGCAGTTGCCTATAGCGTGCCGATCTACTGGCAGGGGTCATGGCAGGATGTGGGCGGTACCAGCGCGGCTGCGCCCATCTGGGCCGCAGGGCTGGCAATGGTCAACGAAGGGCTGATTAGCTCTACGAAAGAGTTTTTCTACGGCCCCGCCACCTTCTATACCGCCGATGATTATAGCAATGGCCTGCACCCTTACTACGATATCACGCAGGGCAACAACCTCTACTATCCCGCGACCGCTGGCTGGGACTACGCCACCGGCCTGGGCGCGCCCAACCTGGTCGACTTCTACAACGTTCTGCTGCGCATCATTACAAAAGGCCAGTAGAATGATTCCGTAGGCGCCCATTGCTGGTACCCATCTCGGCCCACGTGGCTCTACAGGCTGTGTGGGCCAATCAATCGACGGCGCGTACCAGCAATGGACGACCTGCGTGGGTCTTTATGGCTGGAAAAGCAACCGGAGCGAGTGAACTGATTCTCTGCGATAGCGCGTGATGATAAAGAGAGGCATACTCAGAGCATGCTCTCTGCTGAATAATGATACGCTATGGTTCTGTCGTGGAGGTTGTACCAGCAATGTTTCACCATACACCCACGCGCCGCCTGTATGCACAGATGCTGGCCGGTCTGCTCGCTATAGTTCTTTTTATTGCTCCTCTGTCGAGTTGCGGCGGTTCTAATCCGATCCAGTTTGTGCCCATCAATCTGGGTATTCCATCTCAAGCGTTGAACTCGCCTGTTACCGCTAATTTGCCTGATACAACGAAGCTGCATGTTGGTATTACGTTTAAGATTAGCCAGAACCTGCTCAACAAACTAAACAGCCAGCACGGGCAGCCGGGGCAGCCCTCTCACCTGGAACAATTTGCGAATCAGCTTGGCATTTCCGATGCCACATACCAGAAGATCAAGGGCTTTTTCAATTTGCAGGGCATCGCGCTCAAACTGAGTAAATTGCGCACGCACCTGAACGTTGATGCGACCGCTAAAACCTTTGGCAGGATATTCCAGACGCACTTTGTCATCCATACCTACAATGGCCGCACGTTTTACGCCCCCGCCACGCCGCCGAAGGTGCCGCAGTTCCTGGCCAACACCATTGTCGCCATCACCGGGCTGGATAACTACAGCCATCCGCCGATTCATGATTTCTTCCTGCGCGGCATCAATCTCAACCAGCACCTGACAACAAAGCGACCGGGACAGGATTGCTATGCCCTGAGCGACACGCTGCTGCCAAAGCAAATTGCTCATGCCTATGGCTTCGATCAACTCTGGAATCGGGGGTTGCACGGTGAAAACATGACGGTCAACCTCGTCGAAATCGATGGCTTCTACCAGCAGGATGTGCAAAACTACCTGGATTGCATCAACTTTCAGGGCAAGGTTAATGTCACGGATGTTGATGGCTCGCCAACGCAGGCCCTGGGTGAGTCTACGCTGGACCTGGATATGATCGCGGGGCTGGCGCGTTCCGTGCATATCGTCGATTATGAAACCGACGGCAACGCCCCCGGCGATACGTGGGTGCAGGTCAATGATGAACTGCAACAGATTATCAACGACAACACGAACAATGCCAATTCCGGCAACGTGGTCAGCATCAGTCTGGGTATGGACGAGGGAGACATGACGCCGCAGGATGAGACGGCCATGGACCAGAGCTTTCAGATACTGACAAAGGTCGAACATATGACAGTCTTTGTCGCCAGCGGCGATTGTGCCGCCTTTGCCAATGGCAGGTTCCGCAGCCTCTCGGTCAGTTTTCCCGCCAGCGACCCCTGGGTTACATCCGTTGGCGGCACGATCCTCTCTACCAACAGTGGCTGGAACCGCACAAACGAGGTTGTCTGGTCGGATAGCTCAAATCCGTTCGCGTGCAAGAACCAGTGGGGCAGCGGCGGCGGCAATAGCGTGGTCTACTCGCGCCCCGGCTGGCAGAACGCTTCCGGTGTGAACAATCAATACTCGCGCAACCGGCGGCAGCTTCCTGACGTCTCCGCCGCCGCCTACAATCTGGCCGTATACTTCCAGGGTCAGTGGGGAGCCGTCGGCGGTACCAGCGCCGCATCCCCCATCTGGGCTACCGGCATGGCGCTCGTCAACCAGGGCCTGATGAATAGCGTTCACAGATTCGCCTATTCGCCCCAGTTGTTCTACGCCGTTGCGGGCAATGCTTCCGGCACGTCTCCGTACTTCGACGTGACGCGCGGTAACAATCTTTACTACCCGGCCACGCCCGGCTGGGACTATGCCAGCGGCCTCGGCACGCCCAATTTAGCCGACTTCTACAATGTTCTCTCGCGCCTGCTTTGATAGATTGTGAACTGGCTCACTGCGCCCTCTTTCCCTTGTGCTACCATAGAGGTAAAATAGAGAGGGTAGTTCACGATATCAAGATCATTGCCAGAGGAGAGAATATGGCAGCGAATACACCTCGTTTTTGTCCGCGCTGTGGGGCGCCTGTGGGGATAGGGCGGCGGGTCTGCGCTAACTGCGGGCTGGATATCCCTTCCAGAACGGTCAGTCAGGATTTCCCGGCGGTCCCGCGAGCGTCTGCGCCATCTCCACAGGAGAGCGTAGCGGTGCCAGATCAGGATACCGTGCAGGCACCTTCTTCCTGGCCTTCCGCCGCGAGCAAACGGCCTCTGGCGTCCGGCTCCGTCAAGCCCGCTCCAAAGCCACGCAGGGGAAGGGTTGGTCTGGTGATTGCATTGCTGGTTGTCGCTATTCTCGGCATTGCGGGCTATTTTCTCGCGGCCCTGCTCGGTGTCCAGCTTCCCGGCACGACGAACTCGCAGCCAGCTGTGACGACCAGCAGCGTCAATGAAACGGTAACATACGCCGGAGTAACGATTACCGTTCTCAACGCGCAGCAATCGCAGCGTTTCGTGAATGACCCCAACAGCGGCAATGATGGCATGCTGCGTCTCAACCTCAAGGAACAGAATAGCACGGATATGACGATAGACCTGCCGTATGCGAATATCGCGCACCTCGTCCTGCCGGGCGGCTCGACAGTTGCGCCGGTCTATGTGAAGGCGAAGGGCAGCATCGCGGCGGGTGTGACTCAGACCAGCTTTGTGGATTTTGCCGTGCCAGCCACGACCGGCGCGCGCAAGATCACTCTGCGCCTGGGAGCAGCCAGCGAGGCGCAGATGGACATTCCCCTGACCGGCCAGGCCAACCTCAGCAAATACGCTCCTCACAGCGTCAAACCCGACGGGCAGATGCTTTACATGGGCCTGAACTGGACGCTGACACAGGCTACCTCGCAGTTGTACATCGATGGGCAGCAGGCCAGCAAAGGCAAACGCTATATCATCGTCACCCTCAGCGTCGATAACACGCTTTCGCAGGAGGCCATTACCGGTTCGCCATACAGCTATATTCGCCTGCAGGTCGGCAAAACGCTGCTCTCACCGCAGGCGACAACCCTCCCCGTTTCCTTTGCTACCGGCGAGACCGGCAAGACCGGCACCGTCACCTTTCTCGCCCCCCAGAACAGCAGCGCCTTTACGTTAATCTTACAGCCGCAGGGAAGCAACAGCGGCTTTGATCCCGCCTCAACCGATTTCCAGCTTTCGTGAAACCGGTAAAACTGCTGGCAGTGGGTTATCTCATCTGATTTCCAGTAGAATTGCTGAGAGTGAGCTATGTCGCACAGGACAGATGAGGAGTATCATAGATACTCGCATGGCTGGCTGTTATACTGACAGGGAGAAGAGAGGTGGGAGAGGTCGCGGCATTTTTCGAGCAATTGATTGTCAGGGGCCAGGAGAGATAAGATAGCGGCCCCGAAAGGAGGGCATATGGCCACACCTTCGCGTTTTTGTCCTCAATGTGGTATGTCTGTTGCGCCAGGCCAACGTTTCTGCTCCAACTGTGGGGCAATCATGGATGCGAATACGGCTCAACCGACCGAGCGTGTCTCCGAAGGCGCATCGACCATTTTGCCTCAGAATGTGCATGAGCAGGCGACATTTCTGGCAGGTGGAGAGCGTCCTGAGCCGCTGGTACCCCCACCGCCACCGCCAGGTTCGCTTACGCCGCCGGTATCAGCCGTCCCGATGCAATCATCCTATTCCACACAGTATGGGTCACCCGCTCAAGGGAACCAGCAAGGGGTAGGCAGCTACACGCCCGCGCCGCCCGTTGGTCCGGCCCCTGCCTATGCAAAGCCACAGAAAGACTCGTCAAGGAGCGTACTCGGTCAGATCGGCTGCGGCGTTTTGCTGGTGATCCTCTTAATTGTTGGTCTGTGCGGTGGCGCGGGCTATATTGGCTATCGCTGGATTGCGTCTCAGGCGAATAGCTCAACCGGCACCAACACGGACAGCACAACCTCCAACGGCAATGGGAGCGGCAGCGGGAACAGCAGTACGCCGACAGTGCAGGTAACGACGAAACAGATCAACCAGACCATCACCTATGCCAGCGATACCATCACCATCCTGAGCGTGCAGCAGGCGAGTAGCTTTGCCGATGACAGCTTCTCCAGCCCACATGGCATGGTGCGTATCAATGTCAAAGAGGCGAACTCCACCGCCAACGGCCCTTCCTTTGCATACTACGATACGCTGCGCCTGATTTTGCCGGATAAATCGACTGTAGCCCCGGATAACACGAAGACGGGAACCAGCCCTCAGCCGCAGACAACACAGGAGAACTGGTGGGATTTCGCTGCCTCCACAGCTATTCCTGCCGATCAGATGAGTTTACTGATCGGCAGAGCCGACCAGGCGCAAATGCAGATTCCACTCAGCGGCCACGCAGACCTGAGCAAGTTCCAGCCGAAGACGATAAGCCCGCATGCAAAAACGCAGTATCAGGGATTGAGCTGGACAATCACCGAGGCGACTGTGAGTTTTAATGCTGCTGGCAGACAGGCTTCCAGTGGCATGCGCTACGTCACGATCACCATGAATGTGGATAACAACTCATCACAGAATTTTAACGGGTACTGGGGGGACTATATTCGCCTCAAGACGGCAGGTAATATGAGCGCGCCAACATCAGATACGAACTTCCCCACAGGCTTTGTAGCAGGATCGACCGGCAATACAGGAACGTTATACTTCCTTGTACCAGAGGGCAACAGCAGCTACACGCTCATTTTTCTGGGGAATGCAAATGCAAGCCCGCCGGTCAGTCAGGCGACGATTGATTTCCAGGTGGGATAGGATGGCCCGGATGCAGCACACTAGCATGCAGGCCACCCGCAAGAGGTGGTCTGCATGCTAGTATGCTCACGCTTTTGATGCATGAGAGAGAAATTACTCCAGTAAGAAGCTGCCAATGAGTTCGCGGCGCAGCGCGGCCTTTTCGTCTTCGTCAATAAGAGCAGGTCTGGCGGGCTGTGCGGGTTTCTGAGCTTGCTCTGGCAACGCCTCTGTGTCCGACTGTGAGGCGGGAATGGGCGGGAAGGGCGTAGACGGAGATTCTCCCCAGATTGCCATTTTGCTTGTGGCTATCGCGGAAGCCTCCTCCTCGATGGTCTCTTGCAGGAAGGGGAAGGTGGTCACCGGTTCGTCATCCAGCAGGAAATTCATCGCTGTCGTTGGTGCCTCGGAAATAGTGGGCGGCATCTCAACAGTATCCTGGGCCGGTTCCTCTACCAGAAAGCTCTGCTGGTTGGCGTTGAGGCTCAACTCCTGCGCGGCAAACACAGCAGTTTCCTCTTGTCCGCTGATTACCGCCGCTATCTGAGCTGTTGGCAGTGATTCGGCAGGCAGTGTGTCGGCTTCACAGCTCAAGGCGAAGCGGACGCCATCGATCTCGATAAAGATGCCGCGTCCCTCGCGCAGGTCAGCTAATTGCCGACGCAATTCCCGGTTTTCCGCCTCTAACGTTTCCATAATCTCTTGCTGGTGCAGTAATTCTTGCAGAATGAGATCGAAATTGCTATCACTCATTATCCTGGCTTCTCCTTTTGCGCATGCTATATGACAGGCGACGCATCATATAGAGGGGTACAATTCGCAGCGGGCGCGTGTGATAGACATGCACTCCCCTCGTCATAAAAGAACGCTTATCCCTCCCATCTTTGTATAGAAACGTATCAATCTGTCTTAAGTAACAATGGATGAGTCATATCAACTGCCCATGCAGGGAACAGTAATTGTATTGCAGTGTCTTTCTTGCAGGAAATACATGAGTTTATAGAGCGGCGGTGATCTCGCTCAAGCGGCTAGAAAAGACAGGTTGTGTGGAGAAGACAGCCGGAAGATTCCTTGCTAGCGGCATGTTCCTATGTTACACTATGTGGAAAGAATACTCGTGCGCTACGAAGATAAATGGGGCGTCTGTACGTATTCTTAAGTAGTTGAGTGTTTACCTGACAAAGGGTTGTATAGATGGCGAAGGAAACGGTAAAGCAGGCGATAGCAGAGCATAGTGGTGGAGATGAGCATAGTCATGGTGGAAATCTCCTGGGGCCTGTTCTCTGCTGGGCTGTTGTCTTTGCGGACATTGGTACCTCCGTGTACTATGTTCCCGGTATTCTGTATCAAAATTCGGAAGTACGCACGCTGGCCGGATTTTTCGTGTTCTTAACGATGTCTGTTTTTGTCTTGCTTACTTTAAAGTATGCCGAGGTGACACATCGTTACCCTCAAGGCGGCGGTGTGGTAACAGTAGCAGCATCGGCATTGAACAAGTGGTTTGGCGCTCTGGGTGGTATGTTTATTCTTGTGGATTATTTTCTAACGGCTGCCATCAGTTCCCTTTCGGGTATGCAATATCTCAGTGTTGTTTTGCCTGTAATCGGTCCCAGCGTAAATTTTCCACTGGTTGGTTCGATCCAGCTTATTTTGATTCTGATTACGCTGCTCGTACTTTTTCTGCTTGGTGTTTTAAACTGGGTAGGCATCAGCGAAAGCGCGAAGGTGAGTCTGGTAGGAGCGGCTATTGCCTTTGTGAGCGATCTGGCTATCCTGGTAACCGTTTTTACCCATATCTCTCTTCCTTACTTCTTCTCACTTTTCCCCAGGATGTTTGCCGGGAGGATAATAACTCCTACTACACTCTTGATTGGTTTTGCGGCATCGTTTCTGGCTTTTTCCGGGTTAGAGAGTATCTCCCAGCTTTCTCCGGTGATGAAGACGCCTCGTAAGCGTGTGGCGGGTCTTGCGCTTTTGATGGTGGTACTGACCATTGGCCTCACCAGTCCCCTGCTGACCATGCTCTCGACGCTTTTGCAGCCCAATCTGGCGGCTGATCCTATTCTTTCTGCTCAGTTAATCTCACGACTGGGTGGTCACTGGGGCAATATCTTTTTGCAGACCGAGGTTGCTGTTAGCGCAAGCGCCTTGCTCATCTTCGCCAGTAATACGGCCATTATCGGCACCTATCACGTCTTTATGGCGCTTTCGCGCATGGACTTCTTCCCTGCCTTTGTGCTGAAACGCAATAAGTTGCGCGGCACGCCCCACTACTCGATTGCACTGGCAACGGGTATCCCCATTGTGATTCTCATCGTCGTGGTGGGCAACATCAACTTGCTGGGCGATATGTATGCCTTCGGGCTGCTCGGCGCTTTCTCCCTGACCTGTCTGGGCATGGATGTTGTGCGCCATCGCGAGCGCAAACTGGCACGCCAGGTTGCTCAGCGATTAGCGGCGGAAAATGCCTTGCACACAGAAGGGCGCACTCCTTCAGGGGAGCTGATGGCGAGTGCGACTGCTCTGAGCGAGCAGATCACGAAGGCGAACGGACACCGGACGGAAGAGGGTTTATTGCCTGAGACCATCGCGAAAATGGCTGCCCGTGCGCGCCATCCCGGGCTGAAAAGCCTGTGGACCAATATTGATTTTTATCTGGGCATTCTTACCACCGTACTGGTGATGCTGGCCTGGACGACCAATCTCATAACGAAGCCCCTGGCAACGGCCTTCGGTGGGAGCGTGACAGGCGTGGGTATGATCATCGCCTTTTTCATGTATCGGCAGCATAAACAGAGGGGCCGCATACCGGTGGTCGTAGTGACGGGCGTGGAGGGGCGTCTCCCCGGTTCCATCCTGGCTGTGCTTTCCCACAATGCTGAACACAACGAAGCAGTCATCCATGCCGCCGTGCGCGAGGCCGATGGTCGCCCCGTCGTCTTCATGTACATAGGTGAACCAAGAAGTTTGCCGCCACCGCGCATGTTTGAGATGTACGACCCCTACCTCTACGATCAGCAGGCCAGAGCGGCCTTTGGCAAGGCCGAGAGCGCGGCACAGAAGGCGAAAATCCCGACTCGTTTTGTCTATAAGCTTGAGGAGCCAGGGGTGGTGGCGCGTGTCTGGCAGCTTGTCCACCCGCACGATACGATTGTGGCGGCTGATAATACCGACGAGGTGCAGAATATCAACCCCGATCGTATTCGCTCGGAACTCACTTCGGAAGGCAAAGTTGTCCATTTGCTGAAACGCTGGCAGCAGTGAGGGCTGTTTTTTCGTTGAACGTGTTGGAGTGATACAATAAGAGTAACCAGATTTCTGGGTTGTGTTGCTACTTGAGTAAGGAAAAAGGAACGAACAACCATGCAAGATCGCGTTCGAGAAATATTGAGCTGGTATGACAGCGAGAATGCCGGTGTGCGTACCAATCTTGCCCGCATGCTCAATCATGGCCGCCTTGCAGGCACGGGGAAGATGGTCATTTTGCCGGTTGACCAGGGCTTTGAGCATGGCCCGGCCCGCAGCTTCGCCCCCAATCCCGCCGGCTATGATCCCCGCTACCATTTCCAGCTGGCTATCGAGTCGGGCTGTAATGCCTACGCCGCTCCCCTCGGCTTCCTGGAGGCCGGAGTGACCGAGTTTCTCGGTGAGATTCCCCTGATTTTGAAGTGCAATAACCACGATTTGCTCAACGATGAGCGTGACCCCATTCCGGCCATCACCGCAGGTGTGAGTGATGCGCTGCGTCTGGGCTGCTCCGCCATTGGCTTCACCATCTACCCCGGCTCTGCCATGCGCAACCAGATGTACGAGCAGTTGCAGCAGCTTGCCGAGGAGGCGAAAGCAGCCGGTTTGCCGGTCGTCGTCTGGTCCTACCCGCGCGGCAGTGGCCTGAGCAAGCAGGGTGAGACCGCCATCGACGTGGTTGCCTATGCTGCCCAGATCGCGGCGCAGTTGGGCGCTGACATCATCAAGACGAAGCTGCCCACTGCCCATGTAGAGCAGCCGGAGGCGCAGAAAGTCTATCAGAAGTATGAAATTCCGATCTCGACCCTGGCCGAGCGCGTCCACCACGTCGTGCAGAGCGCCTTCAATGGTCGCCGCATCGTCATCTTCTCCGGCGGCCCTGCCGCTTCCGACGAGGAGGTCTTCACCGAGGTGCGCGCCATTCGCGACGGCGGCGGCTTTGGCTCAATCATTGG
>Ga0070738_10006164_pt1 | contig 12738 bp, 10 predicted proteins | sample Coa_R2_2_FD_66446 | JGI IMG/M metagenome (GOLD analysis project Ga0070738, IMG submission 66446) | Surface soil microbial communities from Centralia Pennsylvania, which are recovering from an underground coalmine fire - Coalmine... | ecosystem: Environmental > Terrestrial > Soil > Unclassified ... | reverse complement strand
TCAGGGGTGTGGCGCCGTCGGCCGGCAACAGGTCCAGGGTGACCTCCGCCGCCGTCATCTCGGGGTTGACCAGGGCGAGCGTCTCGTGGAAGCTGCGTCCGGTGTAGCCCTCGGCCAGGTACCAGGTGGTGCTCGGGGCCGCCACCCCCAGCACGCCGTAGCCGTCCTGCCCCGAGCGCAGCACGCGCACCTGGGCCAGCACGGCGTGGTCGGCCACCATGCGCAGCCCGAAGCTGTGGCCGGCGCCGGCCAGGCGGTTGAGATCGATGGTGCCGCGGCTGTGCGCCGCGACGTCGACGCCGGCCTGGCCGGGCGCGGCCCCGTCGGCGTAGTAGAAGCTCAGGTCGAGGTGCGCGGACTGGGCGGTGGGGTTGAGCACCGCGAGGAAGGCCCGCTCGCCCGGCTGGGTCGCGACGCCGGCGAAGTAGAGCGTGCTGGCGGCGATCAGGGTCTGCACGGTGGCGACGGCGCTGACCCGGCTCAGGACGCCGCTGGCGCTGAGCGTGTTGGCGCCCGGGGCCAGGCCCGCGGGCACCGTGAAGCTGGCGCTGAAGGCGCCGTCGCTGGTGGTGACCACGGCCGGCGTGGTCGCCAGGGCCGTGCCGTTGAGGGCCAGCGTGACCTGCTCCTGGCGGCCGAAGCCGCGGCCGGAGACGGTCACCTCGGCGCCAGGGCTGAGCGTCGCCGTGCTCACGCTAAGCGCCGGGGCCAGGGCGCTCACGCTGAGCGTGGCCGTGGCCAGATAGCGGTTATGGGAGCCGCGCGCCTGCAGTTGGTGCGTGCCGGCCACGACGCTGTAGGGCAGCGCGACGGTGGTGGGCGGGAACTGGCCGTGCGCATCCGTCTTCACGGTGGCTAGCGGGGTGGGGATGCCCGCGACGGACAGCGTCACCGTGTCGTTGGGGGCGAAGCCGCTGCCCGAGACGGAGATCAGGCCGCCGCGGTTGGTCGCGGAGGAGGAGAGCAGCAACGTGGCGGGCAGGGCGCTGACCGTGATCTGCGTGGAGACGCTGCGGTGGCTGTTCAGGCCGCGCAGGGTGAGGGTATGCGGCCCCAGCGCGAAGCCGGAGGGCACGACGAGCGAGACGGGGGGCAGGATACCATCGGCCTTGAGCACGACGGAGAGCGCGGCGAAGGGCTGCGGGCTCAGGGTGATGGCGACGACGTCGAGGGGGGCGAAGCCGGAGCCGGAGACGGTGAGGGTGTCGCCGGGGGCGACGGTGGTCGGGGTCACGCTCACGGTGGGGGTGGCCGCGACGGCCGCCCGCGCGGGACTGACGAGCGCACCGCCGAGGGCAAGCGTGGCCGCGAGGACGAGGGCGAGGGGGACGCCAAAACGCGAATGTCTGGTGAACATAGATGCACTATCCTTTCTGTGGTGAAACGTCATTGTGTACTTAAATGTGTAACGGCACTGTGTATCGATGTAACCTCCTGGATTCATCGGATGGTCTTGCCCACCGCTGCAATGCGGTCCGATTCATCCATCCATGATCCATGCTATGCCGCGATCATGGACCTTCCCTGTGAATAGCATGGGAATCAGATGGGAGATAGCCTGGGCGTGGTCGAGGCCCACGCCATCGCCCGGCCACCGGCCGAAGCCGACGCCGATGTCGAGGGTCAGCGCTCCAGGGGTTACCGGTACCCGCTGTCTCTACCCGTGGCCTGGCCCGCATCGCGTCCGACGTGTCTGACCGACCGGCCATTCTCAGCCTTTTCCCATGTCGGTCTGTCACGATGAAGATGGAGGTTGCGCATCGGGCGCGACCAGGACATCCCTCGTGAGGGGGGCCACGTTGTAAGGAGGTTCACCATGACAGAGGCGTATCCGGGCATGCGGCTGTGTCTGGCCGACGGCGGTGCTGACACGGGCGTCGATATGCTCACCGACGTGCAGTCCGGCGTTGAACGCGATCTGGTCCTGCGCGTCGACGGCTATGTCGGCCCGCTGCGCGTGGCCCCCTACGCCACGGTCGCACATGTCGATGCGCAGGTGCATCTGACGCTCGGCGTGCGCGAAGCCGCCACGCTGCCGCTCTTCGATCCGCGTACCTACGGGACCGAAGCGGGTGTGCAGAGCCGGCCCCGCCGGACGATCGGGACACGCCATGGAGAGACGCTGGCGCCGGGAGATCCGGCCGCGGCCCACTCCGGCACCCGCCCAGTCCACTCGGGTGTTCCACCGTAGCGTCCCCTCTATCCCCTGCGCGGCGGGCGTCATGAGGCGGCCGCCGCGTATCAATCAGCGCTGTGCGGCCCGGCCCTGTGGCTGCCCTGACTTCCGAGTAGTTCCGCCTGTCGCGCCTTTGACGGCGAGATCATGCAGCCGTTACGCTATCGGCGGGGGAGGGCTCCGCGACGCGGAGACGTGCCCGGCCGGCGCCGATGAGTTCACCTTCCCGCGCCACGCGAACCCCTTTGGCCGCGCGTGCCGCCTGGGCTGGCTTGCTGTGACCCCCAGGGAAAGGTCCAACCGATGGAAGCTCGACAACGGCGGGCCATCTGGACCATTGCCGCGTTCGCCCTGATCGGCCTCATCGCCGTGACGGTCGCCCTGGTCATCGCGCGCCGGCCGCCCGCTCCGACCATTCCCGCGGCCATCCACAAAATCAAGCACGTGGTGATCGTCATGCAGGAGAACCGCTCCTTCGACAACTACTTCGGCACCTACCCAGGCGCCGCCGGCATCCCGATGAAGAATGGCGTGCCCACCGTCTGCAACGCCGACCCCAAGTCAGGACAGTCGTTCATCTTCAGAATAAGAGGGCCAACGGGTAAGCTGGAGACAGATGGCCGACCCGTGCCTGCCGGAGGAGTGCTCGATGATCTTGCGTTCGCCCTACCTGCGCCGCCAACCCGCCATGTTCAAGACGATGACCGGCTTGACCGTGGCCCTCTTCGACGACTTGGTGGAGGACCTGCGGCCCGCGCTGGCCCAGGCGCGCTCGGCCCGTCGGAACCGCCCGGATCGGCGGCGCGCCGGCGGGGGTAGCCGCCGCTGCGCCTTGCCGGAGCGCGAGGAGATCCTGCTGACCGTGATCTGGCTGCGGCACTACTTCACCCAGGAGGCGCTGGGCTACTTCTTCGGCGTCTCCGACTCCACGGCGCGGCAGGCCATCGAGCGGGTGCTGCCGGTGCTCGAACGGCTGGGCCGGGACACGATGCGCCAGCCACCGCCCTCGCGCCGGCAGCGCCAGGGGGTGGCCGAGGCGCTGCACGCTTACCCCGAACTGGCCGCCTTGGATGATGGGACGCGGGTGGTGGACAGCTATGAGCAGCGCGTGCAGCGCCCGCAGGACCGGCGGGAGGCGGACCGGCACTACTCGGGCAAGAAGAAGGCGCACACCCTCAAGACGCAGGTGGTGGTGGAGCGGGGCAACGGCAACGTGTGCGAGGTCACGGCGGGCGTGCCCGGGCCGGTGAGCGACCCGACGCTGTTGCGGCAGTCGGGGGCCCTGGAGCGGGTGCCGGAGGAGGCGCCGCTGATGGGCGACCAAGCGTACCGGGCGGCGGGGCGGGTGGTCACCCCGCGGCGCAAGCCGCGCGGCCAGGACCGTCCGCCGGAGGATCGCGCCTTCAACCGGGCCTTCGCCCGCGCGCGCATCGTGGTGGAGCACACCATCCGGGACTTGCGCACCTTCCAGGCGCTGACCCAGACCGACCGCCACCGCCGCGGCCGCTTGGGCCAGGTTCTCCAGGCTGGCCTGCGCGTTGGCCAGCCAACCGAACACCAGCGCCTGGGCGAAGTGGGCTCCGCTGAGCTTGGAGCGGCGCTGCACGAAGCCCGTGCGCCGCGCCAGGTGGTCGGCCGTGGTCGTGAACAGGGTCTGCAGGGTCTGGCAGAGCCGTGGTACCGTGGCCATCAGGAGCCTCCTTTGGCGCTACAAGGTCTTGGACATCCTTATAGTCGCAAAGGGCGGCTCCTACGTCATCCTTACCTTGATGTGAGTGGGACGGGCGGCCCGACCCGCGCCCCGACGTGCGCGAGAGGGCGAAGATCCTGGGCGACCTGACGAGCGACTTCGACTTCGCGCAGCAACCGCGGCCGCCGCTGCTGCTGCCCACCCATCCCCACACCGACCTCCTGCCACCGGAGGCGCGACGCAGGCGGTAGTTGTCCAGGGTGCCGGGTCCGCAGAGCGGCCGGAAGACGGTCATCGACAGGGGATGTGAACGCCCGGCAGCCGGCAGCGCCCGGGCGCTGCCGGCTGAGAGCGGGCCGCGACGTGGCCGCACGCTCAGTCGGCCCGCAGTCGTTTGATCGGCGCGGTCTGCCGCAGCTTGCGGAGCGCCATCTCCTCGATCTGGCGCGTGCGCTCGCGCGTCAGGCCCAGGCGGCGTCCCACCACCGACAGCCCCTCGGGCGCCGCGCCATCCAGGCCATAGCGGCGGGTCACGATGACCTGCTCCCGCGGCGTCAGCGCGGCCTCCACCAGCCGCCGCAACTCGGCCGTGGCCAGCCGCCCCACGGCTGCCTGCTCGGGCGTGCCACTCGCGCGCGCGGCCACCACGTCATGGAGGGTCTGCTCCTCCTCCTCGCCGAATTCTTCGTCGAGGGAGACAAGGGCCTGGGCGGCGAGGCGGGCCGCGGCGAGGCGTGATCCGGCCTCCGTCGGGCCGCTCGTGCGCGCGAGCGCCGCACTCACGCCGCGCGGCAAGCGGATGGGGCGTCCGGTGTGGCCCAGCGCGCGGGTGATCGCCTGGCGAATCCACCACGTGGCATAGGTCGCGAAGCGGTAGCCACGCCGCCACTCGAACTTCTGCACCGCGTGCAGCAACCCGATGTTGCCCTCCTGCACCAGGTCCTCCAGCTCCAGCCCGCGCCCCAGATAGCGTCGTGCGATGCGGACCACCAGTCGCAAGTTGGCGCGCACCAGGGCGCCGACGGCCTCCGCGTCCCCCTGCTCGGCGCGTTGGGCCAGGGCCAGTTCCTCGGCCCGCGAGAGCAGGGGGATGCGGCCCATCTCCTCCAGATAGTGGGTCAGAGCGGGGACGCCTGCGGACCGGCCACGGCCGGCCGGGCCCGGCGCTGGGGCCGGATCTCCGCTATCGCGTCTGCTGTCCATCGGTGAGCCTCCTGATCGGCGATCCGCTGCACGGTCCCGCCGCGGTGCTTCATGCCCCCCTGGCCGGCCGGGGGCGGAGATGCGCCTCCAGGCGGGCGCGCAGTTCCTGGACGACGATCGGGCGGCGCAGGAAATCGTCGGCGCCGGCATCGAGGGCGGCCGGCCCGGTGTCCTGGTCGTCGCGGTCGACGACGACGAGGAGCGGGCACGCCGTGAGGGGCCGCAGCGCCTGGACGCGGCGGGCGTCGCCCGCCGCGTCCAGGCGCCCGGTGTCCACCAGGAGCGCCTCCGGATGCAGGTGGTCGATCTTCCGCGCGGCGTCCGTGTCGTCGGAGGCGGCGACGGCATAACCGGCCGCCCTGATGTACGCCGCCAGCCAGGCGTGCTCCTCGTGCCGTTCGGCGACGATGAGGATGAGCGGATGCGGTGCGCTCACCATGTGTCCTCCTCCGGTGCCCGTGTCACCCCCACACGGTGCGGGGCGCGGGCGCCGCTAGCGCTGTCAGCGCGCGATCTGAAGAGCGTGCTCTTCGTTTTCATCATAGGCGGCGCACATGGGGGATCCCTGTGAACAAGGTGGGAAATCCATGGGAAGCGCCGGGTGCGTTGGCGTGCCCCCTCATCGGCGGGGCAGTTTGCCTGACTACTCGTTAGCGCGCAGAAGTAGTGGGATCAGGGGCTTGAGCGCACGGGCCGGTGTTAGGATGCGGTACGCTGTCCCTAACGGGAGGTAGGTGAGCGCAAGAGGAGGAGTCAGATGAGCCGGCTGCGAGTGGTGATTTGTCGCGTGGAGGGCGAGAGCGAGCAGACGACGGAGGTGGCGCGGTTCGACCTGGCGGAGACCGACCTGGCGACAGTCGCGCCGGGCACCGGGCTCGATGTGCTCGAGGACGCGACGCGTCAGACGGGGCAGGCGATCCTGCGGCGGCTGTTGCAAGCGCAGTGGGAGGCCGTGGATGCGGCGGCGGTGGCAGCACACCGGCGCGCTTTCCCCCCTCTCAGACGTGGGTGTGCGACGGGACGGCTGAGGTCGAGGTGGCGCGCCGCTTTGGGCGGCTGACCGTGCAGCGGCAGGTGCTTGTGGACGGGGCCACGCAGACGCACGTGATGCCCGGGAACGCGCTGCTGCCCCCGCACGGGGGCATCGTGATCACGCGGGGCCTGCAAGAGCTGGCCTGCCTGCTGCCGGACACGCTGCCCTTCGCCACGGCGGCGCGCCTGTTAGGCTGGCAGACCCAGGCGGAGGGGGGGGTGCGGGGCTGTGGGCGAGTACGTTGCGCACGCTGGTGCGGGAGCACGGGGCGGTGCTGGCGCAGGCCGAGCGGGTGGAGGTGGCGCGGCTGAGTGCCCTGGTGGCCGAGGGGGCAGAGCTGCGTCCCCGCCTGGCGCCGGCCCAGGCCCCGCGGCGATGGGCGGGCTGGCCGATGGCGCTGTGTGCCGCCGTGGATCAAGCCCTAGCCGCGGAGGCCCCGTGTCCCCCTACGGGCGTCCGCGTGGCGGACTGGGAGCGGGTGTGCAGCGTGCGCCAGGAGGAGCGGAGCGCGGCGGCAGCGGAGTTGCGCCGGCTGGGGCCACGCATCAGCCCCGACGAAGTGGTCGCCAGCGCGGACGAGGTGCTCACGCGGCGGCCGCAGCGCCGCCAGTTCTGGGAATCGCGCACGGCGCGCGTGGCCACGGCGCAGGGGTATCGCTATGTGAGCGGGACGGGGGCGGTATTCCTGGCCGTGCTCGGCCTGCTGTGCGCGCTCTGCCAACGCGCGCCCACGGGGCCGCCAGCACGGCGACTGCTGCTATTGGCCGATGGCGCGTGTTGGCTGCGCGACTTCTTCGCGGCCGTGCTGGCCCCGCGGGGCGCTCTGCTGCTGTTGGATTGGTATCATCTGGCGCACCGCTGCCGCCAGATCAGCACGCAGGTCTGTCGTGACAAGCCCACGCGCCTGCGCTTCGTGCGCACCACCACGGCGCTGCTCTGGTGCGGCGACGTGGACGGCGCCATCGCCGTCGCTGAGCGGCAACGCGCCGTAGCCAAGCACGTCGGCCCGCTGGACCAGTGGATCCACTATCTGGACACGCGCCGCCCCATCATCCCCTGCTACCGCGAGCGCCATCAGCAGCGCCAGTACATCGGCAGTGGACATGCTGAGAAGGCCAACGACCTGCTCGTCGCCAGGCGCCAGAAGCATCAGGGCATGCATTGGAGTGAGGAGACCAGCGTGGCCCTGATGCGCCTGCGCACCCTCCGACTCAATGAGGACTGGGACCGCTACTGGCAGCAGCGCCAGCTCCCCTCCCTCCTTGCCGCCTGATCCCAGGGCTTCTGCGCGCTAACGACTACTCCGGCGTTCTCACCCTATTCCCATGTTGCTCTCAGGAAGCTCCCATCTCACGCGGCTACAGTGAATGGTGACGGGCGGTCGTGGACACCGCCCCCGACGCTCATCTTCTGGGTGCGTCGCACCGTGTTCGACATCTAAAGGAGGAATCGATTCACTATGTCCAGACCCATACTCTCTCTCGCGCTCGCCCTGTGCCTGGTCGCCGGCCTGGCCCTGGGCGGCGCGGCCGTGGCGCCCACCCGGGCCGCCGCGGCCACCACGCCCACGGCGACGGTGTCGTCGTCGTCGATCCCGTTGGGCGGCACCGTGACCGTCGGGGGCGGCGGTTTCGCCCCCTCCGAGATCGTCACCGTGTTGCTCTATCCCGCCGGCGTGGGCCTGGGGGCCATCCAGGCCGATGCCAGCGGCACGCTGGCGCCGACGGCCATGACGATCCCCGCCCTGCGCACGGTGGGGCAGAGCATGCTGCCCGTGTCCCCCGGGACGTATTCGCTCGTCCTCACCGGCAGTTCTAGCGCCCGCAGCGCCAGCGTCCAGATCACCCTCGTCCCCTCCTTGACCACGAGCGCGCCCTCGGCGGCCCTGGGCGGTCAGGTCGCGCTCTCCGGCGCGGGCTTCGCGGCTGGCGAACAAGTGCGCGTCTCCCTGAGCCAGGATCCCCAGACCCTGGCCACCCTGCCGGCCGACGGCAACGGCCTGGTCGCCCTGACCGCCGTGACCATGCCCACCACCTTCGGCTCCGGCACGGGGACCCTGGCCATCTCGCCGGGCATGCACACGCTCACCCTGACCGGCGCCAGCAGCGGGCGCACCGCCTCCGCGACCCTCACCCTGCTGCCCGCGGTCAGTGTCTCCCCGCTCACCGTACCCCAGGGTGGCAGCACCGCGCTCTCCGCGGCGGGCTTCGCGGCGCATGAGCAGGTGCGCGTGACTCTGAGCGGGCAGACGGAGCCCCTGGTGACGCTCACGGCCGACGGCAATGGCCTGGTCGCCCTGACCGATGTCACCATCCCGCCTACGCTGGCTCCGGGCGCCCATACCCTGACCCTGACCGGCGCCAGCAGCGGGCGCACCGCCTCCGCGACCCTCACCCTCACCGTCGCCACGGCGGCCGCGCTCTCGACGGCCACCATCCCCCTGGGTGGCCAGGTCGCCATCTCGGCGACCGGTTTCGGCGCGAACGAGCAGGTGAGCGTCGCCCTCAGCCAGGTACCCGGAACCGTGGCCACGCTCACGGCGAATGGGATGGGGGTGATTGTGCCCACCGCCGTGACCATCCCCACCACCTACGTCGCGGCAGGGGCCACGCTGGCCGTCTCGCCGGGGGCGCACACGCTCACGCTGAGCGGGACCAGCAGCGGACATACGGTGACGCTGCAGCTCACGCTGGTCCCGGCCGCGACGGTCTCCGCGTCCACGGTCGGGTTGGGCGGCACGCTCGCCCTCGCCGGCGCGGGCTTCGCGGCCCACGAACAGGTGAGCGTGGCGGTCAGCCAGGATCCCGCGACCCTGGCCACGCTGACGGCCGACGGCAACGGCCTGGTCGCCCTGACCACCATCACCATCCCGACCACCTTCAAGGTGGGCGACCAGCTACGCGCGCTCTCGCCCGGGGCGCACACGCTCACCCTGAGCGGGCTGAGCAGCGGGCGCTCCGCCACCGTCGCGCTCACGCTGGTCCCGTCGGCCAGCCTCTCGTCGCCCACGGTGGGGCTGGGCGACCAAGTGACCGTCACCGGCACGGGCTTCGCGGCGGCCGAGGAGGTCAGCGTCTCCCTGAGCCAGTGGCCCGGCACGCTGACCACGCTGCACGCCGACGGTAACGGTCTGGTCGGGCCGGCCGCGCTGACCATCCCAACCACGCTGAGCCAGGGGGCGCACACGCTCACCCTGCACGGTTCCGCCAGCGGGCGCAGCGCCAGCCTGCAGGTGACCCTGGGGCCAGCCGTGGCCCCTGCGGTCCTGGAGGTGGCCCCCTCCAGCACCAACCGCGGCGGCCTGATCACCGTCTCGGGCAGCGGCTTCGCCCCCTACGCCGTGGTGCGCCTCAGCATCGACGGCCTGGAGGCGCCGCTGGGCACCATCACCGCCGACGCCCAGGGCCGGCTAGCCGCGACCGGGGTGGGCATCCCCTACCAGGCCACGGTGGGCGCCCACACCCTGCGCGCGACCGGCACCCGCAGCGGGCGCACGGCGACCACCGCCCTGACCATCGCCGCGCTGAGCCCCACGCTCACGCTCAGCCAGGCCAGCGTGCAGGCCGGCGACACGCTCACCGTGCGCGGGGCGGGCTTCGGCCGCCAGGAGCGCGTCACCCTCGCGCTCAACGGCGTGGCCCTGGCCACACCGGCCATCGTCACCGATCGGGGCGCCTTCAGCGTCCAGGTCACCGTGCCCGGCAGCCTGCTGCGCGGCGCCAACACCATCTCGGCGGAGGGCGCCGACAGCCGCGTCAGCGCCGCGGTCACCCTGAGCGGCACCCCGGTCGTGGCGACCACCCTGTACATCGCCGGGATCTCCACCGGGCAGCCCGCCTCCGCCGGCCCGCGGCCCGTGGGGGCGCCGCAGTGGCGCCTGCAGGTAGGCATGTATCTGCGGCCTACCGCCGCGGCCTTCCCCACCGGCCGCGTGCTGGTGCCGGCCGGGCAGACGGTGCGGGAATGGGGGCCGCAGCCCGGCAGCGGCTGGCGGCACATCACCTGGCAGGGCCACGACGGCTACCTGCTCACCAGCAACATGGCGCTGGTGGGCGCGAGCACGCCGGCCCAGCCCGAGCAGGCCACCCTGGCCGTGCTCAACCCCGCCGCGCAGCCCGCGCATCTCGACCTGACCTTCTACTATCAGAACGGCACGCCCGGCCGGGCCCGCCTCACCGTGCCTGCGCACAGCCGCGGCACGGCGGACCTGGGCGCGCTGGCCGGCGAGCAGCGCACCTTCGGGCTCAAGCTGACCGCCGACCGGGTGGTGAGCGCCCAGGTGCTCCTGACCCGGCCGGGCAAAGACGGCTCCGCCCTGCTCGGCGTGGCCGCGCCGGCGACGACCTGGTACGTGGCCGAGGGCTACACGGGCGGCGACTTCCGCGAGACGCTCGCCCTGCTCAACCCGGGCGACCAGACCGCGCAGGTGCAGGTGCAGTTCCTGCCCAGCGCGGGGCGCGCCGCGCACAGCGTGAGCGTCACGGTCCGCCCGCAGAGCACCGCGCTGTTGGCCGCCAACGCGGTGGTCAGCGGCCAGCCGGTGGGCGTGGAGGCCACCTCCTCGCGGCCCATCGTGCTGGCGCGGGCGATTACTTTCGGCCCGCAGGGCTACGGCCTGATGGCGCAGGTGGGCAGTACCACCCCGGCCACGAGCTGGATCTTCGCGCACGGCGCCGCCACCGCCGACCAGGAGACCGTCCTGAGCGTGCTCAACCCCCAAAGGGAGGGCTACGCGGTGACGGCCACCTTCTACGACCCCACGGGCGCGACGCTGGGCAGCCGCACCTTCTACGTCCCGCAGCGCGGGCGCGCCAGCATCAAGCTCAACCGCTTCCTGAGCGGGCCGGCGATCGCGACCGTGCTGAGCAGCCCGGTGCCGGTGGTGGCCGAAGAGACCCTCTACCTGCACGGGCCCGGCGGGGCCACCTCGGCCAGCGTGGTGGCCGGGCGCAACGGGGCCAGCCTGCGCTGGAGCTTCCCCGGCGGCGACGCGGCGGCCGGGAGCGAGACGCTGTACCTGTTCAACCCCTCCGGCCAGACGGCGCAGATCGACGTGACGGTCTACGGCAGCGACGGGCAGACCCTGCGCCGGCAGGTGACGGTGGCGCCGGACGGCCAGGGGGTGTTCGACGTCGCGGCGCTGGGTGGGGCGATCACGCCGCAGCACGCCCTCACAGTGCAGGCCGTCAACGGCGTGGGCGTGGTGGCGGAGAAAGCGAACGTCGGTCCTGGCCGCAGCGCGCTACACAGCACCCAGGGGGTGGCCTCGTGAGCGCGTGACGCCGGGACTGGCACTCTCACGCCAGCGGTGTGGGCGGGCGCCCGGGCCATGCGTGCCCGGGCGCCCGCCCCGCATCGAGAAGAAAGGGGGGCGCGATGGAGTGGAGATCGCGCGCCTGGAGGCGCAGGCCGAGCGGGCCGCCGTCCGCGAGAGGGGCGGACAACGGGTAAATCCCTCCGTACCGGCGGCTATAGTGCTGTCGAGACCGTTGCCGCCGTTGAGGCGATGGGCCGGGCCGTCCAAGACGGCCCAGTCCGGGCACAATCGGTCGCCGCGGCATGAGGGAGCCGCAAGCGCCGGACAGGGAGTGAGTGATGCGCCATGTTGTCGATCCGGTGAGCGCGCAGCGGCGGACCGCGGTCGTCGCCGACCTCGCCGACGCGGCTGAGATCAGCCGCGACTATGTCCTCCTGGTCGTGCTCAGTTGCGTGATCGCGACCTTTGGCCTCAGCCTGAACAGTGGGGCGGTGATTATCGGGGCGATGCTCATCGCGCCCCTGATGTCGCCGATCCTGGCCTTTGCCGCGGCCTCGTGGTAAGCGGCGGCGCTGCACCAGGGCCACCACGATGCGATGCGCACCAGGCTGCGGCGAAAGCAACTGAGCAGGCGTGGACGGCTGCCGCGCGGGCGCACCGGGGCCAGATCGGGCAAGCCATCCCACTCCACCGTCTCTAGCCCGCTGTGCGCCATGCCCCCCGCGCGCACCACCCGCCACCGCCATGACCAGCCACAGCCGGCTCGCCCGCGCCGGGTCGGTCATCTTGGTCTGCTGCCAATCCCAGCCGCCCCGCTCTAAGTCGCCGAATCCACACTCGATCCAGGAGCGCATGCCGTACCACGCTGCGTGGGCCGCCTGGGGCGGCGGATCGGTCAGAATCAGCCAGGGATCGCGATGCGGGGTGGCCCCCTGGGCCAGCAGGGTGCACTGCAAGCGGCAGGCGGAGGAGACGAAGCACGCCACCGCCCCGCTCGCCCTGCCCGACGACTGTGGCCAAGGGCCGGAAGCGCGTGCTGCCCTGCGGGCGATACTGGCCCTGGTGGTTGATGCGCAGGAAGGGATGCCACTGCTGGCGCACAATGGCCTGGTACAGCCCGCGCGCGTACAGCCCCCGATCACCAACCAGTTGGCCGGCACCACCCCGTCCAGACGCGCCAGCAACGCCTCCCAATGCGGACGCCACTTCCCCTTCTTGGTCGCGGGCACCACCACCCAGGCCACCGGGATGGCACAGCCCCTGTAAAGCACGCTGATGGCCAACACCGTGAAACGCTGGCCGAGCGTCGTCGCATCCACGGCCAGGGCCAGCCGCTTCTCCCCCACCGGCCACCACGCCAGCACCCAGCGCAACAAGGG
>Ga0070738_10006162_pt1 | contig 12739 bp, 3 predicted proteins | sample Coa_R2_2_FD_66446 | JGI IMG/M metagenome (GOLD analysis project Ga0070738, IMG submission 66446) | Surface soil microbial communities from Centralia Pennsylvania, which are recovering from an underground coalmine fire - Coalmine... | ecosystem: Environmental > Terrestrial > Soil > Unclassified ... | reverse complement strand
TGCCGGAGTTCCCGCAAGGGTGGTCTCTCGGCAAGCCAGACCTGATTGTCACGATGGACCGTCCCTTCGACGTGCCGGCCGACGGGCCGGACATCTATCGTTATTTCGTCCTGCCGCTCAACCTCTCGGAAGACAAATGGGTGACGGCCATCGACATCCGGCCCAGTGTGCGGTCGGTAGTGCACCATACGCAGTACTTCAGCGACGATCGAGGTTCGGCCCGTAAACGGGACGGCAAGGACGGCCAACCGGGCTTTTCAGGCATGGACTTCCGCGGTTCGGGCCAGCTCGGTGGCTGGTCCGTCGGCGCCCTGCCGGAAAAACTGCCGGACGGATTGGCCTTGCCGCTGCGCAAAGGCTCCGATCTGGTCGTGCAGACTCATTTCCACCCCTCTGGTAAGGCCGAGAAGGAACTACTGACTTTTGGGCTTTACTTTGCCGACAAGCCGCCGGCGCGCACCTTCTTCTCCTTCCAGTTGCCGCCGATCTTCGGACTGTTTGCCGGCATCGACATCCCGCCCGGCAAGGCCGACTTCACCGTCACGGACTCGTTTACCCTCCCCGTAGATGTCGAGTTGGTGGGCGTCACGGCGCATGCTCACAACATCGGCAAATCGTTCCGGGGCTGGGCTGTGCAGCCCGACGGCAAGACCGAGCGCTTGTTTTTTATCAAGGATTGGGACTTCAACTGGCAGGGGGCCTATTTCTACAAGCAATTCGTGCGTTTGCCCAAGGGGACCATGCTGCATGCCAAGGTGGTCTGGGACAACTCGGCCGACAACGAACGCAATCCCAATCAGCCGCCCAAGCGGATGACGTGGGGCGAAGGCACGAATGACGAGATGGGCAGCCTGCGTTATTTGATGGTGCCGGTCAACGAAAAGGACGCGCCCGTATTGGAGAAAGCGTACAGGGACCACTTGCGCGACGCCGTCCGCACCTCCATCCGGCGCGGCGACAAGATCGACCTTAAAAAGATCGGCATCGATCCCAAGAAACTCGTGCCGCCGGCAAGGAAATCGGAGGCGCGAGAGCCGAGCGTGCAAAATCTGCATGGCGAAAAGGTGCGGCCGCTGGACGTGGACGGGGCGAAAGCCAGCGTATTGTTCTTCCTCGCGCCCGATTGTCCGATCTCCAACAGCTACGCTCCGGAGATCAACGCCATCGTCCGGGAAAACGCCGACAAGCCGCTGCGCTTTCACATCGTCTACGTCGATCCCGACCTGACCGTGGAGACAGCACGCAAGCACGTCGCTTCCTTCGGCTACCGCTGTCCCGTGCTGCTGGACCCCGAGCATCGGCTGGTGGCTGCCACCGGCGTGTCAATCACGCCGGAAGTCGCCGTGGTGACGGCGGACGGCCAGGTCGCCTACCGTGGACGGATCGACGACTCGTATGCTCGGATCGGCGCTCCGCGGCGATCGCCGAGCCAGCGCGACGTGCGCACGGCCTTGTCGGCCATCTTGTCCGGCAAGCAAGTGCAGATGCCCCAGACCAAGGCGGTGGGCTGCCAGATTCCCAACTTGCGGTGATTAGCAGGTTGCCAATACCGGAGAAAAAGGAGAAAAATACGACAGGAAACCGAAATCATGAAGTAGAGCCACGACCGTAAAGGAGCGGTCTTCTCCCCGCTCCCTTACGGTCGCGGCTCTTCGCCGTGTTTCTTCCACCAAGCCCTCCACTCCGCGGGATCTTTTAGATGTTCGCCGGTGATGGCTGCGAGTCCTTCCTCGGCCATTCGCGCGGTGATCGGCTCCGGATCATCCAGAAGCGCTAGCAACTCCGGCACAACCTGCTTCTTGTCCTTGCGGCCGCAGCACAGTAGCGCGGCCCGACGAATCTCCGGATCGTTGTCCCGAAGATGATCGCGCAGGCTGTTCACGGGCATCCGCATCAGTCGATCAGTGAGGATGCCGCGCACCCTCTCCTTCGTGGCCCCCTTCAAATAGGGGATTGCATTGGCCAGCGCCTGCGTATAGAGCGGGCCATCACCCACGCGACACTTCGCCAGCACCGCCTCGTGATCCAGACCGCTCGATTGAACGATCTGTCTGCCGAGGCGGACCGCCTGAAGCGCCTGCTGAGCGGACGGAAAGAGCTGCATCCAGGCTTCCGTCGTTGGACCGGCGTCCTTGCCGCTCAGCTCGCGCAGAGCGAAGAGCACAGCCTCGCGCTGCGGATAACTACTCCCCTCACCGGCCATTTCCTCCAAGCGCGAGTACACCTTGCGCGGGACAAGACGCGTACGCAGGACGTAGTCGAAACGCTGGTGTCGAGAGCCGATCGGACCCCAAAACGGCACGCTCACGAAACGGACCGGCTGTCGCACCGAGAAATCCTGGCGCATGAAGGTAATGTCAGCACGGATCAACAGAGGGAGCAGGACGGTTTGCTGACCGCCTCCGCGACCACCTGCCCGATAGCTGCTCGCGCCGTCCGTGAATCCGCCCGCGAGACGCTGACTGGCGGCCGACATCGACGAGGTTTGCAGGCGGGCAGGCAAAGGAACGAAGGGATCGACCCCGAGAACCAGATCGCTCGACGACGCGGCCGGCGCATGACAGACCAAGCAATTGTGGATGTGATTGAGGCGTACGACATCCTGCAAAATGCGCCGATTATTTTGGACCGTCAACGGCCCGACCGGATCGGGCAGGTTGAGGAGACCGACCAGCAGCGGCACCGAGCCGGTGTCGCGCAGCTCAACCAGCGCCTCGGCGGCATGCTGTGCCGGCACCGCCCAGGGATAGCGCAGCGCCTTGAGGAACACGGGCCGATAAACGGCGACGGGCCGGCCTTTTAGCGCGGAGACCGCCGCTTCCCGCACTTCGGGACTGAGATCAAAGACGGCACGCTGGGCCAGGGCTATTGTAGATTCCATCGCGTCGATCTTGGACAGCAGCTCCACCAGGATCTTGCGGATGGGAGTATATTCGCCCATGAGGATTTGCACCAAGGCACGCACCGCTTCGGGGCGCAGCCATTCCGGCTTTTTGTCGTACATCTCGGATAGCAGGGTCTGACGCAGCTTCTCAGTGGGACCGTTTCGTCCTTCCAGCGTCTCGGGCAGGAAGGTATCCAGGTACTCGTGCAGCTTGCGCGCCAGTCGATCCAGAGCGACGGTCTGTTTGCCTTCGAGCTTGCAGCGCTCTCCGAAGCGGATCGGGAGCATGCGGAGGTCCGGCCGCACAGTGAGTAGCGGCGTGCCTTCCGTGAGGTTCGTGGTTGCAAGCGAGACCTGGTTGGCCGGTATATGCGTCAGGTAGGAGTTGATGACCGCGACGCCCGACGATCCCAGGCCGACCTCGGGAGCAGTCGCGGCTTGCCGTAGCAATTCTTCCTCATCGGCCAGGTCGAGCTGGTGAAGTCCTCGGCGCGGGGCGGGATTCGCCGGGACAGCTTCTACCGCCCGGGCCGGCGGCGGCAAGGGCGGCGGCATGAACGAGACGATCCGATCGCGCGCCGGCTCGACAGGCTGCTTTCCCGTCGGAACAGGCGGAGCAACGGGGGGCGGAACCGGGGACGGCGTGATGTCGATTCGGGCATTTTCCACAGCGGGCAATCGGTCCAGGATCGCCTCGGCAAGCCTATTACCCTCGACGGAGGACGCCTGCGGCAGCAGAGTTTCCTTGGAGCTTTTTCGTGGCCAAGCATTGGCTATCAAGCCTGCAAGCATCAGAACAATCGCCGCGGCCGCGATGTGCCGTGTGCGCAACCGGGGCAACCGATGGGCTGGCAGCGGAGGAGGAAGTTTCGGCGGCGGAAGTACCGTTGGGGCCGATTCGACCCACCAGGGCGTTGCCGTCTCCGCCGGCAGACCGGATGAGCAAGCGGGACAAAGCATGGCCGTGTTCGATCGAGAAGAGGCCTGCGCCAATGTGGTTCCGCACTGAGGGCAGCAAAGAGAGGCCGGCATGAGGAGGATCCTCCCAGGGCGACATCGCCATCAAACACGCCGTTGTGTCTTCGGCCCGTTGGACAAACCTTCGCAACGCTTTGGACAATAGACGCGGGCGGAGAGAAATTGCACTGACTCAATCTTAAAAATCGCGGGCGGTGAATCAAGCAAAAAATGACGAGCGGCTCGATTTCGTTTAGCCGCGACCCGAAGGGGCGGGCGGGGTTGGTTCTCGGTCCCCGCAGAGCGTGGGCACGAGAAAAGACGATACTCCTACTCGAAATGCGCTCTAATGTGTCCCCCGCGCACACCAATCCCCCCACAGCCGGCGAAATGTTGCTTCCAGGGATGCAGTAAACGCTTTGCCGTCACAGAGCCGCGAGTTGCTCATGCGTGAACGCAGACCCGAACGCAACTCGGCCAGTTGCGAGCGGCCCCTGGTTCGTTCGATGGCCAACGATACATAATCCTCGACGGTGGCGCTGATCCACTCCGTCAGCCCCACGGCGGTCAGAATGCTGGCTGCCAAACGTCCCGCATGCGTCGGGCAGCGAATCGTCAGCACCGGCACTCCCATCCACAAGGCTTCGCAAGCCGTCGCGTGGCCTCCCCAGGGGAACGTATCCAGCAAGACATCGATCTCGTCATAAATGCCCAGGTGCGAACCAGCACTGGTTAAGAGCGCGTTGCGGCAATCGATGCGGCTGTCGTCAATTCCCTGCTCCGTTAGTTTGCGACGAATGCGCTCGCGCGTGCTGCCGGTCATGCTGTGCCGGAAAAGAAGCAAACGCGAGTCGGGGATTGCCCGCAGCACCCGCGCCCACAGCTCAAGAACTCGGTCGTTCAACTTGGCGGGATTGTGCAAGGAACCGAACACCAGCGGCCCCCCGCCCGCCGGCCGAGACGCGACTTCGGGAGCATCGTCGGGCGCTTCCCAGCAGCAGAACGGGCCGACCAGATGAACCAGCTCTTCCGTATGCAGAGCCGGCTCACCGGGCGGGTCGGCAACGGCATCAGTGAAACGGTATTGGATGGCCGTCAAGCCGGTGGTGTTGGGATAGCCGAGGTAGGTTGCCTGCACGGGAGCAGGTCGATAGGCAAAGGCGCCCAGCCGGTTGCCGCCCGTGTGGCCGGCGAGATCGACCAGGATATCGATGCCGTCGCCGCGAATCATCTGGGCGACCTGGGCATCATTGCAGCCGCAGGTCGAACGCCACACATCCGCCCATTCGCGCATCCGCTCCGTCGTGATGTCAGTGCCGCGAACCTCGGAGTAACAGTAAATCTCGAATCGCGCTCGATCGTGATGGCGCAAAATCGGCGCGATGAAACGTGAGACAACATGAGTACGAAAATCCGGCGAGACATAGCCGATGCGCATGCGGCGGTTCGGGTCGCGGTCATTGCTCGGCGGCGGCAGAACGGCGGATGTATGGCCGTGACGCGCTCCCCAGTGGCAGTGCTCGGCGAAACGAACACGCGGCTCGACGGCGGGATCATAGGTCAGGGCCAGGAGGAGATTGCTGTGGGCCACGGCAAAATCGGGCTGGACTCGCAAGGCCTGGCGAAACGCTTCCTGAGCCTCGGCCAATCGGCCCTGCTCCATAAGCGCCAAACCCAGTCCGCAATGTCCGTCGGCGAAATTCGGCTTGAGGCGCAGCGCCTCCCGGTAGGCCGCGATCGCCTCATCGGTACGGCCGGTTTTCCAAAACAGATGGCCCAGGCTTTGGTGCGCTTCGGCGAAATCCGGTTGCAGACGCAGGGCGTGCTGATAGTGGTGCAGCGCCTCTTCCAACCGGCGCAGCTCGAAGAAAGTCTTGCCCAGGTTGTGATGCGCCTGGGCGAAATCCGGCTGGGCCAGCACGGCTTGCTCGAACGCTCGCCGCGCCTCGTCCAACCGGCCCTGGCGCATGCAGGTCAAACCCAAATTGTTGCAGGCATCGGCGAAGCGCGGCCGCAGGCGCAGCGCCTCGTGAAAGCACCGCTCCGCCTCCGGCAGCTCATCGAGATAGAGGAACGCCGAGCCGAGATTGTTGTGGGCTTCGGGGTAATCAGGGCGGCGCTCCAGGGCCAACCGATAACACTGGACCGCTTCGCGGTGCTGTCCTATTTTGAGCAAGGTATTGCCGAGATTGAAGTGAAAAAGAGAGTTTTCGGGTTCCAATTGGACCGCTTGCCGAAACGCATCCGCGGCTTCCTTTAGCCGGCCTTCCTGGCTCAGGACCGTGCCGAGGTTACTATGGGCGCCGGCGAAGCGCGGCCCCAGACGGATGGCATGGCGAAAGCTGGCGGCGGCCTCATCGAGTCGACCTTGCGCTTGATAGACCAGACCGAGATTGCTGAAAAAAGTCGGCTCGTTGTTCTTGAGCTGAATGGCGCGGGCGATGTACTGGTTGGCCGCATCGAGTTTGCCGACTTGATAGGCCATCAGACCGAGCAGGTGCAGCGCCTCGGCGTGATTGGGATCGACCTGGAGAATGGAACGATACCCTCGCTCGGCCTGCTCGAGCCGGCCGGCTTGGTGGTGTTCCCGCGCTTCGTTGAGAGTTTGCGATAGACTATTCATCCGCGATCAAATCAAAAGAGTAAACGGCCTCGCGTGGGACGAATTAAAAGCAATGCTCGTCTCTATCCCCGCAATGCCCTGAGGATTACCTCAAAACGCCTCACCTAAAAATGTATTACCTTCCATCCAATTGTCGTTCCGCTGAATGCCTTCGAGGAACAAAGCAAGCGCGGCATCGACAAGTGTGAGCGACGACGACAGCGGCGACGTACTGCTCGTCGGGTCCGTGGCTGCTGTCTGGAAGGACGTCAGTAGCGGCTCGCTCGTGACGAACGGAGCAAGCACAGGCTGAGCGGGAGCGGTGTTTGTCAAGGAGAACTTGGCTGAGCTAGCGATGCCGGCAGCGGAAGCGCTGACGGTATAGCTTCCGGCAGTGCCATTGGCGGTCGCCGTCACGCTGGCTTGGCCATTGGAGCCGATGGTGGCCGGATTACTCTTGAGTACCACCGACGCACCGGAAACGGGAGCAGTGAAGCTGATGCGGCCGCCGGCCACCGGCTCGATGGCATTATTGGCGGTGACGGTCACCACCAGCGCTTTGGCGAAGGCGGTGTTGACGGCAGCGCTCTGGTTGTTGCCGCTGCTAATGGTCAGCTTGAACCCCTGTGATTCGAAAGCGCCGATGTCGGTGGCTCCAACCCGCGATTTGCCGCGTTGATCGGTGCTACCGCCGTAGGCACTGCTGCCGGCATCGATGGCGGGGCTGCCGGGCAACAGCGCCATCGTCTGCGTCGGCCCACCGTAGTTGCCCAAGGGAGCCAACAGCGGGTTGAGCGGATGGGCGAACGAGCCGAGCAGGTTGTGGTTGCTCGTGCTGAGTCCGCCGGAGCCATCGCCGATGAGGTTGTAATTGCTGGCGCTGGCGAGGCTGCCGCCGATGTCGGAGGGTTTGCCGCCGACCAGGTCACCGGCGATCAGGGTGTTGTGCAACAGCATCGTGGCGACGGAAGAGACGTCGATGCCGCCGCCAAAACCAGCGCCGTCGGTGCCGCTGCCGCCGCCGCCGGCGTTGCCTCCTGTTCCTCCTAGGCCGGCAACAGCGGCATTCCTACTGAGGGTATCGTTGGTCAGCGTGACGGTGCCCTTCGGCACGTATAAGCCGCCGCCCGAACCCGTGCCGCCCTTCCCGCCGCTACCGCCTGAAGTGTCGCCGCTGCCGCCGCTGCCACCCTGGCCGCCGGAGGCGTTATTACCGCTAAGGGTATCGTTGGTGAGCGTGACGGAGCCTCCCACCACGTTCAAACAGCCGCCCGAACCAACGCCGCCGTTGCCGCCGTTGCCGCCGTGCAAGACCCCGTCCCCTCCTTTGCCGCCGTGGCCGCCATAAGCGGTATTGCCGCTGAGAATATCGTTGGTCAGGGTGACAGTGCCTTCCGCCACGTACAAGCCGCCGCCCCAGCCAGCGCCGCCGGCGCCGGCGCTGCCGCTGAAGTTGATTGTGGCGTCGGCGCTGCCGCCGTGACCGCCACCGACGTTATCGCTGCTAACGCTATCATTCTTCAGCGTGACGGTGCCTCCGTCCACTTCCAAGCCGCCGCCCGTACCCGCGCCGCCGTTGGCGGCGTAAACACCGCTGCCGCCGTGGCCGCCATAGGCGCTATCGCTGCTGAGGGTATCGTTGCTCAGCGTGACGGTGCCTCCGGCCACGCATAAGCCGCCGCCCGAACCCGCGCCGCCGTCGCCGCTTAAGCCGTACGTTTTTTGGCCGATGCCGCCGCCGCTGCCATGCCCTCCATAGGCGTTGTTGCTTCTGAGGGTATCGTTGGTCAGTGTGACGCTGGCGTTCACCACGAATATGCCGCCGCCCCGACCAGCGCCGCCACTGCCGCCCTTGCCAGGTAGTCCGCTTCCGCTGCCGCCCGAGCCGCCGCCGCCACCATTGGCGCTATTGCTGAGGAGGGTATCGTTGTTCAGCGTGACCGTGCCTCCTCCCACGCCTAAACCTCCCGCCGTTCCGTTGCCGCCGTTGCCGCCGGCGCCCCCTCCACTGCCGCCTTTGCCGCCGCTGCCGCCTATGGCTCTGTTTCCGTCAAAGCTATCGTTGTTCAGCGTGACGGTGCCTCCCATCACGAACAAACCGCCGCCTCGACCAGGGCCACCGTTGCCGCCGTCGCCACCGAATATCCCATTTGTCCGTTTGCCATTGTGGCCGTTGCCGCCGACGGCTTTATTGCCATCAAAACTATCGTTGTTCAGCGTGACGGTGCCTCCCGCCACGTACATGCCGCCGCCCCAACAGACGCCTCCGTTGCCCCCATTGCCACCGTTGCCGCCGGCGCCGCCGGCGCCGGCATAGGCGTGATTACTGTTGAGGGTATCGTTGCTCAGCGTGACGCTCCCCTTGGCCACATAGATGCCGCCTCCGAAAGCATTCGCGCCATTGCCGCCGGCAGCTCCGGGCTTCCCCGCAGCACCGTTGTTGCCCAAGACCTCGTTACTCTTCACCGTTACGCCGCTCAGCGTCAACGTCCCCGAGCTGTAGACGGCGCCGCCTTCCGCTGCCACGCCGACGCCCTTGGCCAGACCGTTCGAGAGAGTCACATCCTTAAGCGTCAACGATCCGCCGCTGGCCACGTCGAACAGACGGCTGGACTTATTGCCACTGAGGGTCAGGTTGCTGGCGCCGGGGCCCGTGATGGTCATCTGGTCCGAGATGGTCAACGGACCGTGCGCGAGGGTGATCGTCTTGCCGCTCTTTGTGGTATCGAAGGTGATGCTGCTGCCGGCGTTGGCCGCTTTGTCCGCCTGATTGACGCAGTAGCGGATGTCGCCGCTCAACCCGCTGCCGCTGCCAACGTCGCCAGCGAGATCGACCACATAGTTCTGGGCGGACAGCAACATCCGCTCTTCCAGTCTTTCCAGGCAGGGCCGGAAGCGTGGTCCCTGCCGCTTGCATCGACGGTTGTTCAACGGCTGCCAGAGGCGTGCGATCCAAGTTGAGCGAGTCATAATGAGATCTCCATTTGTGGTGGAACGAGCAAGGACTGCTAGTACGCTGACAGTGGACTCGAAGACGACAACCGATATCCTTGTCACGTTAGCGGATATTTCTTGTAGGACGGCCTTCCAAGGCCGTCCTACAGCGGAGACGCTACACGAAACCGCGAATGCGCTCTAGACACCTCGTTCCAAATAGCGCCTAGACCGGCCTCCCCACTTGGGCCGCGGTTAAGACAAACCCTGCCATACCTGGGTGTCGTAGGTGATAGCCTTGAACGACGGGTCTTTGAAGTAGAGCACCAGGGAGACGCTCTGTCCGGCCGCCAACGAGTGCCCTGACGACAAGAAGTCGATGTAGGGACTACCGTTGGATGTCCCGCTGAGATTAACCAGTTTGGCATAGTTGGGCAGATTGCCCAGCTGCAACGCCAAGGGACCAGACAGTGTGCTACCGCTGGTATTGGTGATAGTGACGGTCTGCACGAACTCCTTCAGAGCGAAGTTGTAGCGGAAACCGCTCCGAGTAATTGAGAAATCACTGGAAACGTCGATCGGTCCCGACGACGTGACGTTGAACGCGTTCGATGTGGCCTTGGTCAAGGCACCACTGCTGGCCACTAACGTGTATCCGGTGCCCGCTTTGTCAATGGACAAGTCACTGAACGTGGCCACGCCATTCACCACCGTCTGCGGGCTAGTACCGCTGAGTTTGCCACTGGCCGGATTGGTGCCGATGGCGATATGCACCTGATCGCTGTTATCGCTGGTTTCGACGTTGCCGAACTGGTCCTCGATGGCCACCGTCACGGCCGGGTTGATGACGGCTCCCGTCGCCGTGTTGGTGGGCTGCTGCACGAAGGCCAGCTTCGCGGCAGCGGCCGGAGTGATGTTGAAGGCGTTGGAAGTGGCCTGAGTCAGCTTGGTGTTGCTCGAACTGCTGGCGACCAGCGTATAGCCGGTGCCGGCTTGGTCGATCGACAGGGTACTGAATGTGGCCACGCCGTTGCTGACCGTGATGCTGGTGGTACCGTTGAGGACGCCATTATTCGGATTGCTGCCGATGGCCAACTGCACCGTATCGGTGGTATCGCCGGTCTCGATGTTGCCGAACTTGTCCTCGATGGCCACGATCACGGCTGGGCTGATGCTGGAACCCGCTGTCGTGTTGGTCGGCTGGGTCAGGATCACCAACTGCGACGCGCTCGCTGGTGTGATGGCAAAGGCGCGGGAGGTAGCCTGCGTAAGCGTACCGCTCGTGGCCACAAGCTGGTAGCCGGCGCCGGCTTGATCGATGGACAGGTTGCTGAATGTGGCGACTCCGTTGCTAACAGTTACTTTCACAGTGCCGTTGAGCACGCCACCGGTCGGCGACGTGCCGCCCAAAGCGACGCTGACCTGATCGGTGGTATCGCCAGTCTCGATATTGCCAAACTTATCCTCGATCGCCACTGTCACCGCCGGGCTGATGGATGCGCCGGCCACGGTATTGGTCGGCTGTTGCGTGAACACGACCTGCGAAGCCGCGGCGGGCGTGATGTTGAAAGCGTTGGAGGTGATGCTGCTCAGGTTGGAGTTGGTCGGACTGCTGGCCACCAGCGTGTAGCCGGTGCCGGCTTGGTTGATGGATAGATCGCCGAACGTGGCGACGCCGCCGCTGACCGTCACTGTCGTGGTGCCGTTGAGCTTGCCGCCAGTGGGCGAAGTGCCGCCGAGAGCGACGCTGACCTGATCGGTGGTATCGCCGGTCTCAACATTGCCAAACTTGTCCTCGATCGCCACCATCACCGCCGGGCTGATGGTCGCGCCGGCAACCGTATTCGTCGGCTGTTGGATGAACGCGATTTGCGTAGCCGCCGCGGGTGTGATGTTGAAGGCGTTGGAGTTGACGGCCAGGTTCGTGCTGTTGATGCTGCTGGTGGCCGACAGGATGTAGCCGTTGCCGGCCTGGTTAATGGACAGATCGCTGAACGTGGCCAAGCCGTTCTTGGCCGTCTCGGTGAGCGTGCCGTTGAGCTTGCCGCCGGCCGGCGAGCCGGTGGCGAGCGCCATGTTTATCGTGTCCGTACTGTCGCTGGTCTCGACGTTGCCGAACTTGTCTTCGATCGCCACCGTCACCGTCGGGCTGATGGTCACGCCGGCCACGGTGTTCGTCGGCTGCGTCTGGAAGGCCAGTTGCGACGCCGCGGCCGGGGTGATGTTGAAGGCGTTAGACGTGGCGTGGGTCAAGGCGGTGTTAGTCGAGCTGCTGGCCACCAGCGTGTAGCCGGTGCCGGCCTGATCGATCGATAGATCGCTGAATGTGGCCGCGCCACTCTTGACTGTTACCGTGACCGTGCCGTTGAGGAAGCCGTTGTTCGGATTGGTGCCGATGGCCAGCGTTACCGTGTCGGTGTTATCGTTGGTCTGGACGTTGCCGAACTTGTCTTCGATCAGAACGGTCACGGACGGGCTGATGGTATTGCCAGCGACCGTGTTGCTTGGCTGGGACTGGAAGACCAATTGCGTTGCCGGCGCCGCGGTGATGTTGAAAGCGCTGGAGGTGGCGTTGGTCAGGTTGGAGTTGGTGGGACTGCTGGCCGCCAGCGTGTAGCCGGTGCCGATTTGATTGATGGACAGATCGCTGAACGTGGCCACGCCGCCGATGACCGTCTCGGTGAGCGTGCCGGCCGGCGAGCCGGCCGGCGAGCCGGTGCCCAGGGCCAGCTTCACGGTATCGGTGTAGTCGCCGGTCTCGATATTGCCGAACTTGTCCTCGACCAGCACGGTCACGGCCGGGGTGATGATGTTGCCCGCTGGCGTGTTGCTCGGCTGTGTCTGGAAGGCCAGTTGCGCGGCCGCGCCCGGCGTGATGGTGAAGGCATTGGAAGTGGCCCCCGTCAGCGTGCCGCTGCTGGCCGCGAGCGAGTAGCCGGTGCCGACCTGATCGATGGACAGATCGGCAAACGTGGCCACGCCATTCTTGGCCGTCTCGGTGAGCGTGCCGTTGAGTTTGCCACCCGACGGCGAGCCAGTACCCAGGGCCAGCTTCACGCTGTCCGTGTTGTCGCCCGTCTCGACGTTGCCGTACTTGTCTTCGATCAGAACGGTGACGGCCGGGGCGATGCTCGCGCCTGCCCCTGTGTTGCTGGGCTGCTGCGCGAAGGCGAGCTTCGAGGCCGTCGTCGGGTTGACGGCAATGGCGTTGCTGATGCCAGTGAAGCTGGCGTCTTGGGTATCGGTGGCCGTGATAGTCTGCGTGCCGGCCGTCTTGAGCGTGACCGTGAAGGTACCGGTGCCGTTGGTCAGTTTGCTATCGACCGGCAGCGCGGCTTGCCCATCGGTGCTGGTGAAATGCA
>Ga0070738_10006151_pt1 | contig 12755 bp, 13 predicted proteins | sample Coa_R2_2_FD_66446 | JGI IMG/M metagenome (GOLD analysis project Ga0070738, IMG submission 66446) | Surface soil microbial communities from Centralia Pennsylvania, which are recovering from an underground coalmine fire - Coalmine... | ecosystem: Environmental > Terrestrial > Soil > Unclassified ... | reverse complement strand
GCCTCTTCGCTATTGACCTGGAACGGCGGCACCTGCGAGCGGTTGAGAACCTCGAGTTCGCGGATTTCGACTTCGACGTCTCCGGTGCCGAGCCGCGGATTCTCCGTGCCCGCGGGCCGGCGCCGGACGGCGCCCCGTACGCGCAGCACGTCTTCGTTGCGCAGGCGCTCCGCCTCGGCGAAGCTCGGGTGCTGCGGATCGAAGACTATTTGCGTCAGGCCCTCGTGATCGCGCAGGTCCACGAAAATCAAGCCGCCGTGATCCCGGCGGCGATTGACCCAGCCGTTCAGCTCGACGGCCCTTCCTTCATCGCCGGCGCGCAACGCGCCGCACGAAACCCTATCGCTCATCACGAGCTTCCTTTATACCAGAGACGTAATAGTATTGCAGCAAGAGCTCCCGCGCGAGCCGGGATTGCCCCGCGCTGCGGTCGATCCAGCCCAGCAGCGCCGGTGCCCGGGTCAACAGCGAGTGCGCCGCGAGGGAAACGGGCGTCATTCCGAGCTTGAGCATGACCTCCCAATGCGGGTGCTTGCGGTAGAACCGCGCGGTCGAGCGTCCGGCCATCCGCATCTTCTGCTTTTGATCGTCGTACGGCACCCATTGGCAATGGTAGTTCACGGCTGCGGGCTCGTAAACGATCTCGATGCCCAGCCGGCTCAAGCGGTAGCCGAGCTCCAAATCCTCGTGACCGTAGCCGGTGAAGCTCTCGTCGAAGCCGCCGGCACGCATCAGGTCGGCGCGCCGCACCGAGGCGTTGCCCGTCAGAAAATAGAGCCACGAGAGCCGCCTTCGCGTCGGCGGGTGGAGGCGCCCGCGCGCTTGCGGATTGGCGCGTTTGAACGCGTAATCGTCGAGATTCTCGACTTGCACTTCCAGGCCGACGACCGCGATGCCGGTCCGCGCGCGATGACGCTCGAGGTGCGTCGAGAGCAGCGTCGGCGACGCGAGAATGTCGGCGTCGTTAAAAAGCACGATCTCGCCGCGAGCGGCGGCGACGCCCGCGTTGCGCGCCGCCGCGCGCCCGCTGTAAGCGCCCGGCAGATAACGGATGCCGGGATGCTCGGCTTGCAGGTTGCGCACGTGCTCGGCCGTTCCGTCGGTCGAGTTCGAGTCGCACACGAGCAGCTCGTACTGGGCGTGCGGCAGATCCTGATCGAGCAGCGTCGGCAAGACGTGCGCGAGCGTCTCGAGCCGGTTGTAGGTGGGGATGACGACGGAAAGCTCAGGCATTCATCAAAGCCGCGACGCCGGCCACGATCTCGTCGCCGAACCGCGCCGTCGACGCGGCGTCGGCGCGTGCGGGCTTGCGGACGAGAACGTGGGGCACGCCGTAGGGCGACCATTCTTGAGAGTTGAGTCGGAAGTAGCGGTGTTCGAAGGCTACGACGGTCGGCCTGCGTACCGCGCTTGCGACGTGCGTCGCACCCGTGTCGACGGTCACCACGACGCGCCCACGCTCCAGGACTGCAGCCCACGGATGGAACGAGAGCCCGCGCAAGAGCCGCGCGACCGCGCCGCTCGCTTCGAAGGCCGGCGCGACGTCGTCGCACTCGCGGGCGCACGTGATCACGACCGGTGCCAGGACGGCAAGCCGCGAGACGATATTCAGCGTCCCTTCGAGCGTGCTGCCGTCAACGAACCAGCGCTTGCCGAGATGCAGCACGATCGGATCGGCGGGCAGCGTTCGCGCCACGGCACGGTCGCTTTCGGTGACGTCCAGCCGCAACGCCCAGACCCGCTCGCGCGCCCCCGCCAAGGCAACGAGATCGAGCAGCTGCACGACTTCGTGGCGTACGATGCGGTGAGGATCGCGATCGCAAAGCTCGGGGTCGGCTTCGGAGATCATGATCCGATTGACGTAGAGCCGCGCCGTAAGCCGCGCGATCCAGCGGCGCTCGTAGGTATATCCGACGCGTACGGCAGCGCCCGTCGCACCGGCCAGCTTGAGATCGACGGCGCGCGGCGCCAGAGCGATCGCGACGTCGTATCCCCGCAGCCCCGCCCCGAAACGATCCGGCGTCACTCCGTCCGGTAGGACGAGGCGCTCGTCGACGTCGGTGTTTCGCTCGACCACGACGCCGTTATAGGGACTGGTGACGATGGCAACGTGCGCCGCAGGAAACGATTTGCGAACCGTCGCGATCGCCGGCGTCGAGAGAACCAAATCGCCGATCCGGTCGGTGCGCGAGAGCAGAATTCTCAAAAACGTTCCGCCGCCAAAGCGCGCTCGAGTTCTGCAAAGTAGGCTTCGTTGGCCAGCGCTCGTGCGGCTCGCAGCTCGCCCGCCGTCAAAGCGCGATCCGCAGTAGCGTCGGGAAGGCGACGCGCGAACCGGGCGGACGCCCCCAGCCGTCGAGCGAGCGCGTGGAACGTACGCTGCGCGGGATTGATTCCGGTCGCGAGGTAGGCGCGCCAGTTCGGGTGACGGCGAACGAGCCGCACCGCCGTGCGCGCCTGCGCCTGCGACTGCGCGATCATCCGCTCCACGCCCTCGGCGCGCCGCGGCGGCTTGACGTGATAGACGAGGGCCGCGGGATGAAAGATAGCGCGCACGCCTTTTGCGCGCAGGCGCAAGCCGACGTCGATATCCTCCCAGCCGTACTCGGAGAACGATTCGTCGAATCCGCCGATCCCGCGTATCGTGGCCAGCGGTACCGAGACGTTGGTCGTCCAGAAATAATTGCCGCTGTAGTTCTTGATGCTCCAAATCGGAGGCGGCAGGTCGTCGACGTCGTCCACTTCGATGGCCCCACCCCGCACGATCGCGTCGGGATGGCGCCGTGCGGCCCGCAGATGCTCCTCGACGAAGTTGGGTAGCGGCAGCACGTCGTCGTCGATGAACACGATCCGCCGGCCCACCGCGCGAGCGATTCCGGCGTTTCGGGCGCGGGCCAGGCCGCTATTGGCTTGCCGCACCACGGTGAAATCGCAGGTAGCGCGGCGGCGCGCCGTTTCGATCGTCTGCGGCGTTTCGTCGGTCGAGCCGTCGTCCACGAGAACGATCTCATACCTCGCGTCGCCGGCGTTTTGATCGAAACACGCTTCCAGCACGCGAGCCAGCAGCGCGGCGCGATTGTAGGTGCAGAGTTGGATCGTCGCGTCTAGCATGCCAGCAACGACTCCGCGGTCGCCGCGATCCGTTCCAGGTCCAGATGCGCGATGCACGCGTAATCGCGGCACCGCTCCTTCGTATCGCCGCGATGGCACGGATACGACGCGCGCACGATCGCCGTGCGCGGGCCCAGCGGCGCCCACCGATCGGGATAATCCGACTGAAACGGAAAGATGCCGACGGTCGGGCATCCGACGGCGGCGGCCACGTGCATCGAACCCGTCGTAATTCCGACAAAGAGGCCGGCGCCGCGCGCGAGCGCACCAAACTCGCCGATGGTCGTGCGTCCTGCAATCGAGACGATCTCGGAATCGGCAGCGCGCGCCACGACGCGCTCGACGGTCCCGGCATCGGCCGCCGACCCGCTGACGAAAACGCGGCAACCGGTGCGCGCGCGAAGCGCTCGGGCGAGTGCCGCCCATCCCTCGACCGGCCACGTGCGACGCGACGCGACGGCGTTGCAAGGGTTCAGAAGGACGTAGCGTTGCGCCGCCCCGGCCAAGGCTCGCGCTTGCGCCTCGTCGCCGGCGGTCGGCACGAAACGGTAGGCTCGATCCGCCGTGTCGCAGCCGATCGCGCGCGCGTAGTCGAGCAAGATATCGGACCAATGTGAGGTCACGTCGCCGTCTTCGCTGCGGACCACCACGCGAACCGTGAAGCGAAACGAGTAGATGCGCCGCGCTTGACCGACTCGCACGGGAATGGCGGCGAGCTGCGCGACGCGGGCGGTTCGCGGCGTCGCCCACGTCACGACGCAGGCGCCGTAGCCGCCGCTCGAAAGACGCCGTCCCAGCTCCCGCTCGCTCTCGCCCGCATCGACCAGCACGTCGTCGACGTCGGGAACGCGCTGCAGGACTTCGGCATGGGACGGCAGCGTGAGGGCGTCTACGACGGCAAAGCGCGCCCGCAGCGCCCTGGCCACGACCGAGGCGACGAGCGAGTCGCCGATCCCGCCGCCCGCGCAGTACAGCAGCGCGCGACTACTCTCCATCGAGGGCGCGCACCAGTTCGCGCGCGTACATAGCGTCGAGGAACTGCGCGCGCGCGATCGAGCTCACCCAGTGCGGCGTTCGCTCGTTCGTCGCAACTCCTGCGTACAGGGCGAGCAGCCAATCCGGCAACAGATACCGCGCGCGAAAGAGATTGAGCGGATGCGCGCCGGTCGCCATCCGGGCGCGCGAGGAAGCATGCTTGGCGATAAAGAGCCGCGCCATGCGGGCCTTCTCAACGGCTTTGCGGCTTTCGACGGCGATGGTGTTCTCGTGCGGCGGCTTTACGTGCCACAGGTAGGCGTTCCAGGCGAACTTCCAGCGCAGACCGGCCGACCGCAAACGCACGCCCAGCTCGGTGTCTTCCCAGCCGTAGAGCCGGAACGTTTCGTCAAAACCGCCGACGGCGATGAATGCGTCTCTAGGGAGCGAGGCATTGCACGTGCAAAGAAAGGCGCGCGAGTAGTTCGACGGTTTGGGATTCGGCCGGCTTTCGTACGACGCAACGTTAATAATCGGTCCGTTGACGACGCACGCCCCGTCGCGTGCCTGCGCTGCGGCGTGCGCCGCAATCCAGTGCGGCGGCAACTGCACGTCGTCGTCACAGAATAGCAAGTAGCGTCCGGAGGCGGCGCGCGCGCCGGCGTTGCGGGCCTTGCCTCGATTCGGCTCGGGGGAAGCCACGTAGCGCACCGCCGGCAGCGCGGGAACGTTCGCCGCCACGATCGCCTGCGTCGCGTCCGAGGAGCCGTTATCGACGACGACGACTTCAAAGGCCGGCGCGTCGCGCTGCGCGGCGAGCGATTCGAGCGCGCGCCCCAAATACTCGGCACGGTCCTTGGTCGCGATGACGACGGAGAATTCCACGCTTTTAGCTCAGGCGGCCAGCGCGATAAGCGCTTGCGCCATCCGGTCCGCGGCTCCGGCGTGCGACCGATAGAGCCGCACCAACGCCTCTCGCGTCGCCTCTATCCAGGCGCGATCGTCGTACGAGTCGAGCGCCACGCGCGCGACGCGGCCCGGCGTCACCGTTCCGTGCATCTCGCGCAACAACGATCTGCCTGCGTCCATATTCGGTTGCGTGTGGTAGCGGAAACGGCGCGAAACGCCGACCGCAACGGCGCGCTTGAGCGAAACGCCCACCAACGGCAGGCGATTCAGGTACGTCAGCGGCCCGTTGATAGTGACGACTTCGGGCGCGTTGAGCGGCGTAATCGTCACGGCCGGCGTACCGAGTGCCGCAAGTTCGATGGTCTTCGTGCCGGGAATCGTCAAGACGAGGCGCGCTCGCTTGGCGGCCGCCAGCGCGTTACGCACCAGCGGTATCGCAACGTCTTGCGACGGCGTGGTGAGATACTCGCCGCCGTCGATGTCGATCAAACGTCCGCGCGTTCCGAACATGCGCGGATGGCCGCCGCCTTCGATTGCGGCCCGGACGCGCGCTCGGGAAGTAAAGGGCGTGATCGCAAAGGCGATCGGAATCTCCGGACGCTCGCGTCTGATCCGCAACGCGACCGCAAAATAGAATGGAATCAAGTTTTCGATCTCGTACGGCCGCGAGCCCGGCATGATCAGGATTCCGTCCTGCGGCGCGCCCCGTTCGGGCACGAGCTCCGCTTCGAAGAGCGCGCCGTCGATCGCAAGGTTGCCGACGATTGCGACGCGTTCGGCCGGTATGCCGCCGGCGGCCAGTTCGCGGGCGTTGCGTTCGTCGACGGCAAACGCGCGGTCGAAGAGCTTCCGATAGCGCGGCCGCGAGAACTTGTAGGTCGCCGCGCGTCCGCCCAAGCGCCCGTGCACCCGCGCCGCGTGCAGCAGATCGCCGCCGAGGTACTGGACGGCGTCCACGCTCGACGGCGCGCCCGCCAGCGAAGCGCCGAGCGCGAACTTTACGTATGCGCCCGGCTCGAAGACGTGCGCTTGCGGAAAGGCATCGCGCACGATCTGCGCCTCGAAACCGCTGGCGTAGTCGTCCGGCACGAGAAAGACGTAAGCGTGAAAATCGGGGAGTCTGCCGTAGAGCGAGCGGAGCAGCGGCCGCAACCAGCCCGCGACTTCACCCGGGCCGTTAACGGTGAACGCGATACGCATCGAGGATGCGTGCGACCAGGTCGGTCGTGCTCTGACCGCCGGCGTGCGGCGCGAGGGCGATGCGGCCGCCATGTGCCAGCACCACGCTGCGTTCGGGAAGATCCTCTTCCCGGTATTGGTCGCTCTTGACGTGCACGTCGGGACGAAGACGATCGATCAGCGCTTCGGGGGTCCGCTCCGCAAATCCGACCACGACGTCGACGCTGCGCAATGCCAGCAAGACCCGCGCGCGTTGCGCGAACCCGACGATCGGCCGAGAGGCGCCCTTGATCCGCCGTACGGAATCGTCGTCGTTCAACCCGACGACGAGCGCGTCGCCCTGCGCGCGCGCCCACGCAAGGTATTCGACGTGCCCGGCGTGGACGAGGTCGAAGCAGCCGTTGGTGAATATCACGCTGCGGTTCTCGCGGCGCAGTTCTTCGCGCCAGACAACGGCCTCGTCGACGTCGAGCAGCCGGCCGAAGAATTCTCCGGCCTTCATGGCGTCGAGTCGAGCAGGGCGAGAATCTCTTCCGGCGAGGCGGTCGCGGTTCCCAGCTTGCCAACGACCGCCCCGGCTGCAAAGTTCGCAAGCTGCATCGCCTCTTCGATCGGCGCGCCCCCGGCAAGCGCGAGACCGAGAACCGCGATGACCGTGTCGCCGGCGCCGCTGACGTCGTAGACGGTGCGCGCGACCGACGGTATCGCAAGCCGCTCGCCCTCACGTCCGAAGAGCGCCATGCCGTGTTCGCCGCGGGTGATGACCGCGTAACGGCAGCCGAGCAGCTCGATCAGACGAACGCCGGCACGCGTCAAGCTTTCGTCGTCGACGATCGGCATGCCGGTGATGGCGGCCGCCTCGGCAACGTTGGGCGCGACGCAGGTGATGCCCGCGAAAAGCTCGATGTTGGCCGGCTTGGGGTCGGCGAGCACCAACGGACAGGCCGAGGCCGCCTCGACGATCTCCTGGCAGAGCAATCCTTTGGCGTAGTCGCTGAGGATCACGGCATCGCAGCGGGCGGCCTGATCGCCGACGAACTCCGCGATGCGCCGGCGATCGGCCGGCTCGAGCGTCGCCGTAGATTCCCAATCCGCGCGAACGACCTGCTGGTTATGCGCCACGATTCGCGTCTTGCGCGTGGTGCGGCGATCGAAGATCGTAAAGACGCCGGATGCGTCGACGTCCTCGTTCTCCAGCAGCTCGCGCACGTGTCCGGCGAAAGCGTCGTTGCCGACGACCCCCGCGAAGACGACGTTGGCCGTAAGCGCTCGCAGATTGTTGGCGACGTTGCCCGCGCCTCCGAGTGTGAAGGAATGATCCGCAACCGCAACGACCGGAACCGGCGCTTCGGGAGAGATGCGCGTGACCGTTCCCCAGATCCATTCGTCGATCATCAGATCGCCGACGACCAAGATTTTCCGGCCGCCGGCGCGTTCGAAGAGCGCGCGCGCGTCGCGGACCATCAACGCCGACGTCACGGTATCCCGCCTTCGAAGATCAGTCGCTGCTCGACGAGGTCGCAGACGATGTGCGCCATCACTTGATGGACCTCTTGGACGAGCGCGGCGTAGCCGTCGGGCCCGACGAGCGAAAAATCCGCGATCTCCGCCACCGGTCCGCCGCCGTTGCCGGTGAAGGCGACCGCAGTCGCGCCGCGCCGTTTGGCCGCCTCGAGAGCGAGCACGACGTTGCGCGACGTTCCGCTGGTCGTCATGCCGATCACGACGTCTCCCGGGCGCGCGAAGGCTTCGACCTGACGCGCAAAGACGTAATCGTAGCCGTAATCGTTGCCGATACACGTCAACGTCGAAGAGTTCACCGAGAGCGCCTCGCTGGCCAGACCGGGCCGTTCGCGCAAGTAGCGACCGGAAAGTTCGGCGGCCATGTGCTGCGCCTCGGCGGCGCTTCCGCCGTTACCGCACCAAAGCACCTTGTTTCCGGCGCGCAACGCCTCGACGATGGCGACGACGATCGCTTCGACCTGCGGGCGATACCGCGCTTCGTCGAGCAAACCGCGGCGTTCGGCGAGCAGCTCGCCGAAATCGCGACGGCCGTGGTAGTTCACGGCTCGAGCCAAAAGAGATCCTCGCCTTGCGAGACGAGCTCGCCGTTGTCAGGAACGATCCGAACGATCTTTCCGGCGTCTTCGCTTTGAATTTCGTTGAAGAGCTTCATCGCTTCGAGAACGCACAGAACGTCGCCGGGCTGCACGCGATCGCCGACGTCGACGTACGGCGCGGCGTCCGGTGAGGGCGAACGATAAAAGACGCCGGTGAGCGGCGCGACGACCTTTGTGACGTTTGGCGGGGGTGCGGCCGCCGCAGGGGCCGGTTCGGCACCCGCGGTTGGGACGGCGGCAGCCGCAGGGGCATGCGCCACCTCGGGCGGCCGTCGCGAAAGCTCGTAGACCGCGTCGCCGAGCTTGATCTTGATCTGCTCGAGGTCGTGCTCGCGCATCACGGCGAGCAGCTCGCGCAGCGCCCGAGTCTCGTCGGGAAACCGGTCCTCCATCAAGGACAGGCTTCTACGAGCCGCTCCGCAACGACTCTTGGTTCGCCAAGCGGCACTCTGCGGTCGGTCCTATGTTCGAGATCGCGAAGCACGAGCTCGCCCGCCGCCAGCTCTTCGGTGCCGACGATTGCCGCGTAGCGAGCGCCGTTGCGATCGGCGATCTTGAGATGCGCCAAAAGCTTGCGATCGTTGTAATCGGCAAACGTCGGAGCCGCTAGTCGCCGGCGCAGCTCGCTGACGATCGGCACGACCACGGTCCGCGCCGCCGCGCCGAGCGCGATCGCTTGCAGCCCGCGCCGCGCCGTTTCGCCGCGGCGTCCCGTGGCGGCGAGCATCATCAAGAACCGTTCCATACCGAGCGCGAACCCGACGGCCGGAACCTCCGGGCCGCCAAGCGAGGCGACCAGGCTGTCGTACCGGCCCCCGCCGCAAACGCTGCTCTGCGCGCCCAGGAGACTCGAGGTGATCTCGAAGACCGTGCGCTCGTAATAGTCGATGCCGCGCACGATCTGCGGATTGACGACGAACGGAATGCCGGCGAGTTCGAGGTATGCACGCAACGCGTCGAAGTGTTCGCGGCAAGCCTCGCAGAGAAACGAGCGCAGCAGCGGCGCGCTCGCGACGTACGGCGCGTCCGCGGGATCCTTGCTGTCGAGCAGACGCAACGGATTGCGCTGCGCGCGCTCGCGCGACTCCGGGCTCATCGCATGAAGATGGGGGCTGAAGTGCTCGAGCAGAGCTTGGCGATACTTCGGGCGGCATGCCGCGTCGCCGAGTGAGTTCAAGTTGAGCACGGCGTCGCGGATGCCGTAACTTTCGACGAGCTGCCACGCCAGCGCGATGACCTCGAGATCGGCTTCGGGACCGGCGAACCCGAAGCATTCGACGCCGAACTGATGGGATTGACGGTAGCGGCCCTTTTGCGGCCGTTCGTACCGGAAGATCGGTCCGACGTAATAGAGCCGCAGCGGTCCCGTCGCGAAGAGATGGTGTTCGAGTGCGGCGCGCACGACCGGCGCCGTCCATTCGGGCCGGAGCGTCAGCGAACGCCCGCCGCGGTCGGCGAACGTATACATCTCCTTGCTGACGATATCGGTCTGCTCGCCGACTCCCCGCACGAAAAGCTCGGTCGCCTCGAAGAGCGGCGTTCGCACCTCACCGTACCCGTAGCGCGCCGCGAGCAGATGCATGCGCGCTTCGAGCTCGCTCCAGCGCGTCGATTCCGGTGGGAAAAAATCGGCGGTGCCGCGAGGCGCCGTCAGTTTTTCGGACATGGCTGGCCAGCTTTCGCCCCTGCGTTACGCTAGCCATTGCGCGAGGCAGCGTGATTGTCGCTCGTGCGCACGGTGCTCTATGCGGCGGCACTCGCGTTGGCGACGGCGTGTTCGCCGGAAATGCTGCGCGGCGCACTAGTCACATCGGCGAGCGCGCTCTTCGAGGCCTCGCCATTTTTATTCGCGGGGGCGCTTGCGTGGCGGCTGATCGGGCGCCGGTGTTCGATCGTCGCGCATCTCGGATGCGGATGCGGCAACGGACCGTCGGCGCGGTCGCTTCCGGCCGCCGCCGCGACGTGGCTCGCCTTCGGGCCGGCAGTCGCGTTGGCTCGTTACCTTGCCGCGACGATTGCCGCCCGTCTGCTGCGCCGCCGCGAGAACGTCGCGTTCGACCACACGCCGCCGCAGCCGCTCGACGAAATCGCCGCCGTCCTTCCGGCGGCGCTCGTGGCGGGTGCGGCGACGCAACTTTTCGTCCGCTTCGATCCCGCGGGGCTTTCGCCGTTGGCCGGCGCGCTAGCGGGAGCCGCGCTGGGGTTTGTCGCCGCTCCGTGCGGCCTTGGCGCCGTCGCGCTCGCCGCTACGTTGCGCGCGCACGCACCCATCGCCGCTGCGGCCTTTCTTTGCATCGCGGGAGTCGTCGACGTGCACGCGCTGCGCGGCGATAGTCGGCGCGGACCGTCCGGCGATTGTGCGGCGTACGTCATTTTGGCCGCGGCGCTCGCAATCGTCGCGTGGCGCCACGGCGACGCGCTCGTGCACCCGCTTTTCACTCTACCCCTCGCGGCGTGCGTGCCCGTCTGCACGATCGCCGCGATCGCGTGCCGCCGATCGCGTTGCGGCCGATCGCGCGTCGCGCCGGCGCTCATGCTCTTCGCGGCGCTTGCCGGCGCCCCGGCTCCGCGGTACGCCGCAACCGAAACGACGCTGACCGGCCTCTTTCCGGGCGAACGCATCGTCTTCATCGGAACGCTGACGCACGACGCGCATTCGAGTGCGCTGGCGCGTTACGCCATTACCTGCTGCCGCGCCGATGCGGCGCCCGTGGTCCTTCGCTTAGCAGTCGCACCCGCATATTCGGCCGGCACGTGGCTGCGGGCGGCGGGTCGCATCGAAACCTTCGGCAGCGAATTCCGGCTCGTCGCCGAGTCGGTCCAGCCCGTACCGGCGCCGGTCGACCCCTTCATTTACCGCTGACGACTACCGCTGACGACGCGAGATTTTATTTCACGCGCGGCTCAAGCACCTCGACCGGAATGCCGTTGGGATCCTCGACGAAGGCGATCGCCCGCGTACCGCCGGGCGACTTGTAAACGTCCTTGAGGATCTTGACGCCCGCGGCGCGCAGACGGTTGAGGTACTCGTGCAGGTCGCCGTCGGACTCGATCGCCAGATGCTCGTACCGGTTGCCGAGCTGATACGGCGGGTGATCTTCGAGATCGTAGACGAGCTCGACGTACGCGTTCCAGTCATGGCCGACGAACGCCATGTCGGCATTTCCGGGATAGTGATAGGGCCCGTCGAGCAGCTTCAGTCCTAGCTTACGCGTGTAGAAGTCGATCGACTCATCCATGTCGTTGACGAAGATGGACGTGTGCAGAAATCTCGGCATGTGCGTCAGTTTCCTAGTGGGTGAAGTAGCGGTAGTTCGAAAAGACGAGCGCGGCACCGCCGCGATCGGCAGCGGCCACCACTTCGTCGTCGCGGATGGATCCGCCCGGTGCGATGATCGCGGTGCAACCGCCGGCAATCGCGGCTTCGAGGCCGTCGGCAAAAGGAAAGAAGCCGTCGCTCGCGCAGGCCGCGCCTTCGGCCAGCGCCCCGGCCCGCCGCACCGCGATTTGTACGGCGCTCACGCGATTGGTTTGACCGGCGCAAATTCCGCGCGTCGTTCCCTGCTTGACGACGACGATGCCGTTACTCTTGACGTGCCGGACGACGTCCCAAGCAAAGGCGAGGTCGTGCCACTCCTGCGGCGCCGGCTCCCGCCGGCTGACCACCCGCCATTGCTCGGGCGGGGCGGCGGGATCGTCGTCTTCGGCGAGCACCCCGCCCAGCGCGCTGCGCAGACGCAGCTCTCGCGCGAGCTCGTCGGGAAGCGCCGGATCGAACCGCATGACGCGCAAGTTTTTGCGCGCGCGCAACAACTCGAGCGCCTTGTCGTCGAATCCCGGCGCCGCCACGATCTCGAGGAAAAACTCCACCAGGCGGCGCGCCGCCGCTTCGTCAATCGGCGCGTCCGCGGCAACGATGCCGCCGTACGCCGAGACGGGATCGGCGTCGAGCGCCTCGCCGACCGCGAGCGCAACGCCGGAACGCTGCGCGACGCCGCACGGTACGGCGTGCTTGACGACCGCGGCGCGGACAAAACGCCCGCGGTCGCTGGCGAATCGTGCTCCGAGCGGGGCGCGCGAAAGCAGCCGAAGCGTCGCATCCAGATCGAGCAGATTATTATAGGAAAGCGCCTTGCCGTGCAGCTGCTGCGGTAAGCGTTCCGGGCGATCCAAATAGAAAGCCGCGCGTTCCTGCGGATTGGTTCCGTAGCGCAAACGCTTGGCGAGCGGCAGCGTCACCGCCAGCGCCCCGGGAAGCTCGCTGGGCAAGAGCTCGCCGGAGGCCGCCAGGTAGTGCGCGATTGCGGCGTCGTATTCCGCGGTCCGTTCGAAAGCCGCAATCGCGAGCTTGCGGTGCAGCGCCGCCGTCGGCTCGCCGTTTTCGAGCGCGCGGCAGTATTGCGCGTATTGCGACGGATGCGTTAGGACGGCGACGCGCTCGAAGTTTTTGGCCGCCGCGCG
>Ga0070738_10006147_pt1 | contig 12759 bp, 11 predicted proteins | sample Coa_R2_2_FD_66446 | JGI IMG/M metagenome (GOLD analysis project Ga0070738, IMG submission 66446) | Surface soil microbial communities from Centralia Pennsylvania, which are recovering from an underground coalmine fire - Coalmine... | ecosystem: Environmental > Terrestrial > Soil > Unclassified ... | reverse complement strand
TTGGCCCGTTGGACGGCATACTCCAGGGCGTGGTTGAACTCCGCCCGCTGACTTTGCTGCATCCAGTAGAGGACGTATTCACCCTGCGCAGGGCCCCGATCGTTGAGCCGCCGGATGCGTGTCTCCTGGATGCGCGTCGTCACGGCCTCACCCCCTCCGCGTCGCGGATCGTCGTCCTACACCCGAGCCCGCGCCCGTCCCGCTGGGTTCGAGCAACTCGCGGATGCGGCGGGCACGGTCGTCGAAGATGGCCTCCAGGTCGCGACGAATGCGCAGACGATGCAACACCACGCCCAGCCAGCCCAGGGGGAGCCGATAGCGAACCTCGTCGCGGATCAGGGTCCCTCCCCGTTGCTCCTGGAAAATGTGCGTGTGGTGCCAGAGGGAATACGGCCCCTTGAGCTGCGTGTCAACGAACCGGTGGGGTGGTTCCCAGGCCTCGATGAGGGTGGTCCATCGCATCGGCAGACCGTGCCAGCTCAGCCGGTATTCGATCCGGGTGCCGGCGCCCATGACGATCGGGGTCGGTGTGAGCACCGAAAACCGGAGCCATCCGGGCGTGATGGCCTCGAGGTTGGTCGCATCGCCGAAGAAGGCGAAGACCTCCTCGATGGGCCGGGCCAGCCATTGCTCCCGCTCCAGGAGATGAGTGGGCGCGGAGTCCACAGGCGGTTTCTCCGAAGGGACATGGGCGTGCGCGGGCGGCCTGGCCCCGGGCCCGGGCCGCCCTCCGCACGAAACGCGATCCGGCGTTAGCCGAACAGCTTCCTCGCGATCTCGGGCAGCTCGGCAGGGTCGAAGCCGGGGGCGAACGTCTCCGGCACCGGCGGCAGGTCGGGGACCGGGCCGCCCGGCGGGGGGCCGTCCTGCACCTCCAGCGGGCCGCCATCCTCAGGATGCGTGCCGGTCCAGATCCGGGTGATGTCCCGGTAGTCATCCGGACTGAACCGGTAAAGGATACGGTGCAGGCCCTTCTCCTCATACGGTCGCGTCTCGGGGAACTTCCGGTTCGTGACCTCCGGGATCGGCAGCAGCTTGGTGACATTGACGCCGGTGAGCGTCTCCAGGGCCTTGGCGTAGGCCACGGCGTGGACCCCGCCCCGCACCAGCAGGTAGCCAACAATCGTGCGGGCCACCGGGTGCTGGACCATCTCGTAGACGCGGATCTTCTGGGTGCGGGCCCCGCACTCCAGGAAGAAGTTGTGCAGCAGGTCCAGTTTCAGGTTGCCGCTGGAGAAGACGTAGTCGCCCCGCCACGAGCCCCCCATCGAGTCGCCGCAGAGCGCCGTCTGGCCGGTGGCGATGAAGTGATGAGTGTTGCGGCTCTCGACTCCCGGCGCCAGCGGTGCACTGGCCGGGTCGCCGGGCTGGGTCGAGCCGGTCAGCAGCAGGTTGATGGTCGCGGCCACCAGCTCGATGTGGCCCAGCTCTTCCGCGGCAATGTTGGCGATGAGGTCGTAGTAGGGCTTGACCTGATCCCGGCCACGGAAATTGAACGACTGATACATGTAGTTCATCAGGGTGGACATCTCGCCGAACCGACCGCCGAGCAGTTCTTGGACGGCGGCCGCCGAATCCGGAGAGGCGTCCTTGGGCTGCGGCAGCTCGATCTGCAGCCGGTCGATGCGCAGGAACATGCCAGACCCTCCTCAACGCAGGGAGTGTGAGGGAACGGCCGCCGTCCGCGCGCCGGTCAGAGCCGCGCTCGTCACGGCCACCACGACACCGGAGAGGCCGACCAGCGCGTAGACGACGCGGCTCAAGGGGGCCGTCTGCCCCCCGAAGAGCGCCGCGACGAGGTCAAGCTGGAAGAGGCCAACCAGGCCCCAGTTGATGGCTCCCACGATCACCAGGAGCCACGCGATCCAATGAAGCGGTCTCATGCTGTGGTCCCTTCCTCGAAGCTGAGTTCATCGGGTAATGAATCATTGGGGCGGATAGCCATCCATCCATCCATCCCATGCCCCTTCGTCCCGGCCCCGCCCCTCAACGCGCCGGCGGTACGACCGGCTGACCGGGGGCGCCGCGCCCCTGGTCGCTCGCACAACCAAATGACCCGTCGATCCGAGCGTCACGACCCGTGGACGCGATCCGAACCGGCGATCTTGACCAGCTTGTTGTAGACGCCCAGGAGCAGGAACGGTGCCGCCCACTGGCCGACGAAAAGGCTCTCATGCTGCTTGCCCTTGAGCTGCAAGCCCAGCGAGAGCCCGATCGAAGCGAAGGCCGCCCACAGCCAGAGATCCGACGGCAGCCGGGCCGTCTGGTACTCGAGCGTGCGCGCCACCGCTCCCTCCGCATGATGCTCCGCCGCCTGGTGCGTCATCCGCCCGGGCCGAGTCGCTGTCTCGAACATGCTGACCTCCTCCTCTCCTCTCTCGGGCGTTCCCCCAGAGGGGACCACCACGTAAACGTCCAAATCGATCACATTATCGTAGACCGGTTATCGGGGGAGTAAAGGGCTTTTTCCGGAGTTTTTCCGTTTTTCACCCTGCGCGAATCGTCCGATACGATAGAATTGCTTCAGGCAAGATTGGTGCCGGCCGCCGGCGCGCGACAGTCCGGATCACGCCGAGGCCGGCGAGCTCTCCGTGGGCACTGAGATGAACGAGCCGGGACCGAAAGTGGGAAATCCCTATGTGAGCACGGCCCAGGTGGCCGAGGCCCTCGGGATCGGGATCTCGACCGTCAAGCGCTGGGTGGACCAGGGGGTCCTGCCGGCCCACAAGACCCCGGGCGGCCATCGCAAGCTGCTCTTGAGCGACGTGCTGCGGGTCGTGCGGGAGGGCGACTTCCCGCGGCTGGATTTGACCCGCCTGGGCCTGGCCGCGATGGTTGGGGAAACTCCGGACCTCAAGTCATTGAGCGCGGCGCTGCTGGCGGCGTTGAAGCAGGGCGAGGCTGAGACGGTGCGTTCGCTCCTGCTGGGTGCGCAGCGCTCGGGCATGGCCATCGAGACCCTGGCCGACGCGGTCATCGCGCCGGCGATGAGGCGGCTGGGGCACGCCTGGGCCGAGGGCCGGATCGACGTGTGGCAGGAGCACCAGGGCACCCAGCTCTGCGCGGCGGTCCTCTACGAGATCCGGGCGACGCTCGAGGGCCCCGCCGTCGACACGCGGCCGCTGGCCATCGGCGGCGGCCCGGAAGGCGACCCGTACCTGCTGGCGAACCTCCTCGCCGAGATGGCGATGACGAGCCTGGGATGGAATGTGGTCAACCTGGGACCGAACACCCCCCTGCCCTCCTTCCGCGCGGCCCTGGCGCGGACGCGCCCGCGCTTGCTCTGGCTCTCGGCCAGCTACCTCGTGAATCCGGCATCGTTCCTGGACCAATACCGCCAGCTGTACCAGGAGGCGACACGGCTGGGGACCGCCGTGGCCGTCGGCGGGCAGGCCCTCAACGAAGAGGTGCGGGCCCAGATGCTGTACACGACCTTCGGAGACGGGATGACGCACCTCGTCGCCTTCGCGCGTTCCCTCCAGCCGGGGGCCCGGCCGCCGCGCCGCGGCCGGCCGCGGCGGTCCTGACCGACCCCTCGCATGGATGCACCATCCCCGGCGGCGATTCCGCGAAGAATTGGCTTGCAATCCCTCCCGACCCAGCCCACAATCTGTGGATTTTTGTCCATTGGTGTCCGGTTGTTCTCACGAGGAGGTTTTCCGATGAGACGAGCGTTGTGCGTCTGCGGGATGGCGGCGATGGCCGCCGCGTTGCTGGTCGGATCGGCAGCGGCCCAGGAGAAGAAGAACGCCGATGCTCCGCAGGGACAGGGGATGCCCATCCCCAAGCCCGGGCCGGAGCATGAGATCTTCAAGAAGGATGTGGGCGTCTGGGACGCCACGGTCGAGACGACGATGGAACCGGGGGGCAAGCCGAATGTCTCCAAGGGCGTCGAGACCAACACCCTGCTCGGCGACGGCCTGTGGCTGATCTCGAATTTCCAAAGCGAGTTCCTGGGCGCGCCCTTCCAGGGGCACGGCGTCATGGGCTATGACCCGCACAAGAGGAAGTACGTGGGGACCTGGGTGGACTCGATGTCGACGGGGCTGTCCACAACCGAGGGGACCTACGACGCCAAGACCAGGACGCTGACCACGCGGATGGAAGGTCCCGGCCCGGACGGAACGATGATGAAGATGCGGTCCACCAGCCAGTGGAAGGACGCTGACACCCGAGTCTTCACCATGTACTCCCCGGCCGGCCATGGCGAGGAGTTCGCCGTGATGAAGATCACCTACAAGCGACGCTCCGGCTCGGCGCCCGCGCGCGCGACCAACTGAGCGGGATGTGCGGTCGCCAAGCCCGACTTCTTGCACAACAAGCCGGGCTTCTTGCCAGGCGGTCCATCAACCGACTGTCCCAGGCCCGGACTCCCACCAATCGGTCCCAGATTGGCACGTCACCCTTGAGATTTTATGCGGAGCTCCGCATAGGCCTCGAATGCCCAGCCCTCGATTATGCGGAGTCCGCCCGCGCCGTCCCAAGGCCTCCGGGGCCGGCGCGGGCGACCGCTTTGCATAATCTGATCCCGACCCCTCCAGCTTCGGGCACGTCCGAGGCTTCATCCCAACTTGCTTCGGTGTCGTCGGACCGATGCGCGCAGACGTGTCCGGAACTCGGATAAGCCGTTCCGTGCCTCCGGTGGGATGATGAAGCCCCCTCCACCGCCCGCCCTTTGTCTTAGGTACCGTCCGATAGGGACCTTGATGTTCAGTGCGGGCCCTTGGCTGACTCGGACCGGCAGAGCGTCCGAGTCCGGCATTCCGTCCCGTTGGTCCAAACACGGTGATCGGCACCAGCGCCGCCGTCTTCTCGTCCATGATCCCCCGTCTTCTCGGTCCCCGAACTTGAACGAAGGATGCCCGCCCCCTGCTTTCCGTTGGCCGGACTTCGGCTGAAGAAACCCGTCTCCCTCGGCCGTTGAACGGCCGGAATGCGGCACGTACTATGGTCCGGCGCGGGGCAATCAGCGGTTTCATGGCGATTCGGCGGCCCCGACCGACCCCGATCTCTTGGCACTGGGGCATCCGAGATGAGTCTCACGAACCAGGGAGCGAGATTGTCCGATCTGCTCGGACTCAAATGGCGGCCAGTCGCACTGGCATTCCGACCATCGGCCCCGACCGGCATCAACCGGGTGGACGGGCCCAAGGCGGCTGGTTGCGCCTATTGGAGGCTCGCCGCCGACGGGAAGGTCTTCTATACCGAGGCACCCGACCATTACAACTGCCCCATCGGCGCCCATACTCACGGCCTTGATCTGCCCCCGGAGAAGGCGAAGGAACTCGAGTCGACCATCGGGACGATGGTCGGGCTCGAATACCTCCGCATGGAGGAGATCCCGGACATCCCACACGTCGAGAAGCCCTTCGGAGTCGTCGTCTACGCACCGCTCTCGGACTCGCTGTGCGACCCGGACGTCGTCCTGGTGCGGGGGAACGCCAAGCAGGTGATGCTGCTGGGCGAGGCCTCCCGTGCCGCGGGCGTGGGACACGAGGACGTCACGATGGGTCGCCCGACGTGCGCCATGATCCCCATGGCGATGCAGTCGGGGGGCGGGGTCAACAGCTTCGGTTGCATCGGCAATCGCGTCTATACCGAACTGGGGGATGACGAGCTCTACTATGCGATCCCAGGCCCGCGACTAGAGGCAGTTGTCGACAAGCTCGAGACGATCATCCGGGCGAACCGCGAACTGGAAGCATGGCACCAGGAGCGGTCAAGCTGCGTGTGCTGAACGGCCCTCTCCTCGAAGGCCACGGGTAGCCCACACTGCTAACCGCGGGCCTCGAATAGGGCGATCCGGATGGAGGCCGACCGGTCAACAATCTTCCCGTTGGAGATCCGTCTGGGGCGAGGAGCCGGCCTGGCCACGCCGGCCTTGGCCGAACGGGCCGCCCAGCGGCCAGTTGCACCCAGGCCGCCGTGTTGGCTCGCTTGAAAGACGACCAGGGACTGTGTTGGCCGGTGGCGTCCTTGCGGAAGGCCGTCGCGGACGTGGCGGCGGGGATTGACGAGCATCGCCAAGATGCCCAGGTCGCCTTGTCGCGTCCGTTGACGGCCTTGGTCACCCATGTGTTGCCGAGCTCAACCGGACCGTTGCCGCGGTTGGTCTACAACACCGATGGCGGCAGCCACCAGACCCAGCATTACCGGCGGGTGCTCCGGTGAATCAGGGATCCTCAGCACCCGGGCCGGCGGCTGACGTGGGCATGGGTAATGCGCGGCAGCTCATTACGCTATGGCGCTTTCCCCGCACGGGGCGGCGCCGGTGGCGCTTCTGGACAGTCGCCATCACGACACGGGCCTACGAGCGGCGTTCGCTGGAGCCGCTCGACTTGCTCGGCGGTGAGGACTCTCTTGGCCCGCTCAAGAAAAGCGGGGAGAGACGCTCTGACTCGTTTTCCCCAATCCTCCGGCTGGGTCGCCCCATCAGCCTTGGCCTCCTTGCTGATGCGCTCCCATTGCTGCTCCGCGATCTCCACCAGCTCGTCCGCGGTCTTCTTGTCAAGCTTTTCGGCCTTGGCGAAGGTCTTGACCCAATGAAGAGCCAGTGTATGGAACTCAATGGCCGAAAGCTCCCCGATCCGCCCTGCTTCACGCCACTCCTCCCGGTCCAACGCGTGCTTGAGCTCATCGCCCGCGAGCAGGACCACCTTGCGGTTCTCCTCGGTCAGAACCCTGCGGACCGCCTCCGCGACCTTATCCCGGTCGGTTTCACAGGTCATAGAAATGCGAATCATGGTTCCGGTGTAGTTGGCCGAGCTCGCTCCAACGCCGTCGATCTTGTCGAGGGACTCCAGCACGCCCCGCAGCATGTGGCCGCAGCCGATGCCCTTCACGGCGGGGCAAGTCAGCCCCTCCACTCGGAACGCGATCTGGCGGTCGGGGTCGGTCGGCGGGGCAACAGACTTGCCCTTCTCCGTTGGCGCGGCGGCCGTCGCTTCCTGCTCGCAGCACTGCGACATGTCAGAGCTCCCCGCTGCCGGGGAAGGGGTGTCGGTCGAGCAACACCGGACGCGCGTCCCTGTGTAGGCCAGAGCGGCGACCGGGAGAGGTAGAGCCAGCAGAACGGCCAACAAGAACCTCATGCGCATCGGAAACCTCCTCTCATGGGTGAAAGTGTTCGCACTTCGACGGATCACGACCCTGAATGGGGTAGGCGGTTCTCGATAACTACTCCACGTTAGTCGAGGAACCCGCGCGACGAGTGCAATTCCAGCCGCCGCCGCTTTTCCGCAACCTGTTCGGTGGTGGCGGCTTGTGACATCAGACGACGCAAACCCCGGGCGTCATCACGTCCAGGTAACGACCGTCCGGTCGTCGCAGAAGCCCATGAGCCAACTCACGGTCGTGCGCTTGCTCGAGGCCGGGATCGCCTCCACGCCGTGGATGTGATGGCCGTTGAACACGTAAATATCCCCCGGGCGGATGTCCAGCCGGATCGACTCGATGCCCGCGAGCAGCTCCGGCGGGTACGGGCAGCCCGAGTAGTACACGCCCAGGCGCGTCTTGCTCTCGTCGTCGGGAACGATGTTCCAGTAGACCAGGCGGCCTTTCGCGCCGTTGTTCTCCAGACAGAGGTTGACCGCACAGACGGCGTAGTTCACCGTCCGCTGGATTTCAAAGTCCGCCTGCGTGGGCTCGCGGCACTGCGACCGGTCCTCATGGGGTTGGAGCGCGAAGTCGCCCGTCGTGTTCCAGCAACGGATGTGGGCCGGGCAGGCCGGCAGCCCGTCCTTCTCGGCGAGGCGCAGGGTGATGCCCTCCGCCGCCAGTCGCGCCCCCAGGCGGTCGCGGAACCAGCGGGAGGGTTCATTGGGGATGTCCAGGACGTCGGCGAGGTGCGCGGCGATGGCGGCCGACTCCTCGAGATACGTGCGGGTGGGCTTATGATAGTGGTAGGTGCCCAGGTAGGAACCCAGCGACTTGCAGACCTCGCCGACACGCTGCCTGCGGGCTGGACTGTCCCAGAACCGCAGCAGCAGCTCGGCGGCCGCCGTCGGGTCGATCACCTGGCGAAAGACGACCCCGGCGACCCGGCCGCGCAGCACGTCCACCACGGGGTCGGGGTCGAAGCGCTGGTACTCCAGGAAGCGGAAGTACTCCGGGCCGCCCTGCCAACCGGTCAGTTGGTCCAGAGGGGGTGGGGTCGCTCCCGCCGGGGACGACCCGGAACCGGCCGCCGCGCACCGGGGTCCACCCGCGGCCGCCGGCGCGCGGCCGTCTTGCAGGAAGTTCGCAATCCGATCCATAGCTTCCTCGATTAAGGGACAGGGCGAACTTGACGAGAACCGAACGTAGCCCTCGCCGTCCGACCCGAACTCGGGGCCCGGAGTGGTCGCCACATGGGCGTGTTCGAGCAAGTCCGCCGCGAAGCGTGCCGACGTGCGGCCGCTGCCGGGCGGCAGGCGGGCGAACGTGTAGAAGCCTCCCTGGGGGGTGCAGGGAACCTCGAAGCCCAGATCCGCCAGGGAACGCAGCATGTGAGCGCTGCGCCGGCGCAGCTCGTCGCGCAGCTGCCGCTGGATGGCGTCCGCGTTTTCCAGCGCGGCGATGGCGGCCCACTGCACGAACGCGTTGGCGCAGACGAAGAGATACTGGTGCTGCCGGAGTAGCCGGTCCACGAGTCGCTTCGGAGCGATGATGTAGCCGAGCCGCCATCCGGTCATCGCGAAGGCCTTTGAGAAGCTGCCGGCGACGATCGCGTTCTCGGTGAACTCAAGGATCGTGTGTGGCCGGCCGCCGTCGAAGGTCAACCCGTGGTAGACCTCATCGGAAACGACCAAGGGGCCTAGTTCGGCGAACGCGCGCAGAGCGCGCTCGTCAGCAACGGCGCCGGTGGGGTTCGCGGGGAAGTTGATGAGGACGGCCTTGGTCCGCGGCGAGAGGCAAGGCCGTACGAGTTCTGCCGTGTAGGCGAACCGGTGCGTCTCGGTCCCGACCCAGACCACCTTGCCGCGCGCGGCTTGGACGAAGCTCGGGTACGCGGGATAGCCCGGGTTGGGAAGGATGACCTCGTCCCCCGGCGAGAGGATGCCCAGGAACAGCCCCAGCATGGCCGGCGACGAACCGGAGTTGACCAGCACCTGCGCCGGGTCCACGGAGACTCCATAGATCCGTTTGTAGTAGGCGCAGATCGCCTGCCTCAACTCGGGTAGACCGCTGCTGTCTACGTACCGCGTTCGGTTCTCCTGAACCGCCCGGATCACGCGCTCCTTGACGACCTCCGGCGTGTCCAGGTCCAGTTCGCCCTTCTCCAGGTGGATCACGCGCTTACCCTCGCGTTCAAACTTGAACGCCTCGTCGACGATCCCCATTCACGTAGGTGCCCGTCGCACCGCCGTCTCACACGCCATGATCGACCTCCGATTGGGATCACCTCTGCGAGCCACTCGTCTTACGCACACCCGCCGACGGCAGCTACCATGCAGAACGCTTGACACATGTCGACCGGCGCGAACTGAAGAACCTTCATACCGGCCTCGCTCACCATGGCCTCCCACTCGGACCGTGGCGCCAGCCGTTGGTTCGTGTACTCGTGGAGGAGTTCGTACTCGGGAACGAACAGCAGATCCTCTCGATACCTGTGGTCCGAGGTCCCCGAGACCTCGACGATCACGAGCCTCCCCCCCTCGCCCACCAGCGAAGCGATGCCCCGGAGCAGCTCGACCGTGCCGTCCCGGCCGCGCTGCCTGAGGATCTCGTGCAGGAGGAACATGACGGTCACCAGGTCTACCCCGACCCGGGCCGTGTGCGGCAGGGCCGCCAGGTCCCCGGCGTCGCCTTGGACGATCGTCAGCCGGCCTTCGAGGCCCTCGCGCTGCACCGTTTCGCGCGCCACCGCGCAGGAGTTCGGGTCCCGATCGACCCCGACGCCCTGCATCTGGCCGCTGAGCGCGCAGAGGCGCGCCAGCATCCGGGCGCTGCCGCAGCCGAGGTCGAGGACCTTCCTCGCCCCGGCTTCGCGCACGACATCCGTCACCGTTCCCAGGAGACGGTCCTCGAGAGCGCTCAGCCCGCGCGTCATCTCCTCGTGGGACCGGACGACGTCCTTGCCATACACCAGCTTGCCGGTCACCAGGTCTTCGATTCGGCTAAAGACCGGCTCGTAGGCACCGATCATGGTCGAGAGGTAACCGAAATAAGGGCTGGCATCGACCCCGCGAGCGGTGAGGCGGTAGACGTCCGGCACGACCCGCTCAAGGTAGCCGCGCACGATGAGGTAGTCGAGGAGCGGCCGCACCCGTTCCGGCTCAACGCCGTGTTCGGCGGCGATCGCTTTGACGTCGAGCTCCTTGCCGTTGGCGGCCTGCTCCAGTAGCCCCATCCGCCAAAGAGCCAGAAGGGCCTTGGCGGTGTAGTAGCCCCTGGCCAGCCGGAAGATGTCCTCCTGACCCGCGATCGTGAGCGAGGTCATCGCGCCGCCCCCTTTCCTGGCCGAGTCGATGTTCTGGTCGTGTCCTGGTCAGGCCCGCACAAGATCCAGATTCTACGCTGGTTTCCGCGATTCGGTAAGCCTTCTCATCCCATCAGACACGTGGGCCACGCGGGCCCCGTCTCTTCCTTCGCTAAGGGATCAGGAGATTCGTACCGGGCCATGTCGCCGGCCCAATCCGCAATCGCACCTTCATGACAGGATCGAGGTCGAAGGTGAGACGCGAATGGGCCTCCCGCAGGGCGTCCTCCACGAAGCTCGGGCTCTCTCCGTTCGCGAAGATGAAGCCCAGATACTTGTCCCCCTCGGGCGGTGGGGTGACCATGCCGCCGATCGGCATCGTCACCATGACCCCGCAGATGCCCGGCACGGCTTCCGCTTCCGCCGTCCCCCTGACACCGCGGTAGATGCCTTCTCCAGGGATTGGGATCATCATCACTCCATGTGCACCCGGAGCAGGGTCGAAGTCGTCGATCGGTAGACCAGTCGCCTGGCTGAGCACAAGTTCTTCCAGCGTGTGCCCCCCCTCGAAAGGCAGGGCGCGCGAACAGTGTCCGCCCATGGTGCGCGCCGCCAGCTCCAGCATCCATACACCTTGTTCGTTGACCCTTAACTCGACGTTGACTGGACCCGTGTTAAGCCCGAGCGCTCCCGTTGCACGTTGTGCGCAGGCAACGAGCTGGGCTTGCACATCACGGGGATGTCGCGAGGGCGTGGTGAGGATTGTCTCCTCGAAGAATGGACCCTCCTTGGGGTTTGGCTTGTCATAAATTGCGAGAACTCGAAGGCTGCCGTCGATGAGGATCCCGTCGACACAGAACTCCGCGCCCGGGATGTACTCCTCAACCAGCAGACGATTCGGCCCAAACCCGGCACCGGGCTGATCCAGCAGGCGCGCGACGCGGGCGAACGCTCCGATAAACTCCTCGGGATTGTTAGCGCGGATCACCCCGCGGCCCCCGGTCAGATGCAGTGGCTTCAGGACGACGGGATACCGGAGCCGGGCGGCAATCTCCGTCGCATCCTCGCTCACACTGTGGACGACGAACTTGGGCGCAGGGACTCCGGCCCTGTGGAAGAGCACGCGCATCATGTACTTGTCGCGCGTGGCCGAAAGCGCCTCGACGGGGTTGTGAGGCAGTCCCAGGAGTTCACATGTAAGCGCTGCGACCGGCGCCGCCATGTCGTCCACCGACAGGATCCCCCTCACGGGCCGCGACTCCGCGTAGCCGGCCAGAACCTGGGCGGAGCATTCCGGTTGCTCGAACGAGACCGGCAAGTAGGAGTCGACTTCTTCCGGCATCCCGTAGGAGGGGTCGAGGGCAACGATCGGCGACAACCCGAGCCTGCGGGCCGCCCGAATATAGTCCTGCGCCCGGTAAGTGTACGGAGGCACGACCAACAACACCTCACCCTTCCTCGGCTGAGGCAGGTTACAGGCGAGCCTTCGAGGAAGGTCGTACTGCAAGTACACGGCCAGCGCTCGGCTGGCCGGACTCAATTCGCACTCCATTTCCATGGTGCGCCAGACCTCACCGAGACGAGCCTCGATTCGGTCGTGTTCATGAAAACCGGGGTCACCGAGGGATTCGAATCGCCCCGGACTCCCTTCCGTCATGCGGCCTCCTTCGTAGGGGCTCAGTACCGCTGAGTCGAAAGGGAGGTCCAGAAACGCACAGATTCTCCGCATCTCAGCCTCCGGGTCACGCACTAGCTCTTCGAACCGGACGAAGAGTTGGCGGCCGTAAGGCACTCCACGCAGAAAACGGAGAATGTTCAGGTTTGGTAATGTCCAGAGTTCCTCCGCCATCCGGAACGCGGCGAGCCGAGAGACATGCTGCAAGTAGTTCCGCTGGAGCGATTCGATGACCGCGTTCGGATGTCGGACGAGGTGGAGAAAGTGCGCGGCAGGGCTGAGCCACCGCGTCTTCTCGAGGAAGGCGACGCACGAAGCATTCAGCGTGGATTTGTCCACCAAGCGGCGGGGCGCGGCCATCTCGCGAAGCACGTGGTACATCTCTTCCACCGGGAGATCGCGAGCGACCCACTGTCGCAACCAAGATTCGCTCCTGTCGGCATCCTCGCCCCGGAGATGCATCACCGCTTCCGTAAGCCCCACGCGAAGATCGCAAGCCATGGCACACGCGGCGATCGAACGGAGCCGCCGCTCGCGTTCCGCCATGGAACAGAACGGGAGCAGGTTCAACTCGGGAGGGCTGAATAGCTGGGGGTGACCGGCGAGCATCACCCGGAGCAGGGTCGATCCGGAACGAGGGCTCGCCAGCAGGAAGACCATTTCGGGCGGCATGTGTCGCGGTCGG
>Ga0070738_10006146_pt1 | contig 12761 bp, 10 predicted proteins | sample Coa_R2_2_FD_66446 | JGI IMG/M metagenome (GOLD analysis project Ga0070738, IMG submission 66446) | Surface soil microbial communities from Centralia Pennsylvania, which are recovering from an underground coalmine fire - Coalmine... | ecosystem: Environmental > Terrestrial > Soil > Unclassified ... | reverse complement strand
CGTATACACGATTGGGGCGGCCGCGGAGAAGATCGAGTCGCATATTTCGGGAGCGACTGAGGTTTTGCGCACCGGAACGCTGGAAAATGCGGTGCGCCGTGCGACCGAGATGGCGAAGCCAGGAGACATCATCTTGTTGGCGCCGGCCTGCGCAAGTTTTGATCAGTTCACCGGATACGAGCAGCGTGGAAGAGTTTTCAAGGAACTGGTTGCAGGGTTGCAAGTGCCGGTGAGTAGATAGCACTCAGTATTCAGCCGTCAGCATGCAGCACTGGATGCGCGAAGAGCCGAAAGCGAAGAGCTGACAGCCAATATGTTTTTCAGCAGGGCAAATTCCGGAGCACCACTTGGCTAAACGCGTCAGCGTTGATAAAACTCTTTTTACGGTTACGCTGCTGCTGGTTTTTATCGGCCTGGTGATGGTCTTCAGCGCTTCGGCGGTGATGGCCAAAGATCGTTTCGGGTCGCCGTACGGATTTCTGATCCGGCAGTTCCTGTGGGCGGTGGCGGGTATCGGCGCGATGTTCGGGTTGATGAACGTCGACTACAAGCGCTACAAGAATTCCGGCGTGGTGTTCTCGCTTCTAGGTCTGACGACAATTCTTCTAATTTCGGTCTTCTTTCTCGACCGCTCTCACAATACTCACCGCTGGTTCCGCGCGGGCCCGTTCTCGTTTCAACCATCGGAGCTGGCAAAGCCCACGCTTATCTTATTTCTGTCCTACTTCCTGGAATCGCGCACCAGACAGATGGAGGACTGGCGTCACACGCTGCTGCCCGCCATTGCGCCCACACTTTTTCTCTCAGCGCTTATCGCAGCGCAGCCCGATCTGGGCACGGCGATCGCGTGTGCGGCAATTACAGCTGCCATCATGTTTGTGGCAGGAACGGAATGGAAATATTACCTGTATGCAGTTGCTCCGCTGCCGATCCTGTTTTACTTCCTGATCTGGCGAGTGCCATGGCGTCACCAGCGCATACTGGCATACGCGAATCCGTATTCTGATCCGCTCGGTCGCGGCTTCCACATTATTCAGTCATTAATCGCGGTGAGTACTGGCGGCTTTTCCGGGCTCGGCCTGATGGAGGGGCATCAGAAACTGTTTTTTCTACCCGAGCCGCACACCGACTTCATCTTCGCCGTGATCGGGGAGGAGTTCGGATTAATTGGCACAATCGTGGTGCTGACGCTGTTTGCCATATTTCTCTATCGCGGCGTGCGGGCGGCAGTCCTGACGCGTGATGTCTTCGGCAAGTACCTGGCTGCCGGCATCGCCTCAATGATCGTGATCCAGGCGCTGTTCAACATAAGCGTAGTGGTTGCGCTACTGCCGACCAAAGGTATTCCGCTGCCCTTTATCTCTTATGGAGGATCGTCGCTTTTCGTGATGCTGGCGAGCGTAGGAGTTCTGCTGAACATCACCAAGCAGACGGACTAGCATGAGGGCCGTACTGGCGGGAGGTGGAACGGGCGGCCATGTCATCCCAGCGCTGGCGATCGCAAGGGAACTCCAGAATCTTTATCAGGCAGAAGTGCTATTTGTTGGGACTGCGCGGGGTATGGAAACCCGACTGGTTCCCGCTGCCGGATACCGGCTCGAACTGATCAAAGTGGGCCAACTGAACCGCGTCAGCCTGGCCACTCGCGTCCGAACTCTGGTGGATCTTCCCATGTCGGTGGCACATTCGGCGCGACTGCTTGGAAATTTCAACCCAGACGTCGTGATTGGAGTGGGCGGGTATGCCTCCGGACCCGCGATGGCTGCGGCGTGGCTGAAAGGCATCCCTAGCTTGATTTTCGAACCCAACCTGATTCCGGGTTTTACAAATCGCATGGCAGCGAGGATGGCGTCGGAAGCCGCGGTTCAGTTCGAGCAGACTGGATCGTATTTTCGGAAGGCGAAGGTCACGGGTGTGCCGGTACGCGAATCATTCTTCCAGATTCCGGCCCGACCTTCGGAGGCGGTGACCACGCTCCTGGTCTTCGGCGGTAGCCAGGGATCGCGAGCCATTAACCGCGCGGTGTTAAGTGCCTTGCCTCTGCTGAAGGAGCGAATGTCGGACTTTCACCTGATCCATCAAACCGGCGAGCGCGAATATAATGACGCTCGCGAGGCGTACGCGAAATCCGGGCTTTCAGCAGAGGTGTTTCCCTTTATCAACGATATGGCACAGGCCTTCTGCCGGGCAGATCTGTTGCTCTGCCGATCGGGGGCGAGTACGGTAGCAGAAATCGCTGCGGCGGGAAAAGCTGTGGTATTCATTCCGCTGCCGACGGCGGCAGACGATCATCAGCGGAAGAACGCGGAAGCGCTGGTCGAGGCAGGAGCGGGAGTGTTGCTTCCGGAGAAGGAACTGACGCCGGAGCGGCTGGCGGATACGCTGGTCGGGTTGCTGGCGGATCGGGCGAGACTGGCACGCATGTCGCTAGCAGCGAGAAACCTGGCGCATCCGGATGCGGCAAAGGAAATTGCTGGAATGGCAGCGAGGCTGGCGGGAGTGGGTAGAGATTGATGCACGGCCGCCGTGTTCTATTCGCGCCCGTGTGTGGCCTTCGGTTTTGCTCGCTCATTATGTGAGCGCCAGACGCGCTCACGACAGCCGGCCGGAGGCCGGCGCTACAAAAACTCAATGTTTGCCAAGATACAACGCATTCACTTTGTTGGGATCGGTGGAATCGGGATGAGCGGGATCGCCGAGGTGCTGATTAATCTCGGGTTCAAGGTTTCCGGCTCCGACCTGAAGGCCTCCGCTATCACGCACCGCCTCGCCGGTATGGGGGCGATTACTTTTGAAGGTCATCGAGCCGAAAACATCGCCGGCGCCGAGGTCGTCGTCACCAGTTCCGCCATCTCTCGCGAAAATCCTGAAGTCGCCGAAGCGCATCGCTTGCACATTCCGGTGATCCAGCGGGCCGAAATGCTGGCGGAGCTAATGCGGCTGAAGTACGGCATTGCAGTAGCCGGCATGCATGGGAAGACGACGACCACGTCAATGGTTGCGGCAGTGCTCGCCGGGGGAAATCTTGATCCGACCATTATTGTTGGTGGACGCGTGGATGCGATGGGTTCGAACGCCCGACTCGGGAAATCGCATTACCTGGTTGCGGAGGCTGATGAAAGTGACCGTTCGTTCCTGAAGCTCTCGCCCATAATCTCCGTTGTCACGAATATCGATCGCGAGCACATGGATACGTATCGAGACATGCAGGACGTGGAGGACACGTTTGTCGATTTCATGGATCGAGTTCCGTTTTACGGGATGGTGGTCGCCTGCAATGACAACGATGGGTTGCGGACGCTACTTCCGCGAGTGCAGCGGCGAACTGTGACCTACGGGTTACGGGAAGATTCCGATTTCCGCATCCTCGCTGCCGAGTCCGAGTTGGCGAAAGATGGGCCGGTGCCGTTAAGCCGTTTTCGCGTGCAATACAAAGGCAAGCTGCTGGGCGAGTTTCATCTGCACGTGCCAGGGGCGCACAACGTGCTGAACGCGACTGCGGCAATCGCTGTTGGCGTTGGACTGGATGTTTCGGTAGAACAGATTCGCGACGCGCTGGTGTCGTTCCATGGAGTGGATCGGCGCTTCCAGTTGCGGGGCGAGGTGGATGGCATCCGGGTGATCGATGACTACGGCCATCATCCCACCGAAATCAAGGCGACATTAGCCGCCGCGCGGCAGATTACCCAGGGTAAGCTGCACGTGATTTTCCAGCCGCATCGCTACACGCGCACGCAGTTGCTGCTCGACGATTTCGGCCGCGCCTTCGGTGATGCCGATAGCGTGTTCGTCCTCGACATCTACGCAGCGAGCGAGAAGCCGATCGCAGGAGTAACGGCGGAATCGGTCGCCGCGAAGATCGCTGCTTCGAGTCAGCCAGCGATGTATGTGAGTTCGTTTTCCGATGCGATCACCGCCGTGACTGCCGCGGCTCATCCGAAAGACATGATCATTACCCTCGGAGCCGGAAGCGTTTCGCAATTGGGGCCGCAGATAGTAGAGGCGCTGGGGGCGAAAACGGCGGCGGCGCGAGCATGGTGATTGCGACCCAGGTTAGCGTCCAATAGAAGGACGCGAACCCTGGGACACCGAGCACCAAGCTGCCGCGACTCGAAAAGCTCCGCAGGTACCCAATCAGCTAGCGCAAATCAGAAAATTCTCATCATGAAACACGCACGAACACGGTATAGTTTGTGAGCGGGCGTTTCTCAACGACGAATCTGTATTAATGGCGCGGAATAATCCAGTTATCCCCAACGAGGAAGACCTGCGGGGCGACGAAATTGCCTCTTCTCCTCCGGAGCAATCCGCGCCCGACTCGCGTTTCGCCGATCTCGAACCCGATCAGGAGCAGCCATTTCTCCGGGCGCAGAAGCGCGTCCCGATTCGCCGTGGCGCGCTGCCAAAGAAGACTGCAGGAAGGATTAAAGTTGCATTCTACGCCGTGGTCGTGGGAGCGCTCTGCGGCACGATTGGCGGATTTATCTATCACTACGGGGCTGGCTCCTGGCGGTTCCGTCTCGACTCCAGCGACAACATCGAGATCAGCGGTAACCAGAACGTCACCCATCGCCAGGTGATGGAGGTTATGGGCGCGGATATTGGCCGCAACGTATTCTTCATTCCATTGGAGCAGCGACAGAAACAGCTTGAAGAGATTTCCTGGGTCGAAACGGCCGCCGTGGCGCGTCTATTGCCCAATCGCATGAAGGTGGAAATTCGCGAGCGTACCCCGGTGGCGTTTGTGCAGTTTGGATCGCGAATCTCGCTCATCGACCGCTACGGCGTGATTATGGAAATGCCCAACGGTGCCGGGAAGAAGTATTCCTTTCCCGTACTGCTGAACATGAAGGACGATGAGCCGCTTTCGACACGTGCTGCACGCATGAAGCTGTATTTGCAGTTGATCAGCGACCTGGATTCGGGGGGCAACCACTACTCGCGCGATCTGAGCGAAGTCGATGTAACTGACCCAGACGATGTGAAGGTCACAGTGGCAGATCCCGACGGGGAGGTGCTGGTGCATCTTGGCGGATCGAATTTTGCCGATCGCTTCAAGATTTTCAAAACGCATTTATCAGAGTGGCGCAGCCAGTTTCAAAAGCTGGATTCAGTCGACCTCCGCTACGACAACCAGGTGATCGTGAATCCCGACTCGCCCGCCGCAGTTCCGGCTCAGCCTAAGGCGATGCCTGTCTCAGCCACTCCGGTTCCCAAGTGGGCGGCGAAGAAGCCCGCAGCGCAGGTGAAACACAAATGGGTTCCGAAGCATAAAAAAGCTCCGAAAGTGACACACGTGCAACGCAGCAATAGTAATGAGTAAAGTGAATCAGACATTTTTAACGGCCATTGACGTTGGGAGCGCAAAGACGTGCGCGCTGGTGGCCGAGGTTACCGATGCCGGATTGAAGTACCTGGGTCACGGTATCTGCGAGTCTCGTGGCTCGCGCAAGGGCGTCATCATTGACCTGGAGAAGGCCGTTGCCTCGGTGCAGAAGGCCGTGGAACAAGCCGAAGATCTGGCCGGTGCTCCGGTAGAACGCGCGGTCATCGGTATCGCAGGTGCGCATATCCGCGGACTGAATAGCCAGGGTGGGATTACCTTTGGCGCCCGGGCGCGCGAGATTTCACGCGAAGATATCCGTGCTTCAGTGGACCGGGCGCGCGCCATGGCTTTGCCACCGGATCGGCAGATTCTCCATTTGCTTCCGCAGGAGTTCATTCTCGACGAACAATCGGGTGTGCAGGATCCGCTTGGCATGATGGCGACGAAACTGGAAGCGCGCGTCCACATTGTTACTGCGTCTTCCTCTGCTACTCAGAACGTGGTGACTGCGGTAAATAAAGGCGGAGTGCAAGTGGACGACACCATATTTGAAGCGCTTGCCGATGCTGATGCCGTCCTTCGGTCCGATGAGCGCGAGCTGGGCGTGTGTCTTGTCGACATCGGCGCCGGCTCTACGGATCTGATCATCATCGAGGAAGGTGCGGTTGTGCATACCGCCTGTATACCGATTGGCGGCGATCACTTCACGAATGATGTGGCGGTGGGGTTGCGCACTCCCCTGCAGGATGCGGAAAAGATTAAGAAATCGTTTGGTAACGCAATCGTCACACGAATTCCGGAGACGAACGAAATCGAAGTGCCATCGGTTGGCGACCGGCCATCGCGACTGATGCCGCAACGGCAGCTAGGTGAGATTCTTGAGCCCCGGGCACGCGAACTTTTCGAGATTATGCGTGACCATCTGAGGCAATCGGGTGTATTTGATTTGTTAAATGCAGGATTTGTGTTGACCGGTGGCGGTGCAAAGCTGAACGGAATGCTGGAAATGGCTGAACAAGTATTACGGAAGCCTATCCGTTATGGTCTGCCAATGCCGATTTCCAAGATTCCCGCTGCACTGGTCGACGCGGAATACACGACCGTGATTGGCAGTGTGCTGTATGCGTATCGAGCACGGCAGTTGCGCCCTATGAATGACAATGGACTTGCTTCACGACTGAAGGCAATCTTCGCGCGCCGTGATGCCTGAGGCCGTTGTACTGGGATCGCGAACAGCGATTCTCTGACAGAGACACCCGACAGGGTAACGATTCATGGCCATGCACGACGCTGAGAATTCAACAAGAAGGCGGAGATGAGTACAGAAAAGGACATTCGAATTCACTTCAACGAAGAGCCCACGAACAGCGCCAAGATCAAGGTTGTCGGAGTGGGTGGCGGCGGCAGCAATGCCGTAAACCGCATGATCGACGCGAACATGGAAGGCGTTGATTTCATTGTCGCGAATACAGACTTGCAGGCGCTGAAGATGTCGCGCGCCCCGGTAAAGTTGCAACTGGGTGTGAAACTCACCAGCGGCCTGGGTGCGGGTGCAAATCCGGAGGTCGGCCGTAAAGCCGCGCTGGAGGACGCCGATAAGATTATCGAGTCGTTGGAAGGCGCCGATATGGTGTTTGTTACCACCGGCCTCGGTGGCGGGACCGGGACGGGCGCGGCGCCAATCATTGCCTCACTCGCGAGCGAGATGGGAGCGCTGACAGTAGCAGTGGTGACCAAGCCCTTCGGATTCGAAGGACGACGTCGCCAGCAGCAAGCCGAGCGCGGCCTTGCCGAACTGATCGAATCGGTGGATACCGTCATCGTGATCCCAAATGAAAAGCTGTTGGCGGTGGCGCGAGATGCTGGATTCTTTCAATCGTTTCGAGTGGCCGACGACATTCTGCGGCAGGCAGTGCAGGGAATTTCGGACATCATCACAATTCCCGGCATCATCAACCGTGACTTTGCCGATGTGAAGGCAATCATGGCGGGGATGGGCTACGCCGTAATGGGTACCGCAACGGCAACCGGAGATGCGCGCGCGATCGAAGCGGCCCAGCGTGCCATTGCTTCGCCATTGCTTGAAGCCGGAGCGATCGACGGAGCACGCGGCATCCTGATCAACATAACCGGGTCGAGTTCGCTGAAGTTGGCTGAGGTGAACGAAGCCTCCAGCATCATCCAGAATGCTGCGCACGAAGACGCCAATATCATCTTTGGAGCGGTGCTCGACGAGAAGATGAAGGACGATGTAAAGATTACTGTCATCGCCACTGGATTCCGAAGCGAGTGGATGCGCAAGCGCGAACCACGAGCAAGTAGCGCAGCCGTCGCAATTTCGCAGATCCGGACAAGTGCCTACACGCCGCCTGCGCCTGTGGAAATCTTCGAGCCAGAGCCTGAGCCAGTGTTGGAACCGGTGGTGGTTCCGGAACCTACGCCGATGGTGCAGGTTGCCGCAGGTCAAATGCGTGAACCTAGAGTCTTGCCGGAGGTTACGCCAGCGGTGAGCACCGGGTTCGGTCAGGACGATCTGGATATCCCCGCATTCATGCGCAAGCGTGGTGAAGCCTGAACCAATGGCCTTATCTGCCCCAGGTTAACGTCCGAAAGCAGAACGTAACCTGGGGCACAAGCCACGCACTGGTTCTAACTCTAGTTATTAACCGAAGTTATCGAAACGAGTATTCCTTAGAGCTGCGGGTTTCATCTAAGGGAAGGTAAGTTGCTGGTTTCGGGCGAGCGGTCCGCCGGTTACCGGGCAGGTTACCTGGGAGTAGCACTTATGCCGAAGTGGTTGGTAAGGAAACTCTTATTAGTACTTGGGTTCATTGCACCACGGAATGCTTGGTAATTCAGGTGAGTTGATCTAATCTCGTTTAAGGGCGCAGTTCCTCCTTGCACGACCTCCAGTGAATTGCTCGATCTGCAAGGATATTTTGCTTTTGATTTGAAAATTAGGAAATGTGATGGGTTCAGGGTCTCGGGTAGCCAATCTTTTCTGGGTTCTTGTCGTGGTCGCCAGCCTTGCTCTCTCCGTGAGCGCGGCGACGGTTTCCGGCCGCACACATAAAAAGACTACAGCGAAAGTTACTGAGAACGCTCGTACGCAACGGCGGATGCGCAGTTTGCGTCATAGCCGAACGGTCGCCGGTTCGCGTGCTTCGCGGGCGCGCTTGCGTCGGGTTCATCACCGGTATTACGAGCGTTTTTATACCAGTTCTTTTGCGGAAAATCAGGATGCCCTTGACGCGAAGGGCGGCGAAGATCCGGTTGTTCGCCAAGCCGCGATTGAGGCCCTGGGTGACATGAATGGCACTGTCGTCGCCGTCGACCCGGATACTGGACGAATCCTGGCAATGGTGAACCAGCCTCTAGCGCTGTCGGAAGGAGCGCAGCCCTGTTCGACCATTAAGCTCTCCGTTGCACTGGCTGCGTTAAGCGAGGGCATTGTCACCAAGGATACAAAGATCAACGTAGGCGGCTGGCGCCTCAACATGACCGAAGCGCTCGCGCATTCCAACAACGCCTACTTCGAGGCTTTGGGCCGCAAGCTTGGGTTTGAACGCGTCGCTTATTATTCCCATCAGTTCGGGCTCGGTGAACTCGCCGGATATCACATCGCGGGCGAGCATCTGGGAACGTATCCAAGTGAAGAAATCGACCAGAAACTTGGCGGTGTAGGCCGCATGTGCTCCTTTGGCGAAGGCGTTTCGATGACGCCGCTGCAACTGGCTGCGCTGGTGTCAGCAATCGCAAACGGCGGAACGTTGTATTACCTGCAACATCCTACGACGCCGGACGAAGTTGCGAATTTCAAGCCAATGGTGAAGCGGCATCTTGATATCGGTGGAGTCATTCCACAAATTCTCGATGGTATGGCTGGCGCTGTGCGCTACGGGACAGCGCGGAGCGTACGCTACAACTTCAGCGAGCAAGAAATCCTCGGGAAAACCGGCACCTGTTCGAAAGATGGAACTCGCTTTGGCTGGTTCGCGTCATTCGCCAATACCGATCGAGGCAAGATCGTTGTCGTGATGTTCCTACGCGGCGGACGCCCTACATTCGGGCCGAAAGCAGCGGAGTTGACCGGAGTGATGTATAAGGACCTCAACGACCACAATTATTTCGCCGGACCAGTCGTTCCTCAGGTCGAGCGCGCAACCCAGACGGTGGGGGTTTCGCAATAAAAAGTGGTCAGTGATTGGCGGCTAGTGGTTAGTCGGGGCAGCCGGGTGGCTGCCCCGAAATATTTCTCGAGGCCAATCATGCCGCAAGTTGTGTGAAAAAGGGCGGACAGGAATGTCCGCCCCACACAAGACAAGCCGCCGAGTGCGGCTGCCCATTGGTTTGCTATACCTGTGGTGCCTTTCTGCTCCAGTCGCGGATCTTGGTTATCTCCGCAGATGGAATATGCAGGAATTCAAGAAATTCCTGATGTTCGGTCGGCGCTGACTTTTCGAACTCCGCGTGCCAGCGATGCATGTCGGCTTCGCTGAAGCCAGAGGCCTTCATAATCGACACCCATTTTTCTTTGGTAACCACGTTCATCCTCCGGAACGATTTTTTGTTCTGCAGCAGTTTGAGAATTGCGCGTTGATGATCTCGAAGCTGGCTGATTTCGGCGTCGAGTTCAACGAGCCTCCGTTGCAGGACAGATGAGGCATCACTCTCCGGGCGCGACAAGATAGCGCGGATATCCGCGAGCGCCAGACCTGCATTGCGATAAACGCAGATCTGCTGCAAGCGTCGAAGATCCTGCAGGCCGTAGCTGCGATAGTTGCCGCCCGAGCGAACCGGCTTCGCAATAAGGCCGATCGATTCGTAATAGAGCAGCGTACTGCGACTCAGTCCGCATTGTCGCGCAAGTTGAGTAACGGTCATCATCGGTCAGACCTCATGGTGAACCCTAAAGTTGTAGACAGGTCAATGTAATTGTTAATCGGGTGATCTGGTAATCGGGTAATTGAGGTGATCGACTACGCTGAATGCTGGGACTAGAAGCGTTGGATCGGTAACGATTGTTGACAATGAGGTCAAGAAATCAACGCTGGATATGCACCTTTGCGTGATGTGAGGTGTAAATCGGATGGAACCTGCGCAAGATTTCCTGAGACACTGGAAGTTGACGAAAGAGAGCGCAGTGGAAAGCTGGTTACCTAAATCCCTACTTTGTCTCAGAGATTACAACCGCAAGAAGTTCCTTTCTGACCTGATCGCCGGCATCACCGTGGGTCTGGTGGCACTGCCGTTGGCGATGGCATTTGCAATCGCTTCCGGGGTTCCGCCGCAGACCGGCCTGTATTGTGCCGTGGTCGCCGGGTTCCTGATCTCCGCACTGGGTGGTTCGAAGACACAGATCGGCGGTCCGACCGGAGCATTCGTTGTCATCGTGTCGGGCATCGTCCTGAAGCACGGCATCGAGGGACTGTACATCTGCACCCTTCTGGCCGGGATTATGCTGGTCGTCCTGGGCGTGACGGGCTTTGGATCGGCGGTGAAGTTTATTCCGCGCCCGGTCGTTGTTGGGTTCACCAACGGCATCGCCGTAATTATCGCCAGCACCCAGGTGAAGGACTTTTTCGGACTGCGCGTGGACCATGTTCCGGGGGAGTTCGGCGCGCGAGTGCAAGCTCTGGCCCGCGGATTCCATACTCTCGATATTCGAACCACGCTGCTTGCGGTTGGAGCTTTACTGGTAATTCTGGTGATGCCGCGCTTACTCCCGAAGATCCCGGGCACGATTCTGGCATTACTCGCCGGAACTGGCGTGGCAGTTGCGCTGAAGTTGCCGGTGGAAACCATTGGTACGCGTTTTGGCGGAATTCCCAGCGGAGTGCCGAAGCTCGACATACCTCCGTTTCAGTTTTCCATGGTGCATTCGCTGATCGGGCCTGCGGTTACCGTGGCGATGCTCGGCGCGATCGAGTCATTGATGTCAGCGGTTGTTTCGGATCGAATGAGCCATGACAAGCACAACCCGAATGTCGAACTGATCGGGCAGGGCGTTGCTAACATCGTGTCGCCGATGTTCGGCGGACTTCCCGCAACCGGCGCTATCGCGCGGACCGCCACCAGCATCCGATCCGGAGCCCAGAGTCCAGTCGCCGGAATAATTCACGCAGCTACGCTACTGGCGATCCTTCTGTTTGCCGCGCCGCTGGCGAAGTTCATTCCTTTATCGGTGCTCGCGGCAATTCTGTTTGTGGTTGCCTACAACATGGGCGAGTGGAAGGAAATCCCAGACATCCTGAAGCTGACCAAATCAGAAATATCGGTATGGCTTGCCACGTTCCTGCTGACAGTTTTTGCCGATCTCACGGTTGCTGTGGAATTCGGAATGATCCTCGCTACGCTGCTATACATCCGCAATGTGACCAGTACAACCACAGTATCGGTAGTCACCGAGGACTATATCGAGGATGGACAAGTGCACAGCCTTCAAGGCAAACATATCCCAAAGTACTTGCGCATCTTCCGCATCCATGGACCGTTCCTGTTTGGCGCAACGGAGAAGATATCGACTATTTACGAGCAGATGGAGGAACTGCCGCCGATCGTCATCCTGCGATTGCGGAATATGACTGCGATCGATGCGACTGGTATCCAGGCACTGGAGACACTGGCAGAGGATCTCGATAAATCGGGGCGCACTCTGATTCTCTGTGGAGCGAGAGAACAGCCGGCAATCATGATGGCAAAAGCCGAATTCGAGCGCCATGTCGGCGCCGAAAACATTTGTCCGCACGTGCAAGCTGCTCTGGACCGTGCACGCGCGATTCGGGCTGACCAGGTACTGGTGCGATCTGTCGGACGGATGTAAGCCATATTCGATTACAGAAAGTTCATGACGAGCTTCTGCTCGTACTGGTTGAGCACGTCTCGCCAGTGCGGTAGATTCGTAGGGAATGACTTCTGTGGGAGAGTGATGTGTCGGTTTGGAAAACGATCAGTACGCGTATATTGCCAGTTACGGTTGCGACTGCGGTTCTTGGGGGGACCCTGATAGCGCAGGAGCCGGGGTGGGTAAAACACGTGCCGGAAGCGGATCGGACCCGCACTAATCCGTTAGTGAACCAGCCCGATGCTGCCGAAGCAGGACAGAAGCTGTACGGAGAAAAGTGTGCTCGCTGCCATGGCGCACATGGAGAAGGGAAGGGACACTCCCCTTCCCTGCAGACCAAGAAAGTTCACGATCTGACTGCCGGCGAGCTGGAGTGGGTGATCGATCACGGTTTCAGCTTCCACCGAATGCCGGCTTTCGATTCGCTCACGCAAGATCAACGCTGGCAGATCGTTTCCTACGTGCAATCGCTTCCTGTGTCGAAGTAGGGTTACTGCGGCGGCGGGGCCGGTGGCAATTTGATCTGCACAGGCTTGTCGTCCACTACTCGATAATCGCTCGGGATGCTGAACAGCGATGGATCGGGCTCCG
>Ga0070738_10006144_pt1 | contig 12765 bp, 12 predicted proteins | sample Coa_R2_2_FD_66446 | JGI IMG/M metagenome (GOLD analysis project Ga0070738, IMG submission 66446) | Surface soil microbial communities from Centralia Pennsylvania, which are recovering from an underground coalmine fire - Coalmine... | ecosystem: Environmental > Terrestrial > Soil > Unclassified ... | reverse complement strand
ACCCTGCGCGGCGCCAAGGTGCGCGATGCGCTGAAATGGTCCGACTATCTCGACCAGGCGCTGACCTACACCGCTGACAGCGAGGTCGTTTTCACCCAGCATCACTGGCCGGTGTGGGGCAAGGACAACATCCGCGAGTCCATCATCAAGCAGCGCGATGCCTACAAGTTCATCCACGACCAGACCGTTCGCATGATGAATGCGGGCCTCACCGGGCCGGAGATCGCGGACAAGATCGAACTGCCGCCGTCGCTGCAAAGCTATCTCGGCGTTCACGGCTACTACGGCACGGTGCGCCACAATGCGCGTGCGGTCTATCAGTTCTATCTCGGCTGGTTCGACGCCAATCCCGCCAATCTCGACGAACTGCCGCCGGTGGAGAAAGCCAGGCACTACGTGGCGCTCGCTGGCGGCGTCGACAACATCCTCACCAATGCACAGAAAGCCTACGAGGCCGGAGACTTCCGCTGGGCCGCGGAAGCCCTCGAGCAGGCGGTTTATGCCGAGCCGGGCAATGCGGCTGCGAAGGAGCTGCTGGCGCGCACGTTCGAGCAGATGGGTTACATGGCGGAACCAGGCCCGTGGCGGAATTTCTACCTGACCGGCGCGTTCGAATTGCGCAACGGCGGGCCGAAGACGGGCAAGTCGCTCGACGTCATGATGGACATGCTGCAGCAGACTCCGGTGGAGCGCTTTCTGGAACGAATGGCGGCCTCGATCGATCCGGCCAAGGCGGCCTCCTCCGATCTGAAGATCAACCTGGTCTTCTCCGACCTGAACGAGAGCTATGTGCTGTGGATCGAGAATGCGGTCTTGCATTTCCGGAAAGGCGAGCCCGCTTCCGATGCCAACGCGACGCTGACGCTGACAAAGCCGTTCTTCCTGCGGCTGATGACCGGGCAAGCCGGCGCGAGCGATCTTCTGTTCTCCGGCGACGTCAAGACCACCGGCAGCAAGATCGATCTCGGCCGCTTTCTCCTCATGATCGACAAGGCGCCCGGCGCATTTCCGATCGTGACGCGGTGAGGACCCGGTCCTTGTGGCTTTGCCAGGCGGCCGCTTCGATCTAACATTGCCCTAGTCCCGCAACGCAGACGGGATGATCTGATATTCGGGCAAATGGAACGAACAGGAATGAACCAGGCTGCCTACGCCGCCGTCGATTGGGGCACCAGCAGCTTCCGGCTTTGGCTGGTTGATCGCGCAGGAAAGGTGCTTGCCGAACGGCGCAGCGAGGAAGGCATGACGGCGGCGGCCAAAATAGGCTTTGCGGCCGTGCTGCAATCGCATCTCGCAAGCGTGAGCGCCGCTCCCGATATGCCTGTCATCATCTGTGGCATGGCCGGCGCGCGCCAGGGCTGGGTCGAAGCCGGTTATGTCGATACGCCTGCCCCGCTCGATGCGATCCTGGCGGGCGCCGTGACCGCGCCGGGACAATCGCGCGATATCCGCATCCTGCCGGGAATCGCGCAGCGCGACGTGAATGCACCGGATGTGATGCGTGGCGAGGAGACCCAGCTGCTCGGCGCGCTCGCCGAGAATGCGACGGGCGAGGCACTGGTGTGCATGCCGGGCACGCATTCGAAATGGGTCGAGATTCGCAGCGGAACAGTCGCGCGATTTGCGACTTTCATGACGGGCGAGCTCTTCGGCGCGATCTCGCACCAGACCATCCTGTCGCATGCGATCGCCGGGGCCGAAGCGGCCGAGGACCGCGCCGCGTTTCAACAGGCGGTCGCCGAAGCGTTCAAGACGCCTGCGCTGGCCGCCAACTTGCTATTTCGGGTGCGCTCGCGTCAGCTGCTGTTCGGCGGCACGGCGGCGGCCGCGCGCGAGACGATCTCGGGGACGCTGATCGGGCTCGAGCTGGCGGCGGGACTGGGGAAAGACGCGCCGCGCCAGGGCATCACGCTGCTGGCATCGGGCAGGCTCGCGGCGCTCTATCGATTGGCGTTTGACACGCTATCGGTTGCCGTGCAGTCCATCGATGCCGATGACGCCGTGCTGGCCGGCCTTTCCAGGGCCGCCGCGGCGATCTGGACGAGATAAGAGGATCGAACGACCGATGAGCCATGTCCCCTTCCCCGCGATGAAGCATCCGCTGGTCGCGATCCTGCGCGGCATCAGGCCTGACGAAACCATGGTGATCGTGGACGAGTTGATCGAGAGCGGCTTCACGGCGATCGAGATCCCGCTCAACTCGCCCGACCCGTTCCGCTCCATCGAGATGGCCGTGAGGATGGCCCCTCCCGAGGTGCTGATCGGCGCCGGCACCGTGCTGACCACCGAGGCGGTCGATCAGCTGCATGAGGTCGGCGGACGGCTTATGGTGACACCGAACACGGACGCCGACGTGCTCACGCGCGCACGGGTGCGCGGCATGGTCACCATGCCCGGCGTGTTCACGGCGTCAGAAGCGCTGCTGGCGGCCAAATGCGGCGCCTCCAGCCTGAAATTCTTTCCGGCGAGCGTGCTCGGCGCATCAGGCATCACCGCGATCCGTGCCGTGTTGCCGGCCGATCTGATGATCGCGGCGGTCGGCGGCGTCTCCGACAAGAATTTCGCCGACTACGTCAACGCCGGCATTTTTGCTTTTGGCCTCGGCTCGAGCCTCTACAAGCCGGGCATGACTGCGGCGGAGATCAAGGAGCGCGCGAGGGTGACGATCGACGCCTACGACGCGGCGGTGCAAAGCGTGATGAGCTAAGCTGGCCCAACCGGCTTTCCTTCACCCGCCCATGGAGGGGGCGGGTGGGAGTATCGGCGCTGCCTCAGCATCGCTCCCTAATGACGGTGCCTACTCCGCCGCCTGCCGGACATGACGCGCGGTCGGCGTGCGCATGGTGACGAGCTCTTCGGCGGCCGTCGGATGCAGCGCGACCGTTGCATCGAAATCAGCCTTGGTCGCCTTCATCTTCACCGCGATGGCGACCGCCTGGATGGTCTCGGCGGCATAATCGCCGACGATGTGGCAGCCGAGCACGCGGTCAGTCGCGCCGTCGACCACGAGCTTCATCAATATGCGGGTGTCCCGGCCCGACAGCGTCGCCTTCATCGGCCGGAACGTCGTCTTGTAGATGTCGACATGGCTGAACTGCGCCCGCGCCTGCGTCTCCGTCAGCCCGACAGTGCCGACCTCCGGCTGCGAGAACACCGCGGTCGGAATGTCGACATGGTCGGCCTTGACGTCGCGCTTGCCGAACACGGTGTCGGCGAAGGCATGGCCCTCGCGGATCGCGACCGGCGTCAAATTCAGCCGATGGGTGACGTCGCCGATGGCATAGATGTTCGGCACGCTGGTTTGCGAATACGCGTTGACCGCGATGCCGCCATTGGCCGGATTGATGGCGACGCCCGCCTTCTCCAGCCCGAGATTGGCGACATTGGGATGCCTGCCGATCGCAAACATCACCTGGTCGGAGGCGAGGCTCGAACCGCTCGACAGATGCGAGATGTAGCCCTCGCCCGACTTCTCGACCTTCTCCACCGTGCAGCCGGTGATGATGGAAATGCCTTCCTTCTCCATCTCGCTGCGGACATGCGCGCGCACATCGTCGTCAAAGCCGCGCAGGATGTTGTCGCCGCGATAGATCACGGTGACGTCGGAGCCGAAGCCGGCAAAGATGCAGGCGAACTCCAGCGCAATGTAGCCGCCGCCCTGGATCACGATCCGGCGCGGCAGCTCCTTGAGATGAAACGCCTCGTTGGAGGAGATCACGTGCTCGATGCCTTCGATCATGCGGCCGTGATTTGGCGCGCCGCCGGTGGCGATCAGCACATATTTGGCGGTGATTTTTTCGCCGGTGGCGAGCCTCACCGTATGCGCATCCTCCAGCACCGCGCGCGTCTTGACGATGCGGGTGCCGGATTTCTCGACATTGGTGGTGTAGGCCACCTCGAGCCGCGCGATCTCCTTGTCCTTGTTGGCGATCAGGGTCGGCCAGTCGAAGGTCGCAGCTGGAATGGTCCAGCCGAAGCCCTTGGCATCGGCGATCTCGTGGCGGATATGCGAGCCCATCACCAGGAGCTTCTTGGGCACGCAGCCGCGGATGACGCAGGTGCCGCCCATGCGGTATTCTTCCGCAATCATGACGCGGGCACCGTAGCCCGCCGCGGTTCGGGCCGCGCGCACGCCGCCCGAACCACCTCCGATCACAAACAGGTCGACGTCGAAATCAGCCATTCCATACCTCGACCCGTGTTCGCGTCGCTCAAATATTCTTGCCGCGCTTGCGCATCTCGGCGCGGAATTCGCCGTTGACGATCTCGGCAAACTGCTGCGCCCACTGGCTCATATAGGACATGCTGAGCTGGATTGCGCGGGGCTCGTTGGTCAAAAGCTTCTGGCCGAGCGGAGACTTGTAGAAGGTGACGAGGTCCTTCAGCTCCTGCTCGGTGAACTCGTTGCAATAGATCGCGGCCATGGCCTCGCTGATTTCCTTCTCCCGGCCGGCCAGGCGCTGCGCCACGATCACCGCGACCTCGTTGAGGTCCTTCTGGTAGTTCAGGTTGGACTGCAACAGCGTGTCCTTGGTCCGCTCCACGAGGCCCGGAACGGCGTTGGCATACATTGCGGACGCGTTCTTCAATACCAGGATCTCCCTGGCTGCTGCCATCGCCGCCGGCGTGCCCGGCTTCAGCGCCGGCGCCTGTGCCTGAGCCGGCGCCTGCTGCGCCCCCGCAGGCAGGCCGGCCAGAGCCAGCACCACGAAGGCAGCCGGCAACATCTTGAAAACGCTCTTCATTCCGATTTCTCCTCTAGCGGCTCAAGGCCGTTCCACGACGCGTATTCCCTGCGCGCCCGCCAAGATCGCTGTATTGGCCAGCCCGACGAACAACCCATGCTCCACGACGCCGGGTATGATGCTCAAGAGGCCCGCCAGCCGGCGGGCGTCTTGTATGCGAGTGAGATGGGCGTCGACAATCCAGTGGCCGCCATCGGTGACAAAAACGTGGCCGTCCCTTGTGGTCCGCAGCACCATGCGCGCCGAAACGCCACAATCTGCGAAACTGTCCGCCATGGCTCGCTTGGTTGCAGCGAGCCCGAATGGAATGACCTCGACCGGAAGAGGAAAGCAGCCCAACGCCTCGACCCATTTGGAGTCATCGGCGATCACGATCATGCGATCCGAGGCGGCCGCCACGATCTTCTCGCGCAATAGGGCTCCGCCCCCACCCTTGATCAGATTAAGCGCCGGATCGATTTCATCGGCACCGTCGACTGTCAGGTCCAGCCGATCGATGTCGTCGAGCGTCGTCAGCGGAACGCCGCAACGAACCGCATCGGCAGTGGTTGCTTCGGATGTCGGCACGCCCACGACGTTGAGGCCGGCGCGGACCTTCTCGCCGAGCAGCTCGACGAAATGCTTGGCCGTCGAGCCGGTGCCGAGCCCAAGCCGCATGCCGTCGCGGACCTCGTCCAGCGCGCGGGCAGCCGCCTGCCGTTTCAACTCATCCATCGACATGCCCAGGAACCGATCCCCCACGTGTTGCGCCGGTTCCCACGCCCCGGGGACCGCCAGCGGGCGCATATCTAGCCTCGTTTTTTCCAGCCGGATAGCGTTATTGCTGCCGGCCAGTGCAGTCCAAAAGCCACACCCGGCCCGCATTCTTGGCCTCCCGCCTCGCCCGCCCTTGCGGGATCAGGTCGAGACCGATAGCCCTTTGAATGATGGCTGCGTCCTCCCTCATCGTCTTCGACCTCGACGGCACGCTGGTCGACACCGCCCCGGACCTGATCAGCGCGCTCAATCATGTGCTGGTGCGTGAGGGGCTATCCCCGGTTCCGCTGGCTTCCGCCCGCAACATGATCGGCGCCGGCGCCCGCAAGCTGCTCGAGCGCGGGCTGGAGGCAGAGGGGCGCACCGTCACGGTTGACGAGCTCAACCGCATGACCGTGGATTTCATCGATTTTTACGCCGCGCACATCGCCGATGCCTCGCGCCCGTTCGAGGGGCTTGAGGCGGCTCTGGACGATCTCGCCTCCCAGGGCCACCGGCTTGCGGTCTGCACCAACAAGCTGGAATGGCTGTCCAGGCGGCTCCTGGATGCGCTGGGGCTGAGCCGCCGTTTTGCCGCGATCTGCGGGGCGGACACGTTCGGGGTTTCAAAGCCGGATCCGGCGATCCTGCGCCAGACCGTGGCCAAGGCCGGTGGCGCAATCACCTCCAGCATCATGGTCGGGGATTCCGGCAACGATGTCGGCGTCGCCCGCCGCGCCGGAATGCCCGTGATCGGCGTCAGCTTTGGCTACACCGACATTCCCATTTCCGAGTTGAACCCGGACCGATTGATCCACCATATGAGCGATCTGCCCGCGGCGGTCGGGGCGCTCTCGGCAGTTCCGGGCAGCGTTCTAACCCCTTGAAAAATGTCCCGTTTCGGGACTCGCATCGGTATGAATTAACCATCAATTAACGATGTGCGGCCGCGTGGTTGCGCTGTCATCTTCACCCTCTTATGGTCCGCGCCGGGGATTGCGGCGCCATGCCGCAGAGAGACGGATCACTAAAATGCGGCGTGTAATCGCGATTGCCCTGGCCGGGGCGAGTGCCGGTGCTGGAGCAAGTCTTGGTGGCTGCTCGTCCAGCTCGTTCATGGACTATTTCAAATCCGCGCCGCCGACCATCCAGGTTCAGCTGGAGTCGCAGCCGTCGGGCGCCGAAGCCAAGACCTCGGTCGGGCCGGGCTGCAAGACGCCCTGCTCCGTCTCGGTGGCTACCGCCGACAACAATTTCACCGTGAGCTACACGCTCGCCAAGTACCAGCCGGCCACGGTGCCGGTGACGGTGGTCAAGAATCCCGGCGACCTCACCAGCTCCGCCACCTACACGACCGATCCGAACCCGGTGTTCGCGGAGCTGCAGCCGGAAGGTCCGCCGCCCAAGGTGCGCAAGATGCACCCGAGGAAGCCGAAGCCGGCGGCTGCAGCTCCGGCCAATTCCAGCTTCCCCGATCCGAACGCACCGGCCGCTACCCGCTGAATTTCGCAGCGCAGCGCACCCCGATCCGGCAATGGCGCGATTGTCGGGGCCCCTCATCATGCTTAGATTGGCTCGATGGATGGCGCGCAGCTTCATGCAGCCGCCCGCAGCTTGAGTTCCCCTAGGCATGACCGACGCCCCGTTTGACGCCCTCGCCCACGCCTCGCGCGCGATGACTGACCCGTTCGGGCGGACCATCAGCTATCTGCGCGTGTCCGTCACCGACCGCTGCGATCTGCGCTGCTTCTATTGCATGTCGGAGGATATGACCTTCCTGCCCAAAGCGGATCTGTTGACGCTGGAGGAGCTCGACCGGCTGTGCTCGGCCTTCATTGCAAAGGGCGTGAAGAAGCTCCGGCTGACCGGCGGCGAGCCGCTGGTCCGGCGCAACGTGATGTCGCTGGTGCGCTCGCTGTCGCGTCACCTCAAGAGCGGCGCGCTGAACGAATTGACCATGACCACCAACGCCACGCAGCTGGCGCGCTATGCGGGCGAACTCGCCGACTGCGGCATCCGCCGCATCAACGTCTCGCTGGATACGCTCGACCCCGTAAAATTCCGGGCCATCACCCGCTGGGGCAACCTCGACAAGGTGCTGGCCGGCGTTGAAGCCGCGCGCGCCGCGGGCCTTGCCGTGAAGATCAATGCCGTTGCGCTGAAGAACCTCAATGAGGAGGAAATCCCCTCCCTGATCGAATGGGCGCACGGCAAGGGCATGGGGCTGACCCTGATCGAGGTGATGCCGATGGGCGAGATCGGCGAAGGGCGCATCGACCAGTATGTGCCGCTGTCGCTGGTGCGTGCGAGGCTTGCCAAGCACTATACGCTGACCGACCTCGAGGAGAGCTCGGGCGGGCCTGCGCGTTATGTTCATGTCGGTGAGACCGGCGGCAAGCTCGGCTTTATCACGCCGATGACGCATAATTTCTGCGAGGCCTGCAACCGCGTCCGCATCACCTGCACCGGCACGTTGCATACGTGCCTGGGCCACGAGGATGCCGCGGATCTGCGCAAGCCGCTGCGCGCCTCCGCCGACGACGAAGTGCTGGCCGCCGCGATCGATCGCGCCATCGGCCTGAAGCCGAAGGGCCACGACTTCATCATCGACCGCCGCCACAACCGCCCCAGCGTGTCGCGCCACATGAGCGTAACGGGGGGGTGAGGCGTAGCCCACCGTCTCCCCGTCATCCTGAGGCGCCGCCGCGAAGCGGCGGCCTCGAAGGATGCACGGCCCGGCTGCAGCAGCGGGGCCGTCCATCCTTCGAGGCTCGCTTGCGCGAGCACCTCAGGATGACGGTGATGGATGTGCGCTGGGCTCGCCCGCAAAATGCGGGGTCTGGGAAACCAACTCGCCCTCCCCGCCCCGATTCACCAAAGCCGCGCAACGGCTTGGATACGCGTCAATTTGCCCATTTTCCGATTGACGGGATCATGACGCGCTGATTTACGTGCGGCTGCTTTCAACGCCTGCCCGGCCGGATGGCGGTTGCGCACCTGCGCAGCCAAGAGGCAACTCGAAAAGACGGCGAAGGCAAACAGGGGGAGGGACTGGCATGCAATCGCTCCCAAAAGATGAGCCGTGGTTTTCGTGCATCCCCACCGCCGTGGCGAAGCGATGCCCGCGACCTAACTATCGGCGCTGACGCCTGACGGCGCGGCCCGCGGAGAACACGATGCGCCCATTGTTGGCCGTCAGCTCGGCCATTGACCAGCTCAACGAAAAGATCGGTTATATCTGCAACCTCCTGGTGCTGTTCGCCTGTCTGCTCAGCGCCGGCAACGCCATGATCCGCTACGCCTTCGACTACTCGTCGAACGGCTGGCTCGAGGCACAATGGTACATGTTCGCCGTCCTCGTGATGTTCGGGGCGTCCTACACCTTCAAGAAGAACGAGCATGTGCGGGTCGAGATCTTCTATCTCTTCCTGTCCGAGCGCGGCCAGCTCTGGCTCGACATGATCGGCACCCTGTTCTTCCTGATCCCGTCCTGCCTGCTTCTCGCCTATCTGTCCTGGCCGTTCTTCATGCAGTCCTATTCCGTGGGCGAAATGAGCGGCAATGCCGGCGGCCTGGTCCGCTGGCCGATCAAATTCGTCATTCCCTCCGGCTTCGTGATGCTGGCGCTGCAGGGTGTCTCCGAGGTCATCAAGCGCATCGCAGCATTGAAGGGCGAAGTGACCATCGACGCCAAGTATGAGAGGCCGACCCAATGATCACGCTGGAAATGATGCCGCCTTTGATGTTCGGCGGCCTGGTTCTGGCGATGCTGATCGGCTTCCCGGTCGCCTTCACCCTCGCCGCCGTGGGACTGTCGTTCGGCTTCCTCGCCATCCATCTCGGCTTCTTCGACCTCAACTTCCTGCAGGCCATTCCCGGCCGCATCTTCGGCAGCGTGCTCTCCAACGAGCTTTTGCTTGCGATCCCGTTCTTCACCTTCATGGGGGCGGTTCTCGAACGCTGCGGCCTTGCAGAAGACATGCTGGATTCCATGGGCCAGCTGTTCGGCCCGATCCGCGGCGGCCTCGGCTACTCCGTCATCATCGTCGGCTTCATCCTCGGCGCCATCACCGGCACGGTGGCGGCGCAGGTGATCGCCATGGCGCTGATCTCGATGCCGGTGATGATCCGCTACGGCTACAACATGCGCTACATCACCGGCGTGCTCGCGGCCTCCGGTACCATCACCCAGCTGGTGCCGCCTTCGCTGGTCTTGATCGTGCTCGCCGACCAGCTCGGCAAGTCGGTCGGCGACATGTATCTCGGCGCCTGGGGCCCCTCGATCTTCCAGATCATCCTGTTCGCCGGCTACACCTTCGTGCTCGGCATTTTCAAGCCCGAGCACGTGCCGCCGGTGCCCAAGGAGGCGCGCACGCTGACCGGCTGGGCGCTGTGGAAGAAATGCCTGCTCGGCATCATCCCCTCCGCCGTTCTGATCTTTGTCGTGCTTGGCACCATGATGATGGGCCTTGCGACGCCGACCGAAGCGGGCGCCATGGGCGCGGTGGGTGCGATCGTGCTCGCCGCCATCCATCACAAGGACTTCAGCCGCACCGGCAGCAAGATCCTGATCATCGGTGTGATCACCGCTGGCATCGGCACCGTCATCGCCATGCTCTACACCGAAAACCTGGTGTTTCGGATCGCGTTTGCGATCACCTATTTCGCGGTTGCCTGGATCTGCGTCGAAGCCGCCCGTATCCCCGAGCTGCGCGACCTGATCAAGCAGGGCTATCAGACCACCATGCGCATCACCTGCATGGTCACCTTCATCCTGATCGGATCGACCTGCTTCTCGGTGGTGTTCTTAGGAGTTTCCGGCGGCGTGTGGCTCGAGCACATGCTGACGTCGCTGCCCGGCGGCGCCTGGGGCTTCCTGATCTTCATCAACATCTTCATCTTCTTCCTGGCCTTCTTCCTCGACTTCTTCGAGATCGCCTTCATCATCCTGCCGATGATCGCGCCGATTGCGCAGAAGATCCTCGGGCCGGTGGTGGGCGACGGGCCGGCGCTGATCTGGTTCGGCGTGATGCTCTGCGTGAACATGCAGACCTCGTTCCTGCACCCGCCCTTCGGCTTCGCGCTGTTCTATTTGCGCGGCGTGGCGCCCAAGGAGGTCAAGAGCTCCGACATCTATTGGGGCGCCATGCCGTGGATCGGCCTGCAGGCCCTGATGGTGCTGCTCGTGATCGCCTTCCCGGTCACCGTGACGGGGCTGTTGGACAAGCCGGAGAACATTGATCTCAACAAGGTCAAGATCGAGGTCCCGCAGATCGACCTGCCGCCCTTGGATCTCGGCCCGCCGGCGAAGCAGTAGCGGCTCTTCTAAGGGCGAGGGCCGCGCTCACTTGTCCTGAGCGCGGCACCCTCATGGCGTCGCAATCGCGCCTGCTCAAAACGCAGCCCAATGATCCAATTGTGATGCTCGTCACAGCTTCCGTGATCTCCTCGCGGAAAGTGCCGCCGTTGAACCGGAACCGATTCTCAATTTAACTCTGGAACAAAAGAGGCAGCTGAAGCCGGGGCAACGATCATGATCGGGGCGAAGCGTCTGGTTGGTCTGATATCCGTAGCTGCCCTGCTCGTGATGGGAGGCGGCGGGATCGCGGTTGCGGCCGGCGCCTACGCATTTGGCCAACGGCCTGGACCAACCGGCTGGTCCCGCGGCAGCGCCTACAACTTTACCTCGGAAGCGGAAGCCCAGAACCAGGCGATGTCGCGTTGTCGCGAACGCAAGGAGGCGGGCGAGTACTGCACGATCATCGCCACCACCAACGGCAAATGCTTTGCCATTGCGGTGCAGGACAGCGGCAACGGCTATGGCTGGAATACCGCCGCCACGCTGCCGGAAGCACAGCGCCTCGCCATGAACCGCTGCACGGGCTACGGCAAGAGCTGCTCGATCCGGCAGGGCTTCTGCGACGGCAGCGCCAGCATATCCATCGCCCCGCCGGCGGCCGCGCCACCGCAGGCCGCGCCAGCGCCGACCTCGCCCGCGCCGACCACGCCCTCGGGCGGCGGCTCGCCGGCCTGCCAGAAAATTCCCGACCTTTGCTAAAGCGCGATGAGATCAGGATAAATCGTCACCGCGCTTTAGCTCTTTGTTTGAGCATGATCTTATCGGAAAACCGCTTCACACTTTTCCGGATCATGCTCCAGGAGGTGATCCATGTGGAGCCGTCGTGAGACCATTGCCGGGGGACTGCTGACGCTGTTGTTCAGCCCTTGCTGCGCGCATGCGGAAGACTCGCGCACGCCGCACACGTTCGGCTGCTGTCTCGCCAGCGAGGACGTCGACAAGGTTTATCCGGCCGGCACCGACACTCGCGTCTTCTTCACCGGCAACGAGCCGATGATTCCGCGTTCGGGCGACCGCGATTTCGATTATGCGCTGGCGCAGACGCTTGCCAAGATTTCCGACGCGTTCGGCGTGCTGCCGGGCTTTGCCTACTACGATGACTACAATAATCACAACGCCTATGCTACCGACCGCACGCGGCTCAACCGCGCCGACGGCACGGTGCTGATGGGCATCAATCTGCAACGTCAGCTCCGCGCCAGCCGCGACAACCCTGATGTGGCGGTGGTCGCCGTCTGCGCCCACGAGTTCGGCCATATCGTGCAGTACCGCCACCGCCTGATCGAGCGCGTCAATGCCGGCCAGCCGACGGTCAAGCGCAGCGAATTGCAGGCGGATTATTTCGCAGGCTTTTACGCCGGCCTGCGCAAGAAGGAGCGGCCGAGCTATCCGGCCGCGGTGGTTGCGGTCACGCAAGGCGAATTCGGCGACACCAATTCAAGAACCGCACCCACCACGGCACCGAGGCGGAGCGCGCCAATGCTGTCGTGCGCGGCTTCGAAGCTGCCTTCCGCGAGGGCAAGAGCCTGAACCAGGCGATCGAGGAAAGCACGAATTACGTGCTGACGCTGTGAATGCAGAAGCCCGAAGCCATCGCTCCGGGCTTTGCACTTGCGCTATCCGCTCCCGCTCAGCTCTGCGAGTGGCGCGCCATGAAGTTGTCGTAGCCGACTTCGGCGACCTGGAACCAGGCGTAGCTGTTGTTGGAATAGTTGGTCAGGGATTCGTAGACCTTCTTGAAGTTGGCGTTGGTCGCCGACACCTCGCTGTGCAGCTCCTTCGCGGCCTTGAACGAGGCTTCCATGATCGGCGGCGAGAATGGATGCAGCTTGGCGCCGCCGGCGAGCAGCTTGCGCAGCGCGTTCGGATTGACCGAGTCGTATTTCGCCATCATCCAGTTGTTGGCGAAGTGACCGGCCTGCTCCA
>Ga0070738_10006143_pt1 | contig 12768 bp, 5 predicted proteins | sample Coa_R2_2_FD_66446 | JGI IMG/M metagenome (GOLD analysis project Ga0070738, IMG submission 66446) | Surface soil microbial communities from Centralia Pennsylvania, which are recovering from an underground coalmine fire - Coalmine... | ecosystem: Environmental > Terrestrial > Soil > Unclassified ... | reverse complement strand
GTCATTGGTGGAAGTGTTACCGGGCTTCTTAGTGCCCGTGTACTTGCAGAGTATTTTGATGAAGTCACAATTGTTGAGACAGATAAATTAGATAACTCATATCCACGCAAAGGAGTTTCACAATCAAGGCAACCGCATGTTTTACTAGTAAAAGGATATAGAATTTTAGAAGAACTTTTTCCTAACATTAACAATCTTCTTTTAAAAGGCGGAGCTTTAAAAATAGATTGGACACAAGAATTTATCCGCTTTGTGCCTAATTTAGGGTGGAATGCAACATCAAAACTACCTTCAGAAATAGAGTCTTTTACTTGCAGCCGAATTTTACTAGAGTCAGCTATAAGACAAGAAGTATTGGCATTAGGTAATATTCGTTTAATTGAGCAACATCATGTAACTGAATTACTGTGGGATCTTATAAAAAAACAAGTCAACGGAGTAGTTCTGAAGTCAAGTTCTAAAAGAGAAGATAAGTTATATGCATCTTTAGTTGTGGATGCAAGTGGACGGCGCTCTCAAGCTCCTAAATGGTTAGAGAAAATAGGCTTTGCTCGACCAAAAGAATCTTTTGTAAATCCATTTTTAGGTTATGCTACTTGTCGATATCGAGAGCCAAGTGAATTGCAAAGTGATTGGAAAGTGATGTTGGTGTCTCATTCTGCTGATTCTCCTAAATTAGGTTATTTAGCCAAAATTGAAGGAGGAGAGTTAATTGCAACACTTGGAGGGTATGGAAGAGTATTTCCTCCTGTAGATAATGAGGGTTTTTTAGAATTTGCACGTAGCTTACCTAGTCCGAATTTCTATGAGGTAATCAAGAATGCTGAGCCAGTATCTGAAATTGAGGGTTTTCGAGCTACTTATAATCGTTTGCGACATTACGAAAAATTGCCAATTTTTCCAGAAGGATTTGTATGTCTAGGTGATGCTGTCTGTACACTATGTCCAGTATACGGTCAAGGATTAACAGTAAGCGCTTTATCTGCAATTATTTTACGAAATTGGCTGAAACACAATAAAAACTCTTTTCCGAGAAAAAAACTTTCCTCCTTAGACTTTCAGAAAAAATTAGCTAAGAGTAATTCTATTCATTGGAATATGGCAATTAGACAAGATTTAATGTTTCCAAGCACTCAATCTTTTCCTCCAATCAAGACCAATAGAAAAAATAGCATCATTTCAGATATATTGCATTGGTATATAAAAAAAATTCAATTAGGAATGACCAAAGATGAAGAAATAAACAAAATTTTTATAAAAGTCATTAATTTTCTTGACTCACCTTTACTTTTCTATCATTATAAAGCGTTGTTTTATGCGATAAAAAATAAAAATGATGTTGTCTAAGATGATTGATGGACCAATGAGAAGAAATATTACTTTTAAAATAGCTATCATGCTAACCCTTTTAACTCCTAAATCAGGGATAGCACAAGTAGTTCCAGATAATACGCTTCCAAGCAACTCCCGCGTTACTTTTGATCAAAACAATATTATAATTGATGGAGGTACAACAGTAGGCCGGAACCTATTTCATAGTTTCAAAGAGTTTTCCATTCCACAGGGAAGGACGGTATATTTTAAGAATTCTTCTTTAGATATCAACAATATTATTGAAAGGGTCACTGGAGCTTCTATTTCCAATATCAATGGTTTAATTAGAGCCGATGGTACGGCGAACTTGTTTTTACTTAATTCTAATGGCATTATTTTTGGACCAAATGCTCGGTTAGATATAGGAGGATCATTCCTTGCTACGACAGCAAATATTCTTAAGTTTGCTGATGGCACACTATTTAATACTATTCCTTCTCAATCTCCTATACTAACTATCAGTGTTCCCATTGGACTTGGATTTCTAGGAAATTCAGGAGAAATTCATGTGCAAAACACTGGTCATGATCTTACGATTTCAAGTTCAAATCTTAGAGGCTTTGATGTTAACAATACTCCCATCGGTTTACAAGTAAAGCCAGGTAAAGTTTTGGGGTTGATGGGAGGAAAAATTACGTTTGAGGGAGGTATTCTCACATCTTCAGAAGGTCGAATAGAATTAGGTAGTATTAATGATGGATTTGTCAATCTTAATCCATCTTTTGATGGCTGGAATTTTAGCTACGAAAATGTAAATTCTTTTAAAGATATTCAATTTTCTCAGAAATCATTATTGAATTCTAGTGGCTCATTAAAGGGTATTCAAATTCAGGGTGCTAATATAAAAATTACTGAAGGCTCAGTGATTTGGAACCAAAACCAAAGTGCGCAAAAAAGTGATCCAATAAATATAAATACTTCCGAATCTGTAGAAATTAGTGGAATTTTGCCGAATGGCATTAATAGTGGTATTTTCACAGAAACAGATGGGAAAGTGGATGGGGGAGATATTGGAATTTTTACTAAAAATTTGAGTATTAATAATGGTGCTCAGATAGCTCCCCTTACTTTTAGTGGTGGAAAAAGCGGAAATGTTGTGATCCAAGCATCAAATTCAATAAATTTGAGGGGATTTTTATCGATAAACCCTACACGTAATGGCTATAGTGGGGTTAATACCATCACCTACTCTTCTGGTTCAGGCGGAGATATTACGGTTTCGACAAAAGATTTAACTCTTGAAGATGGCGGGGTTTTAAGTCCATTTTCCAATACTTTGGGAAATGGAGGCAATCTTTTCGTATCAGCAAAAAATTTGACTATAAGTGGTGGATCTTCTGTGGGAACAATAACTTTTCGCAAAGGAAAAGGGGGAAATACTTTTGTTGTAAGTGACGTTATTAAAGTAGATGGAGAGTCGCGCATAGGTCCTAGTTCTTTAAGTGCGGCAACTTTTGGAAGTGGTAATGCTGGTAATTTGACAATCAATGCATCAAGACTAGTAGTTGAGAATGGCGGAAGGGTCGATACCGCTAGCCTTGCTAGTGGTCAACCAGGGCAGCTGTTAATTAATGCTTCCAATTCTATAGAAGTGAATGGAAGATCAAAATTTACGACTGATGTGAGTCAGATCGACTCGTCTACCACAGCTTTAGACCCCAGTCTACAGCAAAGATTCAGAACACCTTCTGTTCCCAGTGGTTCATTCGGAGATCTTATAATTAATACTGGTACTTTGCTTGTAAATGGGGGCGCAGTTTCTGTAAAAAATGAGGGTAACCAAAACGCTGGCACACTTAAAGTGAAGGCTAAAACTATTAAGTTGGATAGTGGTAGCATTACTGCATCGACCACGTTTGGTACAGGTGGTAATGTCTTCTTACAGTCGAGTGACCTGCAATTAAAGCATGGTAGTACTATTAGTGCTACTGCTGGCAATAGTGGAAACGGAGGAAATATCACTATTGACACCGATACTTTAGCGATTTTAGAGAATAGTGCTGTTACAGCCAATGCCTTTGAGGGGCGAGGTGGCAATATAAAAATCAATGCGCAAGGGTTTTTTCTCTCACCAGATAGCCGAGTTACTGCTAGTTCCGAGAAGGGAATCCAGGGAACAGTAATAATCAACACACCAGAAACTGGTGTAAAACCAGTAACGCAGTTTCCAGATGCAGTAAGACTTACAGGGAATCCGATAGCTTGTACTGGGCAGCCTGGGGAAACAACAACAGCATTAGTTAATATGGGAACTGGTGGTATTCCACAAAGTCCAGATGATTTGATCACTACAAATCCTGGTTGGCAAGAAGGGAATACAGCAACTCCCAACCAATCAATACAAAAACCATTGGGGGCGCAAAGCTGGCGGGACAATGGCGATGGCACGGTACGGTTTGTTGCAGAGCCAGCTGAAGCTGAAGTTTCAAAAAGTGAATCTTTATGTCAATCTCAAGAAAAGAAAATTAATGAGTAAAAACTGCTAATTTTTGGCTTTTTTGGCAAAAATTAGTTATTATTGCAGCTACAGCAATTAGGGTCATACTACCATAGACTTCGAAAACCGAGTTTTGTCCCTGACGATCGCGCGTGGGTTAAAACTACGGTTTTTGTGCATTTGTACGAATAAGGATAGCGTTCATCCACAGAAAGCCATGCAAAATTCCCAAGCCTTGCGTGCTTTATGCAAGGCAACTATCGTTATTGGTCTAAGTTTGAAAATTGATCCTCTACTAGCACAGGTAAGCCATGAGCAAAATCGAATACTACCTCAGTTCCCACAAATTCCTTCAACTTTAGTACCCCAAAAAGAACCAACGCTCATACAGCCATTGCCACTACAGGAGGGACAGCCAGAATTTTCCAATTCTCGTCAAACAATCAAAGTAAAAAAGTTTGTCTTCAAAGGTAATACTGTTGTTCCCACTGACCAGCTAGAGAAAGTAGTTGCACCTTATGTTCGCCCTGAATTAACATCTGAGGAACTACTTGAGGTCCGTGCAGCAATTACCAAATTGTATGTTGAACGTGGATACATCACCTCCGGAGCATTCTTCCCAATTGAGGAAAACCAAGCAGTACAAGCCTCTAGTGGAGCAGTGAGTATTCAGATAGTTGAAGGGAAAGCAGATATCAAGATATCAGGTGCTCCAAAATTGCACCCATATATTCAAGCAAGATTAAAGAAAGCAACTTCACCGCTCAATCAAAATCGTCTGCTTGAGGCGTTGCAGCTGCTGCAAGCAGATCCGTTGATCGAGAGAATTTCCGCAGAGTTGAAGGAATTGAAATCTGCAACTGTTTTGGAGATTAAAGTTAAGGAACGTCAACCGTTGAGAGTCGAAGTTGACTTAAATAACTTGCGATCGCCAGCAGTGGGAACTTTTGAGAGAGGCATCCAGTTATCAGATATCAATCTGCTGGGACTGCGAGATAGATTCAGCTTTGGATACAGGAATACAGATGGTAGTAATACTGAAGAGGTAAGTTATTCTATTCCGCTTAATTTGCAGAATGCAACTGTCAACTTGAGCTATCTAAATGTTTCGTCTCACGTTGTTGAACAGCCGTTCAATAAATTAGATATCCTTTCTAATGCTCGTGTTTATGAGTTAGGTTTCCGTCAGCCTCTGGTGCAACAAATAAGCGCAAAGAGTTCGGAAGAACTGGCTTTGGGATTAACGGTATCCAGGCAAGAGAGCGAGTCTTCTTTGTTAAATACCCCTTTCCCGTTATCAATCGGAGCAGATAGACGTGGACATACCAGAATATCAGCTTTGAGGTTTTATCAGGAGTGGTTGCACAGAGGTGAGAACGAAGTAGTCTTAGCGCGATCGCAGTTCAGCGTGGGTATTGGAGCCTTCGACACTACGAGCCAATTCTTTGTGTGGCGAGGGCAGGCCGGATGGCTTCATCCGTTGATTGGAAAGACATCAATCTTATTGCGAACAGACTTGCAATTAGCAGATAGACCTCTTTCAGCGCTTGAGCAGTTTGGATTGGGAGGAGCATCCACAGTACGTGGATATCGTCAGGACAACTTTTTAACAGATAATGGATTTCTGTTTTCAGCAGAAATACACCTTCCTATTTGGCAAGAAAAAGCTGGGGAATTGCAATTAATACCCTTTTTTGACGTTGGAACTACTTGGAACAACAGTAAAAAATTAACAGATACTTTTGTCCTACAATCGGGGACACTAGCATCTTTAGGGCTGGGTTTACAGTATCAGTTGGGCGATCGCTTGTCTGCAAGATTGGATTTTGGTATCCCCTTGACATCATCAAAAAATAACTCAAACGCAACAACATGGCAAGAAAACGGAATTTATTTAAACTTGAGGTATCAACCGTGGTGAAAAAATTTGTGTTGGGATTATGCTGTATGCTGCTGGTCCTGAGCCAAGGGTTTTTCAAGTCAGCATTCTCAATAGATAAGCAGCAGGAAGCTGAACAATTAACGAAAGTAGGCTTTGCACAGTTGTACCAAGGGCAAGCGAGCGAGGCTTATGAGTCGTGGAAAGCGGCTAACGAAATTTATAGACGACTACATAACCCACTGGGAATAAGTGGAACTTTAATCAATGAGAGTCTAGCGCTACAAGCGCTAGGGGCGAATTATATTGCTTGTGATGTTTTGGTGGAGTCTTTGAATTTGGAAGATTGGATTTGTAGCAGTAGTAGTATTCTGAACAAACTTGATAGAGAAAAGCAAAATGAGAAGTTAAAAAAAGCTCTTCAGAAAAAGCCATCTACACCAGAAACGCAAGTTATTGGATTAGAAAATTTAGGCAATGTCTTGCGCTTACTTGGAAAGCTAGAAATGTCGGAAATAACTCTGAAAAAAGCATTAGAAATAGCTAAACTTCAGAACCTCTCTTCTAAAGAAAATGCACAACTATTGCTGAACTTGGCGAATACAGAGCGAAGCCTTTATAGACAAGTAAAAAATAAATATAAGTTAGTTGATGAGCCAATTGCTAAACACAAACTTGTCGATTTAGCGCAATTGAAACTAGAAAGTGTTTTGGAAATGTATCAAAAACTGGCTACTGCCAAGAGTAGTGTTGCACTGCAAGCACAACTAAATGAATTAAATTTATTGTTATATGAGCCAGGTAAAAATATAAATGAATTAGGGATTGAAAGTTTAATCAATCAAATATCAAATACTGATTTTAGTAAAATACCAGCGATTGAATCTATTTATGCAAGATTGAATTTCGTGGAAAGCTTAATACAATTATCTCAAGACAAAGAACTAATTAAGAAAAAAGTTTATTCTAACGACAGAGACACTCTAAAGATGGCGCTTAAATTTGCAGAAGAATCACTACAAGTCTCTGAAAAACTGAAAAACGAACGAGCTAAATCTTACTCTTTAGGAGAGATGAGTAAGATATATGCATTGCTAGGAGATCGTCAGCGACAGCAAGAATTATTAAATAGAGCAATGGGATTAGCCCAATCAGTGCAAGCCTGGGATATTGCTTATCAATGGCAGCAACAGATAGGGCGCTTATACAAACAGATAGGCGAATTTGATAAGGCAATAAAAGCTTATGCAGCAGCAGTTGCCAGCTTAGAACAAGTGCAAGGAAATCTGTTATCGGTTGATTCTGAAGTACAATTCTCTTTTAAAGATAAGGTAGAGCCGGTATATCAAGAATACTTAGAGTTGCTTTTAGCTCAAGAAAAACCAAATTTGACTCAAGCTATCAGAGCCTACGAAAAGTTTAAGTTAGCTGAATTGGAGAATTTTTTGCAATGTGGTAGATTTCCAAGATTTGCTATAAGTAATGCCAAAAGTTCGATTTCTACTCCTCCTATTATTTATTTAATGAATTTGGGAGAAAAAATAGAGGTAATTGTGAAAAATCAAGGGGGAGAGTTGTACCACTATTCGCCAAACACAGTTCTAGTTAATGAAACAATGAATAGTTTGGTAACTATTATGCAAGGTCCAGCTTTTTTTAATACCGAAGAAAAGAAAATTCAAGATTATTCCCAAATCTTGTATACAGAAATTTTTGCACCGATAAAGAAGTACTTGCCAGAATCAGGTACTTTAGTATTTATTCCGGACACTTACTTTCAAAATCTACCGTTGGGAATGTTATACGATGGGAAAAACTACTTAATCGAGTCTTATAATGTTTCAATAGCTTTAAGTTCATCACTATTGCAACCAAAAGCTTTACAGAAAAAGCAACTGAGAGTGCTAGTGGCTGGGATTTCCAAAAAGAATCCTAACTTTAAAGATATATCAATGGCCAATGAGTTAAGCTTCAGTTCATTGCCGCAGGTGCAAACAGAAATTGCAAGCATCAAAGCTAATAGTAAGGATATAAAAGAATTGTTAAATACAGATTTTACCCGTGAGAAACTTCGGGATAAGATATCTGAGGATCATTTTCCAATAACTCATATCACCACTCACGGGCAATTCAGTTCTGATCCAGAAAAAACTTTTATTCTAACTTGGGACAAGATTCTCAATGTTAGGGAACTAAATTCTTTGCTAAGGCAAAATACTGTCGAATTATTAGTCTTAAGTGCGTGTCAAACAGCGAAGGGCGATCGCCACTCAGCGCTAGGAATGGCAGGGGTAGCAGTTCAAGCAGGAGCAAGAAGTACGCTGGCAAGTTTATGGCTGGTAGATGCAGATGCAACAGCTGCTTTGATGGGGAACTTTTACAAGGGATTGAAAAATGGCCTTTCTAAGGCAGAGGCACTACGGCAGGCGCAAGTAAGCTTACTAGAGAATCCAAAGTACAGTCACCCTTATTACTGGAGTGCTTTTAGCTTGATAGGAAGCTACTTGTAGTAGGTTACATCTGCGTCAGCAATTGAGATTGTCTAATTCCATCCTTTGCTCTGCCAAGCTCAGATTGGTTGTTAAGCTGTTGGGCGAGTGCAGAAGCTTTTGTATACTGCTGTTTTGCTTCGTCTGCTAGGCCAGCGTCGAGAAAGCGATCGCCAAGTAGACGATAGATTTTAGGATGATGAGAGCCTGAGCGGACTCGCGCTTGCAAGACAGAGATAGCTTCAGTGAGGAATTTTTGGGACATGTATACGGTACTAAGATCAATCGCTTGATCATCGGGAGATAGATTGAGCTGTTGAATAGTAGTAATCAGGTTTGTTATTTGCCGTATTTCGTCTTGTGAAGCAATTATCAAAACAGTAGAACTGGCGCTGATGGGATTACGGCCCTGATTAGCAATAACGCTGACTTTGTAGGCATTTCCAAGGGCCAATTTTGGTTGAGCCTGTGGATAGTCTAGAGAAGTGCCATTAACTTCTTGAAACCAATCAACCCCTGTACCACTAATCTGTACAGTATAGCTAGTGGCAGTAGGAACAGTACGCCATGTTAGTCGAGGCGTAGGAGTGAGGACAGCATCATTGTATGGACTAATAAGTGTAGGTTCGAGTTGATGAGAAACAGGAGCTTTTGAGGTAACGCACTCTTGAAGAAGTGTTCGAGGGCATTTTTTGCCCTCTTTGGACACAGAGGAGACGCATTTGTTTGAAACAGAACCGCGACCCAGCGTTAACACTGTTTCATTGAGATAGCACAGAACCTGTAGAGTGTTGCTTGGCGAGATAGAATCTCCATCGCAAAGAAAGCTTTTTGCTGGATGTGTAGGATCTCCACTGGAGAGAACCCGTGCAATAGGTTCACAAGCATTAGTTTTATTTAAAGGTTGACTCCAAGCACTGCCCAAAAGAGAAAAGATAAAGATGAATGCCCCAGAAGCAGCAATAAAAGTTTGATGCATCATAAATTATCGAGAGCAGGATTTTAAATATGATGACACAATCGAAACATATTCTTTGCTGCATTTTTAGGTGACAGTTTGATATAAAGTTATTGACTATATTATTTGCTATTTAAAAGACGATTCAAGAGAATTTGACGCCAAGCTTGGACTTCAGGGAGATCAGATTTAGCTTGAGCGACAAGACAAACTTCCCAAGAAATTTTGGCATCGCTATGGTTGCCAACAGCATCTTGAGTTTGTGCTAATAAGCAGTAAGCATCTGTTCTGCTAGTATCAAGGTCAATTGCCTTTTGTAAGTTAATCAAGGCTATGGAATAGTTTTTGAGCATGAATTGTGCCCACCCTAAATTCTTATACAGAGCAGCTTGATCATCAGAATCTTTAGCTAATTTCAAGCCTTCGTTGGCAAGTTGTATCGCGTCTGAGTACTGTCCATTTCGATTTTTAAGTCTTGCCAAATTATTGATGGCCATTACAGCTTCGCTACCGCCTTTTTTAATAGCTAAATTATACTGCTGCTCAGCTAAGTCATAATTCCCCTGTGCATCATAAAAAGTTCCTAAGCCATAATAACCAACCCAGTCATTGGGTTTTAGCTGGAGAAAGGATTTGTAGCTGTTAAGGGCACATTGATAGTCGTGTAATTGCTGACAAAGAAAGCCGAGATTATTATATGCAACTACGTCTGTTGGATTCCAAAAAATGGCAGATTGGTAGTATTTCTTGGCTACTTTAGGACGGTCTTGGTTACGGTAAGCCAAGTTAAAATAATACTCAGAAGTTACGTAACTTCCAAGCTTAAAGAGGCCAAAACTAGCAATAACGCCCAAAAGCGCTCCACTGATGAGAAAGGGCTTAGATCTAACTATTCGACCAACTTGAGAGCGCAGAGGAAGACGTTTAAGATAAGATAAGCAGATTTTGGTATTTTTTGGTCGTTGTCCAGGAAGCAGGGCCATAAGTTCGTCAACAAAGTCAGCCAAGGGGGGATCGATCTGTGGTGCTTTGTCACGCCAGATGAGCTTACCAGTTCTCTTATGTTTGGGAAGAGCGCTTATTGGAATCCCTGTTAGGCAATAAACAAATGTTCTGCCGATGGAAAAAAAATCAGACTGAGGGACAGCGTTGCCCTCGATTTGCTCCATAGGAGAAAAGCCGGGGGTTTGGATACCTGTATGCCTGTAGTATCTAGAAGTGGTATCAGAACTACGAAGCTTTGCAAGGTAAGTCGTTGTCACCTCTCGTACACCCCCAAAGTCAATTAATGCTAGCTCACCATCAGGGCGCACTATGATATTGCTGGGTTTAATATCGCGGTGAAAAAATCCGGCGTTATGCACGTAGTCCAGGATAGCAAAAATTTGTTCTAACCAATCCAAGGCTAGAGATTGAGAGATTTTCCCATGAGTCTGTATCCAATTATCGAGGGTTTCCCCCTCGATCTTATGCATGACCAGGCAATGCAATTTAGGGGAGGTAGTAGGCTGAAAGCTAAAGAAATCATCTATTGTACTTTCAGGTATCCCAAAATGTCTCAAAACTTGTAGAGCTAAGGCTTCGCGCTCGAATAAATTGAGCAAGTCGGGGCGACGCCAGGTGAGGACCTTCATGATGCGGCGAGGCTGCCAATTTTCTTTGTCGTGCCATTCGCTACCAGTGTCGTCTACTTCAAAAATCTCGGTATAAAGGGCAAAGGGGTCTTCAGATAAAAGCCGAATAGGTTTGACGAGGCGAATGCGATTTTGGATGAGTAGTGAAGTCCCGCAAGATAAGCAGACTTCAGCATTATCAGGATTTTCCCGATGTGCGCATTTGGGGTTAATGCAGTAGTATGTCATTGCGATCCTTCAGCAAATTTGCCTCCATATGCATTTGCATCTGCTAAGTAGTAATTGGTAGTTATATATATCAGTATTGACTCTATCATTATTATTCGTATCCTCGTTAAGGAATTTATATGTTGCGGGAGTGAGAGAGTAAAACTTTCCCTAATTCCAAGTAATTTTCCTCTAAAGCAGCTGATTTCACAAAAGTAGTTGTAAAGTATAAAAATGAAGGGGAGCATCAGTGCAAAAAGGTGGCATTACTAGATAGGGTGTAGCGAGAATCCTTCGGTTGCAAGCCGGGAGGTAAAGTTTGACTGGTGTTTTCTGCTTTTTGTTAATAAAGCTTAATAGGAGATGCGTTGCGATGGAGCAAGAGATAGTCCCACAACAAACAATCCAACAAGATGAGCGACAAGAAGAGATCCCGTTCGAGATGGCGTTGTGTGCAGTCAAGCAGACCCTCAAAAGACAGGGCAAGAGTCTGTCTGCAGCAGAGATATTAGTGTTGAACGGAATTTGGGACGGGATTGAATATCAGGAAATGGCAGACGAAACGGAATATAGCATCCACTATATCCAGCGCACAGTAGCCCCAAAGTTGTTAAAGACGATCGCCCAAGTTTTGGGGATAAATCAGAGACTAGGGAAAAAAATAGTGCCGTATCACTTGGAAAAATTCACGAGAAAATATTTCGGTTTACCAGAGCGACCAGTAAAACCTGCTGAAGCTGAAGGGGAAGAAAATAAACAGACTCAGGCACAGACGAGTGAAATTAGTTCTGAAGCATCTGAAGCAGAAGAAAATCTCTTAATATTAGGAGATTTGCTACCTGACACATCGGGCTTTGTGGGGCGCAAGCGGGAACTGTCGCTTTTAGAGAAGGCGCTCACCGAACAGCGGTGTGTAGTGCTCACCGGGCCAGCGGGAATCGGGAAAACAGCAGTAGCAGCACAGCTATTGTTAGAATCAGAAATGCTTAGGGAAAAGCGACCAATTTTGATATGGAAATCGATGGCTTATGGAATCCCTGTGGGAAGATTGATCGCGAACCTGATGGAGTTGATTGATCCGAATCAGGATTTGTGTGACCAGATGCATAATCAAGAAAAGATTTCAGCAATTTTGAAGAAAATGCAAGCTCAGCAAATCTTGATTGTGATAGATACTGATGATTTGCGTAATACCTTCCAAAGGCTGAGTTTAGAAGAAAGACTGGAATATGAAATATTTTTTCGTCGTCTAGTGGAGGAGCGACATCAAAGCAACCTGATAATAACGACCAGAAGTCTAACGCTTGATTTGGAGAAGCTAATTAGTGGGAAGCGAGCGATTACAAAGATAGAAGTAGAACCAATGGATGTGGAGTTAGCATGTGAGCTTTTATCAGAATACGGGCTAACAGAGTCGCAAGAGTTTGGGGATCTGGTCAAGAGCTATCGAGGGAATCCGAGGGAACTCAAAGAGGTCGTTCTGAAAGCTACCCAATATTTTGGAAGTGTAAAGAATTTTATTTTAAAATTTAGAACAACCTTAGTGACGGATACTTGGGAAGAGGAACTTAACGAAAAGTTCAGCAGCCAAATAATAGGAGAAAAGCATCGTCAGCTCATGAGGCTCCTAGCCTCAGTAGAGGGCTACATGGATATCGAAGAAATCTGGAGTCATCTGGGGGATAACTTTCAAGCATCAGATTTGATCAAAGTATTGGAAGATTTGGAAAAAGAGTATCTGATAGAAGTAGTGCGAGATTCGGAATCTCAACAAATAAGTTATACTCTCC
>Ga0070738_10006139_pt1 | contig 12771 bp, 10 predicted proteins | sample Coa_R2_2_FD_66446 | JGI IMG/M metagenome (GOLD analysis project Ga0070738, IMG submission 66446) | Surface soil microbial communities from Centralia Pennsylvania, which are recovering from an underground coalmine fire - Coalmine... | ecosystem: Environmental > Terrestrial > Soil > Unclassified ... | reverse complement strand
CTCCCGGGCCACACACTCGTCAGCCAGTTGCTGCCGGGAGATCTCCTGGCCATTGACGATCGCGATCGCATCGGTGGGATTGACCGGGATTCGCGCCGGCCGCACGCCCGGGACCTTGACGTCGCGGAGGTCCATCGACTTCTTCACGTTCGCCATCTGCGGGTCGGGTGCGGTGGCCCGGGGTGCCGGCGGGGGTATCTGGAATCGCTGGTCGACGTCCTGCTGGGCTCGCGCCGGGCAGGCCAGCCCGATCCCGAATGCCGCCAGGGCCAACCCAACCAACTGGATCGTGCGCGTGCAATCCTGTGCGCTCTTCACGGAACGTCTCCCCAATTCCTTTTGTCCGTGCGGGATTCCCTCGAGTCTCGAGGCAGTCGGGGCGAGAATCTAGGGCTTCTCCCCGGATCGGTCAAGCGCAATCCTGGCGGAGTGATGCTCGAATCCTCGATCAGCTCGTACGGGAAGCTGGGAAAGTGGTGCGCGACCACGGTATGATGGTGCCGGACCGACAACGAGGAGGTGAGCCTTGATGAGATCCGACGCGGCCATCATCGGGATGCTGCTGATCGGGGCGTTGGGCCGGCCGCTGCCGGCGGCCTCGCCCGCGGTGGATGCCCAGCGGTTCGCCAAGCACGTGGTGGTCGCCCAGGAGGGGCATGCAGCGGACCTGGGCCGCGAGATCCTTCGCAAGGGGGGCAACGCAGTGGACGCGGCGGTCGCCACGGCCTTCGCGCTGGCGGTGACGCTCCCCGAGGCGGGAAACCTGGGCGGCGGGGGCTTCCTGGTCGCCTACCTGGCCGATCGCCGGCAGGTCGTCACGGTCGATTTCCGCGAGATGGCACCGGGATCGGCCAGCCCGCGGATGTACCTGGGTTCGGACGGAAAGCCCCGACCGCGCTATCGTACCGGCGCCTGGGCGGCGGCAGTGCCCGGGACGGTCCGCGGCCTGGCCTTGGCCCACGCCCGCTGGGGCCGGCGACCGTGGTCCGAGCTGGTCCAGCCGGCCGCGAGGCTGGCGCGACAGGGATTCGCCATCTCCGAAGACCTGGCCGGCTCCCTGAACCGCCAGTTGCGCCGCACCGACGAGGGGAACCGCCGCGCCGCGGCGCGGAACGACTTCGGCCGGCTGAGGGACTACCCCGAATCGGTCGCCGCCTTCGGCAAGCCCGACGGCACACCGTGGCGGGCCGGCGACCGGCTGGTCCAGCCCGACCTGGCCGCCACGCTCGATCGGATCGCCGCCGGAGGCGCCGACGAATTCTACGGCGGCCGGACCGCTCAGCTCCTGGCCAAGTACGCCACCGAGCACGGTGGTTTCCTCACGCTCGAGGACCTCAAGAGCTACCAGGCCAAGATCCGGGAACCGGTCCACACGTCCTTCCGCGGCGCGGAGGTCTACAGCATCGGTCCGCCCTCCTCCGGCGGCGTGGTCCTCTGCCTGATGCTCGAGATCCTCGAGCGCTTCGACCTGAAGGCCGACGGCCGCGCCGCGCCCAGGACGCTCCACCGCGTCGCCGAGGCGATGCGCCGCGCCTACTTCATCCGCGCCACTCAGCTCGCCGACCCGGACTTCGTCCCGGTCCCGGTCGGCGAGCTGCTCTCCCAGCCCCAGGCCGAGAAGCTTGCCCGCTCGATCGGCGACCACGCCACTCCCAGCGCCGCGCTCGCCCCCTTCCCCATCCAGGCCGCCGAGGCCGATCACACCACTCACCTCTCGGTGCTCGACCAGGCCGGCAATGCCGTGGCTCTGACCTACACCCTGGAGGACTCCTACGGCGCCAAGTGCGTGGTCGCCGGCGCCGGTTTCCTGCTCAACAACGAGATGGGCGACTTCAACCTGATCCCCGACCGGACCGACACCCGCGGCGGGATCGGGACTCCCGCGAACCGGATCCAGCCCCACAAGCGAATGCTCAGTTCCCAGACACCCACCCTGGTGCTGAAACACGGCCGCGTCCGGGCGGTGACCGGCTCCCCCGGGGGCCGGACCATCCCCAATACCACCCTCTGGGTCGTGCTCAACCTGCTGGAGTTCGACCTGGACCCGACGGCCGCGGTCGCCGCACCAAGGACGCATCATCAGTGGTTCCCCGACACGCTGAGCCTGGAAGGTCGAGCCTGGCCCAAGTCCACGCTCGAGGCGCTGGCAGCCCTGGGGCATCGGGTGCGACTGGTCGATCACCAGGGCGTTGCCAACACGATCGTCGTCGACCCCGACCCCGACCCCGGTCCCGGCACGGGCGGCCAGGCTGAGCGGCTCGGGCCCCGGCCCCGCCTCCACGGCGTCCCCGACCGCCGCCGGACCACCTCCAAGGCATCCGGCGATTAATCTTCCTTGGCCGTTGGCCGTTGGCCGTCGTAGGAGCTCCCGCTCCGGTGCGTCGTCGCTGCCCCACTTCGAGTGCCCTGTCGTTCGCGGATCGGGCTTGTCGGGCCGCGTCAGCGAACCGCGGACCACGGACCAAGTGAAGTTGTTTTTCTGCAACGCTCCACGGGGGATGCGCGGCACGAATGGCGATTTGCGCCGTAAAGAATCCAGAGCGAGGGTCCGTGCCCCGGCCCCGGGGTCAAGCAGTGGCACCGGCGAGGGGTCCAACGTGGGTGATGCGTCCGGGAAACCCGGCGAAACTCCTCGAGGTCTCGAGCCTGCGACGTGGTACCAGGAGCAGAGGAGATGACGACACGTTCTCATTCTCAGGGTCATTCCGAGAGTCCGCTGGTCCTGCTGCGGGTCAGTGATGGGACGTTCCACATGCACCGCTCGTTCAGCGATTTCGAGCGGGCGATCCACAGTGCCGAGGCGTATGCCGGAGCCGGTTTCAATGTGGCGATGATCTCGGCGACCGGCCGGTTCTTGATGGGGTTCGACCCCCGCCGACAACGGGTCGCGGTCTGAGCCCGACGGCCCGGTACTGGGCCATTTTCCCCGAGAAAACCGCCCTCCGGCCGAGTTCCCCTCAAAAAACCGCGGATTTTCCGGCGAAAAACGCAGTTCCCCCCTGCTTTTCCTGGATGTTTTCGGAATAATCGTCGAAAACGATCATCAGAAGGCTCGGTCCTCATCCTGTGCGGGCGAGGCCGAACCGAACCGCATTCGCAATGGCGAGGCCGCGTTCTCAGACAGGAGGGTACCCGTCCATGGCCAAGAAAGCCGCACCCAGGGCCGCCGAACCGAAGGCCGGCTCCTCGACAGGCGACAAGGGAGGCACCCGCAAGGCGACCAAGGGGGAGATCTACGCGAGGCTGGCGGAGCACAGCGGCCTGACGAAGAAGCAGGTCGCCAGCGTCTTCGAGGGGTTGACCGAGTTGATCAAGGAGCAATTGGGCAAGAAGGGCCCCAAGGAATTCACGGTCCCCGGCTTGCTCAAGCTCAAGGTCGTCCACAAGCCGGCGACCAAGGCCAAGCAAGGGATCAACCCCTTCACCAAGGAACCGATGATGTACAAGGCGAAGCCGGCGCGCAACGTCGTCAAGGCGCTGGTGCTGAAGTCGCTCAAAGAAATGGTCTGAACCGCAGAGTGGTCAGTGGTCGGAACGGAGCGAGGAGCGAGTGGCGCGGAGCGAGCGACGACCGGAAAACCCTTCCCCTCTCGCTCCGCGCCACTCGCTCCTCGCTACTTTTCCCCCACGACCAGTTCCCAGTGGAAGCCGGGGCGGCTGCCGTCGAGATCGAGGGCGACCCCCTGGCCCCCGGGGAGGGCTTCGAGCCGGGCTGGGCCGACCCGCTCGCCGGCGTTGTTGAGCACGAAACCCCGCACCGGCCCCTGGTGTCGCCAGACGACGCGCGCCCGGACGGGCTCGCTGAGGAACGGGGGGCGGCCCGGGTCGGCGACCGCATGCCGCCAGGCATCGACCCAGCGGAAGCCGGTCGGCTCCACGCGCGCCACGGCGGTGACCAGCAACCGCTTCGCCGTGGCGATCGGCTCCGGCCCGATCGAGCTGACGGCCAGGACGGCCATCGGATTTTCGATCGCGAGATCCAGGTGGTCGAACCGCTCGGGCTTGCCGCCGGCCCAGCCGGCCAGCGCCTGGGTGTACGGCGTGTCGACCACCAGCCGGCCGCGACGCGGGTCCCAGCCGGTGATCGCCCGGCGTGCCGCGCGGCCGACGGTCCGCCCGGGGACCTCGACCGGGCGTGCGCCACGCTGCGGCCGGGCCGTGGTCACGCCGCGGTAGAACAGCGAGGCCGCGTGCGGCCAGAAGGCGTAGATGTGCGGGCTGCCGTTGACGACCTCCGCGAGCTGGAAGACGTCCTCGCCGCCGACCGTACCGGCGGGCCCCTCGCCCCAGGTCATGGGATAGAGGAAAATCCCGCGCCGGACCAGGGCATCCCAGTCTTCGACGACCGCGGTGTAGACCCCCAGGAGGTGGTCGGCCGCCTCGGTCGATGCCGACCACGCCCCGCGGGTCTGGTTGCACCACTGGCCCACCACGTACGGCCGATCGGTGCGGCGCTTGAGATTGGCCAGACCCGCCAGGCCGCCGTCGAGGCTCCAGAGCATGGAGCGGACCTCCGGCGAGACCCACGTCGGGGCGGCCCAGAACAACCGGTCATCGATCAGGTCCAGCCCCGGGCCAGCCTGGGCATGGGCGAACTCGGGTTCGCGCCGCCAATGCGAGACCCCGGCGATCGGCACGCGGAGCTTCTCCTGCCGCAGGGCATCCGCCATCCGCCGAGAGTGGTCCGCCTCGACCAACTCCCAGAGCCGCCGCCCCGCGACGCCGCCCGGAGCCTTCTCGGCCAGGTCATGCCACGCCCTGGCGTAGGCCGGCGGCAGGGCGTCGGGCTGTTCGATCAGGTTGAACAGCGAGAGCTCGCCGGCCAGGGTCACCCAGGCCAGGGCGGGATCGTCCCGCAACGCCAGGCCGGTCTCGGGATTGATGTGCTCGAGCACGGCGCGCGCCGTCGCCAGGGCGAGCTTGCCGATGGTGGGGTCAAACTCGGCCGCCGGCCCGCCCCCCGGGGGCAGCAGTCCGGGGACGGCCACTCCATCCCCCGATCGGAACCGGCGGCCTGCCTGGAGCTCGAGCGCGACCGAGATCCCCCGCGCCTTCAGCGCGGCGACCAGATGGTCCAGACGAGCCAGGGCCTCGGGGTCGAACGCCTGGGTGTCCTCGCGCGTATCGTCGATCAGGCTGCGGTCTGGTCCCAGCGGCAGGTCGAGCTCGCCCAGCCGCACGAGGTTGAGGCCGGAGCGGGCCAGGCGGTCGGCCAGGGCGTCCGCTCGCTCGGGCTCCACGAACGCCGCCGGCGGGATCAGGCTGACGCCGAGGAACCGCGCGCGCCCCTCCTGGCCATACGCCAACCGTCCGTCCTTGACCGTCACGAAACCGCCGCGCCCCGCCGGCCGCGGCACCAGGAACGAGACGTCCAGCGCGGAGCCGGCCGCGATCGTGGGCGACGGCGCAACGGGGAGCCAATTCGTCGTGTCGTCGGCGACATGGTAAGGAGTCCACCATCCGGCCTGGGGGTCGGGGAAGGTCGTCACGCGGACATCGTCGATCCGCAGCGCGCCGACCGAATCGATCTTGTCAATCTGGAGGACGGCCCGGACCGCGCCGGGTGGGACGGCCACGCGCACCGGATCGATCCGCCAGCCGCGGGTTCCCGTCCAGCGGATGAAGATGTTGCCGCCGCTGTGGCGTTCCAGCGGAGTACCGAACATGTCGAGGAAGAAGAACCGGCCGGTCGCACCCTCGGCACCCCGCAGACCGGTGCATCGGGCCGCGATCGCGACCTCCAGCTCCTGGAACGGCTCGATCGGGATCGCCAGGCCCGCCATCGCCCGCGACCCGCCTCGAGTCAGCTCCAGCGCCGCCGCCGATTGGAAGCCCGGAAAGACGCGCCGGGCCTCCCGCTCGACCATCCAGGAAGTCGGAGCCGGGTCGCCCAGCTCGAAATCGCCGTTGACGACCAGGTTCGTGGTCGGGGCTCCCCCTACCGGCACGAGCTCGAACGTCAGCCCGTCGATGTCCAGGGTCCCGGTCGCGCCCAGCAACCCCACCGACATGATCGCATCCTTGGTGCCCGGTGGAACGGCGAATCGCTTGACGACCCGGGTCCAGCGATTGCCGACGGAATGGGTCCACGGGCCAAGGCTTCCTCGACCCAGCGCGCGGAGCTCATCGCCGAGGAAGTCGATGAGCAAACTGGGCTCCTCACCGGTCCGCTGGCCGAGCTGGATATTCTCCGCGCGGACCCACAGGCCCAGCACGATCGCCTCGGTCTTGCGACCGTCGACCCCGAAGGCGCGGCTGAGCCGAGCCGGCCGGCCTGGCCGGTCCGTGGCGAACCGCATGAAGTGAGGGCCGGCGGCGGGGGCCCCTCCCTCGGACATCCAGACCGCGTCGCGGGCATTGTACCAGCCGTCGGGCACGCCGTCCTGGTTCGAGTCGGTCTCCAGGTCGTCCCGCGGCGGCGGACCCTTCCGCTCGATCAGCTCCTCCTGGGCGGCGGCCGGGCGGACCGCCGCCGGCATCCCCCACGTCCCGGCCAGGATGACCAGGAGCCGCACCATCCCGGCGACCCGGCGACCCGACGTCTTCACGAGCGGATTCCTCCTCCAGAGATGGCCCGGAGCTCCGAGCCGGATGCTCACGGCCCGTTCCGCCGGCCGAAACCTGGTCAATCTTTGGGCGCCTCTTTCTTCGCGGCCCGGGCGGCGGCCGCCTCGCGCTGCGCCCGACCGGTCATCGGGACGAACAGGGTCGGCTTGAGCGCCCGCTGAGTGAGCCGGCCGCCCTGCTTCTCGACCAGGTAGACGGTCTGATCGAAGCGTGTCCCCAGGGGGATCACCATCCGGCCGCCATCCTTGAGCTGCTCGATCAGCGGCTGCGGGATCTTCTCGGGGGCGCACGTGACGATGATGGCATCGAACGGGGCCGCCTCCGGCCAGCCCTCGTAGCCGTCGCCGACCCGGGTATGGATGTTGGTATAGCCCAGTTCCTTGTGGACCTTGGTCGCGCGGTCGCTGAGTGTCTTGTGGATCTCGACCGAGTACACCTCCTTGACCAGCCGCGAGAGGATCGCCGACTGGTAACCCGATCCGGTCCCCACCTCGTAGACGCGGTCGCTGGGCTTGGGATCAAGGACCTCGGTCATGAAGGCCACATCATAAGGCGGGGTAATCGTCTGACCCTCACCGATGGGAATCGACTCGTCGTCGTACGCCTGGCGGTGCGTCTTCGGTGGAAGGAAGCGGTGTCGGGGTACGGTGCGGAACGCCTCGAGCACTCTCGGGTTCTTGATTCCATGTTCGACGAGATGGCGCTGCACCATCTGGTTGCGGGCCGCGGCGTAGCGGTCCCCCGCACTCGACGACCGGGGTCCGGCGGTCTTTCCCGGCTGCGCATCCTGCGCCCGCGCGACGAAGCCACAGCCGGCCGCCAGGGCCAGACTCAAACCGATCCGGACGAGAGTATGCTGCATCTTGAGAGTCCTCACGAACGTAGGTCAGGCTGTCCAGCCGGACGTTCCCAGGCTCTCAGGCTGGACAGCCTGACCTACAGATGAGACCCCTATCATACAACGAACCAGCCCGGTGGTGCACAAGCATTCGATCGGAGGTGTTCCCAGGAAGGATGCGGCGTCGGTCCATCCACCCGGTGGCTCCGCGGGGTGGTCGGTGAACGACCCGGGGTTTTTCGCGAACCCCCGCGGATTATCGCTTGGTGGGCTGGGGCTCCAGCGGTATAATTCCTCACGCAGTCAGGACCGAGATTCGATCGTAACCTCTTACCCCGGCAAGGAAGAACCTCGCGTAGGTCAGGCTGTCCAGCCTGACGGTCCCGGGATGTCAGGCTGGACAGCCTGACTGACTTTCTTGCCGGCGTAATCCAGTTTCCCAGCGGCCTGGAGAACCACGATCGATGGGGATTCCGCCGGGGTGTGTGGCAGGACTCCTGGTCCTCCTGAGCGTCGGACAGACCCCGCCTGGCCCCAAGGCCGCGGATGTCACCCTGCGCGGCCGGGTGCTCACCCTGGCTTCGGCCCTCCAGTCCCTTGGCATCGCAGCCCAGGCCGATCCGGAACAAGCCACCAAGCAGGTGGTCCTGCTCGGCGACGATCGCTCCCTCACGCCCCTGTTGTCCGATGAGGCCAGCCGCGCCCTGTTCCTCGACGAGCGGCTGCGCGGCGGTCGTGCCGAGATCCGGGGCCGGCGGTTCGCCGGCGTCCCCTATCTTCAGGTCACCACCTTCCAGGTGGAGCGCGACGGCCGGCTCCAAACTCCCGAGTATTATTGCACCGTCTGCTCGATCACCGTCCGTGCGCCCCAGACCTGTCCGTGCTGTCAAGGTCCCATGGAGTTACGCATGCGGCCCGATCGCCGCTGATCGATCCGGGCACCGTACCGATACTGATCCAGACGCGACGACCGTGGCGGTCGCGATCCCAGGTTGCAAGTCCCACCGAGATCCGTGAATCTGTCCTTTTCCCCATGACGGCGGGAACGACGACCCGCAAGGAAGAATCGCCAGCATGTCTTCTCTCGAAAGTGCCAATCTTCTGCTGGGACTGGTGGCGGTGGTGGCGGTGGCCTCGACGCTCTGGTCGATGGCGTGTTTGTTCTGGGTGACGCGGCGGCGCCGGAGGCTTGCCCCACACACGCCGCCGGTGACGATCTTCAAGCCGCTCAAGGGGTTGGACGAGGAGCTCGAGGAGAACCTCCGCAGCTTCTTCCGCCTGGACTACCCCGTGTACCAACTGATCTTCGGGGTCGCCGAGGCCGACGACCCGGCGATCGAGGTGGTCCGCACGCTGCAGCGCGAGTTCCCCGACCGGGACGCCCAGCTCGTGATCGGCACGCCGGCATTCGGGCTGAATCCCAAGGTCGAGAACCTGGCGGCCATGGACCGGCACCGCAAGTACGACGTGATCCTGATCAGTGATTCGAACATCCGGGTTCGCCCGTCGTACCTCCGCGAAACGGCCTGCTACCTGGCGGAGCCGGGGGTGGGCCTGGTGACGAACCTCTTCGCCGGGGTGGGCGAGGCGCAGGCCGGCTCGGCGATGGAGATCCTGCACTTGAACGGATTCGTCGCCGGCGCCGTCGCCGCGGCGTCGGTCTGCCGGGCCACCTGCGTGGTGGGCAAATCGATGTTGATGCCCATGCAGGCCCTGGCTGCCGCCGGCGGGTTCGCGGGCGTGCGCAACCTGCTGGGCGAGGACCAGGCCCTCGGTTTGCGGGTCCGGCGCGCGGGCTACTCGATCCGTTTGAGTCATCATGTCATCACCAACATCAGCCGCGGCCGGAATCTCAAGGCATTCCTGAGCCGCCAGTCGCGGTGGAACAAGGTCCGCCGGGGGATGGCGCCGCTGCTGTTCCTGGCCGAGCCGGTGACCAACCTGGCCACCGTGGGCCTGGTCTGGGCCTTCTCGGGCGAGCTGGGCATCGCCTGGGGCGGCCTGCTCCTGCTGGTCGGCCTGGGCCTGGTTCGCGACGCCCTCCAGACCCGCCGGCTCCGCGGCTCGTTACCCAAGTTGCGCCACCTGTTGCTCAGCCCGGCCAAGGACATCCTCCTGCTCCCGGTCTGGTTCGACGCGGTCTTCAACCGCTGGGTGCAATGGCGCGGCCACAGCTTCCTCGTCGGGCGGATGACGCGCCTGCGCCTGGCCCGCGTACCCCGCCAGGTCCGCCGACGCGTCCGGCGCGTCCGCCAGCTCCGCAGCCAGCAGGCCCACAAGCCCAATCCCTCGGCGCCCTGAATTCGGCCCGATCCCTTGCCGGGGAAATTGGTTCGGGCGCGGAAAATCCCCCTTGAATTTCGGGCCGCTCGATCGAATGATGATGTTCATTCGGAGTCGGTCGCGCCCCTGCCGCACACGATCTGAGGGCTCAGGCGTGAAGGATAGCGCCCGGTATGTGAAACTGATCGAGTGGTGGGACGAGGACGGGTGTTTTGTCGGCCAGTGTCCCGGCATCATCGGCCCCTGTTGCCATGGTGATGACGAGACCGCGGTGTATGCCCAGCTCTGCCAGATCGTCGACGAGTGGATCGAGATCATCAAGAGCGAGGGCGAGCCCCTGCCCCCGCCAACCGCCGGGCGGGGACTGGCTGAGAGGATCTTGGCGGAGGTGAACGGAGTGAGATGAATCTCGGGCCCCCAGCGCGAAAGGGGTCTCTTGATGGAAGAAAAGGCCGACGCATCGGAATCCGATGCTGCTGATCCCGACCCTTTCCCCGAGCCCTCCCGGGCTCCGCTTGGCCTGATACGCCGTCCGAGCGTGCCACCGCCGGCTCGAAAACGATATCGCCGCCAGCCGAGCTTCTCCCTGGCCGGTCTGGCCATCCTGGTCTCCTCCCTGATCGCGGCCACACCCGTGTGGGCTGGTGCGCTGGAGCAAGTGCGCCGCACGGGCCGGTTGCTCTACGGCAGCGACATGGAGGGCGGCGGGCCCTATGCCTATCCCGACCCGGGCTCACCCCGCGGGGTGACCGGTTTCGAGGTTGAGCTGATGCGCCTGCTGGCCGGCGACCTCGGCGCGGTCCCGGTCTTCTCCCAGGGCCAGTGGGACAAGCTGCTCCAGGTCCTGGACTCGGGCCGAATCGACCTGGTGATCAACGGCTATGAATGGACCGAGCCACGCGCCCGGGACTACCTGGCGACACGGCCGTATTACGTCTACCAGTTGCAGGTGATGGTGCGGCGCGGCAGCGCGGTCCGGTGCTGGGCCGACCTGAAGCGGCCCAGGCCCGATGGGGGCCGCTGGACCGTCGGCGTGCTGGTCGGGTCAGCCGCCGAGACCTTCGCGCGCGAAAACGGCGGGTCGAGCGTGGAGGTTGTCCGTTTCGACGGCGCAACCGACGCCATGACCGCCGTCCAGAATGGGCAGTACGACGTGACGCTCCAGGACCTGCCGGCGGCGCGGTTCTACGCCGCGCGGTTCCCGGGCCTCGAATCGGTCGGTCCCCCGGAGTCGCACGGTTACTACGTCATTTTCGTGCGCCAGCAGGATGCGGCCTTGCGCGACGCACTGGACAAGAGCCTGGCTGGGTTGATTGCCTCCGGCGCGCTGCGGATGCTCTATGAGCGATACGGCATCTGGACGGAGGCGCAGAACGAGCTCGCCCGGTTCACCGGGCCAATCCAACCGGTGGCCAGCCAGCAGGAGCCTCGCGGCTGGCCGCTGGTCCGGCACTATGGGTCCCGGCTGCTCGACGCGGCGCGGGTGACCGTGACGCTGTCGGTCACCTCGATGCCGCTGGCGATGGTGCTGGGACTGTTCATCGCGATCGGCCGGCTGTACGGTCCCACGCCCGTCCGCATCCTGCTCTCGGGTTACGTCGAGCTGATCCGGGGCACGCCCCTGATGCTCCAGCTCTTCGTGCTGTTCTACCTCCTGAAGCTGCCCCCGTGGGTCGCCGGCATCGCCGGGTTGGCGATCAACTACTCGGCCTATGAGGCGGAGATCTACCGCGCGGGGCTCCAGGCGATCCCGGCCGGCCAGATGGAAGCCGCACTGGCCCTGGGGATGTCGCGGGCGATGGCCCTGCGGCGCGTGATCGTGCCGCAGGCGGTCCGGATCGTGATCCCGCCCGTGACCAACGACTTCATCGCGCTGTTCAAGGACACCTCAGTCTGCTCAGTGATCACCCTGGTCGAGCTGACCAAGGAGTATTCGATCCTGGCCAACAGCACGGGGGGAGCGATCGAGTTCGCCCTGGCTGCCGCCACGCTCTACATGGTGATGAGCGTACCGCTGTCGTGGTTCTCCCGCTGGTCCGAACGCCGCCTGGGCATCAGCAGTGCGAAAGGAGGGGCGTGGGCATGATCGAAGTCATTGACCTGGTCAAGCGGCACGGCGCGGTCGAGGTCCTCCGCGGCGTGAGCCTGTCGATCGCCCGGGGCGAGGTCGCCGCCGTCATCGGTCCTTCGGGTAGCGGCAAGAGCACATTCCTCCGCTGCCTCAACGGCCTGGAGCGGTTCCAGTCCGGCTGGGTGACGATCGATGGCCTGCGGTTCGGGGCCGGGGTCCACCCGGTTGACTGGAATCGCATCCACCGCGCGGTCTGCCGTCGCGTGGGGATGGTGTTCCAGAGCTTCAACCTGTTCCCGCATCGCACGGCGCTGGAGAACGTCATGGAAGGTCCGCTCTTCGTCCTGGGGCTGGACCGCGATCTCGCGGAGGAGCGCGCGCGCCGGCTCCTGGACCGGGTCGGGCTGTCGGACCGGCTCTCAGCCCTGCCGCGCGCGCTCTCCGGCGGCCAGCAGCAGCGGGTGGCGATCGCCCGGGCCCTGGCCATGGAGCCCCAGGCGATCCTCTTCGACGAGCCGACCAGCGCCCTGGATCCCCGCATGACGGCCGAGGTCCTCGCCGTCATGACCGACCTGGCCGGCGACGGCCTGACCATGGTCGTGGTGACCCACGCCATGAGCTTCGCCCGGCGGGTCGCGCACACCGTTCACGTCTTCGGCGACGGGCGAGTCATCGAGTCCGGCCCCCCGGCCCAGATCTTCGAGGAGCCGCACGAAGAGGCGACCCGGGCCCTGCTCGCCACCGTCCTGGCGGCCTGAGCGATTGGTTGCTCGATTTCGCTCGCTTGCTCCCCATTGGTCACCAAGTCGCTGTCCGTGTCGGTCGTGGTCCCGGCCCCCACCGTCGCGCTGGGCGCGGCCCACTCGGTCGTCGCCGCCGTAGTGGAGTCAGGAATGGGCGTATGGCACGAGGGCTCCGTTGATGATTAACGGACCTCTTCAAAGAAAGAGTTGGCACCCCGAGTGAAGCCCTGACCCGCGATTCTCCCGTCCTCTACACTCCCATCCGGCTG
>Ga0070738_10006137_pt1 | contig 12772 bp, 11 predicted proteins | sample Coa_R2_2_FD_66446 | JGI IMG/M metagenome (GOLD analysis project Ga0070738, IMG submission 66446) | Surface soil microbial communities from Centralia Pennsylvania, which are recovering from an underground coalmine fire - Coalmine... | ecosystem: Environmental > Terrestrial > Soil > Unclassified ... | reverse complement strand
TCACCACGGGGCCGGGCGGCGGCCATTGCGCTGTGCCGCCACCTATACTACCAACTCTGCATCTTGCCGGCGAATCCCATCTTTGAGCCGGGCTCTAGCGCTCGCGCGCCAAGCGGTGGCACAGATCTTGCTTCAAGGCACGACAGGCTCAGAAGGTGCGCAGAGCCCTTATTGTGTAGACCTGTTACGCTAGAACTGCTAGGGTCCGTTGCCTATGCCTGAGTGCTAGAAAGGGTTTAAGGCAGCAGATGACACCCCCACTAATCGCTACCTATGTCAGTTCCTTCCCCCCTCGTCCCTGCGGCATCGCCACCTTTACGCGCGACCTGAGCGAGGCCGTGGCGCGCAGCGGGCGGGAGATTAGCACGCGCATAGCCGCGATCGGCGCCGAGGCCTCCGCCTATGCCTATCCGCCGCAGGTGCGCTGGACGATCGAGCAGAACGATCCCCAGAGCTGGGTGGAGGTGGCCCGCCACATCAACGCCTCCCGCACCTCCGTGGTCTCGATTCAACACGAGTTTGGACTGTATGGCGTCTACGGCCCCGATGGCGATTTCGACGACTATCTGGCCGGTTTCCTCGACCACTTGCAGAAACCGGTGGTCACCACCTTGCACACCGTGCTGCCCCATCCGCCGCCGCACATGCGCGAGGCGATCTGCCGCCTGCACGAGCGCAGCGCAGCGGTCGTCACCATGGTCAACACGGCGCGACTGATCCTGGAAGAGTACTACGGCCTGTCGTCCCACAAGGTGCACACCATCCCGCACGGCGTGCCGCACGTCAAGCACATGGACCCCGATATCGCCAAGCGCGGACTGCGCTTGAGCGGGCGCACGGTGTTGAGCACCTTCGGCCTGCTCAGCAGCGGCAAGGGCATCGAGTACATGCTCCGCGCCATGCCGGCGATCGTAGAGAAACACCCCGACGTCCTGTATCTGGTGATCGGCGAGACGCATCCGGAAGTGCAGCGCGTCGAGGGGGAGCGCTATCGCAATTCGCTGCTGGCCCTCGTCCATGAGCTGGGCCTGCACCACTCGGTCCAGTTCGTCAACCACTTCCTGGCGCAGGAGCAGCTCGTGCGCTATTTGCAGGCCACCGATATCTACGTCACGCCCTACGTGGGGCGCGGCCAGATTACCAGCGGCACGCTGGCCTACGCGCTGGGCTGCGGCCGGGCGGCGGTGTCCACGCCGTACCTGTATGCCGAGGAGGTGCTGGCCGAATGCCGCGGCCTGCTGGCCGAATTCAAAGACCCCGACTCGCTCACGCGCTGTATCAACATGCTGCTGGACGACCCGGGCCTGCGCCGGCGGCTGGAGCGCAACGCCCTGGAATACGGGCAACACATGAGCTGGCCGGTAGTGGGCGCTCGTTACGCGGACCTGTTCTGGGAGGTAGCCAGCGGGGCGGATAGCTCGCGTCCCGTGGTCGCGCTCCCGAGCCATACGCTTGTCCCGGCGGGCACGCCGCGCGTGGAGATCTCGAACGGAGCGGTCGCTGCCGCGGCAAAGCCGGAAGCAAGCCTGGTAGGCTCGGTTCGCAACGGTTGATCGGCGGCCCACGCAGGAGGTGTGGTATCGTGGAGAGCGGGCCGGGCACGGCCTTTCCGGCGCTGCGGCTCGACCACCTGCAGCGCCTGACCGACGAGACCGGCGTCATGCAGCACGCCCTCTACTCAGTTCCCGATCCGCTCCACGGCTACTCCATCGACGATCAGGCGCGTGCCTTGATAGCCGTGCTGGCCCATGCCCGCCTCGCGGGCGACGCACTACCGCCGCCCGCCGCCTATACCTATCTCTCCTATCTGCGTTACGCGGCCATGGGCGAGGGGCGCTTTCACAACTTCCTATCCTACAGCCGGCGGTGGCTGGACGACGGAAGCGGTGAGGATGCCAGGGGCCGGGCGCTCTGGGCCCTGGGCTATGCCGCCCGACACGGCCTGGAGCAGGGCCTGCGCGAGGCGGCCGCCTCGCTGTTTGCCGACGCCCTGGTGGCAGTGCGCAGCCTCGGGGCGCCACGCGCCTGGGCCTTCAGCATCTTCGGCCTCTACCACTACCTGCAACAAAGCCGGGAGCCGGCGCCGCTGTCGTTGCTCCGCGAGCTGGCCGGCCGCCTGGTCGACCGCTACGAGCGCACCGCCGCGCCGGACTGGCCCTGGTTCGAGGACCGCTTGACGTACTGCAATGCCAAGCTCCCGGCAGCCCTGCTGCTGGCCTACGAGATGACCGGCGAGGCGCGCTTCCGCGAGGTCGGGCTGGCCGCGTCGACCTGGCTGATGGGGGTGCTATTCGACGCCTCCGGCGTGCTGCACCTGATCGGGCAGGATGGCTGGTATCCGCGCGGTGGGCCCAGGGCGGCCTTCGACCAGCAGTGCGTCGACGCGCAGGGCACCGTGGAGGTATCTCTGATTGCCGGTAGGATCAGCGGCGATCCCATCTGGCAGCAGCGGGCGCTGGCCGCTCTGGCCTGGTTTCACGGCCGTAATGCCCTGGGTCTGGCGCTGATTGACCCCGCGACCTGGGGCTGTTATGACGGCCTCAGGCCGAACGGGGTCAACAGGAATATGGGCGCAGAGTCGATTATATGCTACCTACTGGCTTACCTGGACCTGGTCGGGGCCGGCCTGCTGACGCTGGATGGAGCGATACTCCGTCCCGCCGCGTCCGGCCCCGACCACGGCCGCTAGTATCCCCGGACCGACATGGTCAGGCGCGCGACACCAATCCGCGCATCGGCCATGCCGTAGTACACGTCGATGGCCTCGCCGTGCACGTCGGTGGTGGTGGGGAAGACCACGTCTGAGACGATGCCGTCGACCTCCGCATGGAGCAGCGGCTCCAGGATCGGCTGTCGCGTGCGGTGCAACACCCGCAGGGGGTTCTCGCGGTCCAGCAGCAGGGCGCCGGCACAGTAGCGCACGCCGGAACGGATAGTCGTCCGCTCCACGCCATGGTAGAAGACGAGCCATCCGTGGGGGGTTGCCACCGGCTGCGTGCCGCCGCCGATGCGGAAGGCTTCCCACGGCTCCTCCGGCATCGCCAGCAAGCTGTGCTGCTCGAAGCGCAGCGGCGCGCCATTGGCGTAGGCGGCGCGCAGGGCGTCGCTCGAGCAGTAGGAGAGCCAGATGCTCGGGCGATCGTCGAGGATACCCTCGGGCGGATCGAGCCGGTGAGGCCGTGGATTGGTGGCGCTGATGTCCTTCCAGATCGCGTAGACGGGACGATGCATCAGGCAGAGCATCCACCGGCCATCGGGTGCGCGGACCGGTTCTGGGAAGAGGACCGCGTCCTTGTTGAGGTAGGCGTTGAAGTCGGCGCCCATCTCATAGGCGAAGTCGGCCAGGCCCAGACGCTTCCAGGAGAGCAGGTCCTCCGACGCGGCCAGGGCCACGCGCGGCCCAACCGTGCCGTAGGCGACGTAGGCCATGACGTAGAGGTCGAGATCAGGGACGAAGGTGATGCGCGGGTCTTCGACACCGCCACCGGTATCTGGATTCAGCTCATAGGCTTCCTCTGGTTCGAGCGCGATCCCCAGTCGCTCGACGCCTCGTGGCTGGCTGTCGTCGAAGATCACACGGGCCAGCCCGATGCGCGAGTAGTTGCCCGGCGCAACGATACGGGGAAACAGGTAGAATTGGCCGTCCCGCCCGCGGGCGCCGGCCGGGTTGAGCACGCCCTCGGCCTCGTCGTTCAGCCCTGGCATGGGCTGCATCACGACGCCGAGCCTTTCCATATGATAAGTGATCGCTATTTCCGCCTCTGCAAGCATGATGTCTCCTACCGCATCGCCTTCTCGATAAGTGCTATTTTGGGTTGTGCCGGGACGACTGTGGCCGTTCCCATCTCGCGCGCTACGCCCAACTGTGCAGAAGCGGGACTGTTTCGCAAAGTGTTGTCAGCGATCGCCGCGCAGCGTTGGTAGATCTGGGAACACCCGATTCGCGTCTGCCTAACATGTATCTTCGGCAGTACACGGGTTAAAGGCCAGCCCCAATTGAGCGCACCTGCTCAGATAAACGTGGTATCGTGCTCAATTGACGGTGAAGGGGACATTATGCTGCATGCAGGCTGCAAAGCGCCGGCCAAGCGCTTGGGCTGAGACCCTGCATCGACCTGCCGGGGACACAGGTGCGCGTAACCGCCTCTCACCATCAATCACGAACCGCCGGATTGATCCTCCTGACGACAATCAGTCCGATGACACCACATCCTGAGCGTTCGAGCGCCCAATGTGACGCTCTCACTCTAGCACAAACCGCTCGATGTAGCTATAGCAAATTGGCCCCGATTGGCGTCTTGGCCCTCGTGTGAAGAATTTGCCCTCCTGCGCACCGCAACATGGCCGTCAAAACAGGCTTTTGGAATGATTTGGTAGGACAAATCAGGCCGTTCGGCGCGGTCGCGCTCACATTGGGCGCACACGGCGCGATCTATGCCGGCTCGCAGGCGCCGCGGATGACACTTCCCGCGGGAGCGGCGCCGAACGCGAACACAACCCCGGACCGCTCACAGGCAGAGTCCATGGCATCTCCCGCAGAACTAGAGTTGGCCGTTGATATGAACGGGTCTCACCAACACATGTGGCGTATAGCACTTCCGGCTCAGCCGGCACAGGTCTTGGACACGACCGGGGCGGGTGATGCTTTCAGCGCCGCGTTTCTGGCCTCCTGGTTAGCGAGCAATCCTCCCATGATGGCCCCGCGGCAGGCCCTCGCCCTGGCGGCGCAGGTGGTGGGTCACGTCGGCGCCCGGTAGCCCGCGCAGGGTGCCCGGGTTGCTGGGCACGACGGGGCAGTGCGCCTGGTAAAATGGTCCCACCACACTTGACAATCGTTCCCGCACCACCGATATTCTCCGGGTAGCCAAATCGCGTCCCGCAAGCGAAAGGGAAAACCGGTGAATCAAGGCATACGACGTCTGGCGGTGGCCGCGACCCTGCTGGGCGCACTTCTGGCGCCCGCCACGGGGGCCTTTGCGTCAGAGCATGGTGGGCAACAGGGTCGCCATCACGGACGAGGCCACCCGCATCACGTCGCTCAGAAGGTCCACCAGCAGAAGGTCTTCCTGGGTGGGCACAAGCTCGAAGGTGAAGCGGTGATCGTCTCCGTGGCATCCGACGGTTCGAGCATGGTGCTGCGGCCCACGAATAGCGACGTGGTGACGGCTACCGTCACCATCTCCAGCAGCACGGTTATCACCTCCGACGAAGGCGTCACCACGACCACTCTTGCCGCCGGCGAACGGGTGCACGTGGTGGTCGTGGAGGTCGGCGGCGCGAAGGTGGCCCAGCTCGTGGTCATCGAAAGCGCCGCTGCCTCCGGCGATGTCACAGGCGGCCACGACGACCACGGGTCCAAGGGCGGCCACGGCGGCGAGCACCACGGCCCGTTCCAGTTCGAGGGCGTGATCGTCTCGGTGGCAACAGACGGCTCGAGCATGGTGTTGCAGCGGCCTAATTCCCCGAACGTCACCGCCACGATCACCATCTCTAGCAGCACGGTCATCACGGCGGACGAGGGCGTCACGACCACAACCCTGGCCGCCGGCGAGCAGGTCCACGTGAAGGCTCAACAACAGGCCGATGGCACCTTTGTTGCCACCTGGATCGAGATCCAGAAGCCCGAAGCGAATGGCGATCATAACCCCGGCGGCAGCACGGGCGATGGCGACCACGGCCAGGGCGGCAACGGGAATCCCGGCAACGCGGGTTCGGGTAACGGCAGCGGCCATGGCGACCACCAGGGCGGCCCTGGCGCGGGCGATGACGACGGCAACAGCGGCGGCCACAATACCGGCGGCAGCGGTCCGGGCGGCGCATAAAGCCGCCGCGACGCAATCTCTCAGCTCAGAAGCGCGGGACCGGGGAGCGTGAATTCCCCGGTCCCGACTTTTGTGGCGTGGCGCTGAATCGTGCCAGCAGAGTAGCGCCTACCCTATGTGATAGCGACAGTCCAGCCGTGGGTATCGGCGACGCGGGCGTACTGGATGTCCGTCACCGCGTCGTAGAGGCGCTGGGTGAGCTCGCCGATCCTGCGGTCGTTGACGACGATGCTCTCACCGCGGTAGACCAGCTCTCCGACCGGCGACACGACCGCCGCCGTGCCCGTGCCAAATACCTCGCGCAAAGTGCCATTGTGCGCGGCCTCGGTCACCTCGTCGATGGCGATAGGGCGCTCCGAGACGTTGAGCCCCCACTCGCGCATCAGCGTCAGCGTGGTGTCGCGCGTGACGCCCGGCAGGATGGTGCCGCTGAGCGGCGGCGTGATCACCTCATCGCCGATGCGCACCATGATGTTCATGGTGCCGACCTCGTCTATGTAGCGCCGATGCACGCCGTCGAGCCACAGGACCTGGGAGAAGCCCGCCCGGTGCGCCTCCTCCCCGGCGAACAGGCTGGCGGCATAGTTGCCGGCCGTCTTGGCCTCGCCGACGCCGCCTTCGACCGCGCGGACGTATTGGTCGCTGACGAAGATGCGCAGCGGATTCATGCCCTCGGGATAGTAGCTGCCGACGGGCGATAGGATGATGTAGAAGAGGTAGGAGCGGGCCGGACGCACGCCCAGGAATGGCTCGGTGGCGATGATCACCGGACGGATGTACAGCGAGGTCCCGGGCGTCTTGGGGGTCCAGTCTTTCTCCAACTCCACCAGCGCCAGCGTCGCTTCCAGCGCCTGCTGCTCGTCGAAGGACGGGATGCACAGGCGGGCCGACGATCTTTGCAGGCGCTCCATGTGTTTCTGTGGCCGGAAGACGCGCACGACTCCGTCCTGGCCGTAAAAGGCTTTGAAGCCATCGAAAACGGCCTGCGCATAATGCAGGACCGCGGCGCCGGGATCCAGGGTGAGGGGACCGTATGGTTGGATACGGAAAGTGCCCCAGCCGCGCCCGTCCTGGTACTCCATCAGCGCCATGTGATCGGTGAAGTAGATGCCAAAGCCGAGCTCGCTGTCAAGTGGTTTGGGCTTGCGAACGGCGGCCCGCGTCACGTCGATTGTTTGATTCACTGCGCGTTTTCACTCCCTCGTACGGCAAACTATGAAGGTCTGGCTATAGCATACCGCGTTGGGTACCTCGTGGAGATAAGGCCGGTCACCGAAGACGGCTTGGGGGATGGGTTTGCAGGGGGCTCCAGATCGTGAACCGCGCGGCTGCCTTACCTGGCCCGCATCCAGCGCTCCACCGTCGCCAGGACATCCCGTATTGTAAACGGTTTGGACAGCCGATCGTTAACCTGCATCTCCGTCGCCTTGGCGCGCAACCGTTCCGCGGCCGACATGACCACAATGGGGATCATAGCGGTCTGCGGGTCCTCGCGCAGACGTTTGCTGACCTCCGCACCATCCATCTCCGGCATCATGAGGTCCAGCAGAATGACGTCGGGTTGGAGGTCACGCGCGGCCTGTATCGCGGCACCGTTGGCGCTGCTGTGGACCTGATAGCCCTGGCCGACGAGGGCGGCCTCCAGCAAAGCCACGATGATTGGGTCATCGTCCACGACCAGGACCGTGCCATGGGGCATCATTGGGCTCCTTTCTGCTGTGGCGCGGGCGTCTTCTCCGCGTGATCTTGCGCACACAGGTCAGCGGGCTGATTCGGAACGGTGGCCTCGGCCGTCTCGACGATGCGCGGCAGCAGCACCTCGACGGTCGTACCCTCGCCAACCACGCTCTGGATCGCAATGTGTCCACCGTGCTGCTCTACAATGGTCTTGGCCCCGGCAAGGCCGATGCCGGTGCCCGCGATACCCAAGGCAGTGCTGGCGCGATAGAAGTGCGTGAAAACGTGTGGCAGTTCGTCCGCCGGGATACCCACGCCCTGGTCACGCACCGTAATGGTCACCCACCGCTCATCCTGTGTCACCGTCGCCCGCACGGGAGTGCCAAGCGGGCTGTATTTGACCGCATTGCCGACGATATTCCCCACCACCCGCGCCAGCCGTCCGCTATCCCCGCGCACGATGATGCCCGGGGGTGCATCTACCTCTACCGGAGCCCCCGCAAGCCGTCTGGCCCCGACGGTCATGCTCGTGGCAACGCCGTGCACCACTGCGCTGATATCAACCAGGCCGACATGGAACTCCAGGGGCTGGCCCATCTGCAACTGTGCCACATCGGTAATCTCGTCCACCGTTGTACGCATGCGCGCACCGGCCCTGGATAGGGCATCTATCTGTGACAATAGCCACTCTCTATCCGGAGTCTCGCCGCTCTCCAGGTGCATCTGCATCAACTCCGTGTAGCCGATAACACCGGTCAATGGGGTGCGCAGGTCATGCGACGCCGCGATCAGGAACTCGTCGCGCACGCGCACCGCGTCCTCGGCCACTCGCCGCGCCCCGACGGCTTGCGCATGCAACTCCTGCGCCTGCTTGAGCGCCCGGTAGACCAGAGCCGTGGGTAACACCAGCAAGGCCGGGGCCCACAGGTTCTGCTCCGCGGCCAGCGCCCCGAGCAGCCCCAAAAGGTATTGCGCCCCCTCCACCAAGGCCGCGTCTCGGGCCACGGCCACGGCAATGTGAAGCGGAGACTCCCCACTCAGCGGCGCCAGGATCAGCGGGCAGGTCACAAAGTCCCCAGCCTCCAAGACTAGCGCTGCTCCTACCAACGCTACCGTGTGCAGCCATCCCTGCTCCACCGCGTGAGCCAGCAGCGCCCCGCACAGCACTATCACCGTCCGGCGTCCAACCTCCGTGGCAATGCCCTCGGCCTTTGTGCCAAGCTGCCTGCGCACGGAGAGTTCACCGGCCAATGCGCCAGCGCCCGCCGCCGTCGCCGCCAGCGCCGGCGGCACGACAGCCGCCAGCAGGAAGTAGGGGACGCTGGCCATATAGACCTTGGTACGGGGGCGCAGATGGAGCGGATACTGATAGGTGACGACCACGGTGGCGGCCAGACCGATAGCCGCCACCGTGGTCGCAAGGCTCAGGTCGTCGGTCGGAGCGGCCAGCGGGCTCAGCCACGCCGCGATGAGTGCCAGCAGCGCAACGGCAACGGTCCCTGCGCTCAACAAAGGTTGGGGCCAGAGCCGGGCACGGAATACAGTATGCACCGTCGGCTCAATCCCTCCGCCTTCGCCGGCGGTTCCGGCGGCTGACACAATACGCCTCTCCTTAGTACGGCCGGAAGCGGCGGGGTTATATAGTCACGTGCGCCGCTAAAGGCTGATCGTCCTCACCCGGGGTCGTCATCGCGGCCAGTCCCAACAAACCTAAGGCCTGTGTTGTGGCTTGTACCTGGACGCCGGGAGTGTTGGTGGCGACGTCGGTCACCGTATCATACGTCTTCGGCGCATTGTCTGCCAGCACTGTCCATACTTCTTTTGCGCCAAGCGAGCCGGAGATAGAGGCGACAACGTGCGTGCCCACCGGCGCGTGCAGGGTAAACGTTACCTGGCGGACATCAGAGCTGCTGTCGTCGATGGCGACATCCATGTCAATCTCCGTGCCGTCGGACAGGTAAACGATCGGATCGGAAGCGCAATGGCCGATGGAGGCATGGGCAACAAGAGGGGCAGGGAACACGCTAGCGAGTAGACCTGCCAAGCAGACCAGCGTACCAAACAGTACGGGCGCCCTGCGCAATATTGCTGCAGAGCGGCGGGTAACAACTAGTGAGAAGACACCCATCCCTTACCCTCCGTTAACCACGCCACGCAACACCACGCGACGTAGACGCTGACGGCAGAACGCATTGCTCCGCCTTTGGCTGACTCGACCCTGTGTGGTTGCCGGGGACGCATCTATACGACAAGTATAACATGGCCTTAGCGGGAATGCGACGGATGAATCGGCGTGTAGCTCAGCCGCGGACATATGAATGTGCGCCAATAGGAAAAAAGTAGGGGCGGCCGTGGGACTGCTGAAGGTTGCGAAAAAGTCGATGATGAGTGATAGTACCATCTGTAGGTGTAGACGAGCCAAGGACGATGTGATGCGACGCAAGAACGCGGTGACCGTGAATATCTGGGCCTGGGAGAGACGACGCTACTGGCTCAACGGCTCCATCGTGGACGAAGAGGTGTGGAACGCCGGCCGCATTTTGCCCAAGCCGCCGCGCCAGTTGCCGAGCACCACCAGTGAGGCCGATTACTGCCAGCCACACCGGACGCGCATCTATCCCGATCTGGCCTGCCAATTCTGCGGCGAACGACCCGTCCCACGCGTGACCGTCGCATCCGACGACATCAACACCTGGTAGCCACGGGCGCCGACGGTTTGCCCATGGCCAGCCATCCGGCTTCCCGAATGCTTGCCCCAACGCCCACGGCGCTCGGTGCAAAGCCCCGGTTTCGCCCCCGGTTCTGGCCTGTCCTTTCCGTCGCTGCCCTGCTGGCCGCGGCGAGCGTCGTCGCCTTGGTGACGCTGCTGCGCTACGTGGCTACCGCGTCCAGCTATATCGACAACGGCGACGGCTACTATCTGTATGCGGCCCACCGCCTGGCGCAAGGAGCCGTCCTCTACCGCGACGTCATGGGCACCCAACCGCCGGCCGTCTATCTGCTCGGCGCCGCCATCTTCAAGCTGGGCGGCACAGTGCAGACGGTGCGCCTGGCCGGCGGCCTGATGCGACTGGGCGCAATAGCCCTGGTCTTCCTCATTGGGCGCCGCCTCTTCTCCTCCGCGCCGACGGCGGCCCTGGCTGCCTTGCTGTACGCCCTGCTACCCATCGGCCTGACCTGGGATCGCTCGTTTGATGTCAACCCGCCGCTGACGCTCGCGGCCCTGCTGGCTCTGTGGCCCTTTGTCTACCTGACGCCTCGCACTGCCATGCTGTCCGGCGTGCTGGCCGCCGCGGCGCTCTATACCAAGAACCTGTATCTGCCCCCGCTTCTGGCGACGCTCTGCTATCTCGCGCTGCAGCGGCGGGCGCTGCTACGTCCCTATCTGCTGGGTCTGTGCGGCGCCGGGGCTATCGCGGCCCTGCTGCTGTTGTCGTGGAGCCCGGTTGCGCTGCGGGACGCCTTCCTGGGCCAGCAGTCGTCGCCGCTCAACCTGGACTGGTTTGTGGCCGCGCTGGCCTACGTCGCGGCCAGCGACGGCGGGCTCCTGGTAGTCGCCGTTGCCGGCGCCGTGCTCTGCCTGCGACACGGCCGGTCGCACGATGCTCCCGCCGCCCTATCCTACGCTCCCTGGCTGCTGCTGGGCTCGGTGGGCGTCCTGGTGGCGACGGTCAAAGAAGGGACGGCGGGCCCTGTTTTCCAGTTCGCCGAGCCGGCCGTGGCGCTGCTTGCCGCCTACGCCGCCGGCTGGGCGCTACAGAACCGTCTCTTGCGTAGGGCCCCGGCTAACCTGGATTATTCCTGGACGTCTGATAGGGCGGGAGGACCCTGCCTGGCGGCGGCCCGCGGGCCGACGCCGCCGGCATCCCTGCCGGCAACGGGGGCCGGCAGGGATGCCGGCGGTCCCAGGAACGCTGCTCCACCGTCCTCGCGAATTCTGCGGGCTACCCCTGTGCCGGCCTCTTCACGGACGCCGGACACCGCATCCTGGGAGCGCCAGGGGACCCACGTGCGGGTCCCTGCCCATCCGCGCCCGCCACTTGTAACCCGCACGCGGCGCTGGAGCTACGCCGTGCGGTCTGTTGCCATGCTGGGCATTCCCGTGCTGGCCATGCTGTCTGTGCCGTCTGCGCTCGCGGCGGATACGGCCGCCCTGAACTGGACGAACGCCGGCGAAGTATGGCATGTCGCAGCGCTGGTCGGCGCCCATGCCCATCCCGGCAACACCATCCTTGCGCCACCCTACTACGCTCTGCTCACCGATACGCGCCTGCCCGCCGACGCGGCCGATACGTATATCCTGGCCCAACGCGTTGCGCGCGGCGATGCCTGGGCGCAACGCTGGCTTGCCGATGTCGTGGCGGACCTGCGGGCACGCCATCTGCCGGTGGTGGTGACCGATCTCCGCCTTGAGCAGATCGCGCCGCTGATGGCCGCGTTGCGCGCGCATTACCGCGTCCTGTACAGCGATACCCAGCCGCCGGCCGTACATAGCCAGGTCTGGCTGCCCGACTGACCTGCCGCCGATACGTAAGTAAGGCTATGCGAGCGGCGCCTCCCGGCCCGGCTCCACGCCCAGACCGGCCGTCATGAAGCGCGGGTCGGGCACGCCCAGCCAAGCCCCACCCTGGGCGATGGAGAGCTCGGAGATCGGGCCGGGCAGCGACATATCCAGGGCGGCGTAGATGTCGATGGGCGGCGGCGTGCCGTGCACGATGGCCTCCACAAACTCGCGGATCGGCCAGGTGTCGGCGCCCCAGTGGCCCGTTCCGGCCACCACCTGGCGATAGCGCTCGGGCAGGAACTCCTCGGCGTAGCGCTCCAGCGGCTCCCATTCGTTCTCGGGGCTGCGTCCGTGGATGTAGACGCGTGCCGCCTCGCCGCTCGCGCGCGGCGCTTCGTAGGCCCCGCCGGTGCCCTGCAGGCTGTAGTAGTCCATGAGGTGGGGACGGTTGGAGAGCAGATCGAAACGCACCTTAACCAGCGCGCCGCGCGAGGTGCGGCCCAGCAGTAACACGGTGTCCTGGATCTGGTGCTCAGGGTCGGTGTGGCGGCCGGTACCGATGCAACTGACCGCCACCAGGCGGTCGTCCAGCCATTGCAGCACCGGGCCAAGGCTATGCGTGGGATAGGTGTGGCCGTCACGCCCCACCTGCCAGAAGTAGCGCCAGGTCGGCTGGCCCTCCGCGTTGCGGTGCCAGAACTTCATCTCGTGCAGGTACTCGCCCTCGGCGAAGTAGATCTCGCCGAAGAGGCCGGCCCGCGCCATCTCG
>Ga0070738_10006135_pt1 | contig 12776 bp, 9 predicted proteins | sample Coa_R2_2_FD_66446 | JGI IMG/M metagenome (GOLD analysis project Ga0070738, IMG submission 66446) | Surface soil microbial communities from Centralia Pennsylvania, which are recovering from an underground coalmine fire - Coalmine... | ecosystem: Environmental > Terrestrial > Soil > Unclassified ... | reverse complement strand
GGACAGATGCTGATGAAAATGACGGCTCGTTCGGGGGAATACGCCCACTGTGTCCGTTATAAATGCGCGGGCATCGGTCTGGACACGGACAAATGGAGGCTGGTTCTTGATGACGAAGCAGAACGAGGGCGCAGGCATCGCGCGATGCTTACGGCGCTGCGGGATGGACTGCTCAGTCCCCAGGGGGCGCTCACAGCCACCATGTTGCCGCACCTGACTGGACTCCAAGGAGTCATCGTCGTCTGTCCCAGTACAGGCCGCGCCCCCATCTACTCGGCGCTGCAAGAAGACTTTATGACCCGCCTGTGTGCGCTTGAGAGTGAAACCTGCATCGTGGCTCCTTTCGAGACCATCGATGCCTTCAATCTGCTCATGCAAGATCTCATCGAGTACACCCATCCGGCACTGCCAACCGCGTGCCAGAAGCCGAGCGAGTCATCCGCATCGAAGTAACCGTGCGAGATCAGCTTGCGTGATTTCGGAAGGAGCGAATGCACGTATGGAAACCTCTTCTCTGACCTGGCTGGCTGCGGACTATCACTTACCCGCGACCTACTCGTGCCGTGTCCCAATGAGTAGCCAAACCTGTGCCCTGGTGAGTCCTTCACCAGGGCCAGCGACAGTACGACTGGCATTGATCCGTACCGGCATTGAAGTGTTCGGCCACGCCTTTGTAGAGCGGGTCTTGTTCCCACACATCCGAGCCATGTCCGTGCAGATTCGCCCGCCAGAGCGCGTGGCGATCAGCCCACAGGTGCTGCGGGCCTATAAAGTGGAAGACACGACCGAGACGATCATTGAAGCGCCCGTCTCGCGTGAGATGGCCCATGCCGAAGGACCGATGACCATTTACCTTCAGGTTCCTCACTCTCTGCGCGAGCCTTTTTCTCAGGTGCTCTCGATGATTGGTTATTGGGGACAGGCATCAGGGCTGGCATGGTGTCAGAGCATCCAGATCCAGGCACCTCAACCAGAGCAGTGTGTCAGGCCACTGAGTCTGTTCCCAGAGCAGGTCCCCGCACGTCCATTTTTCTCCTGCATTTTATCGGAGTTTCGCGATCCAGAGATCACCTGGGAGGAAGTGATGCCCGTCATCAACACACGACACAAAAATCCGCTCCGCCTGGATGTCTACATCTGGCCGCTGGCACGCGCGGTCGAGCAGAGGAGCGGGAAGCTCTATGCGCGCACGTCATTTGCAAGGTAAGTAGGGACCAAGACGAGGATGATGCGGTATGATGAACGAGCGATTCGTCCAGGCATTCCTATCATCCTCTCGCTTGGCAATACATCCTTTCCCTGCTATACTTGCTCCATTCAAACAAAGGAAAGGAAACAGGCAGATCCGTGTCGGAACCTCGTGCAGCAGAGCAAAAAACTGTTCGCCCAGCCTCTGAACAGGTGCAAGGAATTATTGAGCGAGTGACGTTTCACGCGGAAGATTCCGGCTACACGATTGCCCGGCTCAAAGTTCCAGGCGCACGGGATCTTGTGACCATTGTGGGCCGCTTCCCTGAGATTCACGCTGGGCAAACCCTGCGCCTGACTGGTTATTACCGAGAGCATCCCAAATACGGCATGCAATTCCAGGTTCTGCACGCACAAGAGACAAAACCAGCGACGCTCACCGGATTGGAGAAGTATCTGGGCAGCGGCCTGATTAAAGGAATTGGCCCCATGACGGCCAAACGGATTGTCGCGCATTTCGGATTGGATACGCTAGAGATCATCGAAGCCGAGACGGATCGCCTCATCGAAGTCTCCGGCATTGGACCGGGACGCGTCGAGCGCATCAAGGCCGCCTGGGAGGCACAGAAGGCCATCAAAGAAGTCATGGTCTTTCTGCAAGGTCATGGAGTCACGACCACTTATGCGGTGAAAATCTACAAGCAATATGGCGATCAGGCGATTGAAACGGTTTCCCAAAATCCATACCGCCTGGCGGCGGATATTTACGGGATTGGGTTCATCACGGCTGATACCATCGCTCGCAACCTCGGTATTGCCCCCGATTCAGATTTTCGGTATCAAGCCGGGATCACTCACATCCTTACCGGAGCCGCTGAAGACGGTCACTGTTACTTACCCGTGAATGAACTGGTCGAGCGGGCAGTCTCGCAACTAGCCCTGCCAGAATATCCCGTCGATCCAGGACGGATCACGACACTCATCGAGCAGATGCGTGACTCAAAACAACTCATCATCGAACAGGGGTATGGCGATCATGTGGACCAGCGCATCTGCTACGCTCCCGCGTTCTACCATACCGAAGTCGCACTTGCCAACCGCCTTGCCACCTTTGCCCGTCGCCCTGTGGACGTGGATCTGTCGCGTGTCGGACGCTGGATTGACGGCTACACCCAGAAGAAAGCGGTGATGCTTTCAGAGGAGCAGCGACGTGCCGTGATTCTCTCGGCATCGTCGCGCCTGCTGATTCTCACTGGCGGCCCTGGTTGCGGCAAAACGTTCACGACACGCACCATTGTCGCCTTGTGGAAAGCGATGGGCAAGTCGATTCTGCTGGCTTCGCCGACCGGACGCGCCGCGCAACGTCTTGCTGAGATGACTGGCAGAGAGGCCAAAACGATCCATCGGCTCCTCGCCTTCGATCCGAAGTCCATGCAGTTTCAGCACAACGAAGAAAACCCATTGGAGGCCGACGCATTGGTGGTGGATGAAGCCTCGATGCTGGACTTGTTCCTGGCACACTCATTGGTCAAAGCCCTTCCTTCTCATGCGCAATTGCTCGTTGTTGGAGATATCGACCAGCTCCCAAGTGTCGGGCCTGGGATGGTGCTGCGGGATATGATTGCCTCTGAACAACTCCCGGTGGTGCGGCTGACAGAGGTCTTTCGTCAGGCCGCAACCAGTCACATCATTACCAATGCCCACCGGATCAATGCTGGGCAACTCCCGCACCTGGTGCCAACGACCAGGTTCACGGAGTCTGATTGCTTGTGGTTGGAGGCAGCCGAACCGGAGTTGGGAGCAGAGGGTATTCGCCATCTGGTAAGCGAGTATCTGCCCAAACATGGGATCGATCCAGTGAAACAGGTACAGGTCCTTTGTCCTGCAACCCGTGGAGAGATTGGGACACGACAACTCAATACCATGCTCCAACAGGCACTCAACCCACCACAACCTTCAAAGCGGGAACTGGTACGAGGTGGGCACACCTTGCGCGTGGGGGATCGGGTCATTCAGCAGGTCAACGACTACACGCGAGAGGTGTTCAATGGCGATGTAGGCACCATTGCGGCCATTGATCTGGAAGAGCAAGAGGTGGTCGTGCAGTATGCTGAGCGCCAGGTGACCTACGATTACGCCGATCTCTCTGAACTGGCGCTGGCCTGGGCGGTCACGGTTCACAAAAGCCAGGGCAGCGAATATCCCGTCGTGCTTTTTCCTCTGTTCATGTCTCACTATATGTTGCTCAGTCGCAATCTGTTGTACACCGGTCTCACGCGCGCCAAGCAACTCGCCATTCTGATTGGCCCGGCGAAAGCGATAGGAGTGGCGACGAAACGCGTGATGGATCGGCAGCGCTACACCGCGCTCAGTTTCCGTCTCAGGCAGATAGAACCCCTGGAGTGACATGATGCACAACAGATCGAGAAAAGGGAACTGAACTGATTGCCCAGTTCCCTCTTTCCACCAAACAACCGGCCCTGTGGAAGAAGGAAAAGGGGCTCTGTTTCAAGCTTCGACCTCTCTGCAAACATCTCTCCCATAAATACCTGTTCACTTCCTTCCAATAACCGAAATACTGACTCTCACACAGAATAGCATCATATATTCCGCTTTCTCTGATGAACACGTTGATCCCTTGTAGAAAGAGAAAAGAAGATGTGCAAGAGTGTCTCATGGACCTGGAGAGCAGGTTTAGCAAGAAAGGAAGAAGGGACAGAATGCCCGAAGAAGACTATCAGAGATTCAGATACTTTGCCGAAGTAAAACGCGATGAAATTGCTTACCATCTTCAGGAGCCAGCCATTGTCTTACGCCAGCGTTACCTCATCCTCGTTGAGAATAAGCTCTGTGCGGCCCTCTTACTGGATGTCCTCAAAGCATCCGCCGATTGGCAGACGCAAGAGTTTGTCACCTCTACACTTCAGCGCCTACAGGAAGCACTTTTCGGCGTCTTCGAGCTTTCGGAGATAGGTTCTGCGCTTCGTCTTCTGTTGGAGCGAGAATACATTTTCCTTGCTCCCGAACCGGATGTGACCAAGTTCCACGCCTATGAGCAAGATAAAGATATGCAGCTCATTCCGCTCAATGGAGGTCGGTATTTTGCTTATAAAAAGCAAGTGATCGATGAACGAGAAACAGATCCTTATACCTTTCTTGTGGACCGATCCAGAATTCTTCTTCTTAGTAAAGCCTATGAGACATTGCATTTCCCAGGGCGCAGGGAAATAGCGCTGAAACGGCTCAGGGAACGATATAAGACCGAGGAGGCACGCGTTGCTCGGCACAATGCCATCGCGGCGTCAGAATTGCTCCCTGCTACCCTCAATCTCATCGAGTGGATCAGTACCCTCAACTATTTTCAGTGGCGGTGTGCCTATTGCAGAGGCCCCTATCACCTCATCGAACATTATATTCCGATTGTGCATGGGGGAGAACCCACATGGTCAGGAGGGACGACCTGGTCAAACTGTGTCCCAGCCTGTCGAAGTTGCAACGGAAAAAAGGGGACACAACACCCTTCACTGGTGCGCACTATGCCAGCACTTGGGCGTGTCGAGCGCTATCTGGCTGCGATCAGGACGATTGAAACCATGCTGCAACGCCAATCGGAGGAGCAGGCCAAAAATGCAGAGCGAGAAACGCTCGCATCGTTAGACCCGGTAGATCGCCAGATCATTACTTCCTATCGCAGAAATCTTGCGTCTTCTCGTTCCTTGCTGACCCTGGAGGGAAGGCGTCGTACTGGAGCCATTGCGGCGATCACGTTCCTTCTCCTTGCGATAGCCTGGTTCTTTGCTCCACAGACGCACGTATGGGACTGGCGACTCATCCTGATGTGGATGGGAGGATTCGTCGCCTGCCTCTGTGGGATAGGACAGGCATTGCTGACCTATCACCCCAAAAACCGCCGAGCTATAGAGGAAATGACAGCCTTTTGCACGGCAGAAGACGAAGAGCGTATAGGGCGTCTCGTGTACATGGCGAAAGCAAAGCAGGAGTAACGCTTCTCCTGACAGAAATGTTCGACGTATCAAGATCGATGCCTTCAATCTACTCATGCAGGATCTCATCGATTACACCCATCCGGCACTGCCAGCCGCGTGCCAGAGGCCGAGCGCGAAATCAGCTTGCGTGATTTCGGAAGGAGCGAATGCACGTATGGAAACCTCTTCTCTGACCTGGCTGGCTGCGGACTATCACTTACCCGCGACCTACTCGTGCCGTGTCCCGATGAGTAGCCAAACCTGTACCCTTACGTGAGGAGACCGCCTGAGTCGCGGTTTCCTCACCCTTCTTCCGAGCAGTCGCATCGCGGGAAGGTGAGAGGGGCTTTTTCCCGAACGAGCCGTAAACGCAAGTGGGAAGCTGGGGAAACCGCACCTGTTCATCGCGATTTCCCGTCCCGAAGACGAGGCGGCATCCGCGCCCACATTCTACGGATCTCGCGCACGTCAAGACTTTTGATGGAGATCGCTTTTCGGGTGAATGGAACGTGCAAACACCGTTTTGAAGGAATTGGGTCGCAAAAGAGAGGCTGGTCAGGCGTGAGGCAGGAAAGACGGCGTGGAGTGGGCCGCAGGAGAGTGCTGGTCGGAGCACGGTGAACGGGCCTGCGCCAATCCAGATCCCTCATCTGTTGAATTAGATCGCTTTATCAGGTATGCTAAAAAGGAAACCTCTTCCACCTATCGTTGTCGTCAGGTCTCTTTCCTATTCAGTAGTAAGGCACTCATGGAAAAAGACGCACCTGTTCAACTGGAAATCTTTGATGATGTTGGCTGGCCGCCACATGATCGATTCCCATATAATAACCGCATGTATCAAGTCAAAGGACAGGTCGAAGCCGATTTGCTCTCCGCTTGTTCTCCCTTGTTAATTACCGGCTATGCCTCTCTGAATACTTTTCTGGACTTTCTTGCCCGATGTGCTTCCTCGCAGGCACGGGCCAACCCCATTCGTCTCCTGCTGGGCCATGAACCCTTTATCCATGAGCACCAGACCTATGCCTCGCCTCACATTGTGCTGAGTGAGCAAATCAAGCATTACTGGCTTGAACAAAGAATATCCCTGTATCACAGCATGAAAATCATTCTCGCCATTGAGTGGTTGAAGAGTGGCCGCCTCCAGGCCAGGATCGGAGGCGAACAGCATCCCCTCCATGCCAAGATTTACAAAGGGGATACGGCGATTACCATTGGCTCAAGCAATTTCAGTCATTCAGGACTGATTCGTCAAATGGAAGCCAACGTCCGATTTTGCACTGCCAACGTTTCCCCTCTCCCGTTCGGATCAAAACACCTGACCAAAGAGCAAGCCGATCAAGCCTTTCTCAAAGAACAGCAAGCCAGGGCCGAACAGGAACGCTTTGAAGAAGCCTGTACCTTTGCTGAGAAGCTCTGGAATGATGGTCAGCCGTATGAACAGCAATTGCAAGCCTTGCTCGAATCACTGCTTCAGATTGTTGGGTGGCAGGAGGCCCTGGCCCGCGCCTGCGCCGAAGTGCTGGAGGGCACATGGGTCAAGCACTATAGGGAGCAATCTGGCCTGGAAGAAGGACCACCATTATGGCCTTCGCAAGAACAAGGCATTGCTCAGGCGATGTGGGTCATTGAGCACGTGGGAAGTGTCCTGATCGCTGATGCAACGGGATCTGGTAAAACACAGATGGGAGCCCATCTCATCAAAGCCATCATGAATAGGATCTGGAGTCGCGGCCTCAATCGCCGACACGACCCACCTGTCCTGATTGCTCCTGGGGGAGTGATCGATGAGTGGAATCGGGTCAGCGACGACGCTGGCCTAGCTCTGAAAATCTATTCCGATGCGCTGGTCAGCCGAAAGCAGGCCGAGAGGTATGAGGTGATGGAGCGTGTCATTCGTCGTGCCCAGGTGCTGGCAGTGGACGAAGCCCATCGCTATCACAATCGGAAATCGACGCGCACGCAGCAGCTCTATCATAACCTGGCCGATTATGTGGTCTTGTTTACCGCAACCCCCGTCAATCGCGGCCCCTCTGACCTGCTCAGGCTCATTGATCTGCTTGGAGCCGATAACTTCGACGAAGACGTGCTCGCGATCTTTGATCGCTTACCTCGCATGCGGGGCAAACCAGAGGAACGTCTCTCTGCAACGGATCTCTCGGTGTTGCAACAGGCCGTCAAACAATTCACCGTTCGACGCACCAAAGCCATGTTGAACGCGCTCATCGATGCTGATCCCACCCATTATCAGGATGCCTTTGGCAACCCGTGTCGCTATCCGCACCACCAGGCTCATTCCTATCCCTGTGGGGACACACAGAGAGATCAACAGCTTGCCGAGGAGATACGCCAGCTCGCGTCACAACTCCGAGGGCTTGAATATCTCAAAGCGCCCCTGGTCCTGCCAGAAGTGTTTCGCAGAGAAGGGATGACCGAGGAAGAGTACCTCCAATGGCGCTTGCACTCTGCCCAAAGCCTGGCGCGCTACTCCGTTATGTCGGCCCTGCGCTCCTCACGAGCAGCACTCATTGAGCATTTGTATGGCACCGATGAAGCCTGTCGATGGTTATCCTTCCCGCCAGGTGAAAAAAAACAGAGCACCGGCAACCTGGTTGACAAAGTACAGCACCATGCTGGGAAAGTGGTGACGCACGGACTAAGTTGTGCGCTTCCCGCCTTCCTCACCGATCCCTCCGCTCATGCAGAAGCAAGTCGGCAAGAACTGGCACTGTATCAGCAAATCGGCGAGAGGGCTCGACATATCTCGGACCAGCGTGAGCTGACCAAGATGAACTTACTGCTCCGGCTTCAAAAAGAACACCCATTCCTGTTGGCCTTTGATCGCACCATCATCACCCTCTGCTACTTCCAGTATGCGCTCGAACAACAACATCTTCCCTGTCCCGTCCTGCTCGCCATCGGGAGTGATGACCGAGGTCAGAGCGAGGTGAAAAAGGCGCTCCAGTTAGGAGCCACAGCGGAAGCTGCCATCGCCCTCTGTTCAGAAAGTATGTCGGAGGGCCTCAACCTCCAGCGAGCATCGGCGGTCGTGCATCTGGATATGCCCTCAGTCGTGCGCGTGGCGGAGCAACGGGTGGGGCGTATTGATCGCATGAATAGTCCCCATGCGACCATTGTGTCCTACTGGCCCAATGAAACAGCCGCATTTGCCCTGCGCGCTGATCAGCGCTTCTATGAACGCTACCAGTTTGTCACCGATGTGCTCGGGTCCAACCTGACTTTACCCACGCTTGATGAGACACAGGTGGTGCAAGCCTCGACACTCGCCCAGGCCGTGGGACAGGAAGACCAGGAGCCTGAGCGGGGGTCCTGGCGCTTCATTTCTGATGCCTTTGAGCCGGTGCGCCGCCTGGTCAAGGGCCGTGAGAGTCTGTGTCCCGCCCTACTCTATGAAAGCATGCGCACTTCCCAGGCGCAGGTGCTTGCTTCCGTAAGCACCGTGCAATCGCTCACCCCCTGGGCCTTTTTCGCGGTTTCTGGGACGGAATGGGGCGCGCCTCGTTGGATCTGGCTTGATGGACCCCACGCTACACCAATTACCGACCTGGAGCAGATTAGTCAGGCGCTCCAGGAGCATTTAGGCGCGGGCAAAGGCGCTGATCGCACCTTTGATACCATCGCTGCCTCCTGGCTGACGCGCTTTCTCGACCGGCTCAATCGTACAGAGCGTCGCTTGCTCTCGAAGAAAAAACAACGCGCACTGGAAGAAATGGAACGGCTCCTACGAGCGTACGAACAGGATGCATTGGGGAAGCTCGATACGGAACGTCTTCTTGTCATCCAGCAGTTGTTGGATCTTTTCACCTCAACGCTTCAGGAAGGACTGTCGGTCGATTGGGGGTCGCTGGCGGAGTGCTGGCTTGATGTGCTTCGGCCTCATTGGTATAAACTGCTCCAACAGCCGCGCAAACGCCGGACACGTCCTTTATTACTCTCGGATCTCTATCCAGAACTGCTCGCCGATCCGCTCTCAACAGAGCAATTGACCAGGGTACTGCAACAGCAGCTCTGGACGAAAAAGCTTGATGTGCGCGTGGTGTCTGCCATTCTCGGAGTCCCCGATGAGAGACCGCTCTCGCCGAGTGCGTAAGAGAGACGAAAGGAGATGAACATGGGTCAAGGGTGGCTCACGACTGAAGATTTTTGGCACCAATACGAGGAGCGTGGACAGCGCCTCTTTGAACATCTCACGCTTGCTGGTGGAGGCAGTCTGAGCCTTGCTGGAAAAAACCTTCCGCGTTTGGTGCTCCACTATGTCCAGTTCTCTGAAGTGGACTTGACCGAGGCAACCCTTGATGGGGCAGTGTTTGTCGGGGTTTCCACGCGCGGAGCCCGCTTTCAGGGTGCATCCTTGAAAGGAAGCCAGTTGCAGGAAAGTGAGTGGCGCGATAGTGATTTATCAGGCGTCAATCTCCAGCGAGCCACGCTCATGCATGCACAACTCCAGTATGCTCGACTGGTCGGCGCGGATTTGCGTAGGGCGAATCTCATCGCCGCCAATCTACGTGGAGCTAATCTTGTCGGAGCGGATCTCAGTTTCTCCCAGTGCCAGTATGCGGTTCTCGAAGACATTACCTCTGATGCCGCAACCCAATGGCCCGACGACCGGGCCTTGAAGGGGGTACAACTTGCTCACGGACAAACCCTTGTTCACCTGACGGGCCGACGTGGGGCGGTTCAAACCATCGCTCTTTCTTCAGAAAAACAGTATCTGCTCCCTGGTGCCAATGGTCCGGTCTCATTCACGCAGATCCAACAAGCGATTCTCAACGATTGGAAAAACAGACCGGAACAGGCCGCATTTCGAGCAGAGGTCGTGCGACTCTTTCGAGGGCGCTGTGCCATCTCAGGCGCAAATCAGCTTGAAGGGCTGGAGGCTGCGCACATTATTCCCCATGTCCAAGCCTCCAAGAAAGACAAGCGCTCCGGCACGAACGGCATTCTGCTGCGCGCAGATTTGCATCGTCTCTTCGATGCCGGGAAACTGACGATTGATCCAGACACGCTCTTGATAGAACTCGACACCGAGTTGCAACAGGCATCAGCCTATCAGCAATGGCATCACGCATCCCTCGTTCAACTGCCTGACGTGGTACAGCCCTCGCTTTTTCAGCAACAAGATCCGTGGCGAGAGCATTTGCGCTGGCGTCAGCTCTATTATCGGGATTTTCTCGACAACGGGAAGCTGTTCTCAAAAAAAGGCGGGTGACGCCCACAAATGATAGGGTACAGGCGTGTCTTTCGTGTTCAGTGGACGTGTGCTCGCGCTTTCCGGCAAGCGCATCGGGGTGGATGCGGATAGGGCAGGGAGGGAAGCGCGGGAGAAGTGGTGAACAGGAAACGGCTCGCTCACGCGGGCAGTTGTTCTCGCCAATGCACGGTCTCGCGCTGCATGGTCTGGAGCTTCTTCCCCCTGGAACTCGTCTTTCGGTGTGCAGCTCCAACGCATTCCTACCCACCTAAATTATTGAAGACCTCCACATCTCCACCGATGGCAATTTCCCCCAGGACCTTGATACCGAGAATGAGACCGGTCGTGACCAACTGCGCAAGCTCGTCGATGGCTGATGCGTCAGGCGGTCTTTGCAACGCGAACGTGAGACGCTTTTCCTGATAGGCGATGATGAATGGAGCAACGTGATCGAGTGTCATCCGCTCCTCTTGACTGGCAAGAAGGCGATACCCGATTCCAGCGGGAGTAAGAATCTCATCAAGATGATAGCGGACATGCTCCTCCTGGTCTCTTCGCAAAGAGACGATGAGTAAGGTCGATGGAGGCTGGCTCATGGGGTAATATCTCCTTCTATGAGCAAAATGAGCAGAGGACAAGCAACGCGCCAGCTAGGCTAGCACGGGCGAAAGATAGCGATCACCTTCCCCTGAACCTCCCACTCCTGGTCCCAGGTGCTCTTGTGAATCACAATGGGATTCACTTCAGCATTGGCGGGTTGCAGTCGCACCTGATCCTGCTCCTGGAAGAACCGCTTCAACGTCGCACTGCCGCTGGTCCCGCCTTGCAGATGCGTCGCCACGACAATATCGCCGTTCTCACAGGTCCGTTGCGGTCGAATGATGACGTAATCACCATCACAGATACACTCCTCGATCATCGACCGTCCACGAACCACTAAGGCAAAGGCATTGGCCTTCTGGAACTCGCCTGTGGTTGGAAGAAGTTCCAGCGGTTCCTGACATGTCTGATCGAACACATCAATTGGTCTCCCTGCTGCAATAGCGCCGGTCACCGGTATTCCTGTCGGTCGGATCAGTTTAATCCCTCGGCTTCTGCCTTTTTGCCGCTCAATCAGCCCTTGTTTTTCAAGCATCCGAAGAATATGGTTGATATGTCCTGTACTCTCAACGTTCACTGCGCGGCCAATCTCACGAATGGTTGGAGGCATCCCCTGCGCCTGGATAAACTCGACAATGAATGCATAGGCTTTGTGTTGCAAGCTGTCTTTTGGTTCTCTCTTCATCTCTGTTCCCTTTTTGCTCATCTTCGCGCCGGGATGGTTGCGCCTTCCGCACATTGGAACATCTTTTCAAGAATCATACGACACTCTTGCTCAAAAGACAAGGGGGTTATTTGTTTCTTCCCCTCTCACTCCGCGCGTGGCACAGCGATCTTCCAGGCTGTTGCGCCTTTGGAGAGGACAGTTTCGGCTCTCTCGAATGGTGGGAACCACATCGGTAGAAGCAGCACATGGTGAAACGGTTGAGGTGCTTCCATCGTGTAACGAAAGAACCATCATTTGGTGCAAACCGAAAGAAGCGGGAGAACGCGATGGAGGACGCTCGCCACACATCCGAGGAGGATACTATCAAGACCGTGCTCATTGTCGAAGATGATGAGGATATCAGCCTGGCCCTCTCACACGTGTTGAAAGAGGAGACCCCTTACCAAGTCATTGTTGCTAGAGACGGATTTGCGGCCTTGAAAATCATTCGGGCGATCCTGCCGGATCTCTTTGTGGTGGATTATCAAATGCCAGCAATGGATGGTCTCGAACTGGTTGACGCCCTTCGAGTCAAACCGGAATTAGCGCAGGTGCCTATTCTTTTCATGAGTGCTCGTCCCCCTTGGCCTGAGCTGAAACAACGGCACCTGCTCTGCCTGGAAAAACCCTTTGAGTTGGATGCCTTTGCTCGCCAAGTGAAGGAACTGCTTCTCTAAGAGGGTATTACCAGGATCTCGCGGTCAAACGTCTCGTAGCGTGTAGGCGTGCTCTCCTGTCCTTTTGAGAAAAAATCCATTCGTCAACGCTGATGGGCGATGGTGCCGCATCGCACCTCTGTTCCCAAGAGGGAGAAGAGCAGATCATTCCCTTGCAGACCCGATCTGTCATCCATCGTTTGCGGTCGATCCCGCGCAAGGCTCATCATAATTTCTCCATGAAGCATCACGAAAAGCGAGTCTGATCCTCTTTCTTTGACAACGATCAGTCCCCCCCACATCGCTCAGGAACAAGAACTGATGAGTTTGTGGACCTCTTTTGCAGCAGCTCAACAATAATCGAGTTTTCCACACTGCTGCATTGCAAAGAGGCTCGCTGCTCTGCAAATACCCCTCTAGTGCAATGCAAA
>Ga0070738_10006134_pt1 | contig 12778 bp, 8 predicted proteins | sample Coa_R2_2_FD_66446 | JGI IMG/M metagenome (GOLD analysis project Ga0070738, IMG submission 66446) | Surface soil microbial communities from Centralia Pennsylvania, which are recovering from an underground coalmine fire - Coalmine... | ecosystem: Environmental > Terrestrial > Soil > Unclassified ... | reverse complement strand
CATGAAGTCCCCCACGGGCCGCATGAAGTGTTTCGCGCGTCGCAGGAAGTCCCCTCATGGCGGCATGACGTGCTTCGCGCGGCTCATGAGGTGCCCCATGGGGCCCGGGAAGTCGACCGCGGGCCGCCTGAAAGGCTTGGCGCGGCCCATGAAGTCCACCAAGGAACCCATGAGCTCCCCCAGGGGGCGCATGAAGTCGACGGCGGGCCGCATGAAGTCCCCGACGGGGCGCATGAAATGCCCGACGGGGCGCATGAAGTGCTCCGCGCGTCGTGTCGAGCGCTCGATCGAGCCGACGATGCGCTTCACGCGTCGGATGAGCTCCCCGATCGGCCCCGTGAAGTGCTCGACGCGACCCGTCGGGCACTTCATCCGACGCGTCGGGGACTTTCTGTGACACGCAATCCACCCGACGTGACACGCAAAGTGGTTCACGCGTCGCGTCGGGCAGTTCATCCGATGCGTCGGGTGCTCGACGGGCCGCGTTCACGATCCGACGGGACGCGTCGGGCATTTCGTCGGGCGCGTCGGGCGTCTCCGCGGAGACGTCGTGGACTTCACGCGTCCCGTCCGGGACTTCATCGGGCGCGTCGGGCACTTCATGCGCCCCGACGGGCACTTCATGCGGCCCGTCGGGGACTTCATGCGCCCCTTCGTCCGGTCGAGACGGCCCCACTCCGGCCGAAGCGGCCGAAGTAACGGGGGTTCGTGAACGAGAGGGTTCCAGATCGGCCGAATTGGCCGGAGCAACCGCCGGCGCGCCCCGTCTCCTGGTGGGACTGCCTGTCCATCAGGCTCGCTTCGGGATGAATCCGGTGTGCGGTGCTCGTGAACCGGTGGGCCTTTACGACCGGGCGTCCTCTTTGCGAGGCGCAGGACGGGAAAGGACGACTCATGGCCACGACAGGAAAGAAGCCGCGCCGAGCGGCGGGGCGCCCGGCGGCCCTCCAGTTCAAGTGCGTTCATTGCGGCGCCCTGCTCAGGCGCGGAGGCAAGGCCCGACAGGTCTTCTCGTTCGCGGCGGGGTTCGTGCTCACGATCGTCCTCTGGGAGACCGTCCTCGCCGGTCCGTGGCGCGCCCACTTCCCGTTCGCGGCGCTCGCGGGAGTCGTGGGCGCGCTCGGAGGAGTCTTCGTCCACTCGGTGAGCCGGATCTTCTTCGGGCTCGAGGAGAGCAGCACGGTCTGCGCCCCGTGCCGCCGGACGAAGCGGCGCTCGTTCGACCGGACCTTCACGGTCACGCTCGCGGGCCTCTTCCTCCCGCCCTTCGCGCTCGCCGCGCTCGTCGCCCTGTTCGGGCGTTAGTCGTGCCCGGTGAGGAGCGGCGTCACCCTCTCGCGCAGCTTCGCCGGGAGCTTCCGGTCGAGCTGCCGGAGCACCTCGTCCTTCGAGTAACGCGCCGAGAAGTGGAGGAAGACGATCGCCTCGTTCTCGAACAGGTCGGCCTTCGCCGCGACCTCGTCGAGGTGGACGTGCCCGCGGGCGCGCGCGCCGGCGACGTCGATCTCGCCGCCGAGGAACGTGAGCTCCATCAAGAGGAGGCGAGCCTTGCGCACGACCTCCTCCTTCTCGAGGACGTCGATGAGCGTGTCGCCGGTGTAGGCGATCTCGGGGACCTGGACGGAGTCGGTCACCTCGCGGCCCTCGCGCTTCAAGCGGCCGATCTCGTGGGGCGAGACGCCGGTGAGCTCGGCCTTGAGCTTCTGGACCGTGCGCCAGAGGCCGTAGCCGAGACAGGGCACGCGGTGCGGCGAGAAGAACGGCCGGGCCACGAGATCGTGTCCGGCCGCGAGCTCCTCGCCCGGTGAGCGGGGCAGGATCTCGTGGGCGTGCTCCGTGCCGTCGAGCTCGGACCACACCTTGAACAGCGAGCGAAGCTGACCCTCGTTCTCGCGCGGCGCGACGTAGGTCGCGGGCTTCATGCCGAGGAGGGCGCGGAGAGCGGCGTGCTTGACGACGGCTCCCGCGTGGTCCACGTGCGTGTGCGAGACGAGGACCAGCGGGAGCTTGACCGCCGAGCGCGGGCAGAAGCCCATGTCGAAGGCGACGCCGAGACGCGGCAGCTGGATGCAGGTCTGGAACCCGGCGACGGAGAACGCCTCGATCTCGTGGCCCAGGACTTCCATGCATTCGAGCGTAGCACGCTTGATGTGCGCGGCGGAGCTGGGGAACATCGCGGCATGCCGAGCATCGAGGTCGAGAAGGGCCCCACGCCGGGCGAGGTCTTCCAGGTCCGCGACGGCGATACGGTCGGGCGCGACCCCTCCTGCGAGATCTCGATCCCCGCGCCCGGGATCTCGCGCAAGCACGTCCAGTTCAGCGTCGAGAAGGACGCGGTCTGGGTCCAGGACCTGGGGTCGGTGAACGGGCTCTACATAAACGGGATCAAGGTCGACCGTCACAAGATGTCGGACGGGGAAGCCCTGTCGCTCAGCGAGGTCGTGCTCCGCTACCGCAAGAAGGACGCGCCCCACGCCAATCGGCCGCCGTCGGGGAGGCGCCCGCTCCCGCCGACCGAGACGTTCGACGCCGTGAAGGCGCGGAGCCTGCTCGCCGAGGCCGAGCTCGCGGAGTCGGAGCCGAAGGAGGCGTACTCGTTCGACGCGAGCGCCGCCTTCACGACGGCTCTCGACGTGGCGGCCTCGGACCAGCTCGCCTCGATGAAGAAGCGGCTCCAGCTCATGTTCGACGTGAGCCAGGCGCTCGCGGCGTTGCGCGAACGGGACGAGATGCTCGGGAAGATCATGGACAAGCTCCTCGAGGTCTTCCCCCAGGCGGACCACGGCTTCATCCTCCTCGGCCCCTCGGTCGCGGAGCTGAAGCCCGCGATCGTGCGCGACAAGAAGGCGAAGGGGATGCCGCGGCCCCAGGTCTCGCGGACGATCGCGAAGAGGGTCTACGAGAAGAAGCACGCGATCCTCTGCCACGACTCGAGCCGGGACAAGCGCTTCTCGGGGGCGCAGTCGATCGCGAACCTCGAGATCCGGGCCTTCATGGTCGTGCCCTTGCTTTTCAGGGACGAGGTGCACGGCTTCATCCAGCTCGAGGCGGCGCGCCACTTCGAGAAGGAGGACCTCGCCCTCCTCGCCGGGCTCGCCGGGCTCGCGGCGAGCTTCCTGAAGACGGTCAAGCTCTACGAGTCGATCGCGCACGAGGTGAAGGAGCGCGAGACGATCCAGAGCGAGCTCCGCGTCGCGAGCCGGATCCAGGCCCAGCTCCTCCCCAAGAGCGAGCCGACCCTGCCCTGGCTCGAGGTCTTCGGCCGCATGAAGACCGCCAAGGAAGTCGGCGGCGACTACTACGACTTCATCCAGACGCCCCAGGGAGAGGTCTACTGCGCGATCGGCGACGTGTCGGGCAAGGGAGTCCCGGCCGGCCTCGTCATGGTCATGGCGCGCTCGATCCTCCACTCGCTGCTCGATGCGGGCGCCAAGGACCTCCGGGCCGTCGCCGTCGAGACGAACCGGCTCCTCAAGAAGGACTTGAAGCCGGGCATGTTCCTCTCGCTCCTCCTCCTCTGGGCCGACTCGAAGACGAAGACGCTCAAGCTCGTGGGCTGCGGCCACGAGAAGCCGCTCATCTACCGCTACAAGAAGAACACGGTCGAGCGGGTCGACCTCGGCGGCACCGTCCTCGGCGTCGTCGCGGACAACTCGAAGAACGTCGACGTGAAGGACGTCGTCCTCGAGCCGGGCGACCAGCTCCTCCTCTACACCGACGGCGTCACCGAGTCCCAGGACGCGAGCTCCAAGCCCTTCACGCTCGCGAAGCTCGAGAAGACGCTCACGTCCCACGGCCGCGACACGCCGGCTCAGCTCCTCGATGCCGTGGTCGGGGCGGTCGAGAAGCACGCGCACGGGAGGGAGCAGCACGACGACATCACCATGATCGCGTTGAGGAGACGGTAGAGAAAGCGGTCAGGCCGGGGCCTCCTCCCCTTGCCCTTGCCCTTGCCCTTGCCCTTGCCCAGTGTCGTCTCCCAGGTTCCTGACCATTCGCACGAGCATCCCGACGATTTCGAGGAGAAGCGAGCGAGCCCTGTCGTACCGATCCTGGGCGACGAGACCGTTGGCGAGACAGACGTCGAACACGGCTGCCGACTCGGTCGCCGACCGACGTGCGATCCGATAGAAGCGTGCCTTCTCCTTGGGAACGAACTCGCCAGCACCCTCGGCGATGTTGAGCGCAATGGAGGTCGCGGCTCGCTGAAGCTGGTCGGCGAGGTAACCGCGTCCTCGAGGCAACTGTTCGACGACCTCGTTGGCGAGAACGACGAGCTCGATGGAGCGCTTGTAAACATCGAGTTTTTCATGGTCGAACGACTTCACGAACCACGACTGGGCAAGGGCAGGGGCAAGGGCAAGGGCAAGGGACGTAGGCGCTACTTCTTCAACTCCGGCGTCCCCTTGAAGTCGATCTTCCTGATCCCGAGCCGAATGTCGTGGGCGACGAAGCCCCACTTCCCGTCGTAGCCGGCGGCCGTGAAGGTCGCCTTCTCGGAGCCGCCGAAGGAGACGGTGTACTTGTCGCTCCGGCGCTCGAAGCGAAGCGTCTTCCACTTGGCCTGCGAGAAGCCGTCGTAGTCGGGGTCGTCGCCCGCCATGACCTTCCAGCGCTTGCCGTCGGAGATGACGATCTGCTGGCCGAAGCGGGCGCCTATGTAGCTCTTCTTCTTCGGGTCGAAGCCGGCGACGAAGACGAGGTTCGACTTGTCGGGGACGCAGGCGTTCATGAAGAACTCGACCGTGTAGTCGAAGTCGCCCTTCATGGCGATCTTGTGGAGGCAGGAGGTGTCGACGCTCTGGGCGACGCCGAACTCGGCGCAGCGGATGTGCTCGTAGTAGCCCGGGCGCATCGTGTCCTTGACCTCGAACATGTCGACGCCCGACGTGTCCCAGTCCTTGGGCTCGTCCTCGTTCTGCATCGTGTAGGTGAGACGCACCGTCTTGCCCGTGATCTGGGGCGAGACGTGGACCATGCTCGTGAGCCCCGAGAGGTCGGTCGGCGGTTCGTCGGGCTTCTCGTCCTTCTTGGCGGTGGTGTCGGGCTTCGTGCCGGGCGTGTCGGTCTTGCCCGGAGTGCTCGAGCCGGGCGGCGGAGCGTCGCGCTCGACGCGGGCGGCGTAGGCCTTGGCGAGCGGCGAGGACGCGTCCTTGAGCGCGGCGCGCGCCTGGTCCCAGTCGCCCGCGTGGTAGGAGACGATCCCCTTGCCGGTGAAGTAGGCGTCGCGGTCGTCGCGCGCGAGGCCCGTGCTCGCGAGCGAGCACACGTCACGGCGGTCGAGGTCGGAGAGGGAGATCGTCTGCTCGCCGCCCATGACGGCGATCGTGAGGTCGAGGCCGGAGCACTTCTTGATCGCGGCCTTCACCTTCTTGCCGCTCGCGTAGCGGAGGTCCATCTCCTGGCCGACGGACTTGTTCGCGCCGCCCGTCGCGAGGGCGAGGAGCTTCTCGAGCGCGGCCGGCGCCTGCTTGTCGCACTCGAGCTCCTTCGCCGGATCGCCGTCGAGCTCCGGGGCGCGGGCGAGGAGGTCGCGCGCTCCCTTCAGGTCGAAGCGGGCGAGGAGCGGGTCGAGCTTCTTCTTGAGATCGGAGTAGAGCGCGGCCGAGCCCGAGTCGCTCGGCGCCGGCGGCGGAGGAGGCGGAGGCGGCGGCGTGGCCGCGGGAGGAGGAGGCGGCGGCGGAGGCGGAGTCGACTCGGGCTCGTCGCCTCCTTGCTGCTGCTTCCGCTCGGAGTCGATCTTGATGTTCGCGACCTCGCGCTCGGCCTGCTCGACGAGGTCCTTGTCGTCAGGCATCTTCGCCTTCTCGCGGAGCGCCTTGAGGCGCTCGTTGGCGCCCTCGAAGTCGCCCTTCTTCGCGCGCTTGATCGCGGCGGCGCCGATCATGCCGAGGCGGCCCCGGCGCTCCTCGGTCGTCTCGACGGGCGGAGGAGGCGGCGGAGGCGCCACCGGGGGCGGCGGCGTCTCGGTCGCCGGCGCCGGCGCGGGGGTCGGAGTCGGCGCGGGCGGCGGCGGCACGTTCGCGACCGTGGGCGGAGGCGACGAGCCCTGGTCCGTCTTATTCCCCTGCGACGCGACGACGTAGACCGCGACGCCCACGAGCGCGACGACGGCGAGGACGCCCACGATGATGAGGAGGACGTCCGATCCGGGGCCCTTCTGCGGGGGGCCCTTCTCGGGCGAAGGCGCGGCCCTGCGCCCTCGAATGGCGTCGAGCGCCGCCGAGCTCATGTTCTTCGCCCGGTCGCGGAGCCCCGGCCGGCGTCGGGCGGGCGCGGTCGCGACCTTGCGCGACGGAGTCTCGGAGGCGACGGGCTTCTTCACCGCCTCGGCCGCGGACTCGCTGCACTTCGCGCACTTGCCGCCCGAGGCGTTCACGTAGTCCTCGAGCGACATGGCGGCGCCGCAGACGTTGCAGCGCGCGCCCTTCCCCGAGGGAGTGGGCGAGGCCGCGGGCGCGGCCGGCGCGGGAGCGGGCGGGGCCGCCGGCGTCGCGGCGGGCGCGGGAGCGGGCGCCGCGGGCGGCGTCGCCGCGGGCGCCGCGGGCGGCGTCGCCGCGGGAGCCGCCGGAGCCGGCGCGGGCTTCGGCGCGGCCGGTGACGGCGGGCGCGGCGCGCCGGGGCGGACCGTCGATCCCGAGGCCGTCGGGCGCGGAGTCGCCGCCGCCGGAGTGGGGATCACGGGCCGCGACGTCGTCACCTTCGCCGGGAGCGGCGGCCTCGACGTGCCGACGGGCGGGGTCGTGGGCGCCGGAGCCGGAGCCGGCGCGGGGGCCGGAGCCGTCGTGGCCGGCGCGGGCGCGGGGGCCGAAGCCGCCGCCGGGGCCGGAGCCGGCGCGGCGGCCGGAGCCGCCGTGGCCGGCGCGGACGCGGGGGCCGGAGCCGCCGCCGGGGCCGGAGCCGGCGCGGGGGCAGGCGCGCTCACTCCTTCGAGGGCGCCGAGCTCGTCCGCCTTCGCCTGGTCGATGAGGCCCATGCTGACCGCGAGCTCGGCGAGCGTCGTCTTCGCGCCGAGGGCCGTGACGGCGGCCTTCCGCTTCTCGAGCTCGGGCAGGCTCTCGAGGAGCTTCCCCCCGACGGTCTGCACGATGTCACGGAAGAAAGCGTCGCTCGGACCCGCCATACGACCCATCCCTTACCACGGAGTCTACTCGATTTCTTGCAGTCACTCGATGGTCGCGAGGATGCGTCCGATCTCCGAACGCGCCTCGCCGGCCGGGGAGCGGACGATGACGAGGAGCTTCTGTCCCTTGAGCGTGAGCTCGTAGGCGCGGACCTGCACGGTCTGTCCGGCCTCCTGGAGGTCGAAGCCGGCCCCCGTCGCGGAGACGGCGCCGATCTTCTCGTGGCAGGGAGTCGTCTCGGTCGGACGCGCCGACGCGGGCACGTCGCGCTTCGTGAGATCGATGAGGTCGTTCGCGGTGCGCGCGCCGTTCGCGATGACGATGGCGAGGAGCGAGGGGATCGATCCGTCGTCGACCATGATGCAGGTCGTGCCCGACGAGCAGACCTCGCGCCACCTCTCGTGGGCCTTGAAGCGGAGGGAGCCGACCCGGTGCTCTTTCACGAACGCGGCGACGGTGTCCGTGCCCGACCCGCGCTTCGACGGGTCGCCCACGAGCTCCGAGGACGGCGTGTCGATCGCCTCGTGGCGGCGCGCCCACCAGTTGGGATCGCGGTCGCCGCCGAAGGGAGTCGGGTCCGGGACCTTCGACGCCGCCTTCGCGGCCGCGCTCACGTCGGCGTCCCCGGACGAGGGCGGCGGAGCGGGCGGCTCCGGCGGCGGACGGTTCACGAGGTAGGCGATCCCGACCACGATCGCGAGGGCGAGGAGCCCGATCGCGACGCCGAGCGCGATCTTGCGCTCGAGGTCGCGCGTCGCGGCCTGCTCGGCGCGCGCGGCGTCGGCGCGGCCGCGCGTGACGCCGCGCAGCGCCGTCATCGCCGCCGAGCTCAGCGCCTTGGCGCGGTCGCGGAGGCGTCTCCGGGCGATCGGCGCGGGCTTCGGAGCCGGAGGAGGAGCGGCGGGAGTCCTCGGGGCCGAGGGCGGGCGCGCCGCGGCCTTCGGCGCGGGCGAGCCGGACTCGAGCGCGCCGAGCTCCTCGAGCTTGGCCCGGTCGATGAGTCCCTGCTGGACCGCGACCTCGGCGAGCGTGACCTTCGCGCCGAGCGCCGCCGCCGCCGCCTGCCGCTTCTCGAGCTCCGGGAGGCTCTCGAGGAGCTTGCCGCCGACCGTCGCGATCGTGTCGCGGAAGAAGGCGTCGGACGGCCCGGCCATGCTCCCTCTCCGGCGCCCATGCTGTCTCCTCGGGGGCCCACGTTCAACGGGTGCCTGCTAGCATCGCGCCCCCTGGAGGGAGCCCCATGGAGCGCAACTTCGAGCAGGTGTGCGGACACAGGCGAATCGACACCGGCGGCCCGGCGAAGAAGAAGGCCTTCGAGCTCCCCGGCGCCGAGGCGGCCTACCTCCCCGACCGGCCGATCGTCGTCACGCACTACGCGCTCGACCTCGCGCTCGACTTCCCGAAGAAGCGGCTCGAGGGGAAGGCCGTGCTCACCCTCCACGCCCAGCGCGCGGCCGAGAGGCTCCTCCTCGACGCGGTCGAGATGGAGATCAAGTCCGTGACCGAGAGCGGCCGCGCTCTCGCGTTCACGCAGGGGGAGGGCACGGTCACGATCGCGCTCGGCCGCTCGCTCGCGAAGGGCGAGACGGCGAGCGTCGAGATCGCCTACGCGACGACGCCGCGCCGTGGGCTCTACTTCACGGGCCCCGACCACAAGTTCCCGAAGAAGCCGGTCCAGGCGTGGACGCAGGGCCAGGACGAGGACGCGCGCGCCTGGTTCCCGTGCATCGACCGGCCGCGCGACCGGGCGACGCTCGACATCCGCGCGACCGTGCCCGCTCCCATGGAGGCCCTCGCGAACGGCGTCCTCGTCGAGAGCCACGAGGACAAGAAGGCGGGGACCCGCACCTTCCACTGGCGCATGCCGAAGGCGGTCCCGCCCTACCTCGTGACGCTCGTCGCCGGCGAGTTCGCGCGCCTCGAGGACCGCTGGGAGGACGTGCCGCTCGGCTTCCTCGTCTCGAAGGGCCGCGAGGAGGAGGCGCGCCGCTCCTTCGCTCCGACGAAGGACATGGTCGCGTTCTTCTCCGAGTGGACGGGCGTCCGCTACGCCTGGCCGCGCTACGACCAGGTGTGCGTCGAGGACTTCATCTTCGGCGGCATGGAGAACACCTCGCAGACGACGCTGACGACACGAACCCTCCACGACAAGAAGGCCCACGAGGACTTCCAGTCCGACATGCTCGTCGCCCACGAGCTCGCCCATCAGTGGTTCGGCGACCTCGTGACGTGCCGCGACTGGTGCCACGGCTGGCTGAACGAGGGCTTCGCGACCTACGCCGAGGCGCTCTGGAAGGAGCGGAGCGAGGGGAAGGACGACTACCTCTACTACGCGCTCCAGACCCGCGAGGAGTACCTCGAGGAGTTCGACGGCCGCTACGCGCGGCCGATCGTCCAGCGGACCTACCACGCCCCGGTCGACATCTTCGACCGCCATCTGTACGAGAAAGGCGGATCGGTCCTTCACTACCTGCGTTACTGGCTGGGCGAGGACGACCTAAGGGCCTCGATCAAGCACTACCTCGAGAAGCACCGGGAGCAGCCGGTCGAGACGATCGACCTCCAGCGGGCGATCTTCGAGGCGACGGGCCGCGACGTGGACCGCTTCTTCGACGAGCACGTCCACGGGCGCGGCCACGCCGCGTTGAAGCTCGGCTTCGACTGGGATGATGAGAGGAAGCTCGCCAAGGTCACCGTCGAGCAGACGCAGGACCCCGACACGGCGCGCTCCGTCTTCCACCTCGAGCTCGACCTCGCCTTCGTCGCCGCCGGGAAGCGCACCGTCCAGCGCATCTCCCTTCTCGAGAGAAAGCAGGCGTTCCACTTCCCGCTCCCGGCGAAGCCCGACTGGGTCGCGCTCGACCCGGGCGGGTGGGCCGTCGCGACGCTCGATCAGAACGAGCTCGCCGAGGGCATGCTCGTCCTCGCCCTCGAGAAGGACGAGGACCCGATCACGCGCGTCCGCGCGGCCCGCGCCCTCGCCAAGAAGGCGACCCCCAAGGCCGTCGAGGCGCTCCGGCGCGCGCTCTGCGAGGACCGCTTCTGGGGCGTCTCGGCCGAGGCGGCCGAGGCGCTCGGCAAGGTCAAGACCGAGGGCGCCCGCAAGGCGCTCGAGGACGGGCTCGGGCGGCAGAGCCACGCCAAGGTCCGCCGCGCGATCGTGCGCGCGCTCGGCGACTTCGTCCACGACGAGGCGGCGGCGTCGGCGTGCTTGACCGTCCTCGAGGGCGACAAGACGTGGCTCGTCGAGGCCGAGGCGGCGAAGTCGCTCGGAAGGACGCGCGTCGCGCGCGCCCTCCCGGCGCTCGAGAAGGTCCTCGAGTCGCGCGAGAGCTGGAACGACGTGATCCGCACCCACGCGATCGAGGGCCTCGCCGCGACGCGCGACCCGAAGGCGCTCGCGCTCGCCCGGACCTACTCGGCCTACGGGCGCGACATGGGGACGCGCGGCGCCTGCGCGCGCGCCCTGGGCGCGCTCGCCGACTCGGGAGGCGAGGCGACCCGGCGCGACGCGATCGAGGCCTTGTCGGAGCTCGTCCGCGACGAGGAGCTGAGGGTGAGGATCGCCGCCGTCGCCGGCCTCGAGGCCGTCGGCGACGCGCGCTGCCTCGGGCCCCTCGACGCGACGGCGGGCCGCGACAAGGACGACCGGGTGCGCCGTCTCGCGCGCGAGACGGCGGCGCGCGTCCGCGAGGCGACGGACGGCGGCGCCAAGGTGAGCCGCCTCCGCGAGGACCTCGATCAGGCCCGCGACGAGGCGCGGAAGTTCCGCGACCGCCTCGAGAAGCTCGAGGCGATCGTCGAGACGCGCTTGCCCAAGGCGGGCCCGCTGGACACGCTGCCCGGGCGATGACGTCGAGGCTCGCACCGGGATCGCGCACAGGCGGCTACCAGGTCGTCCGGCTCCTCGGCGAGGGCGGCATGGGAGCGGTGTACGAGGCGCGCGACGCCTCGGGTCGCTCCGTCGCCTTGAAGGTCCTCCTCGCCGGCTCGTTCGCGAGCGAGGACGCCCGGCGCCGCTTCCTCCGCGAGGGTCGAGCCGCCGCGGCCGTCAAGCACGCGAACGTGACGTGCGTCCACGCGGCGGGCGAGGACGCGGGCCGGCTCTTCATCGTGTTCGAGCTCGTGCGCGGCGGCTCGGTCGGCAAGACGCTCCAGGAGCGAGGCCGCTATCCGTGGCGCGAGGCGGTCCCCCTCGCGACCGGGATCGCGCGCGGCCTCGAGGCGATCCACGCCGCCGGGATCATCCACCGCGACTTGAAGCCCGACAACGTCCTCCTCGACGAGGAGGGACGGCCGAAGATCTCGGACCTCGGGCTCGCGCGCCAGCTGTCCTCCACCTCGGGCGTCCTCACGGCGGAGGGCGAGCTCCTCGGGACGCCCTACTTCATGGCGCCCGAGCAGGTCGATCAAGCGAGGAGCGTCGACGCCCGCGCCGACATCTACGCGCTCGGCTCGACGATCTTCATGCTCCTCGCCGGGCAACCTCCCTTCGCCGGGAGCGGGGGCGGGATCGTCCTCGACATCCTCCAGAAGGTCGCGCCCCGCGTGCGGACGCTCGAGCCGTCGGTCCCGGCGGCGCTCGACGACCTGGTCGCCCGGTGCCTCGCCAAGGATCCCGCGAAGAGGCCGGCGACCGCGCGCGAGGTCGCCGAGCGGCTCGAGGCGATCGGCGCCTGCGAGACGGAACCGACACGGCGCCCATCGCTCGCGCTCCCGATCGGCGCCGTCGCGGTCGTCGCCGCTCTCGGCGCCGGTGGCGTCGCGTTCCTGTCGCGGAGCACGCCGCCCGCCCCGAAGGAGACGCCGCGAAAGGTCGACGCCGCCACCCTCGCGCGCGAAGCGCTCGCGCTCGCCGAGGCCTGCGAGCAGCGGCGCGACCTCGACGGCGCCATCGCCGCGGCGACGAGCGCGCTCGCCCTCGAGCCGAAGCTCGCGAAGGCCTTCGCCGTCCGGGGCGCGGCGTTCGTGGACGGCGGGAGGTTCGCCGACGCGCTCCGCGACGCGGGCGCGGCCCTCGAGCTCGACCGCGATTGCGCCCTCGCCTACCTCGTGCGGGGCGAGGCGCGCGCGCACACGCCCGAGCGCGGGAAGGCCGACACGGCGATCAAGGCGCTCGAGGCCGACCTCAACAAGGCGCGCTCGCTCTCCCCGTCCCTCCCCCGCCTCGCGAGCCTCGACGCGCTCTGGCTTCGCGTCCACCACGAGGGCCGCGAGAAGAGCGAGAAGAAGGCGGAGGAGGCGTCCCGGATCGACCCGGGGAGCCCCTGGGGCCCCTTCGTCCTCGGCGAGATCGCGATCGACGACGCCGACGAGGCGGCGAGCGAGGAGGAGCACCGCCGGCTCCTCCTCGTCGCGCTCGAGCACGAGAACGAGGGCCTGAGGCGCGACCCGCAGCACGGACGGCTCCACCAGGCCCGGGCCTACGTGTTGTTCCGGCTCGAGCGCCTCGTGGAAGCCCTCGTCGACGCCGAGGCGGCCGTCCGCACCTGGGGAACGTGGGAGTGCTACTACCTCCGGGGCTGCATCTTCTTCCGTCGTCGCGCCCCCGGCGACCTCGAGGCGTGCCTGCGAGACATGGATGTGGCGATCGCGCGAGTCCCCATGACGGGGAACGGCGGCCCCTGGGGAGTCAAGGGCGAGACGGAGCGTCT
>Ga0070738_10006133_pt1 | contig 12779 bp, 8 predicted proteins | sample Coa_R2_2_FD_66446 | JGI IMG/M metagenome (GOLD analysis project Ga0070738, IMG submission 66446) | Surface soil microbial communities from Centralia Pennsylvania, which are recovering from an underground coalmine fire - Coalmine... | ecosystem: Environmental > Terrestrial > Soil > Unclassified ... | reverse complement strand
TGACCTGGCTCTTGGGCTCGACCCAGATCGGCTTCTGGTCGTTGATGACCTCGCCCCCTGCGCCCAGGCGGATCGGGTGGGGGATGAAGCTGGAAAACCGCCGGACGATCTCCTTGATCCGCCAGGCGGAGGCGAACTCCTTGGCGTCCTCCTTGAGATGGAGGATCACCTCGGTGCCGCGCGGCAGCGGGTCGTCGACGGCTGTGACCGTGAAGCTGCCGGTCCCGTCCGATTCCCATTCCCAGCCCGATTCCTCGCGCGCGCTGCGGCTGCGGACCCGCACGCGATCGGCGATCATGAACGCCGAGTAGAACCCGACGCCGAACTGGCCGATCAACGAGACCTCCGACTTCGAGGCAGCACCGGCCGTCATCGCCTTGAGAAACTCGACCGAGCCGCTGTGCGCGATGGTCCCCAGGTTCCGGACCAGCTCGTCGTGGGTCATTCCGACGCCCGTGTCGCGGATGACCAGCTCGCGCTCGGCCTCCCGCCCGTCGACGACGATCTCCAGCGGACCGGCGTCGCGCTGTGTTTCTTCGGTCAGGGACAGGTAGCGCATCTTGTCCAGCGCGTCGGATGCATTCGAAATCAACTCCCGGACCGCGATCTCCCGGCTTTGATACAACGAGTGCGACAAGAGATGGAGAAGTTGCTTGATCTCGGCCTGAAAGGTGTATTCCTGGCGCTCAGTCACCGTGGTCATGTCTGCCCCGTACTCTGGAAAAACCCTCGTCCACCGCCGACCACCTGCTGCACCGGCGCAGCTCCCGGCGATCGGACTCCGCCCGGGCCCGCTCAGCCAGGTAGCAAGCGGCGTACCATACGGGAGTGGCGTCCCCAAGTCCCTGGGAGTTTTGTGCTTAAGTCCGTGAATCGCGGTCGGCTCCGTCGGACCGGGCTGCCAATTCGGCAGCATGGGGCACGCGGGCACCCCATCTCTGGCCTGGTTGAAGGGAATGGGCCTTGGTATCCTCCTGGTTAGGGATCGGTTCGGTCTGGGGGCCAACGATCGGGAACCGCCACGCATGTCGACCCGGGAGCAGTTGCGTGCGACGCTGTTGAACCTCCTGGAAGAGGAGATGGGCGAACCGTACCCGCTGTTAACCGATGACCAGGATCTGCGCGAGTCGCTGAATCTCGACTCGGTCGATGTGGTGGGGTTGGTGATGCGGATCGAGCGGGAGTTTCGCGTCCGGCTGGCGACGGAGGAACTGGCCGCGGTGAAGCGCGTGGGCGACTTGCTCGACGTGATGGAAGCCAAGCTGATGGCGAACCCGGGGGGCCCCGCGCCGAGTCCGCCGGAACGGCAACCGGGTCTGAGCTAAAGGGAACCTCGCCATCGGGACGGTGGGGCAGCCGCCCTCGGCTGCGGTGGGCCAGCCGAGGGCACCTGGCCCACACGTTCTCCCTTCCGGGGACCGATTTTGGGAGGGCGGCATCGCGATGCCAACCCAGAGCCGTCAGCCAGCCATCGCCGGAGCGAGCCGGCTCCTGCCGCCGAGGGTGACAAGTGGCCCATGGCGGGCCCGGGCTGGTCAAGCTGTTCAATTGAGAGCAAGCTAGGATTATTCTGGATCGGCCCGCGTCCGAGCCGCGGGCTCCCCTCCCCGTGCCGAGCGCCGGGCCCGAAGTCCCCTTGCGAGACGAGACGACCGCCGTGACCACGACGCTGTTCGCCCTGCTGGCGCTGTTGGGTTGGCCTCTGGTCGTCCTGGGCTTCTTCGCGGTCCTCCCGCCACGGCGGGCGGCGGCTGTGTCCCTGGTCGGGGCGTGGCTGTCGCTACCCCCTTATGCCATCCCGATCGCCAATCTCCCGGATTATTCCAAGAATACGGCGGCGACCATCGGCGTGCTGCTGGCGACGGCGATTTTCTGCCCGCACCGCCTCGCGGCCTTTCGCCCGCGCTGGTTCGACCTGCCCATGGTGGGGTGGTGGCTTTCTCCGCTCGCCTCGTCGCTGGACAACGGCCTGGGCCTCTACGACGGCCTGGCCGGGTCGCTGAACGTGATTGTCTATTGGGGATTCCCCTACCTGATCGGGCGGCTGCACTTCAACGATTTCGAGGGCCTGTCCGAGCTGACCTTGGCCATCATCGTCGGCGGCCTCTCCTATGTCCTTCCCTGTCTCTTCGAGCTCCGGATGAGCGACAAGCTCTTGATCAGCATCTACGGCTTCGGTGCCAGCGGACAATATCGCCCCAAGGTCTTCTTCTGGGCGGCGTTGGAGTGCGGGCTGTGGATGGCGGCCGCGGCGCTGACGGCGTGGTGGCTCTGGCGGTGCGGCGCGGTCCGGAAGCTCGGTCGATACCGCTTCGGGGGTGTGTTCCCGGCCATGCTGATCGGAATGGTCGTTCTTTGCAAGACGAAGGGGGCCCTGATCCTGCTGCTCGCGGGCATCGGCTTGCTCTGGGCGTCCACCCGCGTGCGGACGCGACTCCTGATCGGGGTGCTGGCGCTGGCCGGACCGATCTATGCCGCGGTCCGCATCCCGAACCTCTGGTCGGGCGAGCAGGTCGTCGAACTGGCCAACACCTTCATCAGCAGGGCGCGGGGGCAATCGCTGGAGTATCGCCTCAAGAACGAAGTGGTGCTGATCGCCAAGGCCCGCGAGCGACCGATCTTCGGCTGGGGTGGATGGAATCGCTTCAGCGTCTACGGCATCTACGACGAGTCTGGCAACTTCTGCCCGGAAGATGACAGTAATCCCGATCACCAGATCCCCTTCGACGGGTTGTGGATCGTCATCTTCGGAACTCAGGGATACGTGGGACTGATTCTGTGGTTCCTGATCTTGCAATTACCGACGATGCTGTTTGTCTTGCGGTTCCCGGTGCGGCTCTGGACCCATCCCCAGGTGGCGCCCGCCTCGGTCGCGGCGACGCTGCTGGGCCTCTACACGATTGACTGCCTCCTCAACGGTTACATCAATATCATTTACGTGGCGGTGGCCGGCGGCCTGATCGGCCTCAGGCCGGTGGACCTGGCGATCCGCCTGGGAACCCACCAGGCGGCTGCCCTGGACCGTGGCCTCGGCGCCAGCCGCCAGAGGTGGTCCGCGCCGTCGGCGGCTCTCCGACCGCTGGCCGGCAAGATCCGGCTGGCGGACCGCAGTTGGAGGCTGGGGCGGACCCTGAAGAAGGAGGGTCGGCTGGCCGAGGCGGAAGCCGCCTGGCGGCAGGCCCTGGACCTGCTGGCCGCGGCGGCCGGCGCCGAGCCCGCCGCCGAGGTGCGACAGCGCTGGTGCGATTGCGCCAACGATCTGGCCTGGCTACGGCTCCATCACCCCGAGCCGGCCCTCCGCGACCCGGCCTTCGCCCTGGCCCTGGCCCGCCAGGTGGTGGAGACCTGCCCCGAGTGCGAGGTCTACTGGAACACCCTGGGCGTCGCCCATCTCCGTGCCGGCGACTATCCCGCGGCCGTCGCGGCCCTCGATCGAGCGACCGCACTGGGCAACCGGAGCACCGCCTTCGAGGATGTCTTCCTGGCCATGGCTCACGCGCATCTGGGCGACTGGGAGCAGGCCCGGCACCGGCTCGCTGCGGCCCTGCTGGGCATGGAACGCGATTATCCCGGTCACCCCGAGCTGGCCGGCTTCTGCGACGAGGCTCAGTCCCTCCTCGCCGCAGGACCCGACCACCCCGTCACCGCCTGTTGACCGCTCGGTGAGAACCGCGACAGGACTTGCGGGGATCCGACCGCCAAGGCTCCGGGCCAGCAGCGCGACGCGGTGAAAGCCATGTCTTGAAGATGCTCGTTCTCAGGTAAAATCGCTGCTGAAGACGAGAAGCGGCAGCGCGCGGCCCCTTGGAGGCTCCTTCCCGAGGCGTTCCGTTGATCCTCTCAGCCCTCAGGTCTCCACACGACGTCGGCCCGGACTCGATTCCCAGTGGCGGAGCCTCTCTCGGCCGTTGGGGTTGGCTGGTCGTCGCGCTGCTGACGGCCGCGCTGACCGCGTTGTCCACGTATCAGTCGTTGTGCCGCTACGACGCGCTGCGGAGCGGTTGGTCGTGGGACCTGGCCTATTACAACCAGTGGTTCTGGGCGCTGACGCAGGGGGATGGCACGATCACGGTCCGCCCGCTCTCGGCGTATGCCCAGGAGGGGCCCTCGGTCTGGAAGATGAACTACCTGGCGCCGATCCGGCTGGCGATCGTGCCGTTCTACTGGTTGTTTCCCGACCCGCGGACGTTGCTCATCCTCCAGAACGTTGTGTTCTGGTGGGTCGTGCCGGCGGCGTATGGCCTGGTGCGCTCGGAGTCGCACTCCGAGGGCGTGGCGCTGTCGGCGGCCTGGCTGGTGCCGCTGACCCCCCTGCTCTGGCCGCTGGTGTGGAACGACTTCCGCGAGCTGCAACTGGTCGGGCCGTTCGTCCTCTGGGCCATCCAGGGCGTCCGGGAACGCTCCCCGCGGCTGGCCGCCGTGGGGATCGCCGGGATGCTCGCCTGCCGGCAGGAGTTCGCCCTCGTGGTGGCGACCTTCGCCCTGTTGCCCCCACAGCGGGATGAATCCTTGAGCGTGACCCTCCGCTGGCGGCGGGCGACCGTGCTGATCGGACTCTGCTGGGTGGTCTTCGGCTTCTTCGGCTACCTGAAAACCATGGTCGGCCGCGGCGCACCGGACGCCTTCATCGACCAGTTCCTCGGCCCCAAGGCCCCGCTCCACGAGACCCTTTACACCTCCGGGGAAGCCCTGATCCTGGGGATGGGCGGCTGGGCTGTGCTGGCGGGCCTGGCACCTCGGATGGCGATCCTGGCCGTGCCCTGGATCTGGAGCCTGTGCAGCGGTCGGTGGGCGCTGCGGTTCCTGTCCAGCACGGAGTGGCACCACGTCCGATACGCGATGCCGATGGCCATCCTCGTGCTGGCCGCGGGGCTGGTCGGCTACGCGCGGCTGGCGACCTGGCTTCGGAAGCGTCCCAGGGGCCGCGTCTGGCTGGCGCTGGTCTGGCTGGGCGCTGTCGCCCTGGGCGTCGTCGGCGTGCGGGACCTCACCCATCGGATGGGGCAGATCCCGGTCACGATCGACCGCCAGGAAGCGGCGGCGATCTGGACCTGGATTCGCCAGGTCGATCCGGAGGACGCCGTCCTGGCCGGCTACGAGGTCGCCGCCCCCCTCTCCTCGCGACGATGGTTGTATAGCTACGTCCTCGACCCCAACCTGCCCCCAGGGTTCCCCCAACTCGGATCCCAATTCCATTGGCTTCTGGTCGGCAACGATTACTATCTACTCAAACCCTTGCTGGACCAGGGCTTCGAGGTCGTGCACCGCGGCAATCACTTGACCATCGCCCGCCGCGGCACGGTCACCTTGGCAAGAAATCCGGATTTTTTCCGATTTCGCGCGAACATTCTTCCGCGATAGGATGTCTACGATTCGTACCACTGGAAGATCGTCGCGTTTCGGTCCCGGGCAGATCGGCGTTCGTCGTGTCTTGACGCCGTCACCTGCGGTCGCGATGCGCGGCGACAAAAGACCGGGTGTGTGGCCCGGTCCCATCGAGGTCTCGGGAGCCTGAACGGAACCCATGACTCGAATTCGAACTGAGGGACGTCTCTGACGTCCCCATCCCCGTGAGGCGACAGTCCGGCGCCCGTTCTTCTGGCCCGCTGTTGACTCACCTCCAGAGCCCGCCTTTTCCGGCGGATGCGAGGGCTTCGCCATGTTGAACCGCACGAACCTGACGCTGTCGGCTCGGACGCTTTCCAACCGGCTGAATCTCGGGACGCGGTCGCTCGCGCGCCATGCGAGCGTCAATCATGGCGGTCAGACCCTGCGCACCCGTCAAACCCATCAGGACACCGTGCGCGAAGGGATGGTGTGGTATGACGTATTTCCCATTATGCCAGCGAGATACGGAATCCTAACCAGTCCCGGCTCATTTTCCCGACCGCAGCAGTGCTTGCCGGGTTGCCCGCCCATGCAACCCGGGCGATCCGCGGTGGCGATTCGTGTCGAGTCCGATCCGAGGCCGGCTGACCTCATCGATCGACCCGAACGTGGCGCGGATGTCGGTGACCCGCGGTTTCCCTCGGTCGCTGTCGCTCTCCTCGAGCGACCCCGGCCGGAGCGCCCGCTCGCTTGCGAGTCGCTCCTCGAAGGGAAGTCGCTCGGGAAACCGGGCGCGAAGTGCGCCGCCCAGCGAGCTGCGAAGTCCGCGGCCATATCGGCCGCACGCATTGGAAAGTGAGCACCGATCGCCTGGTACCGTCTCGTCGGTTCCTGAGCCCGCGGCCTGGCCTGCCCTGGTCGTCCCCTCCCGGGACGCCGCCAGCCGGGCATGACCCGCGGCTCGGACGCCCGAGCGGGAACAGTCCCATCGGTTTCGCGCGGCTGATCCAGCTTGAGCCTTTCCATCGATTGAGCTGAATCGGGTCACCGCGCACGCGCCGTCTCCCAGTTCGCCGCGCCGGAGGTCGCCCGCGCGTTCGAAAAGAGGCTGTCCACACCTGGGATGGGAGATCCCGGGAGGCCTCGCAGCGGGTCAATCCTTGCCGACGGCGCCGCGCGTGAAGACGTCCATGATGGCGCCCGGCCTGGTCCCTGTTCCGTCCCGTGCCCGAGCGAGCGGCGCGGGCTTCTCCTCAGGGCCGGGACCGGCAGACCCCGAAGCGGGGAAGGCGGTTGACATGTTGCTGACGTCGAGGGACCTGGAGATCCAGAGCCGGGGCTGGGCCGACCTGGCGGTCGTGGTCCGGCGCGCCCAGCGCGGGGACCGCGAGGCGTTCGGGGCCCTGGTTGAGCAGTTCCAGCCGACGGTCTACGCGCTCGCGCTGCGGCGGCTGGGCAACGCCAGCGATGCCCTGGAGCTGACCCAGGAAGTCTTCCTGCACGTGCTGCGGCGGATCGGCCAGCTCCGCGAGCCCGAGCGGTTCGCCGGCTGGCTGCGCCAGGTGGCCGTGCGGATGGCGATCAACCGGGCCACCCGCCGCGTGGCGCCGCCCAGCGTCGAGGCCGGCGTGCTCGAGGGAGCCTCGGAGCCCACCGTCGAGCCGCTGGACCAGTTGATCAGCCGGGAGCGCGCCGAGCGGCTCTGGGAGGCCCTGGGCCGGCTCAAGTCCCTGGATCGGGAGGCCCTCGACGCCTTCTACATCCGCGGACACTCCCTGCTGGAGATCGCCGAGCAGCTCGGCGTCCCGCTGGGCACGGTCAAGCGCCGTCTCCACACCGCGCGGAAGCGGCTGCGGGTCGAGCTCGAGTCCACAGTCGCCGACACCCAGGAGTGGACCGACCGCCCGGCTGGCGACTCCGACTCCCTCGAGGACTTCGATGAGTCGGAGTCGGAGTTGGTCGGCGCCGGCGTCGACTCGCTGTGGTAAGGGGGTGCGGGGTCCGGGACCAGGTGCCGTTGGGGCACCTCCGGACTCTCGGATCCCGCTCCCCACCCTCGTGGCTTCGCGACCGCTTCCCGCCCCGGGATTCTTCCCGCCCACCATTGTTCAACTCGGTCGACCTCCTGGGAAAAACTTCTTACGATCGAAGACGGCGATTGGAGGAAAGCGCAGTGGGCCAACCCAAGGGGGGTTTGTCCTCGCTGCTGAGGAATCGTGGTTCGGGACCGGCTGCCTCATGTCCACTTCGGATTCCCCTCGACAGCCCCGGCTGAGGTGGCTCGCCGGCGCCGGCGGGATCCTGGCCGTCGCGGTGATCCTGGGATACGGGTTGAGGAGTCCCGCGCGCCGTCCGAGCTGGAGCGAAATCCGCGCGGCCGTCGCCGCGCAACGCTGGGTCGACGCAGAGGCCGGGCTGCGTGGCTGGTTGAAGGCCAAGCCCGACGATCGCGATGCCTGGATGCTGCTGGGCGATCTGCTGTTTGACCGCGGCCGCGAGCCGGAGGCCCTTCTCGCCTTACGCCGGGTGCCGGCAGGACATCGGGACTGGGTGCATGCACAGACGTTGGTCGGGGAGATCGCGATCAAGCAGCGCCGGCTGTCGGAGGCGGAGTGGAGCTTTCGGGGCGCCGCGACGACGACGAACGATCGCCGCGCGATCGAGCCGCTCCAGCGGCTGGTTTACATCCTGGTCCTCGAGCGGAGGACTGCCGAGGCGCGCTCAATCCTGAGGCGCTTGTTCCAGATCACGCACGATCCCCGGCACCTCGCCGACAGCATCCTGGTCGCCCGGATCGAGTCCGATATCCGCGACCTGGGCCCGGAGATCGAGGAATTCCTGCGTGAGACCCCCGAGGACCCCTGGTTGCGCCGGGCCGGTGGTCTCTTCTTGCTCTCACGGGGTCGCGCGGCGGAGGCCCTGCCCCACCTCGAGGCCGCGGCCGTGGCCTTCGAGGACGACCCCGTGGGGCGGTTCGCCCTGGCGGAATGCCGGATGGCGCTGGGGGTCTCCCCGGTCGATCTCTCCATCCTGGGCAGCCCACCGAGCCGGCCCGCTGACGCCGCGCGGTGGTGGGTGTTGCGCAGCCGGCTGGAGGAGGCCTGGGGACTAGACCTTGACCCGCTGGAGAGCTTGCGAACGGCCGTCGCGACCGACTCCCGGAACCAGGAGGCCCATTACCGCCTGGGCCGGGCGCTGATTCGACGCGGCGATCCGCAGGCAGGCCAAGCTCACCTGGACCGCGCCCAAGCCCTGCGGAACCAGGACGAAACGTTGCAGCGCGAGCTCGAGAGCTTGCTCGCCGAGGGTTTCAACGTGCAGAGGCTCGATCGGCTCGGCCGGCTCTGCAAGGAATCCGGCCTGCGCGTGGAGGCGAGCGCCTGGTTCGAACTCGCGTACCGATCCGGCCTGCACGGCCCGCGGTCGAGCGCCCCACGGGCACCATACCTCGTGGTGGCCGATGACCCTCCTGTCGCCCTCTCGCGACCGGTGCTCCGATCGTCCGTCCTGCCCCGGCCGGCCGGACTCCCACCCAGGGTCACGGCCCCTTCCAATTCCGGTCCCCGGTTCGAGGACATCGCCGAGCGATCCGGGGTTCGATACCGATATGAATGCGGGGCAACACCCGATCGCTTCATCGCCGACACGATGGGCGGGGGCGTCGCGCTGCTCGACTACGATGACGACGGTTGGCTGGATATTTATTTTATCAATGGCTGCTCGTTGCGCTTCGATCGGCGATCCCCTCCGGCGCCCAACAAGCTGTATCACAACCGGGGCGATGGGACCTTCGAGGAGGTCACGGAGCGGGCCGGGGTCGGCGGCCGAGGCTACGGGATGGGTGGCGCGGTTGGCGATTTCGATAACGACGGGTCCGACGACCTGTTCGTGACCGGGCTGGGCGAGACGATCCTCTATCGGAATCGGGGGGACGGCACGTTCGAGGACGTCACCAAGCGCGCCGGCGTCTTCTCCTCCCGATGGACGACGGCGGCCGGCTTCGGGGACCTCGATGGCGATGGCGACCTCGACCTGGTGGTGGTCACCTACGTCGAAGCCAACCCCGAGAGCTTGCGGGAATGCCGGGATGAATTCGGCAAGGCGATCCACTGCCCTCCCTACAGGTTCCCGCCCCAGCCCGATCACCTCTTCCGCAACAACGGGGATGGGACCTTCACCGAAGTGAGTCACGCGGCGGGAATCGACATCCCCGATGGTCGGGGCCTGGGTCTGGCCCTGGCCGACCTGGACGGCGATGACCGGCTCGACCTCTTCGTGGCCAACGATGGGACAGCGAACTTCCTGTTCCGCAACCGGGGAGGGCTGTGTTTCGAGGAGATCGGCACGAACGCGGGGGCCGCTTACGACGGCACAGGTCAGGCCACGGCCAGCATGGGGGTCGTGGCCGAAGACCTCAACGGCGACGGTCGCATCGACCTATTCCACACCAATTTCGTGAATCAGACCAACACTCTGCGGTGGAACCTCGGCTCCGGCCTGTTCGTCGATGCGACACTCCGGGCGAACCTCGCCGCCCCCAGTCGCTCCAAGACGGGTTTCGGCACCGTCGCCCTCGACGCGGATAATGACGGTTATCTCGATCTGTTCATCGCGAACGGTCATACGGATGATCAACCCTGGTTCAATACGCCGATGGCCCAGACCCCGCAGTTCTTCCTGGGGCGGGAGCACGGCCGCTTCGAGCCGGCGGGGCCGAAGGTCGCGCCCTATTTTGCGCGGCCGATCGTCGGCCGGGGAGTCGCCGCGGGGGATCTGGACAACGATGGGCGGGTCGACCTGGTGGTCGTACACCGCGACGCGCCGGCGGTCCTGCTCCACAACGCGACGCCGGCTGGGCACTGGCTGGGCCTGCGCCTCCGCGGGACGCGCGGCGGCCGGACCCCGGTGGGGGCTCGCGTCGCCTGCCGGGCGGATGGCCGGACCTCGGTTCGATGGTTGACCAGCGGCACGAGTTACCTCTCCGCGAGCGATCCCCGGCTCTGGTTCGGCCTGGGGTCGGCCCGGGTGGTCGAGCGACTCGAAGTGCGTTGGCCCTCCGGGGTGGTCCAAGCCTGGTCGAACCTGCCGGCCGATCGCATCCTCGATCTCCGCGAAGGGGACGACCCCAGACCCCAACCAGGACGACTCCGGCCCCGCGACAAGATGGAGTCGAGCACCCGGCTGCATCGGCAACGCGGCGGGATCGATCACCGAGCGGGACTTGGCCCCGGGTCGCGACCGGCCCGCGCCGCGGATCCGGAACGGTCGTCATGAGGGTCCCGAAAAAAGATGATCGCGTGGGAGATTCTGTTTGACCCGGTCGGGATGGCACGTTATCGTCTTCCCTGATGAGTCGCCCTTGGTGCCTTTCCCCCTCTCCCCGCTTGGGCCGATGGGCCGACCCGACGCGCTGATCGTCCCAGCGCCGATCGGCCTTGGAGTTCTTGCTCAGGTGGTTTTGATATCACATCGGAACAGACTCTGAGCCGTCCTAGGGAGATTTCTGATGCACACGCAATTCGCCTTTTTGAAGCGCGGCTTCACGCTCATCGAACTCCTGGTCGTCATCGCGATCATCGCCGTCCTGATTGCCTTGTTGTTGCCGGCAGTCCAGGCGGCGCGGGAGGCGGCCCGTCGGGCGCAATGCACCAACAACATGAAGCAAATTGGCCTGGCCTGCCTCAACTACGAGAGCTCCCAGAGCGTCTTCCCTCCCGGAGCGATCTCGATCTACGACCCCACCGGGGCCACGAGCGGCTGGAACTCGAACTTCTTCACCTGGTCGGTGCTGATCCTGCCGCAAATCGAGGGGAACGTGACCTACAACGCGCTGAACATCTTCATGGGCGTGGGCCAGAATGGGCTGAACAATGGCGAAGCCTATACGGCCTACTACGGGGTGCCCAAGGTGTTCATTTGCCCATCCGACGCCGACAATAACAATGGGCTTCGGCCCTGGAATGGCTCGCTCAGTGTCCCGTACCCCAATCCCCTGGGCCAAGCTCCGGCGTGGGCGCCCCCCATCAATCCCTTCACGGGACAGACGGTCCAGGATGTTCCGGTCACCGATTACGCGATGAGCTTCGGCGACAACTGCGCCGGCTGCGGGCTCTGCGACTGCCTGCCCTGGGAGACGCCCGGTACGGTCGCGACGCTCCCCGTCGGCCAGTTGCGGCGCGGCTGGCCAGGGTACTGGGGGACGCGGTACAACAACGCCGCGGGCATCACCGGAGCGCTCCGCGGGTTCGCGGATTATGCGACCATGCAGGTCGCCACCATGGCCAGCGTCACCGATGGCACGAGCAATACGATCCTGGTCGGGGAAGTCCGGCCGATCGCCGACGCCAACAACGCCTTCTGGACGTCGACCGGCTCGGCCTCAGGGACGACGGTGCCGCTGGGCTGGGATGCCAACTCCTACCCGGCTTCCGCCTCCAACTGCAATGGACTCTGGCAGAGCGCGGCGGCACCACTGGGCTGCCGCTACGGGTCCGCGGCCAAGGGTTTCTCCAGCTACCATCCCGGTGGGGCCAATATGCTCTTTGCCGATGGATCGGTCCATTTCCTCAAGAAGAGCATCAATCTCACCACCTACGCGGGCTTGGGCAGCCGCAACGGCGGCGAGGTGCTCAGCTCCGATTCGTATTGACCGGACCACGGGGGTGCATCGAGCAGAGCCGGGCTCGGCCACCCTGCCGTGGATCCCAAGGCGAAGCGAGAACGGCTCCAGCACGAGGTTCTCTCGTTTCTCAACGATCGGGATGGCCAGACTCCGCCCCAGCGGCTCGTGGCCGGGTTCGGGTGGGGCTGTGCCATCCTCGAATCTCCGGAGGATGCTTTGTTATGATCCGATTTCGAATGCCGTTGATGGCAACCTCCGCCGGTGCCGCGCTGACCACGGTCGGACTGCTCCTGATCGCCGGCTGCGGCGACGAGACCGGTCTCGCCAAGCGCTACCCGGTCTCCGGCACGGTCACCTACCAGGACAAGCCCGTGGCCAAGGGACAGATCCAATTCCTCCCGACCGATCCCAAAAGCACGACCCAGCGCGAGGCCAACGGCTTCATCGAGAACGGCCGCTTCACGCTGACCACGGCGACGCCTGGCGACGGGGCCTTGCCCGGACCGTACAATGTGACCGTCAAAGCCGTGGAGATTGACAATTCGCAGATCAACGAGACTGTCGCCAAGTACGGCGGAGGCGGGCGCCAGCAGGACATCGCCAAGGCGACCAAGAAGGCCAAGAGCCTCGTCCCTCCCAAGTATCAACTTCCCGAGACCTCGGAGTTGAAGGCGACTGTCAAAGAGGGATCCAACCACTTCGAATTCAAGCTGACGGATTGAGCGATCGTGCCCGGCGCTGTGCGATCCGCTCAGGTGGGTCCCGGGTCGGATCGCCTCACGGGATCGGGGGAGGCGATCCGGCGAGGCGTTCCTTCTCCCGGAGGTAA
>Ga0070738_10006130_pt1 | contig 12782 bp, 17 predicted proteins | sample Coa_R2_2_FD_66446 | JGI IMG/M metagenome (GOLD analysis project Ga0070738, IMG submission 66446) | Surface soil microbial communities from Centralia Pennsylvania, which are recovering from an underground coalmine fire - Coalmine... | ecosystem: Environmental > Terrestrial > Soil > Unclassified ... | reverse complement strand
AGCTTGCTCAGATACTCCCCTCCTACCCCATCAGGAATCTGCACATCTGCCATCGCCTCTCGCAGTACGCCGTCGCGAACGAGCACCTTCAGGTGCATCTCCGCCTTCCCGCGCAGCCGGGCCACACTCTGCCCAAAAGCTTTCCGGTTGGCTCGAACCGCCTGCCGCAATGCTTCATCGGTGTCAAAAACAGTTCCAAATCGGAACGGCAGTACGGTACCCGTGCGGAAGCAAACGCTCACGACTCGTGCATGTTCCAACACGATACGCTCGTCGAGCTTCAAGCCTTCTTCGGGGGTTTCGCGGTCGTACTCACTGACCACCACAGCAAATTCACCGCTGGGATAGCTCAGGACTGGGGCGCCATTTACACCTTGAATGCCATCAAGCAAATAAGGACGCCGGGCTCGTGTTCCGTTGTTGAGGGTTTGTTGCTCAGTCAGACAATACGCATACCACGCCATGATTAGCTTTCTCCGAACTTAACCCGGGGCGCAAAATGAGCCGCCTCTCGGCAAAACAGTTGGTTACGGCTTCTGGACCTGGAAAACGGGCGGTGACGCAAAAAACCGGACGATAACAGGTACGTCCTAAAGGCATGTTACTCCCACGTTACTGAAGTTTGCAACCATTTTGTAGCACGTCGCATCGGCAAATCGCTAACAATATGACCCCTGCTCATGTTTAATTCCACGCTCATGGAGACTTTCGACCCGTAGCCGCATTCTTGAACTGAAATTAAAATTGTCTAGAGAGATTTACGAATAGGGGCGCCAGGAGAATTCATTTCATGTGCAAGTCACTGATTTACTTCATTCTTATCTTACTTGTCTCTCTAGGCGCGTATGCGCAAAGCTGCCCCACCCGCCCAGCCCCCGGCAGCACCGTGACCGATCCTGTCGCGATTTACAGCCAGAACGGCCTGTTAACCGCCAGCCTGACGATTGAAAATTATCTGAGCTCCGGTTTTTTTCTCTACTGCTATGCCTACCAGACCGGTGTGGAGGCCCCGACCCTCCGCCTCAATCCCGGTGACAAGGTCAATCTCACGCTCACCAACGAGATTCAGCAGTTCGCTTCGAGCGAGCCTTCCATGCACAACCATGCGGAGCCTGCCAACGTGGACTGCAATGGAACCATGACCTCATCCTCAACTAATCTCCACTTTCACGGCATGAACCTCGCCCCCAAATGCCATCAGGATGAGACTCTCTACACCCTCATCAACCCCGGCGATCCGCCGTTCCCCTATCAATTTGCGGTTCCGGCAAACGAACCCCCGGGATTGTACTGGTACCATCCTCATCCTCATGGCCTCACCGAATCTCAGGTTATTGGCGGGGCCTCCGGCGCATTCATCGTTGAGGGGATTGAGAAAATCAAGCCGGAAGTCGCGGGCCTCACCGAGCGTGTTCTCGTTCTGCGGGATCAGCCCAGCGGCCCTATGACCATCAATTTCGTGCCGACCAGCCCCGGCGCTCCAGTTATCAACACGGCTCCATCAGAAAAGCAGTTCTGGCGTGTGCTCAATGCGGAAGGCGAAGTCTTCGTTAAATTGCAGATTAAAATCAATGGCCAGCCGCAAACCCTGCGCGTAGTGGCCCTCGACGGCTATCCGCTCAAGACGGACTACCTCACAACTTCGATCGAATTACCTCCCGCTGGCCGTGCCGAGTTCATCATGCAAGGCCCTCCTAGCGGAGGAACCGGTACTTTCTCTACTTTGGGGGTGGACACCGGCATCAATGGCACACCCAATCCGCCGCAACTGATCGCCAATATTCTGCCTTCCGGCAACTCCGCGCAGGCAAATCACATGCCTCGACAGGATGCTGCAAAAGCGCAGGCTGCGTCACTCATCAGCGCTTTGCCTGTGGCCACGCGTAACCTTTATTTCTCGGAATACCTCGGAAGCAACGGCAATTCGCAGTTTTATATTACCGTTCAGGGGCAGAAACCCAAGTTCTTCGAGCCCAGCGACCCACCCGCGATCGTTACCACCCAAGGGTCAATCGAAAATTGGACCATCCAGAACCAGGCTGAAGAAATTCACGCTTTTCATATCCACCAGTTGCATTTCTTGGTAGTGGCCATCAATGGCGTTGCACTTAAAGCTCCTTACATGGCCGATACGATTGCCATCCCCGGCTGGACAGGGAAGGGACCCTACCCCAGTGTCACGCTGCGCATGGATTTCAGCGATCCGCAAAATGTCGGCACGTTCGTCTATCACTGCCACATCCTCTTACACGAAGACAATGGCATGATGGCCAAGATACAGGTCAATCCCTCGAATTAGATCGCCAATACGGGCCATCAAATTTGACAACTTTATGACAACCGCGACCATTGTGCGTGGAACAATCCCCGTGTTGGTGGTGAGCGGTGTATTTTTCAACCGATCAACCAATCTGAGCTGAGCGCCGCGGGGATCCGGCGCTAGGCTCATGAGGTCAAAGGTTCTCGCGCACTGCCAACCGAGACACGCAATAAAAGTTTCTTTATCGTGGCTTTGGGAGTCTTCGCTCATCTAGCCGTCTCTCGTGGAGAACAGTTGCGATAAAGAGTAAAGGCCACGTTCCTCCCGGGGAGCGTGGCCTTTCATATTGCGAACTTGCGAATTCTATTATGCCTTGGGTCCGGCGACGGCCAGCGCGGACACCGGCATACGGCTGATATCCACGAGTCCGCTCACAACCTGGGTCGTGCCCTCGCGCGAGGCGATCATCCCAACTGCCCGGTTTTTGCCCGTGCTTTTTGCCTGCTGCAAGCCGCGGTCCGCCAGGTTCAGCACCTCTTCATGCCCAATCTCATCCACTCGTTGCTCCAGCCAGGGGAACGCAGCCCAGCCAACGGAGCACGTTCTACGTATGGATTCTCCATCCATGCGCACATTGTATGGTCTCTCCCCGACCGCTTCCATGACTCGCAGCGCGAGAATTTCCGCTTCTCTGCGGTCCGTGTAACGCGAAACAATCAGAAACTCTTCTCCACCCCAACGCACAAGCACATCCGAATTGCGAATCGCCGAGCTGATACGCCGCGACATTTCCACGAGCACGCGGTCACCCGCATCATGGCCGTATCGGTCGTTCACTTCCTTGAAGTCATCGGCATCCACCAGGTAAAACACCAAATCGCGCGTCGTTGGTTCATGCCCGTCTGCATAAGCGCGCAACGTCTTGGCAACATCGCCCTCGATTGTCGCCGTAAAGAACCGGCGGTTGCGCACACCCGTCAGCGGGTCTGTCATGGATGCATCCTGCAAAACTTCGTTTGATTGCTTGAGCTGTTCATGCAACCGGTGCTGCTTCATAAACACCAGTGCCGCCATAACAAACATTGTGACCACTGTGGCAATCACCCGGAACCTGACCACGTCGAATGGCGAATGATGATCGAGTACTGCGCTGACCGCGATTACAGGCAATGACAATACGGCCAACATCGCCAGCCTCGCCATCCAGGAACCGCGTTTTTCCTCTGCTTCTGTCTCCGGCCGAGGCTTCAGTCCCTGACCTTTCATCGCCACCACCATGAAGATGGCAAATGAAGCCAGATAAGGCGTGTCGTACCAGCTTCCGTTGTAGTAGGTGCCTTGCTCGATGGCCCGGTTTTGCAGAATGAACGCAGCGCTATTGAAGACAACTGCGCCGAGATAGTACGCATAGAAACGCCGCCACGCACCCCTCGTGTACTTCAACACCGCCAGCAGCACAATCACCAGTACCGCGAGTTCCACATCGTAGAGATAGTCGTAATTCCGGTTATAAAGCGGCAGATTGACTGAGATGTATTGCCAGGAAAAAACAAGATATACGTAAAAATAAATCCACCACACCATCAGCAGGGAAAAGTCCATCATCCCCAAACGGGCGCTGCGCTCGGAAGGCTGCAAATGCGGCCGCAACAGCAATCCCGCAAGCATGGGTACACCTGCAAGGAACAGGAGCGCATCAGCCGCTGTCGCTTCCGGCAACGGCTTGCGCAAAACGATGTCATACGCGATCCAGACGCCTTGATCGGCGAGCCACATCAGCCACCCGAAAGCCTGCAAGATCCAGAACGCTCTCATCCGCCCTTCCGCAGGAATAGCGTTGCTGGCAAAGGCCGCAAGGGGCGCCAGCATCATCAGCGCGCACAATACGTCGCTCACCGTGGTCAGTACATAGCCGCGGGGCAGAAACACGGATGCCAGGGCCTGGCATAAAGTCAGGCACACTGTGGCACTAACCCATAATTTTGCGTGGGTTCGCAGTAGTTTTATTACCTCACTTATAATTTTAGGCTGCCCTCGCTCATGCCTGTAGTTACTAAAGTCACCCGAAAAGGATCCCTAGCTAAGGCCGATAAAGTTCGCAGCAAATTCCCGCACCAAATTCAACTCGTTAGAATCTAAAAATGTGCGAATCCAAATTAGCGGAGGCAATCATGCAACCCAGGTTTGACCCTGCAAAAAACGCTCCCGGCGCTTACAAAGCAATGATCGGGCTGGAGACTTACCTTCATCAGTCTGGACTCGAAATCCCCCTGCTCCACCTCATCAAACTCCGTGCTTCGCAGCTAAATGGATGCGCCTTTTGTATTGATATGCACTGGAAGGATTTGCGGTCTATCGGAGAAAACGAACAGCGCCTCTACTCTCTCGACGCCTGGCGGGAAGGCCCTTTTTACTCTGACCGCGAGCGCGCCGCGCTCGCCTGGACCGAAGCCGTTACACTTATTGCCAGTGAGCATGTTCCCGATTCTGTTTATGAAGAAGTCCGCCCGCATTTCACGGAGAAAGAATTAGCCGACCTGACCGTGGCCATTGCCACCATCAACGCCTGGAACCGGATTGCGATTTCTTCGCGTATGGAGCCCGGCGCATATCAGCCGGTAAAGCATCACGAAGCCACAAAGACCGCATAAAAGCTTTCACACAACAAAAAAGCCGCGCTTAACGGCGCGGCTTTCTCGTGTTCTTATAAATTATTGAGGCATAATCGCCGATTTTTGTGGCTCAGAAGTTTCAATCATCTTCCCCTTGTTTTGCGTGGCTGTAGATTGTTGCGCTTCGGCAGCTTCAATCGCCGGATGCGCTTCTTCCGTCGAGACCATTGCAGCCGCAACCACCTTACTCGTATCCAGTGGCTTCAGTTTGTCAGATTGCAACTCATAACTTGCCTGCTCCGGCGCCATCATCATTAACCTGCCATGGCCTTTCATAAAGCCCGTCGCAATTTCCAGCCGGATGAAATACTCTTGCCCCGCTTTTGCATCGAGATCGATGCCGGATTGTTTGTCGTTCGAGTAAAATGTGTGTTTGCCGGGATCAACTTTGACCTCGAAATAACGGCCATTCGTCATCCGTGCCAATTGCGCATCATCGCAATAGACCGATGGCTCCAGCGCAGCGCCTACAAATTGCTTATAACGATAAACATAGACAGTGGCTTTCGTATGGTCGCCACTGACCGCCGGTTCCTGCGCAAAAGCAGTTACACAGACGAGTAAAATTGCTGGAAGCAGAATTCTTTTCGCGTGCATTTCTTCTCCCTTTGGGCCATATTTGACCCGCCGAGAGACTATCCAGCAACCCACACTCACGCAAGTTACCGCCGTCGAATCCATATGGTTACCATTCTCTGGGCTAAAATTCACGCATGATCAAAGGCGCTCACGTTATTCTTTTCAGCCATTATCCAGACGAAGACCGCTGCTTCCTGCGCGACATTCTGAATTTCCCCTCGGTCGACGCCGGCCATGGATGGCTTATCTTTGCCTTGCCGCCTTCTGAAGTCGCTATTCATCCCGCCGACTCGGGCGAGACGCGCGACCAACTCACGGCATCGCTTTATTTCATGTGTGACGATTTGAATGCAGCGATTGCCGATCTCAAGAAGCGGAATGTCTCATGCTCACCTATTCATGAGGAACGTTGGGGAACGGTGACCAACATCGTCCTTCCCAGCGGAAGTCAGATTGGTCTTTATCAGCCGAAACACCCGGTTGCCGTCAAGCTTTGATTTCTGCTTCTTCCCATTGGACCGGTTCTACCGGCCCAACCCAGAACATCCACACCAGCGATCCGAGTAGCGCAACCACTCCCACTACGACGAAGGCCCAATAAAATTCTCCGGTTCGATCCACCACGAAACCCGTCACCGCTGGAGCCACTACGCCCGAAAGGTTTCCGGACAAATTCTGCACTCCCACCCATCTCCCCGCCGCATGCGGCCCCGCCATGGTCTGCGTGACCGGCCACCAATTTGCCGTCGCCATCCCCAACGATGCGCTCGCCGCCATCAACATTAAGATCGAAAATTTCGGATTCGCTGCGACGCACAGCACCAAAAACGCGCCTGCACCAGCCATCCCTGCGATCAAAAATCCTTTTCGCACCAAAGTAGCGGATTTTCCCGCGGCCATAAATTTGTCCGCGGCCCAGCCTGAAATCAGTGCCGTCGTAGCCGTCAAAATATATGCCAAGCCACCAATCTTCGCCATCTGGGTCATCGTATAGTGCCGTTCCCGCACCAGATAATACGGCAGCCACGTGAGCAGAAAATACATCATGTAATTTCCGCAGAATAAGGCAGCACATGTTCCCCAGGCGGAACGCTGCTTCAAAATTTCGCGATAGCCCAGCTTTGCCCTTGATTTTTCTGCGCGCGGCTTCAACTTGAAGCGCCACCACGGAACCAGCCACAGCGTGGAGGCGAGCCCCAAGATAATGAAGTAATGGCGCCAGCCAAATTTTCCAATCAGGATCCCGCCGGCGAGAATTCCGAAGGCCGGTCCCAGCGATAAACCCGAGGCCAACACCGCGTTCGCAATCCCTTTGCGCTCTTCGGGACAATCGCTCGCCAAGATCTTCGAATACGATGGATACGCCACCGACTCGCCCATCCCCAAAACCAACCGCATCATGAGCAAGGCCGCAAAACCATGCATCAATCCGGTCGCTGCCGTCGCGGCTGACCAAATAAAAAACCCAGCCGCCATCACCACGCTGACGTCGAAACGATCCACGGCCCAGCCCGCGATCAGTTGAAAACTTGAATATGTCCAGAAAAACGAAGAGAGCAGAATGCCCAGTTGTGAAGCCGAAAGGCCCAACTCATCTTTCAAAAGCGGAGCGGCTATCGAGAGATTGCCCCGGTCCACATAATTGATGAACGCCGAAAACCATAGCAGCCCAAGAACAATTTTCAATGCCCGCGGCAGCCTGGTTTGGACTACGTCTCTTTCAATGGTTGTTTGGGACATGGCGAGTCATTCTTGCGACTGTGTCGCGGCTCATTCTCGCCGTCCTCGAAAAGAATTGCAAGCTACTCAGGTCTTTCGCCGCCTTTAACATTCGAGTCCCGAACATTCAGGACTTGAACCAGTTCCTGCCGGATTTTCTTCCGCTTCGATTTTCCGGCTTTTGTCTCTACGGCAAACTGATCTTCTTTTTTCTTTGCGGCGTCATCCCGGTTCATCACCAGCAATTCCTTGATCAGAACGGAAGTCCGCTTGGAATTCTCACTCACGACTCATCCCCCGCCCCAATATTAAAGAGTGCAGCCTGCTCGGCTGCGTTCGCCCGCATTTCCGCTTCTTCGTCCAACTGTATGTCGGGCTGTTCCTGCTTGCGCATGCTCCTGCGCTCGGCTTTTTCGCGCTGCCGCTGCTGTCGTGCTGCTTCTTTCTGCCGCTTCGTAGATGTTGACCGTCCTCTGGGCATTCACAATTCCTCCTGTCTCATATTTACAAGCACTTGGCAACCGCCCGCCTACTGTCCGAATATCCACTTCGTCGCTGATTCGGGGGTAAACTCGCCGTCCCGTTTGCGCATTCCAGGCTTTTTGACCCGGGACGGCGCAATCTCCGAATCGCGTGGCGGCAGCGGTTGGTCGCGCATGGCCCGCGTCCGCGCGTTTGCCATAGACCGCACCACAGAAATCTGCCGGCATGCCTCCAAAATTCCCCAAGTTTCTGATGGATTCGCCAGCGACATCTCCCTCGCCGTACGCTGCGCGGCCATTGCCTCCTGCGCAACTTCCACCACCGCGTCATCATTCGGCAAATTGGCCAGATACTCCGGCTTGCCCACAAGGAACGAAATTGGCTGGCCCGGCGACGCGCTTCGCATGAGCGTGCAAAACGTGTCCCGGCCCGCGAGTTCGTTTTCCACGTGCAGCAGCACTAGATCGTAAAAATTGGGACGCCAGAAAACCCGCGCCTCGTGGATGTCCGATGCGCTATCCACTTCAATCCCCAACTTCCGCAGCATTTCGGCGCGAACGTCTCGCCGCGCGGAACGCGCATCCACCAGAAGCACGCGTTTTTTTTTCAGTGGCTCTTTCCCGCCGGGAATCTCCGATACTTCAGCGGATAGCATCATGCCGTCCGTCATTTCGTCCGTCCCTGCGACTTGGCTGCTGGCTTGCCTTCGGACGTTATTTGCAAGCCCATTTTCTCCATAAATTCGTGCTTCCGTAGCCGCCGCGCAATTTTCTTCTTTCGCTCCCGGTTAAATCGGGCCTTATCGCCGTTGATTCCTGACATGTCACTTTCTCCTTAAATGTCTTTTATGGCTGGAAAATCACGTTCTCGGACTGGAGCATCCCCACGCGCACACCCATTCCTTTACGCCTGCCGGAACAATTCTCAATCGCGAAGGCGCAGAATGTTTTATGTGTCTTCGAGGTCGGGAGTGAGACATCCGCCCGCCGGGCGGCACTGCGCTGAATAGATCGGAGACTGCCAACTCCATTCTCCTACTCTCTTATTCTACTCTGCGCTTCGACGAAACCCTAATCGCGCTTTGCTGTGCGCAGAGAGCCCGCGACTCCTGTCATTTGCATTAAGGGAGTGATTGTGTGGGGCGGGGCGGACATTCCTATCCGCCACGCTTTGATACCGGATTACAAAAGCTCTGTCATCCCGAGCGATGCGGGGTTTCCGCGCAGCGGAAATCCCCAAGTCGAGGGACCTGCTGTTTACCTACCCCAGTCCGCCTACCCCTTCTTCAAGAACACATGCGTCGCGCCTTCTCCTGCGACCGTGCGGACGGAAGTAAAGCCAAGGTCGTGCAAATTCATCCCATGAAAGAGGTGCTCGCCTTCGCCGAGGAGAACGGGCGACATGGCCAGATGCATTTCGTCGATCAATCCAGCGGCGAGGAATTGCCGGATAGTGGAGACGCCGCCTCCAATGCGCACGTCTTTATTGCCTGAAGCGGCTTTTGCTTTTTGCAGGGCGGAGTGCACTCCGTCGGTGACGAAATAAAACGTCGTGCCGCCTTCCATGGCGAGCGGCGCGCGGGCGTGGTGCGTGAGCACAAACACCGGCGTGTGGTAGGGAGGATTGTCGTCCCACCATCCCTTCCACTCGGCATTTTCCGGGCTGGCGTCCCACGAACCGCGCACCGGGCCAAACATGTTGCGGCCGAGAATCCATGCGCCGACATTTTCGAACGCCTGCGCGGCGATGTCATTGTCGTTTTTATGAAAATCGAAACCTTCGGTGCCGCCAGTCTTTTCCATGTCTGCGGCTTGGCCGTGGATTTTCTTGAAGACGGCGGTCTCGAAGAACCAGTTGTGCAGTTCGAGTCCGCGAACTCCAAGGGGATTGTTGATGTCCTGCCGCGGCCCCGCGCCGAAGCCATCGAGTGAAATCGAAAATGCGCCGACTTTGACTTTGCTCATGGTGGTGAGATGCATTCTAATGATTTTACGGATGGCGGATGACTTTTGACATGCGCACTGCAAAATCCCTAAACTTGGCTTATGGAAGTGCACCTCACTCCAGAGACCGAATCGCGACTACGCGCGCTCGCCGCGGCATCAGGGCGTCCGCCGGATGCTCTGGTCGAGGACGCGATGACCGCTTATCTTGAAGAACTCGCGCAAACCCGTGAGATGCTCGATGGCCGCTACGACGAGCTTAAAAGTGGCCACATGAAACCGGTGGATTGCGAGGAAGCGTTCCGCCGTTTGCGCGCCAAGAGGGCAGCGGAGAAAGAGCGCCCAATCGGTAATTCATGACCGGATTCGTTCTTCATCCGGAAGCTTACACAGATCTTGAAGAATTTGGGAGTTCATTGCGGCCGATAACGGCGGCGCCGCCGATCGCCTGCTCGACGAATTCCATGCAGCGATGCGTTCGCTCGCGTTGTTTCCACGGCAAGGACATCCTCGGCCCGATCTCACCTCAAAGCCAATGCGATTTCATGTCGTGCGTGATTATGTGATCGCCTATGCGCCCGACGAAAATCCGCTCATCATAATTGCGATCCTGCATGGCCGCCGGAATCCTCGCGTGCTGGCAGCACTGCTGAATGCACGGGACTAAGTTTGAATAGGTTGTCGAGATTTCTCCCAACGCATTTATCGTCAACGGCGTCCGCCCTACCCCATAATCACGCGCGTAATCCCCTGCCACCAGGCCGGATTGTGCCGCCACATGTAGAGCGAGAGGCTTTGTCCGGCGATCAACAGGGGCAGGGCATAGAGATACACCTTGTGAACGCGCTTATCCACGAACAGGTCGAGGGCCACGCCGAGAAGGATGAGCAGGTCCAAGCAAGGGAAGAAGAGATTATGGTCGAACACGTAATCAAAGCGGGCAGCGGCCGCGTCCATGAGGCTGCAGGTAGCGATGAAGATGAGGCGGCGATGAAACTCCGGGCGCTTGCGCCAAAGGATGGCGAGGCTGACGAGCGTCAAAAAGGAGTTATGAAGATACCTGGGCCGTTTGTCCCGTAAATATGGTAATATGGGTACCGTGAAGACGACCCTCGAGATCCCCGATTTCTTGTTCCGCCGGGCCAAATCCGTAGCCGCCGAACGCGGCATTCCTCTGCGCCAGTTCGTCACCGAGGCGGTCCAGGAAAAATTGCGGACCAGGTCTGAGGAAAAACCCTGGATGAAGCATCTGGGAAAGCTCAAGCATCTTCGTAAAGAGCGGCAGCAGGTCGAGAAGCGCGTCAAAGAGGCTTTCGAAAAAATTGACCGGGAAGTCTGGCGTTGATTCGCCGAATGTTTATTCGTAGAGGAATTGCTCTTCGAGATTTCGATTTCTAAAAAATGATTCTCGATACCAACGCTTTGTCCGCCATCGCCGACAATGATCCTGCGGTCATCGCCCTTCTGGCCCAAGCCGATCAGGTGGCGATTCCGGTGGTTGTGCTTGGAGAGTATCGTTACGGCATCGCACTCTCGCGAAACCGAGGCAGCTACGCGAACTGGTTGGACGGCCTGCTCCAAGACTGCCTGGTGCTGGACATCCATGAGCCGACCACGCACCATTACGCGGAAATCACCCTAGAACTAAGACAAAAGGGCCGGCCCATTCCAACCAACGATATCTGGATTGCCGCCCTCTGCCGCCAACACTCATTTCCGCTGCTCAGCCGTGATCGCCACTTCGACTTGGTCGAGAAGATGAAGAGGATCGGATGGTAAATCCACAAAAGCAATCCACGTGTTCAACTTGGACGTGAAAACGCCTTAAACGCCTGCCGCTTTCTGATTGCCCTCTTTGAACACCAACAGTAGTTTTTTGGCGAGTGATGGATCGTTCTTCAGGTCAGCCGCGCTCAGCGAAGAAGAAAGGAGATTACTGAATCCGCTCAAATTTGCAACATTCACCTGGTTCAGGTTATGGAAGCCCATCGTCCAGTCGGGAAAGTTACGATGATCAAGGAATTCTTCGAGCAAAACACATACTTGATCGTGACGCGGATCGCGCGTGATTTTCTCACGCAATGACTTCACCGCCGACTCTTCCCCTTCCAGCACCTGAAGAAAGTTCCCGTCTTTAAATAGGAGCATTCCGCTAATGCCTGCTTTCTCGTTATTCGAGCGGCAAGTCTTTAACAGCTCCACGAGCTGATTTTCATCGAAAGGTTGGGTAGCCGAACTGAAATAAACGAGTGAAAAAATTCTGGACTTGGGCTTCATAGCGAGATTGTGCCAGCGAATTGCGTGATTAAAAATTAGATTCTTCTTAAGCGAAGCTACGAAAATCTGTGGCCAAGCCGAGCGCAGTGGATTTGAAGGATCCCGCGTCCTTAAAAGGAAAAGGCTGTCGAGATTTCTCTCAACAGCCTTTATTGATGCCGGCACATGTGGCGCGGGCGCCCTCGCCCGCGTAGCTCCGTAGGAGCGGCATAATCCAGCCCGGCACGTCAGTGCCGGGTCCGCAGAAGAAACTGACCACGCGCCGTTGTGCGCAGACATCCCAGGAACTACCGAACCCGGAGTCAAGTATGAGCTGCAGCCATTTTTGGTGCGAATTTGCTGCTTCACAAGAATATCTGCGAAAATCACCGAGTGAGTGGCCATTTCAACCACGACATTATTTCGGGTATGAAAGATGCGGCTGTAAAGGTCTTCTGGACCAAAGCAGAGCTTCGGTCGATGCTCACCATTGCAGGAGTTGATCAGAATTTAATCAATGCTCAGGATTGGGCGCGATACAAATACCACATACTTTCCCCAATCGTTGATGACTTGAACTGCGGTGAGGGCGGGCTGGGTATCTTAAGACGCATACTGCACGAAATACTTCGATACAAAAAGTGCGACCATCTTCTGAGATTCAACGATGGGAGAAAACTGAAACGAGAAGCTGAAAACGCATTAGAGCACCTTCGGGCCCTGGTAAAAGAACACGATACCGCGAAAATCACTGCCGAAGAAGAACGCGAAGCAAGACGTAAGCGCATAGATGAAGCCAAGAAGGAGCGCGCATTTCAGGAAAAGCTTGCAGGCTTAGGAGAGCAATTTATGGCACTCCTCGGCGAGAGC